>Ga0187892_10002834_pt1 | contig 33326 bp, 36 predicted proteins | sample MA1701073metaG_FD_139345 | JGI IMG/M metagenome (GOLD analysis project Ga0187892, IMG submission 139345) | Bio-ooze microbial communities from a basaltic lava cave in the Kipuka Kanohina Cave System on the Island of Hawaii, USA - MA170107-3 metaG ... | reverse complement strand
CAAATCTTATCAGTCTTTCAGTTCTTGATAAATTAAAATAGAAAAGTTAAATACTCTGCCAAATTCTGTTTTTTCATGAGCAAACCAGCTGAGCTTGGTTCACTAAAAATTGGCTCTTACATACTACTTCCAGTTGACAACCCAAATGCTGAACCATGTAAGATAGTTGAATTTGACACAAGCAAACCTGGAAAACACGGAGCGGCAAAGGCAAGAATCGTTGCAGTAGGTATATTTGACAAGAAAAAATATCCTCACGTATCACCAGTTAGTGCACAAATTCAGGTTCCGCTCATTGATAAAAGAGTTGGCTCTGTAATTTCAAAGACAGAGTCTATAATACAAGTAATGGACTCTGAGACCTTTGAAGTGTTTGATGTAAGTCAGATTGAAGATGAGATAAAAGATAAGGTTGCGCAGGGGCAAGACGTAGAATACTGGAAGGTAATGGATCGAACTATTATAGTCCGAATCAAAAGCTAGCTACGGATGCTGATGATGAGGAGAAAAGCCTTCTGAATGATGATGAAGATTATGAGTATTGAAGCATCCAGGCTTTTCTAAACCTAAAAGCGTGCTAGAATAGAATTATACACGCGTCAGACCATATGTAACATATGAAAGGCTTTTGCCATGTCTGCTTGGCGTCAAACGTGGAGATTACTGTAAAAGACAACCTTTCGCTATGTGAAAAATGCCTTAAGCAGGTACACAGGCTGGAAAAAAATTAATTTGTTACAACACACTCTGTAACAACAAATTGAATCTAGCAGTACTCTTTTCTGGTGGTAAGGACAGCACTTTTGCTATCTACAAGGCACAATCAGAAGGGCACAACATAAAATGTGCCGTAACCATTTTTCCAAAATCAGACGAAAGTAAATTGCTTCATCACCCAAACATCTGGATAACAACATTGCAGACTAAATCAATGAACATCCCACATCTTTTTCGTCATGCGAATTCAAACGTTACAGACGATGAAAAACAAGGTATAGAAAAACTTCTTACTGATGCACAAACAAAATTTAATGTTGAAGGTCTTGTGCATGGCGGAATATTAAGCGAGTTTCAAAAAAATATTTTTAAAAATATTTGTACAAAACTAGATTTGAAAATGGTCTCACCACTATGGAAAACAAATCAAAAAGAATACATGAACAATTTGTTGGAATCAAGATTTCGATTTATGATCACAAGTGTATCCTCAGCAGGACTTGATAAATCGTGGCTTGGAAAAGAAATCGAAAAAGAAGATATTGATAAGCTTGAAAAGCTTGCTGAAAAACACGGCTTTAATCTAAGCTTTGAGGGAGGAGAAGCAGAAACTCTAGTTCTTGATTGCCCACTTTTCTCATCGCCAATTAGAATTGTAAAATCACAAAAAATCTGGGATGGATACAGAGGAAGATTTGAAATAACCGAGGCCATCTTAGACCAGTAATGCTTGATGTTTTAAAAAATGGTCTTCGTGCGGCCCTAAAAAAGATTGTAAATTCGTCAGGAATAGGCGAGGCCCTCATAAAGGAGCTTGCCAAAGATATCCAGCGGGCACTTTTACAGTCTGACGTTAATGTAAAACTGGTCTTTGAGATAACAAAAAATCTAGAACAAAGATCACTAAATGAAACCCCACCACCAGGACTTTCACGAAAAGACCACATTGTCAAAATTCTATATGATGAACTTTCAAAACTGCTTGGCACAGAAAAGCAGTTTTCGTTCCAAGCTGGAAAGACAAACAAAGTTCTGATGCTTGGAATTCAAGGAAGCGGAAAGACTACCATTACGGCCAAGCTTGGTAAATTCCTTACAAAACAAGGATATAGAGTTGCAGTAATTGGAGCAGATACATACAGACCTGGTGCACTTACACAACTTAAAACGATGTGTGAAAAGGCAAACATCGAAGTTTATGGGGAAGAAAAAAACAAGGACTCACCACAAATTGTTAAAAATGGTTTAAAACACTTTGAGAACTCTAATTTTGATATCATACTAATTGATACTGCTGGCAGACATAAAGAAGAAAAGACGTTACTAGAAGAGATGGTGCAGATAAGCAAAGTTACACAACAAGATCTAGCATTGCTTGTCATTGACGGTACTATTGGGCAGCAATGTTACAGCCAAGCTGAAGCATTTCACAAGACCGTACCAGTTGGTGGAATAGTAATCACAAAACTTGATAGCAGCGCAAAAGGTGGTGGAGCGCTTGCCACAGCTGCTGCCACTGGAGCTCAGATAATGTACATAGGAACGGGAGAAAGGATAGACGACCTTGAAAAGTTTTCACCAACAAGATTTGTTGGAAGATTGCTTGGCATGGGGGATATACAAGCTCTCTTGGACATGGCAAAAAGACTTGAAAACGAGGCAGACGAGGTGAGACTAAAGCGTATCTCAAGTGGAAAGATGAACATGGATGATTTTTACTATCAAATTGAAGAAGCGACAAGGGCAGGTGGGCTACGTAATATTCTAGACAGCATGCCAGGTATGTCAGGAATGATAAAAGAAGACCAGCTTGACCAGACAGAAGAACGAATGCAAAAATGGCGATACATAATCCAATCCATGACAAAGCAGGAAAAGGATGATCCAGATCTGTTGAATGCATCAAGAATAAAACGAATTGCGAGGGGCTCTGGCTGGTCAGAACACGACGTAAAGGAACTTTTGAAAACCTACAAAAATTCTAAAGACATGATGAAGGCGTCAAAGGGAAGACAGATGCAAGGCATGTTAAGAAGAATGGGGCTTGGCTAGTCAGCTAACTGTTTTTAAAATAGTTCTATGTCTAATAAGCAGTGAATAGCTACCAGTGCCGCCAGATTCTAGGCATAAAAAATGATTCTTCATTTAAAGAAATAAAATCCACCTACAGAAAACTTGCATTACAATTTCATCCTGACAAAAACATGTCAGAAAAGGACGGGAAAAAATTCAAGATGATTACAGAGGCCTATCAAATCTTAAGGGTAGAACATAAGAGATTAATCAACTCAAAATCACATGATTCAACGAATGCCAGTTCTTGGAAATATGATGATAAAAACTCAAACAATGACTACACCTTTAATTCACGAAAAAAATCTTGGTGGGGTGCAAAACCATCTGACAGACCACCGGAAGCAGACTGGGGAAGGCATACAAGGAAAACTGAGTCTGCCTACCAAGACTTTTGGAAATATTATGAGAAGACTTTTTGGGAATATTATGAAAGGGAAGTAGAAAAACCACAAAAGTTGATGAATCTGAACAGGCAGAGAAGGAAGAAGATCTGCAAGTATCTGTAAATGTGGACAAAAGCCTATGCATAGGATGTTGTAGCTGTGAGATGATGGCACCAACAGTTTTTGAGGTCGATAAGAGTGCTAGAACGAATCCAAAATCTCACGTAATAAACGAAGCTGGCGCCAAATCTGAAATTATACTTGATGCTGCACAGATGTGCCCTACCAAGGCAATCCATGTCACAGATACAAATTCAAAAAGACAGCTGTTTCCTTGGTAATAGTAAGCAATTCAGTTTACCATTTTCCTAACTTTAATCATTACGAATAAAACACGCCATTTCCTAGAGTGCAATGAGAAAAATGGGATTAGGTAATATTGATAAAATCATTTCTGATACAAAAGAAATTCTAAAAGAATACGAACTTTGTGATAACTGTCTTGGTAGACTGTTCGCTACAAAGCTTGAATTATCGTCACACAAAAAACTTGGGAATAAAATCAGAAATATTTTACGAAAAAAAAATCCAAAAAGCTGTTATATTTGCAAAAACCTGATGCCAAAGCTTGACCTGCAGCTTTCTAAAATGCTTGAAATGTCAAAAGACTATGAATTTTCATCGTTTCTTGTTGGTGCAATCTTGCAACCATCGATATTAGACAGGGATGATCAGATACGCTCAAAGTTCAAGCTACAAGGAATAAGCAGCATAAAGGCAGATGTTACTAGAGAAATTGGAAAGAGATTTGGCAGGAAAACTAAAACCAAAGTGAATTATCAAAACCCAGATATTGTCTTTACACTTGATTTTAAAAATGCAGAATGTGAAATAAAACCAAAACCTGTTTTTCTTTCTAGCAGATATACAAAGAATCTTCGAGGCATTCCACAAAAGCAAAGCCCATGCAAAAACTGTGGTGGCAAAGGATGTTATTCATGCCAATTTCATGGAATTTCAGAGTTTGACAGCGTAGAGGGCAAAATAGCCAAATTTCTGTATGAAAGATTTGGGGCACAGCAAGCAAAAATCACATGGATTGGAAGCGAGGATGAGACAAGCTTGGTTTTAGGGAAGGGCAGGCCATTCTTTGTAAAACTCGTAAATCCCCATAAAAGAAAGATCAAACTAGGGAAAAAAATACAACTTGGCGGTATTCTTATTCATGACCTTAAGATAATTACAAAGATTCCATCAAACGCTATGAAATTCAGATCCAGAGTGGAAATGGAAGTTCAGACTAAAAATAAGATCAAACCATCACAGCTAAAAAATCTTCACAAACTAGAAAAGCAACCAATTTCAATCTATGAAAACTCTGGCAAAAGAAGCCAAAAAAACATTTACGATATACAGTACAAAAAAAAGTCTAGTAACTGTTTCACACTTTTTATGAAGGCAGACGGTGGAGTACCACTAAAAAGACTTGCTAACGGTTCGGAGGTGACACCAAGCTTAAGTAGCATACTAGAAAATCCATGCAAATGCAACCATTTTGATTTTTATGAGATCGCACTCACACACTAAGGTTTCAATTTGGAAACGTTTTGGTAGTGCCTCTGAAATTAAACCGTACTAACGTTTTTTTATAGTCTGACTCAAGTTGATGCATTGGATCCGTTACAAAAAGTTCATGAAGCTCACAAAAACGGTCTTCTGCCTGATAAGATTCATGCTCTAATTGTAAAAAGATTTCGTATAGCTGTTGAAGGAATTAACAGAATAGAAAAGGCTTCAGGAATCAACTTTCCTGTGGCATATATAACACCATCAATAGTGCTTACTAAGTCTCATCCAGGTTCATTTGATTATGGGATTATGTTTGCAAGAACTCTGCCAGTTATTTCTGGGGATCACCTTGAGATTGTTATACAAATCACAGCTCCTCTTGTAGCATATGGACTAAAAGGAACAATACACGCAATTCTCGCACACGAATTTCTACATTATTTGGAACTGTGTCGCAAGGTTTCAAAAATGGAGCTAGTGTCTGATGAGCTCTCAAGCAACCTCTTTGAAGGCATTTATTCAGACATTACACGGCTTTTTGATCCAAGAGCTGTCTTTAATGACAAGACACTACTTTTACACATTACAAAAAAATTTCCTGAGGGATTTAGAGACTACAAGTTAGAAGACAAAGTTGTAAAGTTTTGGGTTGAAAAAAACTTGCCAACTACAAATATCACATTGGATACAAACATTGTCAAGGTACCCGCTAATATTATTGCCAAGACAAAGATAGATCCACGCCTTGTATCAAAACTCGATGAGTTGGAAAAAAAAGTCTCAAAGCTCAGAAAGAAAAAATACTATTGATTACTGTACAAATTCAGTTAGACCACACTTGCCACACGTGCGTCTATTTTTGTGCTCTGACATGAACACTCCCTTGCCACACCTAGAACATTCTTTTTTGATCCTCTCTGTCTTGTCTCCTTTTATCTTGTAAAACTTGTAAACACTGGGACTGAAGCCTTTCTTTCCTGCCATCACTTACTCTTTTCCTTTGGTGTATCTGATTCTTTTTTTGTTGGTTTTTCCTTCTTATCTTCAGTATCTTTTACTTCTTTTTTCTCAGGAGTCTTTGCTTGTTTCTTTTCTGTCGACGTCTCTTTCTTCTCTTCTGGTTTCTCTTTTGTTTCCTTCTCAGCAGCTGCCTCTTTTGCTTCGCCTTCTGTCTTTTCACCACCACCTTTTGCCTTTTCTAATCTCTTGAAAATTGCTGGCTTGAGATGTGCGTGCGCTTGCTTTTCATCATCATATACATAGAAGGTACCGGAAATCATTGGCCGTCCAGTGTCATTTTTTAACATTATTGGGACTATTACCTTTCCATCAAGCTTGTATTGTTTTGATACTATGTCTATGGCTTCCAGCTTTTTCAGCTTTCCAGCCAGTCCTTTGAACGTACATGTGATCTCTCTTCTAGAGAGTAGGCTATTTTTTACATCACGAATGGTTTCTACCATAGACATGTATTCCAAGCCACTAAACAGTTCATATAAATCTTAACTGGCGATAGCTAAACAAATTTAAGAAATCTAAGCTTTGTTTGAATGTGGATCGTTTTATGATTCACCTGAAGAATTCAGGTTATGTGCCAAAGGATGCAACACAACTTCTTTTGAAAGCTAGGTCGCTTGCATCTGAAATGGATATTATAATAAGGGACATGAGAGTTTCAAGCAGATATCTTGAGTTTGATGTTTCTATAAAAAAAGAAGAGCTTGATGATTTGATAAAAAAACTAGTGCCTATTGGCCTACTTGATCATACAAAGCATGTGGTAGACGAAGTGATTGAGAAAGAAGACGCAATAGAAAAAGGCAGAGATTATTTTAACTATGAAAGATTTTGGGAGTGCCATGAAGTCTTTGAAGGAGTATGGAAGAAATCAGATGGAAAGGAAAAAGATGTGCTCAACGGTATAATTCTAGTTGCTGCAGCCCTAGTCCATTATCAAAAAGATGAAAATGAAATTTGCCTATCAATTTTTCGCCGTGCACTTGAAAAGATTGGTAATGCAACTGGGAAATATCATAAAATAGACATAGATGCGTTGCGCAACAAAATTTCTAACATGCTCCGTACTGGAATCATACAGACTTTTACAATTTGATTAGCTTTATGGCGGTTTTGATTACGTCTGCACCAGCAAGTAGGCCAATTCTACCCTTTTTTGCTTCTTGTTCTGTGAACCTTGTAGTGCCATCTTTTTTGATTGAATCGCCAGAAACCAATACGGGAACGGGATCTGCACTATGGCCTTTGTTTATACATGGAGTAGAATGATCAGCTGATACCACAACGTAAACTTTTGATGTATCTATATTATCCAGCAACGTTCCAAAAAATCTTCTGTCTATCTCCTCAATGTTTCTCATCTTTCCCAATGCATCGCCATCATGACCAAATTCATCAGGGCCTTTGATGTGGACATATATTGCATTCTGAGTTTCTATTGCTTTCGCAGCTACTATTGCCTTCTGTTCGTAATCTGTTATGCCACCAGCATTAAATGTCTTCATCTTCAAAACATTTGAAATCCCAATCTCTACTGGCATATCAACAACACAGGAAAATTTCATAGAGTGTAGTTCGTTTATAGGTGTAGCCTTAGGGTATCTGTTACCAGCATCACGCAAAAGTATGCTGTTTAAAAGCTTCTTCCCACTTTCTTTGCGAGCCTTGTTAACCTCACTTTTTTTCATTATTGCAAGCGATTGTTCTGTGAATTCGTTAACAAGAGTAGCAGAAAGTCTTGCGCCAGGAGATTCATTTAGGGGAAGACATCTTTCAATCTTAAGATAATCACCAACAGCTTTTGCAATTCCCATACCATCTACTCTTGCATATGCTGGATCCGTGTTACTTATCTCAGATGAAAGATGTTCACCATTGCATCTTATTCTAACTACTACTCTATGATCTATTGTGGGTGCTACAACCACAGAGGCCTTTGGGTTTGAGAATTTTATCAGACGTTCTATCTCAAGTGCAATCTTTAACGCATCTTCTTTTTCTATTTTCCTACCTGCTCGCCTGTCTATTATGATACATTCATCATTTATGGTGGCAAAGTTGCCTCGTAATGCAAGATCACCATCTCTAAAATCTATGCCTATTCCTATGGCTTCTACGACTCCTCTTCCAACATAATTAGCATGCTGGAACCTGTATCCAAGCATGTTGAAAACCGCAATGTCAGACTGAGGAGCAATTCCCTCGCCAACAGAAATTACCTGACCAATAGTGCCATTTTTTGCGAGCTTGTCAAGGTTTGGGGTCTTTGCAAACCCAAGAGGAGTATCTCCCTTAAGGTCTGGATGTGGAAGATCGCCGACACCATCTAACAAAACATAGATCATATGAATGTCTGAGTTGTCAGTAATTTTTTATCAGCTCACTTTCGAGTTTGTTGTGTTACACATAAACTTTACAATAATTTTTTAAATCGATCCCTGAAAAGGTTTTAAATTACTATACTCCGATTGTTAGTGGTATGGGGGATCTGCGTAAGGATTATGTTATTGATAGGTATGTGATCGTTTCTTCCGAAAATCATGTTGCAGTAGATCCAAAAAAATGTCCCTTCTGTCCTGGAAACGAAAGCATGACAAGTCCTTCATCACTTTCTCTTGTGGCAAAAGACGGAATGTTACAAAGACTGCAAGACAGTGAAGACTACTATGTGGAAGGCTGGTCTGTAAGAGTCTTTGAAAGCAAAAATCCTGTTGTGGCCACCACATCGGAAAACTCTTACAGTGACAGACCACTTTACAGCGAACCTGCATATGGCTATCATTATATTGTTGTAGCATCTGAAAAGCACAAAGAGTCGCTTTCCTCAATTGGCATAGAACAATGGTCAAATGTTCTTGTTGTAATTCAGGATAGGCTACGTTGGCTTTACACTCAACGAGGTGTAACATATGTCTCCATTTACGTAAACTATGGCAAAGACGCAGGTGCCTTTACACCACATCCGCACCTTAACATAGTAACATTTTCAACAATTCCACCAGTCATCGAACAGGAAGCAGAGGCTTCGCACAAGATTCTAAACGAGAAGGGCATATGTCCAATGTGCCAGACAGTGAGCACGGAAACTGCAGGACCAAGGCAGATACTGCAGACTGAAGGTTTTCTTGCCTTTTGTCCATGGGCACCATCACACCCCTACGAATTTTGGATATACCCAAAAAAACACATAACAAGCTTCTCAAAGATCACACAAAAGGAGATAAATGATCTTTCTTTGATTTTGCGTGCAACACTTGGTGGACTGGCAGTTACTATGAAGAACCCATCTTACAACATGGTCTTTCACCTTTCTCCTGAAAAGAAAAACAACAGGCAGATCCACTGGCATGTTGAAGTTTATCCACAGTCTGATGCTTGGTCAGGGCTTGAACGCGGCTTTGGGGTATTTCTAAATAAAGTCACACCAGAAAAAGCCGCAGAAGAACTGGGCGCATCATGCAGAAAAGAGCTAGCTGGCCTTGTTGGTATAGTATAACAAAACACATGTTATTTTTCTAATCACTAACGAAATTAGTAATCACTTGGTTTATTTATCTAAATGAAAAATTTATGGTATGGCAGTTGAAAAATGGGTTGCTGCAGCAAGTCTTGGACTCTTTGTAATGTTTGTTGCTGAAATTTTAACAATTTTTAATTACCTGATAAATCCCTCTCAGGAGATTCAACCTGGGGGAAAAATATTACAATACATATCAATTGGTGTAGCTCCTGCAGTGATTCTAGCTGGAACAGCATTTTTGTTGTCACGTAGATATGGCTCAAAATCTATTGCCGCAATGATAATAGCTGGTGGATCTGTACTTTTAGTCGGCATGTACTATGCAAACACTCTGATTTCACAAATAAGTAAACCATACCTTGTTACGGAGGTCACAATTACGCCGCCACTTTTTATGGCAGTATCAATACCAGTTATGATAGTAGGCGCACTTTTATTTAGAATAAAACCCAAGCCAAAAAAACAATACTTTTAGAACTAGTGATCATACCTCATAGAATTTGAGTGACGCTTGAACCCAAGCTTCTCATAAAATGGCATGACCTCATCGGTAGCATCAAGTATGGTCTTGTAACAACCACTTTTTTTAGCATATTCTAAAAGTGCTTTTACAAGCTTTTGTCCTATGCCACTGCCCTGATATTCTTTTCGCACTACGACATCCTCAATATGGCCTACAGTTCCACCACTGTGGATGAATTTTGGCTCAACAAAGATAGTTGCCGAACCTATAACCTTTGAATCAAGCACGGCTACGTAGATCTTATGGTTGGGTATTGATCTCATCTTCTTGAGTATCTCTTTTGCCTTTTTCGAGTCCAAGTCACTTGCTTTTCTGAGCGAATCAAGTGACTCCAAAAAGCCGTTGAAAAGATCCTTTTCTTCCAACTCACGTATCTTTACGTCAGTCATAGTTTAGCATTAAACCTGGCCAAGCTTTTCAAGATAGTGCTGATAGGCTTGTTTGTAAGAGTTCTTGTCTCCAATATCCATAAAGCCTTTTTTGATTGTAAAACCGCTTACTCTATTTTTGCGAGCAAGGGCTCTTTTTATTACATCATCCATACCAAACGACTTGTTAGGGGGGATGAGTTTGAGGACCCTTGGTTCCATTACATAGCAACCAATATTGATGTGACCCTTTACCTCAGGCTTTTCATTCCATCCTGTTACTCTGTTGTTTTTGTCAGTTTCTATAAATCCATACTGTAGCCTTGTTTTGTATTCAGACAATCCAATTGTGACAAACGCTTTTTTTCTTTTATGGTAACCTATCATATTTCGTAAATTAAAATCAAAAATCGAATCACCATATACGCACACAAATGTATTGTCAATAAACTCATCAGCTGTCTTTAGCTGTCCTGCCGTGGCAAGTGGCCTGTTTGCTACTGCATATTCTATATTGACTCCAAACCTGTTGCCATCCTCAAAATAATCTTCAATTGTCTTCCTAAGATAGCTTACACAAAGTACGATGGAATCTATCTTGTTCTTTTTTATCCATCCTATGAGGTGTTCAAGAAGCGGCTTTTCTCCAAGTGGAAGCATTACTTTTGGAAGAAATGTTGTATAAGGTTGAAGCCTTGTACCTAGTCCTCCGGCAAGAATTACAGCCTTCACGAGATTTAGATTAAGATTATGGGTATTTATGTTGAAGGATGGAAAGATTGAGTCACACAAGCTTGGCAAGCTTGGTGAGAATCTCTTTTGGTTCTTTGCCAAATAACAAAATCATGGGTTCTTTTCCAACATCACCTTTGTGAAATATTAAATCAGGTGGCCTTTTTGCATTCTTAATTGCATTTCTTATACCCCACAATATCGTGTTACCTTCTTTGGTTTTTGTTTTCAATGGTTCCACGGTTCTGTCATAGCTTAATACAGAAAATCTTTTTGCAATTCCTTTTCTAATCATTCTAGTATCATATTTTACATTCAACGCTGATCTTATGTTAGGAAACTTTTTGGTCATTTCTAAAACTGCAGACGCAACATGCTTTGAACCACCATACTTCAGACTTCCTGCCATGGTGATAGTCTTTTCAGTTTTTACAATTCTGCCTGACACTCCAAGTACATCACCCAAAGATCTAGGATTAGGCTTTGAAAAAACAAAATTTGTTTGGCACTCAGGGATCAACTTGTATACGTTTTTTATATTACTAAAATTTGTAATTGCATTAGCTAGATCTTTTTCCAATTTATCCACATTGACAGCTTTTACTATGGAAATTCCTTTTCCAACTCTTTGTGAATTCTTAATAGATTCCGCTGTAAACTCTTTTGCAAACTTGACCGAGTCGCTAAGAGTTCTTCTTTTAGCAAGACTTACAGCCAGCGACGCTGAAAAACTGCATCCGCCTCCATGATTTGTGAGTGGTATCCTGTTACCAGAAAATGAATAAAATCTTGTACCTTCAAGAACAAAATCCGTGACAGTCTTTTCATTAAGATGACCCCCTTTGATGACCACATTTTTTGCACCCATACGTTGTATCTGAACAGCTGCATGCCTAACATCATTCTTGGCTCTAATTCTCATACCTGTTAGTCTTTCTGCTTCCAAAACATTTGGAGTTATGACAAAAGCCAGTGGTACAAGCATTCTCTTAAAGTCATGTAATGCCTTGGCTTGCAGTAAAACTCCACCAGTAGTTGATTTAAACACTGGATCCAAAACTATTGGAATCTTTTTTCCTTTGAGTTTGGAATAAATTGCTCGTATTGCAGAAGAGCTGTAAACCATACCGACCTTTATTGCATCAATTTTAAAATCAAACAATACTGATTCAAGTTGATCTTTTATCATATCAGCAGAAATTTCTTCAACATTTGAAAACTTCAAAGTGTTTTGACTTGTTATTGCAGTTACAACTGTCAGACCATAAGCCCCAAGGGCAGAGTATGTTTTTAGATCTACTTGGATACCTGCACCAGAAGAAGGATCAGAACCACCTATGGATAGAATGTGCACACAAACATAACCTGAAACTCACGTTTAAATCCAATTGTTATGTAGAAATAGTAATTTGGGAACACAAATGAGCGCAGCGCGTAGAGGCGTTGCAACAGAAGAGATGAAAGCGGTTGCAAGAGATGAAGGCGTGACACTAGAGTGGCTTTTGCCAAAGATTGCAAACGGCTCCATAATCATTCCACATAATAACATAAGGCCACAAAAAATCAGGGTAGTAGGTATAGGAAAGGGAATGAGCACAAAGGTAAACGTAAACATTGGCAACTCAACTCTGAGCAACAACCTAGAAGAAGAGGTAAAGAAAGCAAAAGTGGCGGTCAAATATCACGCAGATACAATAATGGATCTTAGTGACGGGGGAGATGTAGGGCTTGTGAGAAGAACTCTCTTGGATGCTGCACCAATAACATTTGGCACGGTTCCCATTTATGAGGCATATAACTATGGAGTTGAAAAACACAAGAACCCTCTTGATATCACTTCAGACGATTTTCTTAATGCATTTGAGAGAAACATAAAGGACGGTGTAGATTATACTACAATACATTCTGGTATCACAAAAGAGATTGCAAAGAGAATACTTGCGGTAAAAAGACATGCTGGTATTGTAAGCAAAGGTGGAACAATCACTGCAGCATGGATGCTAAAATACGATAAAGAAAACCCATACTTTGAACACTTTGATTATCTGATTGAACTGGCAAGAAACTACGATGTCACTTTTAGCTTGGGTGATGCACTACGACCAGGATCAATTCTTGACTCACATGATGAGCTTCAGGTGCAGGAGATGATCAACATTTCAAGACTTACAAAGCGTGCGCACGAAAAGGATGTGCAAGTCATGGTTGAGGGTCCGGGTCATGTACCACTAAACGAGGTTGCAGCAAACGTCAGATTGGCAAAGTCATTGATTGGTGAGGTCCCCTACTATGTTTTGGGTCCATTAGTTACTGATGTGGCATCAGGTCACGATCACATTGCAAGTGCAATAGGGGCTGCAATCTCTGCAAGCGAAGGAGTTGACTTGTTGTGTTATCTTACACCAGCAGAACACTTGGCACTGCCAACTGCAGAAGAAGTAAGGGCAGGACTGATTGCTTACAGAATAGCGGCACATGCAGGCGACTTGGTGAAGCTGCGCGACAAGGCAATAAGATGGGACATGGAGATGACGGAAGCAAGACGCACTCTGAACTGGGAAAAACAGATTGCGCTTTCCATAGATCCAGAAGAGGCAGCTCGTATACATGGAAGAACTGGCCAGATAAACGGAAACACAGTTCCCTGTACAATGTGTGGCGGCGCTTGTGTATATATTATGTTGCCACAGCAGAGAAATAATACTCCAGAAGAAGTAGAAAAGCTACATCAGACTAGCTAGAACCTTATCAAGACTTGGCACAGTTTGGTAATTCGTGATCTCATGTGCACTTATCCATCTGTATTCTGAATTTTCCCAGTTTAGCTTTATCCTTGGTTCTTTTGTAGCAAACAAAAAAGGAAAGACTATCCACCCATGATTAGAATATTTTTCAGATACCACCTCCAACTCCTTTGCAGTTTTTAGAAGTGTAATCTGCTTTTCACTTATTCTAGTTTCCTCAAATATCTCTGTTTTTGCTCTGTGAAGTGGATCTTCGTTTTCTTCTATGACTCCACTTACTCCACCCCACAAACCTTTCATGCTCTTTACCCTATCACTTCGCTTTAAGATAAGAAACCTCTCTTCATTTAAAAGAAATGATGTCACTATTTTTGTAAAGTGCAACTACTTTTCAATAGCATTTATCATGGTAATTAATTTCTTGTAAGAGTCTTCAAGATCAACATCTTTTGAAAGTCTCTCCTTAGCCGAAGTGATATATTTTATAATCTCCTCGGTTTTGTTCTCTTGAATTAAAGTAAGCAGCCTACCTATATCCTTCCAGAACTCTTCTGCATGTTTTCTTATTTCAGGGTTTGAAATTATGGTTTCTATCAGTTCTGGAGTCTCTGTCATTATACTTGCAGTCAGTATTTTTTGAGCTTTAAAGGTGGTACCCGCCATCTTCTCAGTAAGAGAAAGCTTTTCATCTTTTGCTAGGATGTTTGCAAGGGCAAGATTGACAAGATGTGTCATACCTAAAATCACTGCAATTTTTTTGTCATGCTCTGCGGCATCTATAGTAACAAAGTTTGCCCCACCAAATAGTGATTTAGCTACAGCAAGCTCCTTTTTTGAGTCACGTATTGGAATGGAAATAATATTCTGACCCTTGAGCTTTTTTGTACCCGGTCCAAACATGGGATGTATGCAAATCGGATTTACCTTGTCCGGCATCTTTGATAAGGTAGAGACTGCCTTTGACTTGAGCGATGATATATCTATAAGATAAGAATCTCTTCTCATTTCCTTTGCTATCAATCGTATTATTTCTGGTGTGCGTTTTGTTGGGGTGCAAAGTATCACATAATCTGCAGTAAGAACTGCACCAACAAGTGATTTGGCTTTAGTCACAGATTTGTTTAGTATCTCTCTTTCAGCATCATAACCAACTACTTCAAAACCCTTTTCAATAAAATATTTTGAAAACCATTTGCCCATCTGTCCCTCGGCACCAATTATTGCAATCTTTTTTTTCATTTCTGTGCGCTCAAAGCTTGATTTAGTATCTGCATTCCTTTCTCTAGAGTCTTTTCTGGCTGGCAGGCAGAAATTCTTACAAAGTTTTGATAATTACCAAAAGCCTCGCCAGGTGCTACTGCTACACCAAAATCAAGAAGTTTGTTTGTAAAATCGGTTGCATCAAAACGATCTTTTCTTACTCTTGCAAAAAGATACATTGCACCATCCGGTTCCACAAAGTCCAGCTGCATCTCTTTTGCCTTTTGTATCACAAGATCTAGTCTGTTTCGCATAGTTTTAGTATTATCGCTTGTGTCCGCTTCTAGTGCCTTAAGGGATACATACTGTATTGGTTCGGCAACGTTTGTTATGCAAAGTGCCTGTAGCTTTGCCATCTTGTCTATGATTTCAGGGCTTGAGACAGCATACCCTATCCTAAAACCAGTCATTGCATGCGATTTTGAAAATGATTGTGTTATGACGCTTCTATCATACTCATATGAGAGGACACTTGTCCAGTCCTTGTAGGCATAATCAGAATAGATCTCATCGCTTAGAAGGTAGATATTATTTTTGACTGCAATCTCTACTATCTCATCTTGTATCTTTTTTGGCAAAATCTTTCCAGTGGGATTGTTTGGATAGTTTAGCACAATCATTTTCGTGTTTAGATTTATCATACTTGCAATTTGATCTACTGATGGTTCCCATCTTCCCTCCAATGTGGTTTGAACTGTTCTTACCTTAATTCCCGCATTAAGTGCATTCTCTCTATATGCAGGCCATGCTGGCTCGATTATTATGACTTCGTCACCTGGATGTAACAGCGTAGAAATTGCCAAAAAGACTGAAAATCTTGCACCGGGGGAAACCATGATGTTTTCTGTTTTTGTTTTTGTACTGTATCTTTCTGAAGTCTCTTTTGCAAGTGCCGTACGAAATTCTAGCATTCCTTTTGATTCGCCATATTTTGTAAAGCCCTTGTCATAGACTTGACTGAGTGCCTTTTTGACAACTTTAGGAGGATAAAAATCAGGCTCACCTACTTCCATGTGGATAATTTTTTTTCCTTGTTGCTCCAAAGATTTTGCTTTTAAAAATACAGAAAGATGGGTCTGCTTGTTCGAAGACTGGATCTTTATAGATTCATTTAAAAGAAAATTCAAAAGCACTGTGGCAATTCTTTCATCCAACCCCATGTCTTTGCAAAGTGAAATGACCTTTGCTCTAAGCTGGCTTTCACGTTCTTCATTTGTTACACCAAGACCGAGGTTGTTTTTGAGACTACCAATTTGTTTTGCAAGCTCTATCCTATCCTTGAGTAGTCTTATCATCTCAAGTGTTATCTTGTCTATCTGGTCACGTAGCTTGTCAATATCGGACATTTTCTATCAAAGTACGGGTGGTATGAAGCCACTTCTAATGGCGTGATCTGCAAGCACTACTGAAACAAGCGAATCCACTACTGGAGGAGCACGAGGCACAACACATGGATCATGTCTTCCCGCCACTTGTAACGCAACTGGCTTTTTTGTCTTGATATCTACAGTATGCTGTGTCTTAGATATGGAAGAGGCAGGCTTGAAGGCCACTCGCAAAACAATTGGCATTCCATTTGATAACCCTCCTAGTATTCCACCTGCATTGTTTGTCTTTGTAACTATCTTTCCATTTTTTATGATATATTCATCATTATTTACAGAACCGTTTGTAGTAGAACCATAGAATCCTGAACCAAACTCAACTCCCTTTACAGCTGGAATGGAATAAAGTGCCTTGCTAAGATCCGATTCTAAGGAACCAAAGATTGGCTCTCCTAGTCCTACTGGTATGTTTGATGTAATAGATTCTATTATGCCGCCAACCGAGTCTCCCCTCTTTCTGGCCGCAAGTATTACAACTCGCATCTTTTGAGCAGTTTTCTGATCAGGACATCTTACCTCGTTTGAATAGATTGCTTTTTTCATTTTTGGTGTTGCCTGACCTTTCATCTTTATCTTACCAACTTGTGAAGTGTAGGAATAGGTATCGATTCCCAAAGTTACAGAAAGAAGCTTTCTTGCAATTGCTCCTGCCATTACAAACGTGGCAGTCAACCTTCCAGAAAATCTCCCACCACCTCGATAATCGTTTAATCCCTTGTATTTTACCCAAGCTGGATAATCAGAATGACTAGGTCTTGGTTTTGTTCTAAGCTTGTCATAATCACGAGAGTTTTGGTCTTGGTTCCAAATTATCATCGCAATAGGAGCACCAGTGGTGTATCCTCTAAAAACTCCTGACAGAATTTCTACCTTGTCTCCTTCTTTTCTTTGTGTAGTAACTATTGACTGACCGGGTTTTCGAAGATCAAGCATCTTCTGTATGTCTTTTTCTTCAAGCTCAAGGCCAGCTGGACAACCATCAACTACAGCTCCAATACATCTTCCATGGCTTTCACCAAAGCTTGTAAGCACAAATCTTTCACCAATAGAACTCGATGACATAATGAAATTTTCTCTTCGATGCTTATAATCGTTCCAAGCTAGATTGGATGAATTTTTGCTCCAACTTTATTCATATCATCAATGAAACTTGGATATGAGACATCAACCGATTCAGGGTCTGATACTGTACAGTTGCCAACAAACATTCCAGCTATACAAAATGCCATAAACAATCTGTGATCATCAGATGAATCCAAATCAGCACCATGTGGATTTTTTGGTGCCTCTAGTACCAAGCCATCCTCTCTTTCCTGAACTTGTATGCCAAGCTTTGCAAGCTCTTTTGACAAGATAGCAATTCTGTCCGTTTCTTTGAATCTTGCATGTTTTACGTTGTAGATCTCAATTGGTTTTGATGTCTTTAGTGCAAGAATAGAAATTGCAGGCAAAAGGTCTGGTGTGTTTGACAGGTCAAACCTACCTCCACAAAGCACTTGTTGCGACTTGATTCGGACGACATCTTTTTGGAAATCTACTTTGATTCCTAATTTTCCAAGATGTGTAATCATGTCTTTGTCACCTTGTGGTAGGTCTCCTATAGAAGCAGAAATGGCCAGATCATCTCCAAGAAGTACAGCCGCTGACAAAAGCAGCGCCATACTTGAAAAATCAGAAGGTACTGTAAAATCAGTAGGTCTGTATTCCTGTCTTGGAATTGTGTATTTTTTGTATGGATTGTTCACTTCAACGTTTACACCAAACTTTTTCATCGAAGAGATGGTAGCTTCAAGATAGGGCTTTGAGACAAGCTCGCCTTCTATGTTTATTATGATTCCTTTATCCATCTTTGGTGCGGCAATCATCAATGCTGAAATGAATTGACTTGATACGGAACCAGAAATTTTTACTTCGCCTCCACGAATCTTTCCTTTAACAGTTACTGGCGGTTTGCCATTGGTGGATGTGCAACTTGTGCCAAGGTCTTGCAGTGCATCAAGCAGAAGCTGCATCGGTCTTTTTTGAAGACTGGAATCTCCCGTGAGTCTAGTTTTATTTTCTGAGAGCGACGAAATAGCTGCTGCAATTCTAATTGTAGTTCCAGAGTTGGATGCGTCTATCTCAGGAGTCTGAAGTTTTATCTCGCCTGAGCTTTCTACAGATACATTAGAGCCATCTACTTGGATATTTGCTCCAAAGTTTTTGCACGCATTGATTGTTGCAATTGTATCCCTTGATAACAAAACATTTCTGATCTGGCTTTTTCCATTTGCCAGTGTTGCCAAAAATATTGCCCTGTGAGTGTAGCTCTTGTTTGGAGGACAGACCATGTTTCCAGAAAGTCTGGCCTTTTCAACTTTACACTTCATATACTTCAGCCTTTTGGTTGTTTATTGGAGAAACTATGGTTGTTCCATTAAGCGAGGAAAACGCTCTTCTGACACTTGAGACATTCTCTTTTTTTGCTATTGCTGCAATAGCTGGGCCATTGCCTGATACTGAGGCAGCCAAAGCTCCCGCCTCTACCGCATTTGCAAGAATCCTAGGGTCAGAATGCAGAATGGTTGAGGTTGCAAGACCATTTAGCAACATGGCATTCCAATAATCAGAATTGCTAGCTAGAGCCCATGCTTGGACAAAGACTCCATCAAGAACTTTTAATTTTCTTATGTTGCCTCTTTTTCTTGATCTTGGGATAAATATTACAGCTGATAGATCCTCTGAAGCTTTTTCTGATTTTACAATTTTTTGGTTATAGTTGTCCGTGACTACAAAACCTCCAAAATAGCATGCACATGCATCATCAAATGCTCCTGTGATGCTTACTCTAGACTCTATAGAAGCTTCCACGCCGTGCCTTAATACCTCAAAGTCATTTATCTGCGGTTTGAAGAGCTTGGCACAGGCAAGTGATACAATAGATGAGATTGCACTTGAGCTTTTCAATCCATACCCTGAAGGTATTTCAGATTTTAGAGAAATTGTTAGCTTGGAGTTTTGAAGATCATTTTTTGGTACCGCCTTTTCGATTACAGATCTTATGAGGCGTGCGCTAAGACTAGACTCTTTATTTTCATAATAGATTCCTGTTCCGGCAGTTGCTTCTATGACAGCTTCTACTTGAAGTGAGATGCCAAGAGTCGCTCCCTTTCCTGTCGCAATCGCATTTACTATGGAAACAGCTCCATGCATCACAGCTCTAACTTTTGACATTATCAAAATCTTCCCAAAAGCGTCAGCTTCATTGCTTCATAGGGTGCCTTTCTTTTAGTCCAAATCTCAAAAGAACGCATTGCCTGGGCAAGAAACATTTCCCAGCCATATATGATAGTCGCGCCTTGTTTTTTTGACTGTTCAAGTAACTCAGTATCCACTGGCATGTATACTATATCATACACTGTGCAGTCCTTATTGATGGTTCTAGTAGATATGGGACTGCTGCTTCCTTTCATGCCAACCGACGTTGCATTTACAATAAACTTGTAGTTGCCTGCAGTGTTGCCAGCATTGGATAGATCCGTATATTCTGATTCTATTCCAAGCTTGTTTGCAAACTTGATCAAATCGTCAGCTTTTTCTTTGGTTCTGTTTGCAATCGTAATTTTGTGAGCTTTTTCTTTAGCAAATGCAGCTACAATAGCTCTTGCAGCTCCGCCTGCACCAACAAGCAATACGTTCGAGTCCTTACAGGTTAGGTTTCGCTTTTTTATTGGCTCTAAAAATCCATCCATGTCTGTGTTGTATCCTTTGAACTTGTCGTTTTCAGTATCAACTGTGTTGGTTGCACCAATCATTTTGCAATCTTCGTCGGTATAATCAAGAAACTTCATCATCTCGACTTTATGTGGTATGGTTACATTAAACCCAGCAATGTTGATTAGCTTAAGCGATTCAATTCCTGCCGCAAGGTCATCTTTTGGAATCCTGTACGCTATGTAGGCGCAATCCAGTCCAAGGAATGCAAAGGCGGCATTATGTATGGCTGGTGAAAGCGAGTGGTCAATTGGGTCGCCTATCACCGCATAAGTTTTAGTCATGTTTGTTATTTTGTCATCTTGAAGATTGATTTAACTTCATCTAGGCTAAACTGGCCAGGTGCAATTGGTTTACCAAGAGAGACGTAAGTGTATGGACTACCTATCTGGGTACAAAGAATTCTTGACATTCGTCCGTAATCTCCCATGGCAAAGGCAACTAGATTGCCGTTTTTTGGTACATTTTTGTACAAAGACAAAACCTTTGCCGAATCACCTATTGATCTTGCTGTCGTTACTATCTTGATATTTTTTGAAAACTTGAACATTTCATTTGCCATCTTCTTTAGTGAAATGGTGTTGGGTGTTTTTTTAAAGTCATGCCAAGATACTAGCAGATCAGTCTTTGAGCTTTTTAGATACTGGCGAAGGTCTCTGCTTTTTCTGATAGTGTTGTATTCAACATCAAGAAGATGTGGGTTGTACTCTGCAACTAGTTTTAGTATTGAGATTCGATTTTTTTCACTACCAGAAAACTTGCCTCCTTCTGACTTTGGTCTTAGTGTACAGATACACCTTTTCAGATCTTTTTTTACTAAATTCAATGCAAGTGGAACCTTGCTTGGTTTCATAAAATCTAGCCGTAGCTCTGCATAGTCAGATCTTCTAAGCGCCTTTTTTAGAAGTGACCTTAGCTTGGCAGGGCTTGGTTCGGCTAGTGTAACACATGTCTTGTTTACCATAATTTTGCGTCTCTTATTGCAAAATTAAGCCTTTGTTCAAATATTAAATAGACAAATAAATCATGATTCTCGTGTGGAAACCAAATTGTATTGTTAATGCGGATTCAAAGGATCTTTCTCAAATAGGTATAAACAAAGTTGCACTTACAGTCACATCCCCGCCATATCATAACGCAATAAACTATCAAGAACACCAGACTTCGGATGAATGGTACCGAGGAACAGTGGGTGAATCTATTGATAGCTGGCTTGATGAGATGAGACAGGTCTTTTCTGAGGTATACAAGGTTACAAAGCCTGGTGGCTATTGCTGCATTGTAGTAGGAAACGAGATTATAGAAGAAAAAAACAAGCTCCCCCTTCCAGCCCTATTGCTTGTAGAACTAACAAAAGAAGATGTCGGCTGGAGCTTTTTTGAAGAGATAATCTGGAACAAGGTTACTGGAGGGAAAAAAAGATTCAGGGTTACTGTACAGCACCCATATCCTACATATTATTATCCAAACATAATGCATGAGCAAATAATAATTCTAAGAAAACCTCCCTACTCTAACATAAAGGACAAAAAAAGCAAGTTACGAATCAATGATTTGATGAAAAAAGAAATAGCCAACTCAGTGTGGCATATCGCACCAGTTCCGCCAAGCTACAGACGGTTTCATCCAGCTGCATTTCCAGAAGAGATTCCATACAGGCTGATTGCACTTTACAGCAACGTGGGAGATCTGGTGCTTGATCCTTTTGTTGGCAGTGGTCAGACAACAAAAATTGCTAGATTTCTAAAACGAAAATACATCGGAGTTGACAAGTCAGCAAAGTACGTAAAGATTGCACGAAAACGAACTTTAGAAAAACCGGCTTTAAGGGAGATGCAGCTTGTTCCATACTGGAAAAGACCAGAACCACTTGATGTTTGATGTATCAAATGATCATCTAAAATTCGCAAAGGTTATCTACGTATATTCATAAACCAAATCATGGTTACATCAAATACCAAAGGATACTGCAGAAGTGTTGAGAAAAGTCACAGAAAATTTACTTCAGCAATAAAAAAGGCAAGATCTAGACAGGAGTTAATGAACCTCTACTGGAGACACAAACGCGAGCATGAAGCTATTCTTAAAAGACATCTTCGCGAAGAAATGATGCAGCTAAATCAGTTAAAAAAGAAGATAAAATAGTCCTCTTTTTTAACAATTTTTAATTTTATACTTACACTAGAATATTCATGCTAGAAGGTAAACGATTAAATTATTACTTCATGATCTGGCAAAAACGTAGTTGAGCAAAGTAATTGGTATTATAATATTTGCTGTGCTCGCTTTTCTACTAATGCCAGCTAACGCCTTTGCTGAGACAGAATCAGAAATTCCGAATTGGATAAAAAAGATCATCGTATTTTGGGCTGAGGAAAAAATATCAGATTCAGAATTTACCAATTCCATAAAATATCTAATTGAAAACAACATTCTTTCTATATCTACGGAAAGCATATTTCCCGAAATGCAAAGAGAGGTAGAATATCTGAGAGCCAAAAACGATGTGAACCGCGAAGAGCTAAATATTCTGAGAACAGAAAATGAAGAGTTTCGTATAGAAATACTCACACTAAAGGAAAGTAAAGGTTTCATTGGTAAAGATGCTACCAGTTATTTAAGTGAACAAAATAAAAGATTACAAAATGATCTCAATACTGTCAAAGCCAAAAACCAAGGATATGAAAATCTGGTTGAATCACTGAGTGCAGAAAATCAAGAATACCAAAACCAACTAAACTTTTTGACTGCTGAAAATGAAGAATATCAAAGTAAACTAAGAACTGCAGCAGTCACTAAGGAATATCAATATGAACTGAACCAACTTAATCTGCAAATAGGCAAATATCAAACTGAATTAAAGACACTAAAAGCTGAAAACACAGAATACAAAAACAAAATAGACACCCTAATGAGTGAAGACTATAAAAAAGATGAAATAAATAAAATTCAAAATGAAATTGGCAAATATAAAAAAGAGATACAGGCACTAAAAACTCAAAACGATGAATTCCAAAATCAGATAAACGCACTTGCCACTGATAACAAGGCAAAAGCTGAGATTAAATTCCTTCAATCACAAATCACAGATTACAAAAGTCAAATTGAACTAATAATGGATGAAAATATGCACTATGAAGAAAAACTAGACTCCTTAGTTAATGAAAACACTGAATTCAAAGACAAAATAGACTCATTATTAACTGAAAATACGGAAATTAAAAATCAATTAAATTCTAAAACTCCAGATAAGGATTCAGATAGTAGATTAAATCTACTAAAAAAAGAGATTTCTAAATATCAAGATCAGATAACCGCTCTAAAAACTCAAAACGATGAATTCAAAAACAAAGTAGACCAGCTTGCTTCTAACACTCAACCAAAGGACCAAGTAGACAAACTTCGCTCTGAAATTATAAAATACAAAAACGAAATACAAGCAGTAAAGGACGAAAACACAAAATACAAAGCAAAGATAGGTTCCATTCAAACAGAAACTGGTGATTCGCAAGCTGAACTTGAATATCTTAAAGCTAAAAATGAAGTTAACAGACAAGAATTGGATGTTCTACGAGCAGAAAATGAAGAATACAGAATAAAACTTAGCCTTAGCATAAATGAAAAATTCAAACCAACTTCGAAAATAAATGAACTCACCTATGAAGAACTCAAACTACATCACAGCAACGGAAAAACTGTAACAAATTCAGCTAAATCTGATAACAAAGAGAAATTCTCAGACTCCATTTCTTATAAATTAATAACTGAAGTAAAAAAATACGCCGTTTATGTTGAACCCTTGCCAGATTGGGCTGTAAGGGCACAAGATGCAATTAATGCTGCTACAACATTCTGGAAGAAAAACACTGGAGTTGAATTCAATTTGGTGGAGTCTTCTCAAAATGCAAACATTGTTGTTAAATGGATAAAGGAATCTTCTGGCGAATACGATGGTTACACAATAAATCAAAATCGTATTGATATTAGTGTTGGAGATGTTGGATGTGATGGAACGTGGCACTCCTTTGATTCAGATTCTATATCTTTTCTCACAATACACGAATTTGGTCATGCCTTAGGATTAGAACATAGTTCAGATCCAAATAATATCATGTTTCCGGTAATTAACAAAGCAAAATATGCTGCACTGGAAACAGAATATGTTGTAAAGCCAAAACAAGCACTATTTGTTCCTATATGCACAATGAGGGATGAAACCCCAATTGCTTTTGATGTAGGCATTAATGACAGAACTCATGGGTTTGATGTATTTGTAGTACCATCAAAAATTAATTATGAAAATTACCACAAGGGAGAAAAATTCAGATACTATTCTGAAGAAGGCTGTTTTGCAGTGAACCGTTACAGTTACATAGGATCTTGTGATGGCGTTGTCAGTACAGGCGGTCTATTATTAATAATGCCAGAAAAATTTGAAAAGGAAACAGCTACACTTCATGTAAAGGTACAAGAAAAATAATTTTCCAAGATTTAGTTTTTAATGACTTTTTATCATTAAGATGGTTTGACATTACCACTTTTTGTGGCAAACGCTGCATAACAAGTAACGTGATAGGCTTTCTTGTCTGCAAATATCAAACTGCCACGAGTTATTCCCTGTCTACATATTACGCAAAGGTCAATGAATTCTGCGGCTTTGTCATTGGTGGGCGGTGCCATCGAGAATAGTGATTTTTTTGGTGTAATTTAAAGTGTTTTGAAAATCTCAGTTTTGAAGAAACTAAACTACTTTTCAACGATATACTCATCATCTACTTCCATGCCAAAATGTCTGCCTGTTGCTGGCTTGGCATAAGCTAAGACAGTATCTCCTTTTTTAAGGTGAGTAACTGATACCAAATGCCCATTTGGTCTTACAAATCGTATGGTCTCTGCATTTTGTGCAATTATTCCACCAACTTCATCACCAATCTGAGCTTTGATCATAAGCATTGGCCTGCTCTCTATTTTGGAGCGACCTACAGTTGCTCTTCTCGCTCGTCCTTTTGAATCCAAGACAAGAACTTCAGAGCCTGTCTCTAGTTCTGACAAGTATTTTGTAGTTCCATCTGGCGAGATAGTATAACAGTGAACTGCTCCAGCATTTACTCGAAACGGTCTTGGTGATGTAAAGGATGAGCCTACTGATTCATTGTGAACTAGAAACAAAAAGTTTGATCTGCTACCAATGAGCATGCCTTCACCTCTACCAAGCATTGATGCGGTATCTACACACACTCGCTCGCCATTGCCGACCTCCTTTATTTCTAAAACTTTTGCAGGCTTTAGCTCAAAACTTCTTGTTCCAAGATACACTAAAGCTTCTCTTACTTCATTAATCGAGCTTGTTGAAAATATTACGCCATCTACGCCTATTTCTAAAATGGAAAACATCTTTCTTACCTCTTCAGGATTGTTTGCTGTCGCAAAAACCTTGGTGTGTAGTTTGTGCAATTTTGCTATTATGTTTTCAAGTGGAATTATCTTCCAGTCCTTTACATCAACTATAACAAAATTGATTCCTGACTTTGCGTATCTTAGTATGTTTTCTATATCTGCATTTGACAATACTTTGACTCTTAGTCCAACCTTTTTGCCCCTTGGTCTTGAGGTGGAACCCTTTTCCAATATGACATAGTTTGCGCTAGGTGAGGTGTGGATAGTCGCAAGCTTGGTCCTTATTCCCTTCAGGCTCTTTGGATCTACGTTAACCATCTTGATTCCTTCTTTTTCAAGCTCGGAAAGAAATTTGCCAAGCTGCCCCCTTGCTACTCTAGGGGAAATTATCAACTCGCTACTTTTTTTCAAGACGTTTTGCAGCTTCCTTTGCAGTCGCTTTTCTAAATATGATATCAGCCAAAGCTCTGGTCATTTCTTCAGGGTGTTTGTGCTCAAAGATGTTTCTTCCATATGTCACGCCTTTTGCTCCAGCCGCCATTGCGTCTTCGGTCATCTTTAAAACCTCCCTGTCAGTTTTTGCCTTTGGGCCTCCAGCGATTACTACAGGAACTGGAGTGCTTTTTACAATCTTTGCAAACGAATCGACATCGCCAGTGTACAGAGTCTTTACAATATCTGCGCCACATTCGGCGCCAATTCTTGCTACATGTCCAACAATTTCGGGGTCATGTGGGTTTTTGATATTTTCTCCCCTTGGATACATCATAGCTAAAAGCGGCATGTTCCACTTGTGACAATCATCAGCAATTCTTCCAAGTTGCTCAAGCATTTCAGGCTCTTCTTTTCCTCCTATGTTAATGTGAAGTGATACTCCGTCTGCCCCAAGCCTTAATGCCTCTTCAACAGAACCAGTCAACATCTTTCTGTTTGGTGACATGGAAAGTGATGTGCTGCTTGAAAAATGCACCAGTACTCCAATCTTTGGAGGTTTTGGCAAAGTCTTTAGAATTCCTTTATTGACAATTACACAGGTTAAGCCGGCATGTTGGCAGCCATTGATTAGTGCATGAGGATCCTCAAGTCCCTTAATCGGACCACTTGAAATCCCATGATCCATCGGGATGCAAAGCATTTTGCCTGACCTTAAAATTCGTTTTAGTCTAATCTGATGCCCAGATACCATAGAAAGTTATCATTGGTGTACCTTACTTAAAACTAACGTGGTGACAAGATGTGTCGTCTCATATTCTCAAGGATTAAATACCATAAAACAAAAGCAAAAACAAATTGAGTCAAATTACAAAAGAGCTTTATGTTTCTGAAATTGGAGACATTCTTGAACACTCACTTGACGGACAAAGACCAGAACTCGAAGATTGTGTTAGACTCTTAGAATCAGGCGATGTACATCTTATGGGTCTTGTGGCAGGACACCTGACTCAAAAAAAATATGGGAAAAAAGTTTCATTTGTAAATAACATTATACTAAACTACACAAACGTCTGCATCACAGACTGCAAGTTCTGTGCATTTTACAGACCGCCAGAACACGAGGAATCTTACACCATATCACTACAAGAAATTGAGGCTCGAATCAAGGCAGCATGGGAGATGTTTGGAATTACTCAAGTGCTAATCCAAGGCGGCCACAATCCACAGCTTGGAATAGAGTACTACGAGGATGCATTCAAACTGATAAGGAAAAAATTTCCAAAAGTTGGAGTACACGGGCTTTCTGCATCAGAAATTGATATGATAGCAAGAGTTGAAAAATCTAGTACAAAAGAAGTTCTTGCAAGACTGAAAGAAGCGGGACTGCAATCAATTCCGGGCGCTGGCGCAGAAATTCTTGTGGACTCTGTAAAAGACATAATCAGCCCAAAAAAGATCTCAAGTAATGAATGGCTCAAAATAATGGAAGAAGCTCATAGCATGGGTCTTCCTGCCTCTGCAACAATGATGTATGGTCATGTTGAAAGTGCGCGTGACATTGCAGAACACTTCATCAAGATTGTAAAACTTCAGGAAAAGACAGGAGGATTTATGGCTTTTATCCCGTGGAGCTTTGAGCCAAACAATACTCTTATGCAAAAAGAAAAGACGGTAACCTATGCAGCCGGTGGTTTTCAATTACTAAAGATGATTGCAATTTCTAGAATAATGTATGATGGTTTAATACCACACATCCAGTCTTCATGGCTTACAAACGGAGTTGGTATGGCGCAGCTTGCCCTGCAATATGGTGCAGACGATTTTGGTGGAACACTTATTGGAGAAGAGGTGGTCTCATGCACAGGAGCTCGCTCTACAGAGCTTACTGCAAACAAGATAATTCAGGCAGTAAAGCAAATGGGCTATGACATAGAAGAGAGAGACAATTTCTACAATCCAGTGCAGATGCGTTAGATGTCGTAGCCAGACCACTTGGCATCTACCAGATTCTTTGTGTCTTCGTCTACCTTTACTAGCTCTTGGATCTCTCTTTGATAGCCTTCCTCTTTGGTCTTTTGTGTTGCGTCAATTCCAAGCTTTGATCCAAGATTCACTAGTGGTGATGCTGGGTCTAGTGTGTCAGTTGGAGTGTTATCAACTATCATTACATCACGTGCAGCGTCAGCTCTTGTTGTCACTGCCCAGATAACATCATCCATGTCGTGCACATTGACATCGTCATCTACAACAATGAAAATTTTTGTTAGCGCAAGCTGTCCTAAACCCCACAGGCCCATCATTACCTTTCTTGCTTGGCCTGGATAGCGTTTCTTTATGGAAATAATCGCCATTCCTTGGAACCATCCTGCAGCTGGCATGGCAAAGTCAACAACTTCTGGTTGGAACATGCGAATAAGCGGCAGAAAAGAGCGCTCTATTACTTTGCCAATAAAGGCATCTTCCAATATTGGTTTGCCAACAATTGTAGTAAGATAAATTGGCTTTTGTCTTCGCATTATTCCTGTTAGAGTAAATACCGGATAAGGTTCGGGTGGGGTGTAGTATCCGGTGTGATCACCAAATGGCCCTTCCATCCTGATGTCTGATGGGTCCACATATCCTTCTAACACAAGCTCAGAGTTTGCAGGAACCTCTAGATCTATTGTCTTGCATTTGACAGTCTTGATTCCTGTCTTTCGCACAATGCCTGCAAAAAGATACTTGTCAAGCCCTTCTGGAACTGGAGCAACTGCAGAATATACCGTAGCTGGGTCTGCACCGATTACTACTGCAACCTCGATTTTTTGGCCTGCATCTTTTTTAATATCATAATGATGTGCTCCTCTCTTGTGTTTTTGCCAGTGCATTATCGCATGTGTCTTGTCAAGCACTTGCATCCTGTATACTCCAAGGTTTCTGATCTGAGTCTCAGGATGTTTTGTTGCTACAAGTCCAAAAGTGATGAAGTGTCCTGCGTCTTTGTGCCATGTCTTTAAGATTGGAAGCTTCTCAAAGGAGGGCGAGTCATCAAAAAGTTCGGTAACTGGTCCATTCTTTTGCAGCTTGGGTGCAATGTCTGTCATCTTTGCAAGCTCGGGCAACTTTTTTATCTTATCAAAAAGTCCAGCTGGAATGTCCATCTTTGTCATGTCAACTATTCTCTGACCAATCTCAGTAAAGTCAGAAGTTTCAATACCAAGCTCAAGTCTTCTGAGCGAACCAAACGCATTTCCTAAAACTGGTATATCATGGTTTTTTACGTTTTCAAAAAGTAATGCGGGACCATTTGAGTACATCACACGTCTTAAAACCTCGGCAATCTCCAAGTTGGCATCGACTTGGGTTTTTACACGTCTTAGCTCACCTGCTTTTTCAAGCTTTTCTACAAATTCGCCAAGTTCTTCAATGGGCACAAGTCTACTAAATTTAGAGATAGTATAAGCTTAACTGGATTTGTACTCAAAAACAAGCGACTAGAAAAAAGTTTTAACAAAAGAACTTTAATTATTGCGTTGAGGTAAATCCCTTAGTGAGCCAGCAAAAGTGTGCTGTCTGTAACGGACAGGGAAAGATTGTTCTTTTAGATACTCAGTGCTCTTTTTGTAATGGCACAGGTGAGTATACAAAGAGTGCTGAAAGTTACATCAAGTCTCACATCTGCCAGTGCATATTTTTGGATAGGGTAACATGCCCACTTTGTGGAAAAAAATGTCACCACGACACTCCAAACAAACCAAAGATTTTGCTTGGACCAGTCTAACCTATTGGAGGAAGCTCGCTTTTTTTGTCATGGCCCCCAGATCCAAACTTGCAGTAAAAGCACTGATCTGATTGCATATACTTTAACTGCTCAATTTGTATGGCGCCAATCTTTAGCGCGATTTTAGTTAGCATTTTGTATTTGAAAGGCATTGCAGGGATGACTTCTTTCATGTACACCTTATAGTGATCAGGACAGAACTTTAGAGTAAGCTGGCTTGCTTCCCTGCTTGACTTGCTTACGGTCCTTGCGACATTTATCTGCTCACGAATGTATTCATGCTTTGGGCAAGGGCAGTTTCTACCGCCAGGGTGCTTGTACGCTGGAGTATTCTTCCAGTCAAATTCTGGATAATCCCTTTCAAAGTCGTCCAATAACGTTAAGGTGTGTAGCGATTCTTATAAAACTTCTACAGAATTCCAGTCATGAGCCCTGTTTTTCTGTGATCAAAATCTAAATAAACTCCAACTTCCTGACACAATACCACATGTCTGCAAAAGCAAAAAAAACAGGTACAAAAAAAGCTACCAAGGCAGACCTTGAAGCTAAGATTGCTGAGCTTGAGGCAAAGCTGGGCGCACTTTCTGCTCAGGTTTCAAAACCAACATCACCTCCACCAAAACCAGCGGAGACAAGGGCACCACCTCCAAAACCCGAACCAGAAGTGGCACCTGCATATTCTACTACAAGCTCAACAAAATACACTGGTAACAAATACTATGCAACAAGGCAAAGACTGGCCTATCATCCTCCAGACAAACAGTTCAGAGGAAGACAAGTTGCTCAAACAGTTCAGGTACCGCCTCCGCCAAAACCAGCCCAAGAACCTGCACCAGAAACACAACAAGAACCAAAAAAAGAGAAACCAAAACGAAGGGAAGCACCAGCACCAAAAGTGAATTACTATACTGGTGAGAACTATTACAGGACAAGGCAAAGACTGGCCTATCATCCGCCAGACAAACAGTTCATTGAACCAAAAGCTATAAAATTTGAAGAAGCGCCAACTGCTGCTCAAGTTGAAGAGGCAACAAGCTCGCAAGATGAATCAAGACCAGCTAAAGACAGTAAATCAAGAGCTAACAAGCTTGCTGAATATGAAAGGGAATATCTAGCAAGAATAGAGCAACAAAGAGTTGAAGAGGCTGCAAAACCTGCACCAGCACCTGAAAAGCAACGTGGAACAATGCCAGCTGGCTGGAAATAGCCTTAATATCTGAATAATTTAATTTTGAAAGGCTTCAAAGACTTCCTGTGCATGTCCTGCCGCCTTGACTTTCTCAAAGACCTTGAAAATTTTTCCTTTCTCATTTACCAAGAAGGTCGTTCTGTTTACGCCCATATATTCACGACCCATAAACTGTTTTTTGCCCCACACGCCAAACTTTTTTGCAACATCGGTTTCTGGGTCTGCAAGTAAGATAAAGGAGACGCCCATCTTTTCGCCAAACTTTTTGTGGGAATCAACATTGTCTGGGCTAATTCCTATTATCTCAATTCCTTTAGCTTTGAACTTTTTGTAGTCACGGGAAAACTCGGCAGCCTCTGTGGTACAACCCGGTGTAAAGTCCTTTGGATAAAAATATACCACATACTTTTTGCCTTTCAGATCTGATTTTTTGACTATGTTTCCTTCAGCATCTTTTAAGCTAAAATCAGGCACGTCATCGCCGATAGAAAGCATGTCTAAGACAATCTGCATTCCCTAATTATTTTTTCCTAGCTTAAGAAAATCAATCCGAATATTTTATATGAGATACCCAAAGGTGAAATGGATGTATGAATAAGCGTGCTTGGTTTGCTGAATCTATTGCTACTTTTGCGCTGGTCTTTTTTGGACCTTTATCAGTAATACTTGCAGCTGTTGTATTTGGAAGCGGACTTTCAATTGAGGGAATAATTATGATCTCACTTGGACATGGTGCTGCAATAGGTCTGATGGTTTACGCATTTGGCCACGTTTCTGGCGCTCATATCAATCCTGCAGTTACTATACCGATGATAATTACAAAAAGAATTGGAATAAAGGATGGCATTGGATATATCGTCTTTCAATTAATTGGTGCAGTAGCTGCAGCGTTTGCACTAATGATGATTGTTCCAGTAGCAGGTGCTCAAGTAAACTATGGAACACAGGGTGGTCCAAGCGACCTTCTAGGCAAGGATGCACTGGCTGGTCTTGGCGTGGAAATAATTCTGACATTCTTCTTGGTGGTCGTAATATTCATGACAGCTGTTCACAAAAAGGCAGCAGCTGGAATTGCGGGTCTTGCAATAGGTGGCATGGTATTTCTGGATCATTTAGTTGGTGTCCCACTGACCGGTGCGAGCATGAATCCTGCAAGAACTTTTGGACCCGCTGTGGTTTCAGGATTCTGGGAGTTTCATTGGATTTACTGGGTGGGACCAATAATAGGCGGAATAATTGCTGGACTTATCATGAACTATGTCTTTGTAAAAAAGGCAGAGCAAGAAGCATAGCAGTTTTCTTTTTTGTAATGTATTATAACAGGTAAAATGAGTTTTCTAGTGGGCCCGTTGCACAGCTTGGATAGTGCGGACGCTTGCGGAGCGTCAGGTCGAGGGTTCGAGTCCCTTCGGGTCCGCATTAACTGTTGGTACGGGTACCGTTTTTGACGATGACTTTTCCACTTGGCAATGTTCCGACATACTCCCATCCGTCGTTGATGAGTTGTTCCGCTTCGTCTGATGTTGTAACCCGTTGACTGCCTCTGTTTTCCCGTCAGTGAGAGACCTCACCAACTCTTGGACTCTGGCAAGTTCTTCGGGTGAAAGTGTTTCTATTTTTGTTCTAACGTCTTCTTTCTGTTTTTCAATTTCTTTTTCCTCGGAGATTTCGAGGTCAAGAAATTCGCTTGAGCGTTTGAACGCTTCTCGCATTTCAGTTATGAGAGCGTTTGGAAGTATGCTTTTGTTTGTTGTGTACTTTGCTTCTATCGATCCTTTGTGTCCCATGAAGAACACTCTGAAATCGTGTGCTATTTTTCCTCTGGATTCCGCAATCAGCAGTTCTGTATCGAAGAACGCTCTTAGCACATACGGTCTCCACTGGAATCTCGGTCTCATTGCTTTTCTGATGTCATACAGAATCCTCGCTGTTTCGATGAATCCTTTTTCCGTGTTTTCTCCTCTGAACCTTGGATATTTCTGGAATGGTGCTATTACCGGACTGTTCGGAGCAAGCGATTCTCCTTGGAGTATTCTTTCGTTGAGGTATGCAAGAAGTTTCTTTGCTCCCAGTGGAGTTATGAAAGTGAAGTACTCATGCTTTGCTTTGGAAAGTGACTTTCTTACAATTATCCTCGATGGATATTGTTTGAAGGTCGCTATCCCCTGCACTATTGCAAGGTCTGGCAGGTCTCTTACTGTCAGACCATCGGAAGCGTCTGTATTTCCGAGAACTTGAGGTCTTACACCTGATTTTGCAATCAACGCAATGCAAGCTCCTGTTCTGAGGTTTGCACGGTTGAAAAGTTCCGTTAGTTCATTTCCTTCCGGGACTCTTTCTTCTGCTAAAGTTGGCGTTGCATCGGCATTTGCTATTCTTATCTTCCTGTTGATTCTTACGTCATAGTGGCTTAACCACGATTTGACTGCAACAACAGTAGATTTGATGTATCCGGGAGATTTTCCCATCTGTTCCATCCATGATATGTGATCCTGAAT
>Ga0187892_10002833_pt1 | contig 33353 bp, 29 predicted proteins | sample MA1701073metaG_FD_139345 | JGI IMG/M metagenome (GOLD analysis project Ga0187892, IMG submission 139345) | Bio-ooze microbial communities from a basaltic lava cave in the Kipuka Kanohina Cave System on the Island of Hawaii, USA - MA170107-3 metaG ... | reverse complement strand
TCGACGTACAATCTGACATCGGCGAGGTCCTTGTTGAATCAACCTAAGCAATTGACTCAACGTTCCTATCAGGACTTCGCCGACCTCACCTCATGAAATATCCGGGCTAGCGCCGTTCCAGCTTGTCCGGCCTGGGACCGGGGGCACCCGCGAGTCCTGCGGTCGGTTCACGTGCATCGGCCGGAAATCGTTGGAACGGCGCCAGGCCGCGGCTACTTCGTCCCGCGCTTCTTCTCGAGCGCCACGACCGCCGAGCGCGTCCGCTTCGCCGCCCGCGCGGGCTGCGGCAGCGGCACCATCTGCGGCGCGGGCGGCACCTGGCAGCCGGCGACGCAGCAGCGCCCGGGCTGGCGGTTGCGGGTGATCTTCCTGACCTCGTCCGTGAGCACGCCGCGCTCGAGCAGCCGCTCGACGAGATCCACCTTGTTCCCGAGCGGGTAGTTGCGCCAGATCTCCATCTGCATCGCCTCGGGCGAGCCGCCGCCGTGGAGCGAGATCACCGAGTACCAGCCGCCCTGGTGGGAGGCGGTGAGGTCCTCGACGAGCCGCGCCACCTCGATCCGCTTCGCGTACGGGATGTCGGACCGCGCCGCGAGCAGCTCGGACAGCCGGCCGGCGGTCGCCGGATTGTGGTCCTCGTCGGGCCCGGGGAGCGTCACGATCAACCCGCCCGACACGTGGTGCGCGAGCCGGTGCATGTCGTAGATCTGCGTCGCGAGCAGGAGCTTGCCGATGTTCGCGAACACGCCGTCGGGCACGGCCACGCCGGCAGGATCGCCGGCGCAGTAGACGGAGGCCGCCACGCCGCAGGCGTAGAAGCCCTCCACGATCTTGATCAGCTCGACCATCGCCTCACGGAGGTTCGGCGCCTCGTCGAGGTCGATGCCGTTCGCCTCGGTCATGAGGGCGCCGGCGCCGATCAGCAGGTCGCCGAAGCCGGCGCGCGCCGCGATGCAGGTGTGACGGTGGTGCGTCGCGTAGCTGTAGGTGAGGAAGCCGGAGTGCTCCCACTCGCCGGCGAGGAAGACCCGGTCCCAGGGCACGAACACCCCGTCGAACACCGCGACGCCGGTCGACTGCCCGTAGCGCCCGCTAAACTTCGCCGCCTTCTCGCCCGGGCGCCCGGCCGGCCGCGCGACGATCGTGAGCCCCGCGGCGTCGAGGGGCACCGCGCAGCAGACGGCGAAAGGCGCGTCGTCGCGCGTCATGTTGCGGCAGGGCATGACCAGCAGCTCGTGCACGTAGGGCGCGGCCGTGATGATCGCCTTGACGCCGGAGAGCACGATGCCGTCGCGGCGCCGCTCGGCGATGTGCACGTAGCTCCCGCGGCTCGGCTGCTCGTGCGGGCGCAGCGCGCGGTCGCCCTTGCCGTCGGTCATGGCGATCCCGAGCGCGAGGTCCTCGGCGTGCACTCGCTCCACGTATGCCGCGGCCCGCGCCGAGTAATCGGTGCCCTTTTCGGCGTCGAGCCGGTGCGTCGCCTGTTGCAGCGCCGCGAGCGCATCCCCACCGAGATAGCGCTGCGCGCAGCCGGTCTCCTGGCAGAGGAGCCGCACGGCCTCGAGCTTGTTCAGCAGATCCTGGCTCGTCGCCGGGATCGCGTTCATCCGGTTCACCTCGAGCCCGCCGGCGCGGGCGCGCATGACCGGAGCGAGGGGCTCGCGCAGCGCGTAGTCGTAGCTGAGGCCGAGCGCGTTGACGCCGGGCGCGAGCAGCGGCTCGTCGGCGACCGACTCGACCGCCCGGCCGTTCACGTACACCCGCGGCCGGTAGCGCCGGAGCGATTCGCGGTAGTCCTGGGAGGACAGCAGCATGTCCGGTCTCCTCGGAAGCTGCAGCAAGAATGCATCAACGCGCGGGCACGGTCCAGCCGGCCGGCGCGCAGGTCGCGGCATGGACACGCAGCCGCGTGCGGCCTAAGATTGCGCTCTCCAGCAGAGCCCGTCGGGAGCGCGTGACGGGTCCAACGCCGCCCGCCACGCCCCGCGGCCCAACGTCGAGGAGTCGCAATGCCCACCTACGAGTATCGCTGCGCGAAGTGCGGCCAGCTCTTCGAGCGCCACGAGGCCGTCTCCGAGCACGGCAAGACCCCGCCCCTCTGCCCGAAGTGCCAGAGCAAGGAAGTGGAGCCGGTGTTCTCGGCGTTCTACGCCAAGACCTCGAAGAAGAGCTGAGGCGCGCGTCCGGGAGGCGGCGGTGAGCCGCGGGCCGGACCCGCGGCGCGCACCGGTTTTCACGGCGGCCGTAGAATAGCGCTCGCGCGGCGCCTTCCCGGCGCCGCGTTCCGTTTCCCCGCCCGAGAGCATGCAGCAGCCGACCCGCGACCTCGCCCAGGCGACGGACGCCACGTCTTCCGGCGCCGCCCCCGAGGTCACGCGCAGCCCCGCGCCCGCCGCGCCGCCGCGCGACCGGATCGCCATCCACGGCGCCCGCCAGAACAACCTCAAGAACCTGACGCTCGGCATCCCGACGAACGAGCTGGTGGTCGTGACCGGCGTGTCGGGCTCGGGCAAGTCGTCGCTCGTGTTCGACACGCTCTACGCCGAGGGCCAGCGCCGCTACGTCGAGACGTTCTCGCCGTACGCGCGGCAGTTCCTCGACCGCATGGACAAGCCGCAGGTCGACCGCATCGACGGCTGCCTGCCGGCGATCGCCATCGACCAGACGAACCCGGTGCGCACCTCGCGCTCGACCGTGGGGACGATGACGGAGCTGAACGACCACATCAAGCTGCTCTACGCCCGCGCGGCGCAGCTCTGCTGCCGCGGCTGCGGCAATCCGGTGCGGCGCGACGCCCCGGAGACGATCTTCGACGCGCTCGCGCGCCGCGCGCGCGCGGCCGGCGATCCGCGGCTCGTGATCGCGTTCCCGGTCGAGGTGCCTAAGAGCTTCAGCGAGACCGAGATCCTGCAGCTGCTCGAGCGCCAGGGCTACACCCGCATCCACGCGAAGCGCGGGAACGCGATCGAGGTCGTGCAGGACCGCCTGCGGATGGGAAGCGCGGAGCGCGCGCGCGTGATGGAGGCGCTCGAGGCCGCGCTCAAGGTCGGGCGGGGGAAGGTGAACGTGCACGTCGCTCCCCTCCCCCGCGACGCGGGAGAGGGGCCCGGGGTGGGGGAGCCTGGCTACCTCGCCCCAGCCCGCTCCCCCACCGGGGGAGAGGGAGGCGAGGCGACGTGGCGGTTCTCGAGCGATCTCCACTGCGCCGAGTGCGACATCCACTACGCCGAGCCGACGCCGAGCCTGTTCTCGTTCAACTCGCCGATCGGCGCGTGCGAGACCTGCCGCGGCTTCGGGCGCGTCATCGGCGTCGACTACGGGCTGGTCGTTCCCGACGAGTCGAAGACGCTGCAGGACGGCGCGGTGAAGCCGTGGCAGACCGAGAGCTACCGCGAGTGCCAGGACGATCTCGAGAAGATGGCGCGCAAGCGCGGCGTGCCGCTCGACGTCGCGTGGCGCGACCTCGACGAGCCGCAGCGGCGCTGGGTCATCGAAGGCGACGACGGCTGGGTGAGCTGGCGCAAGTCCTGGCCCGGCAAGTGGTACGGGATCAAGCGCTTCTTCGCCTGGCTCGAGACGAAGAGCTACAAGATGCACATCCGCGTGCTGCTCTCGCGCTATCGGGCGTACACGCCGTGCGCGACCTGCGCGGGCGCGCGGCTCAAGCCCGACGCGCTGCTGTGGCGGCTGGGGACGAAGGAGGACGCCGATCGCGCGCTCGGCGGCTACGCGCGCTTCAAGCCGCGCGCCCTCGCGCTCGACGATGCGCAGCTCGCCGGGCTGCCCGGCCTCACCGTGCACGATCTGATGCTGCTGCCGGTCGAGCGCTGCCGCGCGTTCTTCGCGAGCCTCCACCTGCCGGCGCCCCTCGACCAGGCGACCGATCTCCTGCTCACCGAGATCCGCACCCGGCTCGGCTATCTCGCGCAGGTGGGCCTCGGCTACCTCACGCTCGACCGCCAGTCGCGCACGCTCTCGGGCGGCGAGGTGCAGCGGATCAACCTCACGACCGCGCTCGGCACGTCGCTCGTCAACACGCTGTTCGTGCTCGACGAGCCGTCGATCGGCCTGCACCCGCGCGACATGGGCCGCGTGATCGACGTGATGAAGCGGCTGCGCGACGCCGGCAACTCGCTGGTCGTGGTCGAGCACGACCCGCAGATCATGTTCGCGGCCGACCGCATCCTCGACCTCGGGCCGGGGCCGGGCGAGCGCGGCGGCGAGATCGTCTTCTTCGGCCCGCCGGGCGAGCTGCAGCGGGCCGAGACGCTGACGGGGCAGTACCTCTCGGGACGCCGGCGGGTCGGCGACCCGCCGTCCCGGCGCGCGGCGGGCCCGAGCCCCGCGGCGCTCCAGATCCTCGGCGCCGCCGAGCACAACCTCAAGGACATCGATGTCGCCTTTCCGCTCAACCGCCTGGTCTGCGTGACCGGCGTCTCGGGCTCGGGCAAGTCGACCCTCGTCCAGGGCGTGCTCTACGCGGCGCTGCGCAAGGCGAAAGGCAAGCCGACCGAAGCGCCCGGCGCGCATCGGAGCCTGCGCGGCGCCGCGCTCGTCGACGACAGCGTGCTCGTCGACCAGTCGCCGATCGGCAAGACGACGCGCTCCAACCCGGCGAGCTACGTCGGCGCCTTCGACGCGATCCGCAAGCGCTTCGCCGAGTCGCCGGTCGCGAAGGAACGCGGCTACACCGCCGGGACGTTCAGCTTCAACGCCGGGAACGGGCGCTGTCCGACCTGCGGCGGCAACGGCTTCGAGCACGTCGAGATGCAGTTCCTCTCCGACGTCTACCTGCGCTGCGCCGACTGCGACGGCAGGCGCTACCGGCCGGAGGTGCTGGAGGCGAAGTGGCGCGGCCGCGGCATCGCCGAGGTGCTCGAGATGACCGTGTCCGAGGCGCTCGCGTTCTTCGCGACCGAGCGCGAGGTCGTCGCGGCGCTGCGGCCGCTCGCCGAGGTCGGCCTCGAGTACCTGCGCCTCGGCCAGCCGGTGCCGACGCTCTCGGGGGGCGAGGCGCAGCGGCTGAAGCTCGCCGGGCATCTCGCCGAGGCGGCGCTGCGCCCCGCCGCGAAGCGGGGGCAGCTCTTCCTCTTCGACGAGCCGACCACCGGTCTGCACTTCGACGACGTCGCGAAGCTGCTGCGCGCGTTCCGCCGGCTGACCGACGCCGGCCATTCGCTGATCGTCATCGAGCACAACCTCGACGTCATCCGCGCCGCCGACTGGATCGTCGACCTCGGCCCCGAAGGCGGCGACGCGGGCGGCGAGCTCGTCTGCGCCGGCACGCCGCGCGAGGTGATGGCGGACGCACGCTCCCACACCGGGCGCGCGCTGCAGGAGTACGAGGCCGCGCTCTCCCGCCCCGACCCCGGCGCCTCGCGACGCGAGGCACCCTCCTTGACCGGGGGGCAGTCCCCCGACCCGCTACGCGAGGCAGCCCCGTCGACAGCGGGGTACGGACAGGAGGCGTTGCGCGACCGGGGCCGCCGCTCGATCCTCGTGCACCACGCGCGCGAGCACAACCTCAAGGGCATCGACGTCGAGATCCCGCGCAACCGCTTCACGGTCGTCACCGGCGTCTCGGGCTCGGGCAAGTCGACGCTCGCGTTCGACATCGTCTTCGCCGAAGGCCAGCGGCGCTACCTGGAATCGCTGAACGCCTACGCGCGCCAGTTCGTGCAGCCGGCGGCGCGGCCCGACGTCGACGCGATCTTCGGCATCCCGCCGACGGTCGCGATCGAGCAGCGCACGAGCCGCGGCGGGCGCAAGTCCACCGTCGCGACGCTGACCGAGATCTATCACTTCCTGCGGCTCCTCTACATGAAGCTCGGGCTCCAGCACTGCCCGGACTGCAGCGTGCCGATCGAGCCGCAGAGTGCGGCGGCCATCGCGGCGCGCATCCTCCGCGAGTGCCGCGGGCGCCGCATCGGGCTGCTCGCGCCGCTGGTCGTCAACCGCAAGGGCTACTACACCGACCTCGCCCGGTGGGCGCGCCGCAAGGGCTACGCCTTCCTCCGGGTCGACGGCGAGTTCCTGCCCACCGATCAGTGGCCGCGGCTCGACCGCTTCAAGGAGCACACGCTCGAGCTCCCGGTCGCCGATCTCGTCGTGGCCCCGAATCGCGAGCGCGAGCTGCGCGAGGCGCTCGACCGCGCGCTCGAGCTCGGCAAGGGCGTCGTCCACGTGCTCGACGGCCTCGACCGGCTCGCGGCCGCGCGGGCGAGCGCGAGCGGCGGGCGCGTCGAGGTCGCCCTTCCCCAGACGGTCTTCTCGACGAAGCGCGCGTGCCCGTCGTGCGGGCGCAGCTTCCCCGAGCTCGACCCGCGGCTCTTCTCGTTCAACTCGAAGCACGGCTGGTGCACGACCTGCTACGGCACCGGCCTGCGGCTCGCCGGGTTCGACGAGGAGCAGACCGGGGAGGAGATCTGGTGGAACGAATGGTGGGAGGGCGAGGCCGAGGCGTGCCCGGCGTGCGCGGGCAAGCGGCTCAACCCGGTCGCGCTGAACGTGCGCTTCCGCGACCGATCGATCGCCGACGTGACGGCGCTGTCGGTGAGCGCGGTCGCCGCCCGCTTCCGCGATCTCGCCCTGAGCGGCCGCGAGGAGGCGGTCGCGCGCGACATCGTCGCCGAGCTCCGCGCGCGGCTCGCGTTCCTCGACGAGGTCGGGCTCGCCTACCTCGCGCTCGACCGCTCGGCGCCGACGCTCTCCGGCGGCGAGGCGCAGCGCATCCGGCTCGCCGCGCAGCTCGGGTCGAACCTGCAGGGCGTCTGCTACATCCTGGACGAGCCGACGATCGGCCTGCACATGCGCGACAACCGCGTGCTGCTCGACACGCTGGAGAAGCTCGGTGAGCGCGGCAACACGCTGCTCGTCGTCGAGCACGACGAGGAGACGATCCGCCGCGCGCAGCACGTCCTCGACCTCGGCCCCGGCGCGGGCAGCGGCGGCGGCCGCGTCGTCGCCGAGGGCGACGCGGCAGCGCTCATCCGCGTGCCCGAGTCGGTGACCGGCCGCTTCCTCGCGGCGCCGCTGCGACACCCGCTGCAGCCGCGGCGCGCGGTGAACGGCAAGACCCCATCGGTCGAGGTGCGCGCAGCGCACCTGCACAACCTCGCGCGGATCGACGCGCGCATTCCGCTCGGCCGCCTGACGGTGGTCACGGGCGTGTCGGGCTCGGGCAAGTCGACGCTCGCGCGCGACGTGCTGCACGCGAATCTCGCCGTGCTCGTCGGCGAGCGCCGCGGCCGGAGGCCGAACGGCGGGCTGCGCGGGTGCGAGGCGATCGACGGGGCCGACCTGGTCGGCCGCGTGCTCGAAGTCGACCAGGCGCCGATCGGCAAGACGCCGCGCTCCTGCCCGGCGACCTACGTCGGGTTCTGGGACTCGATCCGCCGGCTCTTCGCCGACACGAACGAGGCGCGCATCCGCGGCTACACGCCGAGCCGGTTCTCGTTCAACACCGCCGGCGGCCGCTGCGAGGCATGCGAGGGCCAGGGCGTGAAGCGGATCGAGATGAGCTTCCTGCCCGACGTCAAGGTGCACTGCGACGTCTGCGGCGGCTCGCGGTTCAACGCCGAGACGCTGACCGTGCGCTGGCGCGGGAAGCACGTCTCCGACGTGCTGACGATGAGCGTCGACGAGGCGGTCGAGTTCTACTCGGCCCATCCGTCGATCCACCGCGCGCTCCGGCTGCTGCAGGACGTGGGCCTCGGCTACCTCACGCTCGGCCAGCAGAGCCCGACCCTCTCCGGCGGCGAGGCGCAGCGGATCAAGCTCGTCACCGAGCTCGCGAAGGCGACGGGCCAGCGGCCCGTCGTCCCGGGCGAAGCGAAGCGGGGGCCCGGGATCCGGGGCGCGAACCGCGACACGCTGTACATCCTCGACGAGCCCACCGTCGGCCTGCACATGGCCGACGTCGAGAAGCTGCTGCGGGTGCTCCACCGTCTGGTCGACGCCGGCAACACGGTGGTCGTCATCGAGCACAACCTCGACGTGATCGCGGAAGCCGATTGGATCATTGACCTCGGCCCGGAAGGCGGCGACGCGGGCGGACGGATCGTCGCGATGGGCGCGCCGGAAGCGGTCGCGCGCCGCGCGCTCCCCTCCTCCCCGAGGGTGAGCCGGGGTTTCGAAGCACGTGCCAGTGCACGTGCGAGCCGGCGAACGCCCGAGGCGTCCCCGGTTCGGGCCGGACGGGGCGCCGCCGCGGGCGGCGGGGTGGTGTCGCACACGGCGCAGGTGCTTGCCGACTTCCTCGCCGAGCGGAGCGTCGCGCCCGGCGCGACGCGCGAGGTCGTATAGTAGGCAGGTCCGTCAACGGTGAGCGCGAGCATGAACGAGGCGAAGAGCACGCGGAAGCGACCGGCCGGCGCGGCGGTGTCCGAGGTGGTCCACGCCCGGCTGCGGGAGGCCGGGCGGCGCTTTCACGCGAACGACAACATCGCCGAGTTCATCCGCGACGAGGCCGAGCTCAAGGCGCTCGAGGACGAGGTGACCGCGAAGATGCAGGCGGTGCTCGCGGCGCTCGTCATCGACACCGACGGCGACCACAACACGCGCGGGACCGCGCGCCGGATCGCGCGCATGTACCTGCACGAGGTGTTCAAGGGCCGCTATCACCGCATGCCGCCGGTCACCGAGTTCCCGAACGCCGAGCGGCTGAACGAGCTGATGATCGTCGGACCGATCACGGTGCGCAGCGCCTGCTCGCACCATCTGGTGCCGATCCTCGGCCGGCTCTGGATCGGGGTGTTGCCGAGCGAGCGCTCGAACCTCGTCGGGCTGTCGAAGTACTCGCGCGTCGCCGACTGGGTGATGAGCCGCCCGCAGATCCAGGAGGAGGCGGTGATGCAGCTCGCCGACCTGCTCGAGTCGCGCCTGCGGCCCGAGGGCGTGGCCCTCGTGCTCGAGGCCGACCACTACTGCACGCAGTGGCGCGGCGTGAAGGACGAGACGCACATGACGAACAGCGTCATGCGCGGCGCGTTCCTCACCAACCCGGAGCTGCGCCGGGAGTTCCTGCAGCTCGTGCGCGCCTGAGCCCGCCTCAGGCGCGCAGCCAGGCGCTCACGCGCGGGTGCGCCAGCGCCTCCGGGTTGACCAGGAACTGCGGCCGCCGGCCGCCGTGCACCGCGACCACGGCCCCGATCGCGCTGCGCGCGATGTTGCGGAACAGCTCGTCGGTCCAGCACAGCGCGTGCGGCGTCACGATGACGTTGTCGAGCTCGAGGATGGGGTTCGACGGCGGGGTCGGCTCCTCCTCGAAGACGTCGAGCCCCGCGCCGGCGATGCGCCGCGCGGCGAGCGCCGCGTAGAGCGCTTTCTCGTCGACGATCGGTCCGCGCGCCACGTTGACGAGGTAGGCCGTCGGCTTCATGCGCGCGAGCTCGGCCGCACCCACCAGACCGCGGGTCTCCTCGTTCAGGAGGCACGCGACGACGACGAAATCCGACTCGGCCATGACCTCGTCCAGGGACGCCTTGCGCGCCCCGATGTACGCGAGCTCGAGCTCGTCGGCGTGCGGATCGGCCGCGAGCAGCTTCAGGTCGAAGACGCGCGCCATGCGCAGCAGCTCCTTGCCGATGCGGCCCGCGCCGACCACCCCGAGCGTGCGCCCGGTGAGGCCCATGCCCATGAGGTCGAGCCGGTCGTTCCACCGGCCCGCGCGCGTGATGCGGTCCTTGGCCATCAGCCGATGCGCGAGCGCGCAGACGAGCGTGAGCGCCATCGTGGCCACGGGACGGGTCACGGCGTTCGGCGTGTTCGCGACGAGCACGCCCGCGCGCGACATCGCGGCCACGTCCACGTTGTCGTACCCCACGCCGTGGCGCGAGACGAGCTTGAGGCGCAGATCGGCGCGCGCGACCGCGGCGGCCGGCACCCGGGAAGCGCTGATGTAGAGCGCGTCGTAGGCGGCGGCATGGTCCGCAGTGATCTCGCGGACGCCTTTTGGCAGCCACTCCCACTCGAGGTGCTCGGCGGCGTCGAGCGCCGCGAGCGGCTCGCGTCCGAACGCCGGCTCGCCGCGCGCGTCGACGAGCTCGCCGGTCACCCCGACCTTGAACTTCGCGGGCAAGTGGCCCCCTATGCGCCGCGCAGCGCGGCGATGTGCTTCTGGATCGCGCCCTGGAGCAGGCCCTGGTCGGTCCCGGTGGCGATCATGCGAAAGCCGTGCGCGAGATACTCGCGCCCGAGCTCCGCGTCGGCCGCCATGTAGGCGGCCGCCTTGCCGTGCCGCTCGGCGGCGGCGACGATGCGCCGGATCGCCTCCAGGTACGCCGGGTGCGAGAACTGGCCCGGGATGCCGAGGAAATTGGTGAGGTCGAAGTGGCCGAGCCAGAGCACGTCGACCCCCGGCACGGCGGCGATCGTCTCGACGTGGTCGAGCCCGCTGCGCGTCTCGATCATGGCGATCACGAGCGTGCGCTCGTGGATCACGCGCATCTTCTCCGCCACGTCGCCGCCCTCGTAGTCGTCGTGCGCGAAGCCGAAGGCCGCGCCGCGGCGGCCGCCCGCCGGCGGATAACGCGTGCACGAGACGATGAACTCGGCCTGCGCCGGCGTGTCGACCAGCGGCACCATGACGCCGAGCGCGCCGCAGTCGAGGGCGCGGGCGATGAGGTCGTACTCGGTGCCCGGCACGCGCACGAGCGGCACGACGCCGAGCGCTCGGCACAGGGCGAACTGCGGCTTCAGGGTCTCGTAGCCGGTGCCGGTGTGCTCCATGCAGTACAGCGCGAACTCGGCGCCGGCGTTCTTGAGGATCCGCGGCATGCCGGGCGTGAAGAACTCGAAGATCATCGCGCCGAGCGCGCGCCCGCCCGCGGCGAGCTGCTGCTTGACCGGGTTCTCGCGCATGGCGCGGATTATAGGGGCCGGGCTCCGAGGCGCGGTCCGCGGCGAGCGCTGCCCCGCCGCTCGCCGGGACTCGCGCGGGGCGCGGCCTCAGCCGCCGCCGCCGAACTTGATGTACTTCACCATCTCCTTCTGCACCTCGGGCGGCTGGTCGAGCAGCGCGTTGAACATCCGCTGCACCTCCTCGGGCGGGATGTAGCCGGCGCTGATCTTCGCCTTCTGCGCGTCGGCGAGGAACTCCTTGTCGCTCACGGTCTTCGCGAAGGCTTCGCGCAGCGCCGCCACCCGCTCCGGCGGCGTTCCGGGGGTGGCCGCGAGCGCCCGGCCGATCGCCAGCGGCGCGGCGCGGATGCCCATGATCGCCTTGCCGACCGGGCTCGTCGCGAGCTCCTCGTCGACCGGCAGCTGCTCGAACCCGGGGAAGGCGACGCGGCCGCGGACGACGGGCCGCACCACCCCGCGGTCGACCGCGAGCTTGACCGTGTTCGCGAACGCCGCCCAGGCGTCCACCTCCTTGCGCTCGAGCGCGAGCAGCACGTCGGCGTTCGCCGGATACCCGGAGACGAGCTTCAGCTTCGCGCCGGCGAACTCCTTCAGCAGCAGCGGGAAGTCGTGCGCGTTCGAGCCGGGCCCGGTGGTGCCGACCACGAGCTCCTTGCTCGACTTCATGAATTCGTCCCACGTCTTGTAGGGCAGGTCGGCGCGGATCGCGAGCGCGACTCCGTCGGCGCCGCCGGAGCCGAGCCACTCGAACTTCCGCAGGTCGAAGCGCACCGCCTCCACCTTGGAGAGCTGCGCGATCCCCACCGCGGGGTTGACCGCTAGCAGCGTCAGCCCGTCGGGCTTGGCGACGTTGTAGACGTGGTTGGTGCCCACCAGGTGCGCGGCGCCGGGCATGTTCTGGACGATCACGGTCGGGTTGCCGGCGAGGTGCTTGCCGAGATGCCGGGCCGTGACCCGGGCGGCGAGCTCGAGGCTGCCGGCGGTCGCCCCGATGACGATCGTGATCGTCTTGCCTTCGTAGAACGGCGCCTGCGCCGGCGCCGGCAGCGGCGCCAGCGCGGCGATCGCCGTGCCGGCCAGGAGGCCGAAGATCAGCTTGCGTCTCATCGCGTGTCTCCTTTGGTGTCAGTCACAGACCCAGCCAGGTCTGAACGAGGCCCGCTTCGAACGGGAACCGGAGCACCCGCTCGAAGAGGACGTAAAAGAAGCCCCAGGCCGCGGCGGTGAGGACGAGCGCGAGCCCCCAGCCCGCCGCGCTCTGAAAGCGCAGGTAGGCGAACACGAACAGCGGCACCGCCGCCGGGAAGCCGACGAACAGCACGAGCAGGATGAACCCCGCCATCCAGCCGAAGACTGCGAGGGTACGCCGGCGCGCGATCTCCGGCGGCACCCCGGCCGACGGCTCGAGATCCATCGGCGGGCCGCCCGCCGCGCCGCGGCCCGCGCCGCGCAGGTCGAGCACGAGCTGGGCGAGCGCGAGCAGGCAGAGCGGAATGCCCATGACCAGCGGGAAGAGCGCCGCCTTGAGCGGCCAGGCGAGCGCGGAGACGACCGCGAACGCCGCCACGGCGGCGAGCACCAGGCTGAAGACCGCGCGCCCGCTAATCCGCATGCGCCCTCCGCGCGAGCCCGCCGCGCCGCCGCTCCTGGATGAACGGGTAGGCGATCACCACCGCGGTGAGCGCCATCAGCAGCAGCACGAGCGGTCGCGTCAGCCAGTCGTAACCGTAGCGCGCGACCGAGATGAAGAGATAGGTCTCCGCGAGCTTGCCGAGCACGAAGCCGAGGACGAGCGGCGCCCGCGGCCACCCGAAGCGCACCATCAGGTAACCGAGCCCGCCGGCGGCGAGCGTCACGACGAGGTCGGCGATCTGGCGGTTGGCGGTGTAGCTGCCGACGAAGACGAGGAACAGGATGAGCGGGATGATCAGGCCGCCGCGGATCTGCGTGACCTTCGCGAGATGCTTGAGGAGCGCGAGGCACAGCAGCACCGTGATCACGTTCGCCAGCACGAGCGTCCACACCATCGAGTAGGTCACGGTGAGATGCTTGGTCAGCATGTCGGGGCCGGGGAGAAGCCCCATGATCATGAACGCGCCGAGGAGGATCGCCATCGCACCGCTGCCGGGCACGCCGAACGCGATGGTGGGGATGAGGTCGCCGCCCTCCTTCGAGTTGTTCGCCGCGCCCGGGCCGAGCACGCCGCGCACGTCGCCCTTGCCGAAGCGCGCGCGATCGGTCGCGTCCTTGGCGCTCTGCACCGCGTGGGCGTAGGCCATCCACTGCGCGACGCCGCCGCCCGCGCCGGGCAGGATGCCGACGAAGACGCCGACCGCCGAGCAGCGGATCACGAGCCAGAAGTGGCGGAAGGTGTCCTTGACGCCCTCCCACACGCCGGCGCCGAGCTTCCCGGCGGCGCGATCGCCCGCGATCGCGGTGCCGCGTACCGCGAGGTCGATGATCTCGGGCACCGCGAAGATGCCGACCAGCACCGGGATCAGGTCGAGGCCTTCCCAGAGATAGGTCTGGCCGAAGTCGAAGCGCAGCGTCCCCGATTGCCGCTCCTGCCCGATGGTGGAGAGCAGCAGGCCGAGGAAGCCCATCGCGAACCCCTTCACCTGCGCGCGCGCACCGAGCCCGCTGAGCGAGGTGATGCAGGCGATCCCCATCATCGTGACCATGAAGAGCTCGGGCGAGCCGAAGGTGAGGACGAGCGGCCGCACGATCGGGATCGAGATCGCGAGCGTCGCCGCGCCGATCAGCGCGCCGACGAGCGAGCTCGCGAGCGCCGCTCCGAGCGCGCGGCCGGCCTCGCCGCGCTTCGCCATCGGGTGTCCGTCCACGACCGTCGCGGCGGAGAGCCCTTCGCCGGGCACGCCGAACAGGATCGAGGTGATGTCGCCGGTGGTCGCGGCGACCGAGTGCATCCCGAGCAGGAACGCGAACGCCTCCACCGGCGACATCGTGAAGACGAACGGCAGCATCAGCGCGAGCGTGGCCGCCCCGCCGATCCCGGGCAGGAGCCCGACCACGAAGCCCACGCCCATGCCGACCAGCATCAGGCTGAACGCCTTCCACTGGAGAATCAGCAGCAGGCCGCCGACGAGCGCATCGAGCATGATCGTTCGGGGACGTCCCGGGTTGGACGACCGATCGCGCGGGGGCTGGAGGGCGGAGGGCGGCGGCCGCGGCGCGGCCGCGACCGGTCACCGGATCACGTCGGGACCGTCTCGAAGAACCGCTGCACGCGGCTTCCTCCCCGCCCAGGACGAGCGCCGACGGCCACGCTTTTCATTGGGGTCTCCTCCTCGGTGCCGGGGCGGCATTCGACCGCTCACGCCCTGCGGCGCGCGCGATCATAGCAGTTCGTCTCGGCTGCGCCATGCGCTCCCGCGGCGTCGCGCCGAGAACTACCCAGCGCGGGAAATCTGTCGGCGGGGCGAGCGTCCCGCGGCGCGCGCGGGCTACCTCTCCCTCGCCGACCGGACGCTCGATAAAAGAACGCCGACGGGCCCGCGCGGGGCGCCGTCGGCGCCAGAGGGAAGCTTGCGTGAGGCCCGGGCGCTACTTGTCCTTCTTCTCCTCTTCCTTCTTCTCTTCGGGCTTCTTCTCCTCGGCCGGCTTGTCGCCGCTCGCGGCGGCGGTCTGCGCCGGCTCGGCGGGCTTCGCCGCTTCGGTGCCAGCTTGCGGCGCGGGCGCAGCGGCCTCCTTCGGCGCGGGCGCGGCGGCTTGCTTGTCGTCCGAGCAGGCGGCGAGGCCGACGGCGAGCGGCGTGGCGACAACGAGGGCGATCAGACCTTTCTTGAGCATCGTGACCTCCAGTGAAGGACGGGATGAAACGGGATCCGACGGAATCGTGCGCGTTACACTCATCGCGCGAACGGGTGCTGCAGGAGAAGCGACTCTAGAGCGGAGCGCCTTGCGGGAACCTTGCCCGAGCCTGACGAAACCCTGACGCGGCGGCCGGGCCGAATGGGGCCGAGTCGCCTGTCATATCATTCGCCCCGCGCGTCCCGCGCGCCGGGCCGCCCGGCGGCGCGACGCGGCCAGCCGATGCGGATTCTCATCGCCGAAGACGACCCGGGCCTCGCCGAGGGCATCGCCGCCTACCTGCGGCCGCTCGGCCACGCGGTGGAGACCGCGCGCACCGGGGCGGACGCCGAGTCGATGCTCGTGAACGAGCGCTTCGACCTCGCGCTGGTCGACGTCGGCCTGCCGCGGATGGACGGCTTCGAGGTCGTGCGGCGCATGCGCGCGCGCGGCGAGACCACGCCGGCGATCATCATCACCGCGCGCGACGCGCTCGACGATCGCGTGCACGGCCTCGATCTCGGCGCCGACGACTATCTCGCCAAGCCGTTCGAGCTCGCCGAGCTCGCCGCGCGGATCCGCGCCGTCGTGCGCCGCGGCCAGGCGGCGCGCTCGCCCCAACTCGTCCACGGCCCGCTCGTCCTCGACACCGAGTCGCGCCGCGTGTGGCTCGACGGCGCCCCGCTCGAGCTGCCGCCCCGCGAGTGGGCGGTGCTGGAGATCCTGCTGCGGCGCGTCGGCAAGGTGGTGTCGAAGGAGCACATCCTGCAGTCGATCTCGACCTGGGACTCGGAGCTGACGCTGAACGCGATCGAAGTCTACGTCTCGCGGCTGCGCGCGAAGCTCGAGCCGTCGGGCATCTACGTGCGTACCATCCGCGGATTCGGCTACCGGCTCGACGAGTTCCCGCAGGACAACGATGCGAAGCAGCGTTAGGCTCGCGCTCCTCAAGGCGCTCGCGCTGCCGATCCTCGCGATCCTCGCCGGCGGGGCCTGGGTCGCCTACCGCACCGCGGTCGAGGTCGCGAACGACGTGTACGACCAGCGCCTGCAGAGCTCGGCGCTCGCGCTCGCGAACCGCGTGCGGGTCGTCAAGGGGCAGGTGACGCTCGCGCTGCCGGACGAGGCCGAGCAGATGCTCCGCACCGACGAGTTCGACCGCGTCTACTTCCGGGTGCGCGACCGCCGCGGCCAGCTCGTCGCCGGCGACCGCGATCTGCCGCTTCCCGAGGGCGTCGAGGCACAGCCGCACCCGTTGTTCTTCGACGCGGTGTACGAGGGACGGCGGATCCGGGCCGTGCGGCTGCAGGCGGGCACCGCGCCGAACACGTTCTTCGTCACCGTCGCCGAGACCACGCGCAAGCGCCAGCTCTCGGTCAATCGCCTCCTCGCCGTGCTCGTCCTGCCGGCGGCGCTGATCGTGCTCGCGACCGCCGCGATCATCTGGTTCGGCATCTCGCGCGGCCTCGCGCCGCTCAAGCGGCTCGAGCGCGAGCTCGAGCGGCGCGGCGGCGAGGATCTCTCGCCGGTGGACGAGGCCGCGGCGCCGCAGGAGGTCGAGCTCCTGGTCCGCGCGCTGAACGGCCTGCTCGGGCGGCTGCGCCAGGCGGCGACGACGCAGCGCAGCTTCCTCGAGAACGCGGCGCATCAGCTGCGCACCCCGCTCGCGAACCTGCGCATGCAAATCGAGCTGCTCGGGCGCGAGCCGGCCTCCGAGCAGGCGATCGCGCGGCTCGGCGAGTCGATCTCGCGCACGATCCGCCTGGCGAACCAGCTCCTCGCGCTCGCCCGGGCGGAATCCGGCCATCCGGTCGCGCCGCAGTTCCGCCCGGTCGATCTCGCCGCGCTGATCGACGACCTGGTGGACGAGTGGGTGCGCGCGGCCGACCGGAAGGCGATCGACCTCGGCTTCGACCGGCGCGAGGCGTGGATGCTCGGCGAGCCGTTCCTGCTGCGGGAGCTGATCGCCAACCTGCTCGACAACGCGATCGGCTACACGCAATCCGGCGGACACGTGACCGTCCGCTGCGGCGCCCGCGACGCTCTGGTGCTGATCGAGGTCGAGGACGACGGCCCGGGCATCCCACCCGCGGAGCGCGAGCGGGCGCTCGACCGGTTCTACCGCGTCCCCGGCAGCGCCGGGTCGGGCAGCGGCCTCGGGCTCGCGATCGCGAACGACATCGCGAAGGCGCACGGCGGCACGCTGCACCTGGGCGAGCCGCCGGGGCGGGCCGGAACGCTGGTGCGCGTCGAGTTCAAGGAGACCGCCCAGCGGCCGACCCCGGCGCCGGCGCGCGAGCCGCCGGCGGTCGTACACTGAGCCGTCCCGCGCCAAGCCGCCTCACAAGGAACGCGCCTGAATGAGCACCCGGCTCCGCGCCCTCGTGGGCGACTACTCCGTCACGGCGGCGCTGAAGAACGGCACGGTGCGCTCGCCGCACGTCGCGCTCGAGTTCGCCGACGTGAAGGTTCCGAACACCGCGTTCAAGCGCGTGGTGCGCGACCTGGAGTTCGACGTCGCGGAGCTCGCGATCGTCACGTTCCTGATGGCCAAGGCCTACGGGAAGCCGCTCGCCCTCCTGCCCGCCGTCCTGGTCGGCCGGTTCCAGCATCCGTACATCGTGTACAACGCCGAGCGCGGCCCGCTCGCGCCGGGCGAGCTCGCCGGCCGGCGGGTCGGGATCCGTTCGTACTCGGTGACCACGGTCACCTGGATCCGCGGCATCCTCGCCAACGACCACGGCGTGGACCTCGCGCGGGTGAAATGGGTGACCTTCGAGGACGCGCACGTCGCGGAGTTCCGCGACCCGCCGGGGGTCGAGCGGGCCGCTCCGGGGAAGGAGCTCGTCCAGATGCTCCTGGAGGGCGAGATCGACGCGGCGATCATCGGCGGGCCGGCGCCGAAGGATCCGCGCGTCAAGACGCTGTTTCCGGATCCCGACGCCGCCGCCCAGGCGTGGCAGCGGAAGAACGGCGCGCTGCAGATCAACCACATGGTCGTCGTCAAGGACGCTCTGACGAAGTCCGACCCGCGCGCGGTGCAGGAGGTCTACCGGATGCTGCTCGAAAGCAAGCGGGCCGCGGGGCTGCCGCCGCGGGGCGAGCTCGACGCCAACCCGTTCGGCCTCGAGGCCAACCGGCGCAACCTCGAAGTGGCGATCGACTACGTCCACCAGCAGGGGCTGATTCCCCGGCGGTTCGCGGTGGACGAGCTCTTCGACGACGTGACCCGGGCGCTGTAGCCGCTCTCACCCCATCCCCTCTCCCGCGTCGCGGGAGAGGGGTGCCGAAAGGACGCTCCATGATCATCGACTGCCACGGCCACTACACCACCGCCCCGAAGGCGTTGGAGGAGTTCCGCAAACGCCAGCTCGCGGAGCTCGAGAGCGCGAAGCGCGCGCCCACGAAGGGAGCGCCGAGCATCGGCGACGACGATATCCGCGAGAGCCTGGAAGGCGCCCAGCTCAAGATCCAGCGCGAGCGGGGCACCGACCTCACGATCTTCTCGCCGCGCGCGATGGCGATGGGCCATCACCTCGGCGACGAGGCGACGAGCCGGCAGTGGTCGACGATCTGCAACGACCTGATCCACCGGTGCTGCACGCTCTACCCGGCGAATTTCGTGGGCGTGTGCCAGCTGCCCCAGTCCCCGGGGGTTGCGCCCAAGGGCTGCGTCGCCGAACTCGAGCGCTGCGTCAAGGAGCTCGGCTTCATCGGCTGCAACCTCAACCCCGATCCGTCCGGCGGCCACTGGAAGGATCCGCCGCTCACCGACAAGTGGTGGTATCCGCTGTACGAGAAGATGGCCGAGCTCGACGTCCCGGCGATGATCCACGTCAGCGCGTCGTGCAACCCGAACTTTCACGGCACCGGAGCCCACTACATCAACGGCGACACCACCGCGTTCATGCAGTTCATCACCGCCGACCTCTTCCAGGACTTCCCGACGCTGAAGTTCATCATTCCCCACGGCGGGGGCGCGGTGCCCTACCACTGGGGCCGCTATCGCGGGCTCGCGCAGGACATGGGGCGGCCGCCGCTGAAGGAGCTGCTGCTGAACAACGTCTTCTTCGACACCTGCGTCTACCACCGCCCGGGGATCGAGCTGCTCCTCAAGGTCATCCCCGCCGACAACATCCTGTTCGCCTCGGAGATGGTCGGCGCGGTGCGCGGGATCGATCCCGAGACCGGGCAGTACTACGACGACACGAAGCGCTACATCGACTCGATCGAAGGCTTGAGCGCCGCCGACCGGGAGAAGATCTTCCACGGCAACGTGCGCAAGGTGTATCCGCGCTTCGCCGCGCGCGGATCGAAGCGCTAGGGCAGCTCGGCCGCCGGCGCCGCTTGGCCGCGGCACCTGCATCAGCGGATTGTGCCGTCGTACGGGCCGCGCGCGTTGTCAGCGGGCGGCGCCGAGAAACCGGCGGTCCTGCTCGCGCCGCAATGCCGCGAGCACGGAGTCGGGCGCGCGTTGCACCGCATCGCACGCGATCAGCGCGCCCTTGGGCACGGCTCGAGCGAGCGTCGCCCCCGCGGCGAGGTAGTACGGAACGGGATTTGTGCCGTCCGCGGGCCGCGCGTCCGTGATCACCGGCTCGACCCCGGGAAGCGAGTGCCGCTCGCCGAGCGCGAGCGGCTCGCCCGCGGCGAGGTCGCGCGCGGCGCGGGCGTAGACGTCGCACACCGGCCGCGGCGCGTCGCCGCCGGAGGCCGCGCCGGCGCCGACGGCGGAGATCACCGAGGCGAGCGCCTCGATCCCGAGCAGGTGCTGCGGGTTGTAGAGGAGCGCATGCCGGCCGTCGCCGGTGACCGGCATGCCTTTCTCCCGCAGGGTGCCCCAGGTCACCGCATCCTCGCAGCGCACGACCACGAACACCCCACCGGCGAAGCTCGCCTCGTCCGTGCGCCGCAGGCAGCAAAAGACGTCGAGCGCGCCGGCCGCGCCCAGCACGCCCTCCGGGCGCGGCCGCAGGATCGCCGGGACCTCCAGGGTGCGCGCGATCGGCGCGTGCAGCTCCGGGACGTCGGGCCGCAAGCCGGTCGCGTTGGCGACGATGGCGAGCTCCGCGAGGTCCGGCACGGTGGCGCGCGTCAGGCCGGCGAGGAGCGACGCGCGGGCGTCGAGCAGCGGGCGGGGATCCGCCGCGCCGATCCGCCACAGGCCGTCGAGCCCGCGGGCGGCGACCTCGCGGCGGTTGCAGACGACCGTCGCCCTCGCCGCGTCGTAGACGAAGTCGTACTCGGTCGCCTTCCCCGCGGCGACGACCTCCAGGCCGAGCAGCCTCGCCCAGGCGACGAGCCCGATCGCGAGGCTCGGCTGGTCGCCGTCGACCGGCGTGTAGACGAGCCCGCGCTCGCGCGCGCGCTCGAAGAGGATCGGGCCGACCACGCAATCGGTCTCCTTGCTCGCGATCGCGACGTGCTTGCCGCCCTCGATCGCCGCCAGCGCGTTGCGCGCGCCGGTCTCGGGCTCGCCGGTCGCCTCGACCACGACGTCGATCGGCAGCGCGGCGAGCAGGCGGCCCTCCTCGACGACCACCCGGGCACCCTCGGCGAGCGCGCGCGCGGCCTCGCCCTCGGTCGCGCATTCGCGCACTCGGGCATCGTCGACGCCGGCCGCGCGGAACGCCGCGCGGGCCTTCGCGACGTCGCGCTCGGCGAGCGCGACCACCTCGACGTGCGGGCTGCGCGCGCTCTGAGCGACGAACCCGTGGCCGAACTGGCCCGCGCCGACCAGGCCGGCGCGGATGCGCAAGCCGGACTCGAGCCTGAGCAGGGTCGCGACGTTCATCGCGCGGTCACTTGAGGGTCACCGACGTCGCGGACCACCGCGCCCATCGGCGCCGGGACGAGGCGCTGCACGATCAGGCCGGCTCGATCGCGATGACTCGCGTCGGCGCGCCGTCCGCGTCCGGGATCTTGAGCGGCAGCGCGACGAGCTGCGTCCGCGGCCCGGCGAGCGCGCCGAGGTTGCACAGGTACTCGAGCATCACCACACCGTTGCGCAGCAGGACGTCGTGGGTGACGAACTCCGCGAGCGGCGCGTGCTCGCCGGTGAGCAGCCCGCGGATCGGGCGGTCCTGGGGGAAATCGAAGCCGACCGCCTTGATGCGCCGCGCGAGCAGCCATTCGCATGCCGCGCGCGACATGTACGGCGCCCGGGTCCAGAACTCGGGTGCGTCGAGCGACGCGCGCTGGTCCCAGTCGGTGCGCAGCAGCGCGATGTCGCCGGGCGCGAGGTGCGCGCCGGCGGCGGCGACGTGCTCGCGCCCGATCTCCGTGTCGTCCGCGACCGCGGTCAGGTCGAGGATCGCGGCGTCGCCGATCAGGCGGTCGAGCGCGATGTCGCTGGTCGTGGCGCCACCGGGCACCATGTGCCGCGGCGCGTCCATGTGGGTGAAGCCGTGGACCGACCAGCCGACCCAGGTTATCTGGAAGTCGTCGCCGCGTGCGAAGTCGCCGCGCAGCTTCCGCTCTACCGCCCAGCGGAAGTGGTTCGCGACCGGAACGCTGAGGTCGACCACTCGGCCCTGCATGCGGCGATCCCTCCGTTACCTGCGCGCCTGCTGGACCAGCCCGGCGCCGGCGTCAGTGCTTCTGCACCTCGAAGAACTTGCTCGCGTAGATGAGGTGCACCGACCGCAGGTTGCATGCAAGCCCTAGATCGTGTCAACTGAAACGCCGCACCCATGAACGCGAAGGACGGGCGAGCGCGCAAGGCCATTGCATTCAATCCTGCCCCGGCGCGAGGCTCCTAGCTGCGGTACCGCAGGCGATGGGTCTCCAGGTACGCCTGGCGGGAGATGTCGAGGTGGGCGGCGCAGAGCTCGACGAGTCGCCGGCGGTCGCCCTCGCGCAGCGCCTTCAGCATCGCCCGGTGCTCGCGCTGGGCGTTGCGGAAGTACTCCGGCTTGATGATGGCGTACGACCACACGACGTGCGTCTTCTTGCGGAAGTCCTCGATCGCGGCGGCGAGATAGGGGTTGCCGCAAGCGGCGAAGAGCGCATCGTGGAATTCGAAGTTCGCCCGGAACACCGCCTTGGCGTCGCCCGCCTCCACCGCCGCGTCGTGGCGCCGCTGCGCGGCCTCGACGCGCTCGAGCTCGCCCCGCGGGACCGGCAGCGGAATCTGCGCCGCGGCCGCGCGCTCCAGGATCTCGCGCACCGCGTAGATCTGGTTCACGTCCTCCGGCGTGAGCTGGCGCACGGAGGCGCCGCGGTTGCGGCGGCGCTCGATGAGGCCGAAGCGCTCGAGCTCGACGAAGGCCTGGCGCAGCACGTGCCGCTTGGTGGCGAAGCGCTCGGCGAGCTCCTCCTCGACCAGCCGGGCGCCGGGCGCGAGCCGCCCGAGGACGATGTCCTCCTGCAGCGCGGCGACGAGCTCGTGCAGCGGATCGAACGCGGTGGCGGGGATCTTCACGTGCGCGGCGTCAGAAGACCCGGTTGGCGAGCGGCTCGCCGCGGTAGAAGCGGCGGACGTTCGCGAACAGCGCGTGCATCTTCGCCGCGAGCGCGTCGCGCGTGCCGGCCGAGATGTGCGGCGTGAGCACTACGTTCGGCAGGCGCGCGAGCGGATGACCGGCCGGTAGCGGCTCGGCCTCGAAGACGTCGAGCGCCGCGCCCGCGAGCCGGCCCGATTCGAGCGCCGCGACGAGCGCCGCCTCGTCGACGAGGCCGCCGCGCGCGGTGTTGACGAGGTAGGCGCCGGGCTTCATGCGCGCGAGCTCGGCGGCGCCGATCATGTGCCGGGTCTCGCGGGTGAGCGGCGCGTGGAGAGTCAGGAGATCGGCCAGCGCCAGGACCTCCTCGAAGGAGCGCTTCTCCAGCCCGTCGGCGGCCGGTACCTCGGGATCGAAGAACACCCCGCGTGCGCCGAACGCCCGCAGGCGCTCGGCCACCGCCTGCGCGATCCGCCCCATGCCGACGTAGCCGACGGTCATCCCGGCGAGCTCGCGCGAGACCGGCCGCAGCGCGTTCACATGGAAGCGGCCCGCCCGCAGCTCCGCGTCGGCGAACGGCAGCCGCTTCAGCACCGCCAGCATGAGGAGCACCGTGTGCTCGGCGACGCCGGTCGTCGTGCCCTCGGGCGTGAGGGCGAGCGGGACGCCGCGCGCGCGGAGCGCCGCGTGGTCGGTGGTGTCCTGCCAGCCGACGCCCTGGTGGTGCACCAGCTCGAGCTTCGCCGCCGCGTCGATGAGCGCCTTGGTAAGCGGCGTCGCGGCGACGATCGCGACCTCGCAGCCGGCGATCTTCGCGCGCCGCTCGTCGTCGCTGTCGCGCTCGAGCGTGATCAGCTCGAAGCCCTCCGGCACGGCCTCGCGGATGATGGCGTAGACCGCGGGCGGGGCGTGCGAAAGATAGAGGACGCGTTTCATGGTCAATCGAGGTAGCGCACGCCCTTCTCCGCGAGCGTCCGCTCCAGCCACGGCGGCGCGCTCGCGCCTTGCCGCACGAGCTCGTCCATCGCCGCCTCCTTCTTCCCGATCTCGTCGAGCGCGGCGGCGACCGCCGGGAGCGCCTCGCGCGCCACGACGACCACACCGTCCTGATCGCCGATCACCACGTCGCCGGCGCTTACGGCGATCCCGCCCAGCGCGAGCGGCAGGCCGATCGTGCCGGGACCGTCCTTGTAGGGCGAGTTCGGCGACAGCCCGCGCGCGAAGACCGGGATGCCGACCGCGTCGAGCCCGGCGACATCGCGCACCATGCCGTCGGTGACGAGCGCCGCGACGCCGCGGTTCTTCGCCATGCCGGCGAGGATGTCGCCGACGACGCTCGCCTCCTCGTAGGCGCCGGTCGCGATCACGAGGACATCGCCCGGGCGCGCGAACCCGATCGCGGCGTACGGCGCGAGGTTGTCGCGCGCCCGGCTCTCGACGGTGAGGGCGACGCCGCAGAAGCGCACCGCGCGCGTGATCGGGCGGATGCGGTGGTCGAGCGCGCCGCGCCGGCCGTTCGCGTCCACGATCCAGCCGGTGGGCGCTGCGCGCAGCCGCTCGACGAGCGCCGCCTCCGGCCGCGGAAAGTTGCGGCGGACGCGGAGCGCGAAGGATTCGGCCATGGCGGGTCCTCCGTTCAGGAATCGCGGGCGAGGCGCCGGCCGCTCGCCGGCTCGAAGAGGTACGCGGCTTCCAGATCGAACGCGAGCGGCACCTGCTCGCCGGGCTTGGCCGGGACCGTGCGTGCCGCGCGCACGAGCACCTCGGTCGCGACCCCCGGCAGCCGCAGCCGCAGGATGGTCTCGGCGCCGAGCGGCTCGACGGCGACGACCTCCGCGCGCGCGTGCGGGGCGGCGCCGTCCAGCCGAATGTCCTCGGGCCGGATGCCGAACACCACCTCGCCCGCGGCGGCGCGCCGGGGCAGCGTGACGCGCGCCTCGCCGAGAGAGAGCACGCTCCCCGCGATCTGCGCCGGCAGGAGGTTGGTCGGCGGGCTGCCGAGGAACGCCGCGACGAAGGTGTCGGCCGGCGCCCGGTAGACCTCGAGCGGCGCGCCGGTCTGCACCACCCGGCCGCCGTTCATGATGCAGATGCGGTCGCCCATCGTCATCGCCTCGACCTGGTCGTGGGTCACGTAGATCATCGTCGCCTCGAGCCGGCGGTGGAGCTTGGCGAGCTCGCCGCGCATGCCGACCCGCAGCGCGGCGTCGAGGTTGGAGAGCGGCTCGTCGAACAGGAATACCTTCGGGTCGCGCACGATGGCGCGGCCGAGCGCGACGCGCTGGCGCTGGCCACCCGAGAGCGCGTGCGGCTTGCGCGCGAGGAGCTCCGCGAGGCCGAGCGTCTCCGCGACCGCGCCCACGCGGCGGTCGATCTCGGCGCGCGGCACGGCCCGCCGGCGCAGCCCGAAGGCGAGGTTGTCGAACACCGTCATGTGCGGATAGAGCGCGTAGCTCTGGAACACCATCGCGATGTCGCGATCCTTGGCCGGCACCTCGTTCACCCGCCGGCCGTCGATCTCGAGCTTCCCCGAGCTGATGGACTCGAGCCCGGCGATCATGCGCAGCGTCGTCGACTTGCCGCAGCCCGAGGGCCCGAGCAGCACGAAGAACTCGCCGTGCGCGATCGTCAGGCTGACCGCATCGACCGCGGGCTGCGCGGCGCCCGGATAGCGTTTGCTCAGGCCGTCGAGCGCGACGGTGGCCATCTACTTCACCGCCCCCGCGGTCATGCCCTGGATCAGCTTCTCCGAGAAGAACGCGTAGATCAGCACTACCGGGACGATCGCGATCATCAGCCCGGTCGCGATCATCCCGACGTCCTCGAGCTGGTCGCCCATGAACCGCTGGATGCCGAGCGGGAGCGTGCGCTTCGCCTCGTCGGTGATCAGCACCACCGCGTACAGAAACTCGTTCCACAGCAGGATCGTGTTGAGGATCACCGTGGTCGCGATCGCGGGCGCCGCGATCGGCAGGCTCACCTTCCAGAAGATCTGCCACTCGGGATAGCCGTCCATGCGGGCGGCGTCGAAGAGATCCGAGGGGATGCGCGCGAAGAAGCTCTCGAGGATGTACACCGTCAGCGGCAGCTGCACCGCGACATACACCGCCGTCAGCCCGAGGAGGCTGTTGTAGAGCTTGTACTGCACCAGGATCTGGAACAGCGCGATGATCGTGATCTGCGGCGGGAAGATGATCGCCGAGAAGATCACGAAGTAGAGCAGCCGGTTCAGGCGGAAGCGGTAGCGCGCGAAGCAGTGCGCCGCCATGGAGCCGACGACGGTGAGGATCGCCACCGCCGCGAGCACCACCAGCAGGCTGTTCTCGAAGTAGACGCTGTAGTTGGAGTTGAACCAGGCCTGCGGAAACTTCTCCCAGTGCCAGATCTCCGGCCACGCGTAATGGTCGAGCGAGATCTCGGTAGTGGTGCGGACCGACATGGTGGCGACCCACAGGAACGGTCCGGCCGCGAACGCCGTGTAGAGCGCGAGCACCAGCAGGACGAGCCCGCGGAGCAGCGCGTCGCCCGAGAGCCGCATCTCAATACTCCAGGCGGTCGCGCTGGCGGAAGAGCCAGGTCAGCACGAGCACGGCGCCGAGCACGATGACGAACCACACCGCGGCGATCGTCGAGGGGTAGCCGAGGTCGAAGCTCGTCCATTCGAAGGCGCGCTTGTAGAGGTAGGTGGACACGGTCTCGGTCGACCAGAGCGGCCCGCCCTTGGTGGTGATCCAGACCAGGTCGAAGATCTTCATCTTGCCGATGAAGGAGAGCACGAGCAGGTTGAGGATCGTCGCCTTGATCAGCGGGATGATCACGAACACGAGCTTCGCGCCCCACCCGCAGTTGTCGAGCTCGGCGGCCTCGATCACCTCGGACGGCAGCGAGTGCAGCGCCGCGAGCAGGACGACCATGTTGAAACCGGTCCACATCCACGTGGTCACGAAGATGAGCGAGGGCAGCGCGAGCTGCGGATCGCCGATCCACGCCTGCGCCCAGCGCCCTAGGCCGAGGGCGCGCAGCAGCGCGTTCGCCGCGCCCCAGTCGTAGTTGTAGATCCAGACCCAGATGATCCCGACGACGACGTAGGACATCAGCACCGGCGTGAACCAGGCGATGCGGAAGAAGCGCATCCCCGGGACGCGCGCGTAGAGCGCCAGCGCGAGGAGCAGCGCGATCGTGACCTCGGCGACCGGCGCGACACCCGCCCACACGAAGGTGTTGCGCACCGCCTTCCAGAAGAGCTCGTCCTGCGCGAGCGCCGCGTAGTTGGCGAGGCCCACGAAGTCCTCGCTCCGCGGCAGGACCCGGTGGAGACTGTTCCAGAAGGTGCGCAGCACCGGGTAGGCGGTGAGCGCCGTATAGACGACGAAGGCCGGCAGCAGGAAGGCGACGATCGCCCCCCAGGGCTGCCGGTCGACGCTCGAGCGGACCAATTGCCGGCGCCGCTCGGGTTCCCGCTACTTGCCGTACGCGGCGTTCATCTGCTTCACCGCGTCCTCGACGCCGATGGTGCCGGCCGGGAAGGCGTTGTTGAACACCTGGGTGAAGACCTCCTTCGGCTTGCCTTGCATCTTCTGGATCGGCAGCCCGAAGTAGTACTTGGCGCCTTCGCTCGTCGCCGCGAGCTCCTTGAAGTAGCCGGCGTGCGGGCCGCCGATCTTCGCGTAGTCGGCCTTGATCCCGGTCTGCACGAGCACGTTCTCGAGCCAGCGGTTCGCCATCTCCGGCGTGGCGAGCGAGTTGAGGAACGCGACCGCCTGCTTCGGGTGCTTGGTGGCGGCGTTCGCCACGTAGCTGCCGCCGACGGCGAGCGTGCGGCACTCGCTGCACGCCGCGCCCGGCACCGAGGGGAATTTCATGATGCCGAGCGGGAAGCCCACCGGCTGGCCGCCCTTGTCCGGCGGGTTGAACGCGCGCGAGGTGTACCAGCTGCCGTTCAGGAAGGTGAGCGCCCCGGGGTTGGTGTGGAAATACGTGTGCGCCTCGCCGAGCTTGAGCGTGGTGAACGTCGTCGGCAGCAGCCCCGCTTCGGTCCAGGAGCGCACGACCCGCAGCGTGTCGACGACGCGCGGATCGCTCCAGGAGAGCTTGCCGCCGAGCAGGTTGTCGTATTCCTGCGGTCCGAGCTTCTTCAGCAGCGCCTCGTGCGTCAGGTGCGCGCCGGGGAACGGACGATCGCCGACGCCGAGCGCCATCGGCGTGAGGTTCTTCGCCCGGGCGCGCTTCGCCATTTCCGCGACCGCCTGCGCGTCGAGCTGGAGGGAGGCCGGGACCTTGATGCCGAGGTCGTTCATCAGCTTCTTGTTGTAGTAGACCTCGACGGTCCAGGCCTCGAGCGGCAGCCCGAAGGGCTTGCCCTTGTACGACCAGATCTCCTTCGCCCAGCCCTCGATCGCCGACCAGTTGAGCGGCGTCAGATCGAGGAGCAGCCCGTTCTCCATGTATTCGACCTGGTCGGGCTCGGCGTAGAAGAGGTCGGGCGCGGTGCCCGCCCGCAGCGCGGTCTTCAGCGCGGCGTAGAGCGCGGTCTTCTCGTACCAGGACGCCTCGATCTTGACGCCGGGATTCGCCGCCTCGAAGCGCCGGATCGCGTCCTCGACGAAGTCGCGCTTGATCTTCTCGGCCGCCCAGTGGCTCCACAGCGTGAGCTTCACCTGGGCGAACGCCTGTCCGGCGAACGCGACGAGCGCCGCCGCGAGCAACAGCTTCAGCTTGGGCATGTCCCCCTCCTCCGATGAGCCGGGACCGATTCTGGGAATCGTCGGTTAAATTGTCAACAATTTCGTCGACGCCGGGGCTGGATCGGTCGCCCGGTGGCCCCCGGTCAACTCGGGAAATGCCGTTCCAGATCCGCGATCTGCGCGCGGTCGAGGAAGCGCGTCTCGCGCCCGCCGAGCAGCAGGAAGAGCCTCGCCGTCTCCTCCATCTCCTCGGCGTTGTAGACCGCGTCCTCCAGCGACTTCCCCGCCACTACGGGGCCGTGGTTGGCGAGGAGCACGGCGTGGTGTTCGCGCGCCACCTCGCGGACCGCCTCGGCGAGCGCGCGGTCGCCCGGCCGGTAGTAAGGGACGAGCGGCAGGCGGTTGATGCGCATCACGTAGTACGCCGTGATCGGCGGCAGCACGTTCGCCGCGTCGGCGTGCCGCAGGCAGGACACCGCGACGCAGTGGGTGCAGTGCAGATGGACGATCGCCTGCGCGCTCGCGCGCTCCTCGTACATCGCGAGATGCAAGAACCCCTCCTTCGACGGCAGGTCGCCGGAGACGTGCTTGCCCTTCGCGTCGAGCTTCGAGATCCGGGCCGGATCGAGCCGCCCGAGGCAGGAGTTCGTCGGCGTGACGAGCAGGCCGTCGGGCAGGCGCACCGACAGGTTGCCCGAGCTCCCGTGGGCGTAGCCGCGCTCGTAGAGCGAGCGGCCGAACATCGCGAGCGCCTCGCGCGCCTCGTTCTCAGTCATCGCAGCACCTCGAACGCCTTCGTGAAGAAGTCGCGCCCGCCGAAATTGCCCGACTTGAGCGCGAGCAGGTAGGGCTCGCCGCCGACGGCCGTGGTCCACGGCACCCCCGGGTCGATCTCGGGCCCGATCGCGAGCGCGCGCACGCCGAGCGCCTCGACCACCGCGCCCGAGGTCTCGCCGCCCGCCACGACGAAGCGCCGCACGCCGTGCGACGCGAGCCCGCGCGCGATCGTGCGGAACGCGGTCTCGACCGCATCGGCGGCGCCCGCGACCACCTCGGCCGGCGGGGCCGACGAGTAGATGAGCACCGGTCCGGCTGCGAGCCGCGGGCGCGCCCAGTCGAGCGCAGCCGCCGGATCGAGGCGCGCCGCGTCGAGCCGGAACACCGGATAGCGCTCGCGCGCCGCCGCCACCTGCGCGCGCGTCGCCTCGGAGCAGCTGCCGGCGAGGATCGCCGCTGGACCGTCGATGCGCGGGAGGCGTGCCGACTCGCGGCTCGCCTGCCCGGCGAGCACGCGCGCGAGACCCATGGCGAGGCCGGCGCCGCCGGTCGTGAGCGCGAGGTCGCGACAGGCCTCGCCCGCCGCCACGAGGTGCTCGTCCCGGGTCGCGTCGAGGATCGCGCAGCGGACCGATTGCTTGCGGAGCTCGTCGATCTTCGCGCGGATGGCGGCCCCGCCCGCCTCGACGGCCTCCTGAGAAATCAGGCCGACCTTCCCGCGCGTCTGCGCCTGCAGCACGCGCACCAGGTTCGAGTCGGTCATCGGCGTGAGCGGGTGATTGCGCATCCCCGACTCGGCGAGCGGGACACCGTTCACGAAGAGACACCCCTGATAGACGGTCCGGCCGTTGCGCGGGTACGCGGGCGTCGCCACCGTGAACTCGGCCCCGAGCGCTTCGAGCAGCGCGTCGGCGACCGGCCCGATGTTGCCGCGCGGCGTCGAGTCGAAAGTCGAGCAGTACTTGAAGTAGATGCGCTCCGCGCCGCGCGCGCGCAGCCACGCGAGCGAGGCGAGCGACCAGGCGCGCGCCTCCTCGGGCGGATTGGTGCGCGACTTGAGCGCCACCACCATCGCATCGGCTGCGGGAACGCGCAGCGACGCGTCCGGCACGCCGTTCACCTGGATCGCCGAAAGGCCCTCGCGCGCGAGCGTCACGCCGAGGTCGGTCGCGCCGGTCAGGTCGTCAGCGATGCAGCCGATCAGCATGCTCGTCCTAGCGCCAGTGGTCGAAGAGCGGCCCGCCGGGCCCGAAGACCGGATCGCAGGCGGGCAGCGGCACGCGCGCGATCGCGGCCGCCCGCTTGGATGGACTTCCGACGAGCGGCGTGCAGGTGTCCGCCCGTTGCCCCTCGGGGTACGCGCCGACGATGCCGAGGGCGCCGCGCGAGGCAAGCTTCTTGTGGCCGGTCCCCGCCGGCAGGACGATCACGTCGCCCGGCACCGCGGTGACCGCGACGCCCGCGTCGCCGCCGAGTTGCACCGTGACTTCGCCCTCGTACACCCCGAGCGCTTCGTGGGCTGCGGTGTGGAAATGGTGGAACGGGAACACGCCGTTGCGCCACGCCGCGGGCCAGCGGTTGCGCGTGAACAGCGCCTCGAAGGCGGCGGCGGGATCGGCGCCCGCGATCTTCACCGCTCCGGGATACACGAGCAGCGGCCAGCGCGGGTGATTCGGGATCCCGCCGTCGGCCGCCAGCAGATGGGCGATGACCTTCACGACTCGAGCTCCGCGGCGACCGCCGCGCCGAAGGCGCCGGTACCGAGCGGGCCGCCGAGATCGGCGGTGCGCTTCGCGGGGTCCGCGAGCGCACGGTCGACCGCGCGCGAGATCGCCTGCCCCGCCTCGTTGCAGGGCCCGCTCCCCAGCCGCTCGCCGAGCCACTCGAGCAGCAGCGCCGCCGAGAGGATGAGCGCGGTCGGATTCGCGCGGTCCTTGCCGGCGAGATCGGGCGCCGAGCCGTGCTGGGCCTGCGCGGCGCACAGCGTCTCGCCGGCGTTGATCGCGCCGGCGAGCCCGAGGCTGCCGGAGAGCTCGGCGGCGAGGTCGGAGAGGATGTCGGCGTAGAAGTTGGTCGCGACGACGACGTCGAAGCGCTCGGGCTCGCGCACCAGGCGCGCCGCCATCGCGTCCACGAGCACCTCCTCGAGCGCCACGTCGGGGTACGCCGCCGCGACCTCGCGCGTCTTCTTCAGGAACAGGCCGTCGGTCAGGATGAAATTGTTGGCCTTGTGCACGGCGGTGACGAGCTTGCGCCGCCGGCGCGCGAGCTCGAAGGCGCGCCGCGCAATGCGCTCGCAGGCGTGCGCGGTGATCTTGCGCAGCGACATCGCGATGTCGGGCGTCGGCATGAACTCGCCGCTCCCGGCGTACATGTTGCGGTCGGCGTAGAACCCCTCGGTGCACTCGCGCATGATGACGAGGTCCATCGGCTTCGCCGAGCGCCCGATCCCCGGCCGCGACCGCGCCGGGCGCACGTTGGCGTAGAGGTCGAGGCGAACGCGAAACGCCGCCGAGACGTTGACCCCGCCCCGGTCGCGCGGCGGGTAGTCGAGATGCGAGATCGGTCCGAGGATGATCCCGTCCACTTCGCGCGCCCGCTCGAGGACGCTGTCCGGGCAGGTGGTCCCCTGCTTCTCGAGCGCCGCAAAGCCGATCGCGGCGTACTCGTACTCGAGCCCCAGGCCGAACCGGCGGCTCGCGGCGTCGAGCACGGCGATCGTCGCCCGCGTAATCTCCGGGCCGATGCCGTCCCCGGGAAGAACCAGGAGCTTCAGCGCCATGGCGGCTCTAGTGGAACAAGGACGGAAGATATAGCACCAACTGCGGGAACAGCACCAGCAGCGCCACGATCCCGAGCGTGATGGCGAGGTAGGGCAGCGCGATCAGCGCCAGGCGCTCGAAGCGCACCCCGGTGACGCGCACCAGCGCGTAGAGCACCATCCCGACCGGCGGCGTGAGCAGGCCGAGCGTGAGGGTGACCGTCATCAGGACGCCGAAGTGCACCGGGGACACGCCGTACTGCTCGGCGATCGGCATCAGCATCGGGGTGAGGATGAGGATCGCCGGGGTCTGCGCCATGAACAGCCCGACGATCATCCAGAACCCGATCATCAGGAACAGGAACGCGGTCGGGTCCGAGGTCAGCTGGGTCAGGCCGGCGGCCATCTGGGCCGGGACCTGGGCCCGGATCATCACCACGCCGAGCGCCGAAGTGAAGGCGATGATCATCATGACCACCGCGCTGTCGATCATCGTGGCGCGCAGCTCGGCGACGAGCTGCCGCCAGCCGAGCTCCCGGTACACCCACGCGCCGATCGCGATGGCGTAGAACGCGGCCACCGCTGCCGCCTCGGTCGGCGTGAAGATGCCGCCGTTGATCCCGCCGATGATGATCACCGGCGTGAGCAGCGGCCAGAACGAGGCCCGGAACGCACGCCAGATCTCACCGAGGCTCGCGAGCGGCCCCGACGGATAACCGGCGCGGCGCGACCGGTACGCGACGTAGCCCATGTACCCGGCCGCCATCATCAGCCCCGGCACGATCGCGGCGAGGAACAGCGCGCCGACCGAGACCTCCGCCATGATGGCGAACGCGACCAGGGCGATGCTCGGCGGCAGCACCGGGCTGAGGAGCGACGAGGCCGCGGTGACGCCGGCCGCGAACTCGCGCGGGTAGCCGTGGCTCACCATGGCGCGCGTCTCGATCATGCCGAGGCCCATCGCGTCGGCGGTGGCCGAGCCGGACATCCCGGCGAAGAGCACACTGCCGAGGACGTTGGCGTGCCCGAGGCCGCCGCGGAACGGCCGCATCACCACCGCGACGAAGTCGAACAGCCGCACCGTGATGCCGCCGGTGTTCATCAGGCGCCCGGCGAGCAGGAAGAACGGCACCGAGAGCAGCAGGAAGTTGTCGATCTTGTCGAGCGCGAGGCGCGCGATCATCGCCGAGCTGCGCGGATCGAGCAGGCCGTCGAAGAGCTGCGCCGCCCCGAGCGCCGAGACGATGCCGGCGGCGAACCCGACCGGCAGCCCGGCGACGATCAGCGCCACCAGCGCGAGCGCGAGCAGCACGTAGACGCTCAATGGACTAACCCTCGCGCCTCGCGCGCTCGGGATTCGCCCTTGGGGCGGCCCGGCGGGCTCATGCCGGCCTCCCCTTGGCGAGCGCCGCCGCGCGCCGCCCCATGTCCGCCACGAGGTACGCGAGCATCAGGCAGATCGCGATCGCCTCGACCAGGTACAGGTGGCCGTTGCGCACCCACGTGAGCGACACGAGGTAAGTGCTCCAGGTGCTGCCGACCATGCGCACCGCACCCGCGAGCAGGAACAGCAGGAGAAGCAGCACCGCGGCGTCGAAGCCGAGCAGTACCGCCTGGCGCAGCCGGCCCGGGATCCGGACGAGCAGGAAATCCACCACGATGTGCTCGCGCTCGCGCAGCGCGATCGCCATGCCGAGGAACATCGACACGACAAACAGCACCCGCGCGAGGTCCTCGGTCCACAGCAGCGGCACCTGCAGGACGTAGCGGAACAGCACCTGCGCCGCCATGCCGAGGAGCACGCCGCAGAAGCAGGCGAGCGCGATCGCGTCGAGGACGCGACCGAGCGCCCCGGCCAGCGCGCGGAAGCGGCTCACGCGGGCGGTGCGCGGCGACTCTAATACAAACGCACTAGCGAATGTTACAAACGTTCCCGGTCTCGGTTACACTGCCGGCAGGTCCGTTGTTCGGGAGTGTCGCCATGAGGCCTCCGAGTCTGGGTCTGGAAGATCCCGCGAC
>Ga0187892_10002832_pt1 | contig 33357 bp, 31 predicted proteins | sample MA1701073metaG_FD_139345 | JGI IMG/M metagenome (GOLD analysis project Ga0187892, IMG submission 139345) | Bio-ooze microbial communities from a basaltic lava cave in the Kipuka Kanohina Cave System on the Island of Hawaii, USA - MA170107-3 metaG ... | reverse complement strand
TTCCCGCTTGCTGAAGATCGTCTCCGCGCATTGGTTTTCTTTCTCCTGGTTGCGAGGTTGTACTACTCGCTACTATTACGTTGGACCATGCGCTAAAGTTACTTTTTCAGCAGCCTGCTAGGCAATCCCGCCTCTTACAGCAGCCAGAGAATCTCGGCCGGAAAAACATAAGGCAACCTTGAGAGTGAATTGCTTCGTCGTAGCAATGTCTGATGGTGATCGCTTCAGGAAGATCCTTCCAAAATGACTAAACTCTCTCAGCCGCTCGTGATTACGTTAGTTATCTTCGCCTGTGCTGTTGCACAATCAAGGCTCCCTCTCACCAACAAAGAAGTCATAAGCCTTGTACAACGACTAGCGCAACATCCCGAGAAGCGAGACGAGATCGTCGAAGAAATCAGGCTGCGTGGTATCGCCTTTCCGTTCAGTGCAGAACAGCGGACGCTGGTTTCCACCAGGAGCAATGATGATCCTGTCTTGAGGTGGGCACTCGAAGAGGCTGAGCGGCGCAGAGCAAATCCTCCCGGTTCGTCACTCTCAGATGCAGTCGCGCTTGACAAAGTTCTGGACCGCACCCGAACTGCTACCCTCTCAGCAGCTGAGGCGATGCCCGACTTCCTCGTCAGACAATTAATCAGGCGTTACAAAGCTCTCGGCGGAACCAGCGGTTGGGAGACACAAGACAACCTAACCATCGCTGTTGGCTATCGTGCGTTGAGCGGTGAACAATACCGAGTAGTCGCCGTAAATGGCACGCCCGTTAAAGAATTGCCAGGCGCAAGTAAAGACTACAGCAAAGACGTTGCGCCGGGCGTGTCGTCGAGTGGAGTGGAATACGTATCCGCGTTGTCTAACGTGTTTAAGCCGGAATCCGAAACCACTTTCAAAGTCTATGGTACTGACACCATTCAGGGGCGCCGTACTTTGGTTTACGAATACGAGGTGAAACAACCGCTGTCACAACTGACCCTTAGAACCAGCGCGACCGAATTGGCAAATGTCGGCTCACGAGGACGCGTCTGGATCGACTCGGAAATCAATCGGGTCCTTCGCTTTGAGCAGATCGCGACCGAAATACCTGCCGACTTTCCCATCACCGGCGCCATCGGGGTCGTCGATTATGGCTGGATAACTATCGGCGAGCGCAAGTATTTACTTCCCACTCACAGTGAACTATTGCTAACACGGAGGCTTCCCGACGCAACCATTCAAAGTCGTAACGAAATTCAGTTCTCGGGTTACCGGAGATTTGCCGCTGAACTGAAAGTAATTGACGAGATCGACGAGAAAGACTTCCCGGTCCAGAAACCCTCGCCTTAATCATCCAGGTCTCGCCCACACGATCAGAACCTGCACCACCCAATCGTTAAGTAGTCCTAATCTGAGTCCTCCGCGCTTTCTTTGCGTTCTTGGCGTCTCCGCGGTTACTGCTTTCCTGACATTTCCATTTACCGACGAGGCGCCGAGGACGCTGAGGTTGCGCAGAGTTGGCCAGGTTAGGACACTACCCAATCGTGACCGATTGTAGACACCGGCGGGCTGGTTCTGTTTCAAGCTGTTCACATGCAAGCAATCTTGGACTGCCAGGTTCCGCGCAAAATGCCCAAACATTCGTTGGATTTAGGGAATAACAACGTTTGGGTCGCTTCTTGCTTACGTTTAAGTCAGCAAGGAGCCTTCCAACGATGAAGCCCAGAGTTCTAATCGTCGATGATGACGAAGCAATTACGCAACAACTCTTCTGGACGTTATGTGACGAGTATGACGTCGTAACCGCGCACGATCTGCAAACTGCTGTTCGTCGCGTAACAGTCTATGAACCAGATGTGGCGATCATTGATTTGTGCTTTTCGCCCGCCTCCGGATCCCCGGACGTTGGTCTGAGAATCCTGGAGTACGTCAAAGCGCACGCTCCTCAAGCGAGAGTAGTGATCATTACGTCGGCAAGCGGCATTGACACCCAGAAGGCCTGTTATGCCAGCGGTGCAGACGAGTTTTTTGGCAAGCCCTTTGATACTCACAAACTACTGGCAACAATGCGCCGTTTGGCTCCTCTCCGCCTCGAGATTCTCTGAGACTCTTAGTCACAATCTGCTCAACTCCTACTGACTTCTTTCTACCCGTCTGCCATAATGCCATAACCCTAAATCAGTTGCGCCTTTTTTGAATTCGCGGGAAGCGATCCGAATCACCAGATTGTCTCGCATGGGTGCGCAAATCCTTGATCATGAGTGAAGTCATGGACAGAGTCCGGGGCGTGCGCGAGTTGCCGCTCTTCCCGTTGCCCGTCGTGTTGTTTCCCGGTGTGCCGCTGCCGCTGCACATCTTCGAACCGCGCTACCGGCAGATGCTCAGCGACATCCGTCCTAGCAATAACTTCTTCGGTCTTTCGTATTTTGACGCAAGCAGTTCGGAATCAGAGCTTCCACCGGAAGGGCATGTCGGCTGCCTGGCGGAAGTTACCGAAGCACAAAACTTGCCGGACGGGCGCTCCAACATCCTTACTCTGGGCCTGGTCAGGTATAAAGTCGACGACTATATCGAACGTGGTCAGCCCTATCTGGTAGCGGAGGTTAGTTTCTTTGAGGATGAGCAGGAAGACGACGAACAGTTGATTGAAAACTCTCAACACGTAGCGGCGACTTTCACTCGAATTGCCCGGGCTGTCCGCACGATCAATGACGAACGGGCCGGCCTCCCTGACATCTCTGACACCGAACCCCAGCGACTCTCATTTCTGGTTGCGGCGGCTATGGAAATCGAAACCGAGCTCAAGCAAGAATTGCTCGAGCTTCGCTCAACCAGCGAACGGCTGCGGAGATTAAGCGACATGCTGGGGCGCGCGGTTACTGGCTATGAGGAACGTGCCCGCGTTCATGAACTAGCCAAAGGAAATGGACATAGCGGCAAGAAAATCGACATTGAGTAAATGGTGAAAGAGGAACCGACGGCTGAGAATCAGATTGCAGTACGGGTGCTCTTCTTCGGCGCCGCCCGCGACGCTGTCGGACAACAGGAAGTCACCCTGACTCTACGAAGTTCTATGGAGGCCGCGAAGGCCTTCGCAGAAGTGATCGAGGCTTTTCCCGCGCTCCGGCGCTTTGGTCGTTCTCTCCTTTTCGCGATTAACGAAGAATATGCGCCCGCTGATCGCGAAGTGCGCGCCGGCGATGAGCTGGCAGTATTTCCACCTGTCAGCGGCGGATCGTCAAGCGATTTCTTCGAACTAACCACAGATCCAATCGATGTGGGAGCGGTGGCGCGCAGGGTAGTGCTGCCCAAATGTGGGGCAACGGTAACCCTGGATGGCTATGCACGCGAGTGGACGCGTGGACGCCGAACGGTGCACCTGGTTTACGAGGCTTATGAACCGATGGCCCAACGTGAACTGGAGCGTTTGGGACGCCAGGCCCACGAGCAGTTTGATATTGCGCACATCGGCATCGTTCACAGAACAGGCCGGCTCGAAATCGGCGAAACCAGCGTAGTCATTGCCGTGAGCGCTCCTCACCGCAAAGAGGCTTTCGCTGCCTGCGAATGGGCTATTCGGGAGCTAAAACGAACAGTGCCGATTTGGAAGAAGGAAGTTTTCGAGGATGGTGAGATTTGGGTTGAAGGTGAAGGGTTTGCAGAGTATACGGATGGAGATCTGTGGAAAGGCTTGCTCGATGTCGCTAACGGACTTTAATTAGAGTGTTAATTAATAGCAGCTGGGAGGAGCGTCTACATGGCTGACGAGAACGTCGAACCTGATGCAGTACCGAACGCAATTAAGATCAGGCAATCCGGAGCGCGCATTGATCGCGAGCAGAAAGGGGAACCAGTCTTCGGTCCCCAATTTGAAAGACTACTACCCGAGCAAGACACCTTGCTTCAAGGAACGCGAATGTACGGCGGCTCTGGTGAATTGAAGGTGGCTCTTCTTGCGGAAGGTTCCACCGTAAAGGAGTTTGCGGAAAAACTCGGGATCAAACCACAAGACGTAGTCACGTTTCTCCTTCAACGCGGGGTATTCGCCGCCATCAATCAGCCTCTGAACCATGAAGTCGCCACGGATCTCGGCAAACGTTTTGGCTACCATGTGACCTTTGTTCGTTCGACGCCCGGTGAAATTCTCGACGCGACAGGGAAACCTGTAGAGATAGGCGGCTCAGGTCTGATTACTCGGGTTGTCAACCGAATGCGACAATCAGGAACCACGAATATCACACTCTCTCAAGAAGAGTTTGATGTGTTGAGCGCTAAAACAAGTGAGGTGCTCGCCGCAGCAGCGTTGGCCGAAGAACGGATAGCAAAAGACCAGGAAACGATAGACCAGCTTAAGATGGAGACGCGCGAAATATTATCGCGATTGCGGGCGGCATAAAATGAGTTGGGTAAAAGACCTTTGGCAAATCCTCGAAACCGTTGCCACCCTCACAAATGAGGTCGAGCGCTCCCACACTGAAATTAAAGAGTTGCGGAGGGACGTCAACAGCCTCACCATTGCGGTCAGCCAGCTGAAGAAAGACCTCGAGAACACCCAAGACACCACCAGACTTATCCTGGAAAAATACAAGGCCGACATCGACTATGCAAAGGAAAGCATCGCTGCTAAGTTTGACGTTCTCACGAGCAGACTTGACCTAAAAGTCGCGGAGTTTGAACACCGCCTGACACCCAATCAGCCGGAATCGAAAACCCCACGGTCTTTAAAGAGCGGGCGCGAGGTTTAACTCGCGGGGGTTTCTTCCGTTTCAATCTCCGCAGCTTCAACTAAGGAAGCGCTCGTGACCATGTCGCTGGCGTCGGTTTTGATTAATCGCACACCTTGAGCGCTGCGACCGGTCTTACGAATGTAGTTCGCTTCGATGCGGATCAGCTTGCCCTGCTGCGTGATAATCATGATTTCCGAATCGTCTTCCACCGGAAATACAGCCACAACTTTGCCCGTCTTTTCCGTCGTCTTCATGTTGATCACTCCCTTGCCGCCACGAGACTGCAACCGGTAGGTGGTGATCGCCGTCTGCTTGCCGTAGCCCTGTTCCGAAACCGAGAGCATTCGTTCGGTATCGTCCGCCGAGACGGCGCATACCGAGACGACGAAATCGTCGGCCCGCAAATCAATGCCGCGCATACCACGCGTCGCGCGACCCATTGGTCTGACCTTCTTTTCGTCAAATCGAATTGCTTGTCCATTGTGGGTAGCAATAAAGATTCGTTTGGTGCCGTCGGTCAAAATCACATCGAGTAACTGATCGCCTTCATCGACATTGATCGCGATAATCCCGTTTTGCCGTATGTTCTGAAAATTGTCGAGCGACGTTTTCTTGATCACGCCTCTGCGGGTCACCATTACTACATGACGACCGGTTGAAAACTCGCGGACTGGAACAACTCCGGCGAGTTTGCGATCTGAAGGAATACTAATCAAGTTCACAATCGCCTTACCTCGCGCCGAAGCCGCGGCGTCCGGCACTTCGTGGACTTTGATCTTGTAAACCATCCCGTCGTCAGTGAAGATCATCAGGTAGGCGTGGGTCGAAGCGATGAATAAATGCTCGACAAAATCGTCGTTCTTCGCCGCTGCCCCAAACCTTCCTTTGCCGCCCCGGCCCTGACGTTGGTAGGTGGTAATCGGAGTTCGCTTGATGTAACCGCTATTAGTGACAGTGATGGCCACATCCTCATCGGCGATCAGGTCTTCGATGGAAAACTCAGCTCCCTCGTCAATGATCTCGGTTCGACGCCCATCGCCAAATTCCTTCTTGACCTCCTCAAGCTCATCGCCTATCACACGCCGCAAGGCAGACTCGTTTGCCAGAATGTGCTCAAGCTCGGCGATCACCTTAATGATGCCTTCATACTCATCCGTGATCTTCTGTCGCTCAAGGGCCGAAAGGCGGCGCAACTGCAAATCGAGAATGGCCTGGGCCTGTATCTCTGAAAAGGCGAGGCGTTCCATCGTCTTTTGCAGCTTGCCAAGAAAAGTCTTGAGCGCGACGTCCGAAGGTGCTCCCTTCCACGTCTTTACCTCGCTCATCGTTTTCATGCTGGCCGTGAGCCATTGGCGCGCTTCATCAACCGAGCGTGAATTTCGAATCAAGGTCACGATGTAGTCGAGTGCATCGATTGCCTTCGTCAAACCTTCAAGGATGTGGGCCCGCGCCTTGGCCTTCCTCAGCTCATACTCGGTGCGCCGGCGAACAACTTCTCGACGGAAATCGATGAAGTATTCGAGCATCTGCTTCAGGTTCAACACCCTCGGCTGCCCGTTGACGATTGCCAGGTTAATTACGCCGAATGACGTCTGCATCGGCGTTAACTTGAAAAGCTTGTTCAGGACCACTTGAGGCACGGCGTCGCGCTTTAGCTCAACTACGATGCGCATGCCGCTTCGATCAGACTCGTCGCGCAGATCGGATATTCCGTCCAATTTCTTTTCGTTGATGAGCTCGGCTATTCGCTCAATCAGGCGGGCTTTGTTAACCTGGAATGGAATCTCAGTGATTACGACTGCATCACGCTCCTGGGAACCGCGACCGATGCGATCAATACCCGCTCGAGCACGCATCTGCACCACGCCTCGTCCTTCAAGATAAGATTTCCTGATTTCTTCCCGGCCATAGATGAACCCGCCAGTCGGGAAATCAGGCCCCGTGACGATCTGCAGAAGATTGTTGATATCGATTCCCGGATCTTTCAAAAGGGCGAGGGTGGCGTCTACGATCTCAGTCAGGTTGTGTGGCGGGATGTTGGTGGCCATGCCGACTGCAATTCCCGACGTTCCATTCACCAGCAAGTTCGGGAAACGTGCCGGTAGAATGAGCGGTTCGGTGGTTGAGTCGTCGAAGTTGGCGCCCCAGTCGACGGTCTCCTTTTCAATGTCAGCCAGCAGGAAATCGCTGAGCCGTTCGAGTCGAGACTCAGTGTAACGATAAGCCGCAGGCGGATCGCCATCGATAGAACCGAAGTTGCCCTGACCGTCGATTAATGGGTAACGGAGATTCCATTCCTGAGCCAAACGAACGAGGGCGTCATAAACAGCCGCGTCACCATGCGGGTGGTACTTCTTTAACACTTCGCCTACCACACCGGCGCACTTTGAATAGCGCTTGTTATAATGCAATCCCTCGGTGTGCATCGCGTAGAGAATGCGCCGATGAACGGGTTTCAGCCCGTCGCGAATGTCAGGCAACGCACGCCCGATAATGACCGACATCGCATAGTCGAGATACGATCGACGCATCTCGTCTTCGATGTTTATGTGGTGTCGTTCAGAAGTTTCCATCCCAATGACCTTTCCAGTACAATCCGCCGGTTGCGATTTCTTTCAGCATTCGTCAGCCTAAACTCGGGCGAAGAAAGTCCCTCGACTCGCCAAAACGGGAGGCCGTTTCCTGAAGATGATTTCCGCGCTGATTCAAGCTTTCTGGATGTTAGCGAGACAGGCAAAAACGGTAATTCAAAGTACCGTTTATTGTAGCCCGACATACAGATTATTGCAACCGGAAAAGGGCCGCAAAGGCTAATAAAATCAATAGCTTCGACCGGCTTAGCCAGACCGAACCTGGTAACCGGGAAGGGTCGGTTGCAGCGTCGGTTTTTCGACGATCGCTTGAGCTGAAAAGCAACCGGAGCGCAGGATGAAAAATGAGCAGAGGGTGAAGCGGATTCGGGAGCGGTTAGAGCTCAGGTTGCCGGTGCGTGTGCACTGCCGAGAAACCCCGGATTTTGAGTGGGTAGAAATCACGCGGCTGGTAGATGTTACGCCATTCGGTGCGGGCTTCACGCTGAAACGGCCGATTGAGCGGGGTCGTTTGCTTCATATGACGATTCCTATGCCGCGACAGTTGCGCGTCTTCGATCACGTCGAAGACCAGTATCGAATTTGGGCGCTGGTTCGTTACATAAGGCCGCTTGTTTCCAGCGCAGAGCAAACACCTCTGTTCGAAGTCGGCGTGGCGTTTGTCGGAAAGCGACCTCCGGCTAGTTACGAAGAAGATCCGTCTATGCGGTACGATATTGCCGAGTCTGTTATCGACGCGGCAAGTCTCACGGAAGACGCGAGTCAAAAACTCGGACCATTAAACCAGTCGTCGAACCGGGCCCACACGCGTCACAACATTCCCGTTAATGTGCTTCTGGAAGTGTTGGACGAAAAAGGAGCGCCAGGAGCATCGGAGAATACCGTGACCGAAAACCTCAGCGAGAAAGGCGCCACGCTCTTCACTACAATGACTATTCCCGCCGGACGCTTTGTCCGTCTGACGAGCCAACAGTACGACAACATGCAAGTATATGCTGCTGTGCGGGCGCGCAGTACAGGACCAGACGGAATTCCAAGGATTCACGTGGAATTCATTGACCGGCGTTGGCCGCTTTAGACTCTGTTGCCTAGTTAATCATGGCTGAAGTAAAGAGTGTCATTATTCCGCGTGAGATCCTGCTGGTTGAGATCGATCGGCACTGTTTCTTTCCCGATTGTAATGCCAGAACGTTCGTGGGCTTAACAAAGCAAGAGGCGCTCGAATACAGCGGGTTTGAATGTGTTGCCTGCGAGCGTTGGAACGACGACTTGCTTACTAAGAACGAGGTTCCGGATTGGTGGAGCGAGATTGTCGCAAAGAACGGCAACTGACTGAAGTGGTCAAATAAGGATCGGCGTGAGCGGCTCAGTGACATTTTCGCGCGAAGAATCGAGAAGACCCGTTAAGCGGGACAAGAGCGTCCTTCCGCAATGGGCAATCGACGCGTTGCGACTCCCCGTCAGCCTTCTTAGCCGCGTGTGTTGGAAACTCAAGGTGTCGGGTTTGGAAAATATTCCCGCAAAAGAAGGATTGATAGTCGTATCGAATCATCAATCCTACATGGATCCATTTCTCATTTCGTTGGCGATCAAGAGGCCGTTGCGGTTCCTGGCCTGGAATGTGGCACTTGGCTGGCCTCTAATTGGCAGAGCGATGCAACTGTTGGGCGCATGGCCATTGCAGTTGGAAGGAAGCGATCCAGGAGCAATACGCCGTTCACTCCAATGGCTCCGCGACGGCGAAACTCTAATGATCTTTCCGGAGGGTGGCCGCAGTAATCCTGACGGCTCGATGGCTAGATTTAAAGTAGGGGCAGTGAGGATCGCACTCGAAGCCGGAGTTCCGATTTTGCCGGTCACCATACGCGGAGCCAACCGAGCCTGGCCAGTAGGAAAACGAATACCAAGACTTGGACAAGTCGAGATTATTTACCACCCGGTGTATCACCCGCAGCAAAAGCAGGATGAAGATACCCGTGCTTGCGCGCGACGAGAAACGGAGCAACTGGCCGCGGTCATAGGATCGGCGCTTTAGGTAGGTAACTTGATCAAAGGTGGGCGGTCAAAAGAATTATTTGACATTGGTCATTTTGACAATTCTCATTTGGTAATTGTAAGCGCGGGACTGGCATACGAAACGAATCTCAGCTCCTCCGAAATGGCCAGATGAGAAATGTCAAATGACCAATGACAAATAATTCTTCTCAAGCGCTTCGGTCTTACGCACCGGGTATCACGCATCCGCCAATACAGACATCATCGCTTCGTGCACCTGACCATTACTCGCAAGTACCTTGGGCGTGTAGATGTCGAGCGGTGCACCGACAAAATCGCTGACCCGCCCGCCGGCCTCCTCAATCAACATCACGCCGGCAGCAGTATCCCAGGCGTTCAAACCATCCTCCCAAAACCCGTCGAATCTTCCACATGCAACGTACGCCAGGTCGAGCGCGGCTGAACCATCACGTCGCACAGCCTGGGCCTTCATGGTGAAGTTCGAAAATAGGCGGGCGAAGTTGGGTCGCTCACGAACGTCATATGGGAAACCGGTGCAAAGCATCGCGCGGTTCAAGTCATCAACGCTTGAGACGCGCATTCTTTTTTCGTTTAAGTGCGCTCCCTGACCACGTTCGGCGGCAAACATTTCGTTGCGGGTGGGATCGTAAACCACTCCAATCTCCATTACTCCTCCACGCTCAACGCCGATCGATACGCAGAAGCAGGGATAACCATGGGAGTAGTTGGTGGTGCCGTCTAGCGGATCGATGATCCACTTCCAGTCACTCTCGCCCGAAATTGTAGCTGATGCGCCCGACTCCTCAGCCAAAACCGCATGACGAGGATAATGGGAGCGGATGCGCTCGATGATTAGTTTTTCGGAAGCGAGGTCGGCTTCGGTAACCAGATCGATGTCTCCTTTATTGGAGACCTGCAACGCGCGGCCGAGCTTGTCGATCAGAATTCCGCCGGCGTCTCGAGCTGTTTGGATGGCAAAGTTTAGCAACCGGGATCTCCAGCTAACCCTGGGTTACTTTGGCGGGTCGAGACGCTTCGCTGTCAGCTTGAGTATTTCCTGGATCTGCGCGTCCCAATATTCCCAGTTATGGGTGCCCGGAAGTTCGCGATATTCGTGCGGAATTTTGCGCTCCACCAGCAAAGCTGCAAAGTCGCGGCTCTGTTTGAACAGGAAGTCTTCCGTTCCACAATCGAGGTAGACATAAGGAAAGAACCGGGTGCGTTCGGGAGGAAACTCGCGCACCAATCTGAATACATCGTTGGCCGTGCGAGTAGGAGAATCCAACGCGCCAAGAGTCTGTAAGATCGAATCGCGAATTGCGCCGGAACCCCTGAGATCCTGATCAGTTACCGTGCCTACGCCTAGCGCTCCGCTCATCGAGGCAGCAAACGAAAATAACTCTGGATATTTCAACCCGAACTTGACCGCTCCATATCCTCCCATCGAGAGGCCGGCGATGGCGCGTCCTGAGCGCTCTCGACTTACGCGAAAGCGCGTCTCAACCTCAGGTAACAATTCCTTGACAATGTACGACTCATACTTATCGTTCGAAATGGTCAAACTATCCGTGTACCACCCGTTGCCACCTTCCACCATCACGACGAAAACATCGTAATGAGTAGCGTAGAGGGCAATCTTCGTCTTCTCAGTCCAGTTTGAGCTTTGGCCGGTAATTCCGTGTAGGAGGTAGATCACTGGGAACCGCTTTTCTCGCTTGTCTGGGTAATGGTATTGAACTGGATACAAAACCCGATAGACGACTGACCGGCCCATTAGTGAGCTCTTTAGTTCGAACTGTTCCAGCGGCGGGTCTCTCTGAGCACCAACCGACACTGGGAGAAGCAATAGAAGAAAGAGAAGCGGGAGTTGACTTTTTCGCATTGTTAGTCTGCCAGCATTGGAATTTTGATCCCCTTCGCCCGGGCCGTATCTGCTGCCTTATCGTAGCCGGCGTCGACATGCCGGGCCACGCCAATTCCGGGATCGTTTGTGAGCACTCGATTCAATCGGTTTGCGGCATCGTCGGTGCCGTCGGCGACAGACACCTGTCCCGCATGTAATGAGTATCCAATACCGACTCCACCACCATGATGAAATGAGACCCAGCTCGCGCCGCTCGCAGTATTGAGGAGTGCGTTGAGAATTGGCCAGTCTGCGACGGCGTCAGACCCATCTCTCATGCCCTCGGTTTCCCGAAACGGTGAAGCGACCGAGCCCGTGTCGAGATGATCGCGACCGATTGCCACAGGCGCCTGTAAATCTCCACGCCGGACCATCTCGTTAATCGCTTCGCCCATTTCCGCACGTTCGCCGTATCCGAGCCAGCAAATGCGCGCCGGTAGCCCCTGGAACTGAATTCGATCTCGCGCCAAACGGAGCCAACGATTCAACGTTCGATCCTCGGGAAACAATTCAAGTGCCAGGTCGTCGGTCTTTTGAATGTCTCGCGGATCGCCAGAAAGCGCTACCCAACGAAATGGACCTTTGCCTTCACAGAAAAGTGGCCGAATGTATTCAGGGACAAATCCTGGAATTTCAAAAGCATCTTCACAGCCGGCATCGAAAGCGTGCTTGCGTATGTTGTTGCCGTAATCAAACGTCACTGCCCCAGCACGCTTCAGTTTCAGCATTGCGTCCACATGTTGCGCCATAGATTGCATCGAGCGCTCGATATACTCCTCGGGATGTGAATCCCGTAGGTCGGCTGATTCTCTCAGGGTCAAGCCAGACGGCACATAACCATTCAATGGGTCGTGAGCGCTCGTCTGATCCGTAACCGCATCAACCGTCACACCTCGACGAACTATTTCGGGGAGCACCTCAGCGCAATTGCCCACCAGGCCCACTGAAACCGCTCGTTTCTGATCGCGCGCGTCCTCGCAAATCTCCAGCGCCTCGTAGAGAGTTGTGGCAATTCGATCGCAGTATCCGGTACTCACGCGACGCTCGATGCGCGCCGGATCAACATCGATTCCGAGAAATGCAGCCCCATTCAGGGTGGCCGCCAAAGGCTGAGCGCCGCCCATGCCCCCCATTCCGCCTGATACCACCAGTCTTCCTGCCAGAGTGCCACCGAAGTGTTGGTCAGCCATTGCCGCAAAGGTTTCAAAAGTGCCTTGCACAATTCCCTGCGTGCCGATGTAAATCCAGCTTCCGGCGGTCATCTGACCATACATCATCAAACCCTTGCGCTCGAGCTCGTAAAACTTCTCCCAGTTGGCCCACGCTCCGACGAGGTTTGAATTGGCAATCAAAACTCGGGGCGCATATTCGTGCGTACGAAACACTCCGACCGGTTTGCCAGACTGAACCAGCAAGGTTTCGTCGTTTTCCAGCGCCGTCAAAGCGTTAACGATGGCATTGAACGATGGCCAGTTGCGAGCGGCTTTACCCGCGCCGCCGTACACGATCAATTCTTCGGGTCGCTCAGCGACATCAGGGTCGAGATTGTTCATCAGGCAGCGCAGTGCGGCTTCCTGATGCCAGCTCTTGCAGGTTAGTGAGTTACCTTGTGGAGCTCGGATAGTTGGGGAATGCGAAGTCATCAAATACCTGCTTCGGTCTTCAACCTTTCCACAATCGGCTCAGCCAGCCCGTGTCTTTTTTAGTCAGCTGTTCCAACTCTCCGGAATCGAGCCACACACCTCCACACTTGTCACACGTGTCGATCTCGACACCCTCGAATGACTTCGACTCCAGCACACCGTCACATCTGGGACAGCGCATTGAAGACGTTCCCGCGGCCTTCGCTTCAACGGCGACGGCCATCTTGGCGCGCATCTTTTCGATTGCTTCCTTGTTCTGGCGGTGAAAGTATTCTTCTTCCAATCCCTTTCTGCGATCGTCAAAGTCCGACATTCTTCTTCCTCCCTATAGTGTCTTTACAAAAGAAAATTAAACTCACCAGCGCGTATTGCGTCCGCGATCTTTTGGATGTCAGACGACATCGAGCGGTCCTGAGTCAGACGCGGAACGCGATCGCGGACAATCTCATAAGCCCTCTTGACCCCGTTGCCAGGCAACAATGGCGCACGATATTCCAGCGCCTCTGCAGCCGTGATTAACTCGATCGCGGTTACCAACTCGGCATTGTCCACAATCGATCTCAGTTTTGTTGCCGCGGTCATGCCCATCGAAACGTGATCCTCTTTCCCACCATCAGTCGGGATATTGTCGATGCTCGCCGGGTGGGCCAGGACCTTGGCTTCATTCAACAATGCGGCAGCTGTGACCTGCAACATCATGAAACCAGAAGAGGTTCCCGGGTCAGACGTAAGGAACGGCGGCAAGTCATCATTGGCATCGGGATTAACCAGACGGTCAAGTCTACGCTCGCTGATGCTGATTAAGTCTGTGAGCGCGAAAGCGGCATAGTCGAGCCCCAACGCGAGCGGGGCACCGTGGAAATTCCCTCCGGAGATAACTTCTCCAGTCTCTGAAAACACCAGTGGGTTGTCAGTCGCGCTGCCCGTCTCAATTTCAATAATCTCACGCACATGATTCAGCGCCCCGCGCACGGCTCCGTGTACCTGCGGCATGCAACGCAGACTGTAAGCGTCCTGCACTCGCGGATCATTCTCCAGATGCGATTTTCGAATCTCACTGTCTCGCAGCAATTCGCGCAAGTGAGTGGCGACTTCAATCTGTGTGGGATGCGGCCGCGCTCGGTGAATTCGCTCATCAAAAGCGACCGGGGTACCGCGCAGCGCTTCAAGCGACATTGCACCTGCGACATCAGCCAATCGCGTAACGGTTAGAGCTCGATGCAAAGCGAGTCCGCCGACGGCCGCCATGGCCTGAGTGCCGTTCAAAAGTGCCAGGCCCTCCTTCACTTCAAGCTGCAACGGTTTGATCCCGGCACGCCTCATCGCCTCGGCACTTGGTAAGCGCTCGCCCCTGAATAACGCCTCACCCTCGCCAATCACCGTTAACGCCAAATGCGAAAGCGGCGCGAGATCGCCGCTTGCCCCCACTGAACCCTTCTCGGGAATCACCGGCGCCACGCCCTTTTCAAGCATATCGATGAGCGTATCGATCACGATGGACCGTGCTCCGCTAAAACCACACGCCAGCACATTTGCCCGAAGCAACAGCATTGCGCGTGATTCAGCTTCCGATAGCGAAGGTCCCACGCCACAGGAGTGACTGCGCACAAGATTCAGTTGGAGGTCGCGCAACTGCGAAGGCTCTATACACACGTCTGACAATCGGCCGAAACCTGTGTTAACCCCGTAAACTGTGCGTCCAGCCGCGACGATCTCCTCCACCACTCGTCGCGATTTTTCGGCACGCACTCGTGCGTCGGCCGATAGGGCTACATGCTCTTTGGCCCCGGCGACGTTTGCGATTTCTTGTAAGGAGAGTCTTTGACCGTCGAGTTCAAGCATAAGCGGATGACAACGAACAGAGGTCAGGAATTGGGGATCCGGGGCCTGCCACTCTGGCATCCCCGCAACCCTAATACCTAATCTCTAACCTCTGTACTAACCTCTCGTCAGCGTTTCTTCGGGAATTTCGTCTCCGGAAGCGTCGCTGACATCTACTTTTCGAGAACCTCTATCGGGAGTTTCCGATATATCAATCTTTTTGAATTCGCCGGTCATACTACTTCGCACTCTCTGCCGTGCACGCTTAGCACGTTGGGTAGTCCGACCGGAGCCGGTGGCGGCGCGAGTCCATCTTTGCACCGTTCGCAGCGGACGCAGCGAGAACTCATGACGGGGAAGAACTTCACCCGTGGCCTCGCGCAAGCGGACGGTGCCGATGGCGAATATTGCAATCGCGGCATTGAAGATCACTCCAAAGACGAAAACGAGCCAACCGGGAACGATTCCCACAGTTGCGCGATCTATGAAAGCATTGAAATCGCGGGCGGGAAGCGGATGAAGATAAACTTTTAGATTCCAGCTCAACGCGAGCAGGGCAAAGATCCAGAGGTAATTGCGACGCAACCTTCTTCCTACAGCTTCCCATTCACTAATCGTAAAGTGTGGTGTGATCAAGTCTGCAGCCAGATGTTGGGCCCATGCTTCGTCAGACGGTACGTTATCGGGCGCCATCATTTGCGCAATGTAACCCGTCTCCAGCACCCTGACTCGGCTTGACCATATCTCGTAATAGCGGTAGCGGCGCGCTTCCATCAGAAGAAAGATCGCAACCAGAATCGAGTTTATCGGTATCACAAAATGCGGGTTGCTCGGCGAGCTGAAAACAAACGACAGCGTCGCGCCCGCGGTTAACACGGCCCAGTTTGTGGTGGTATCTAAGCGATTGCGCCAGGTATTAGAACGTTGCACCTCACCGCGGTAGAAATGAATCATCGCGGTATTGAACTCAGCGGGAGACATCCGCCGGATCAAGCTCGCCGACCTGTCAGATGCGCTCGGTTCAGGAGCAGCTGCGGGCCGCAATCGGCCTGAAACCCGATCTGACGATAGCGGGCCGCTTACTCTCTGGTGTGAGTCCATGGTCATTCGATGAGTTCCGGAAGGAGCGCCGGGAAAGGCAGACCGGGCGTCCCGGCTCCGGGTATCATAATAGCATGTGCTTAAGAGTCGCTCGTAGCAAAGTTAGAACAAATACCAGCACGTTGCGTTTGCTAAAACGCGGAAATTGGCTTGCTTGACAGTCTTCAAGCGCGACACCTATAGTGGAAATTCCTGATGTTTGAGTGAAGATCTCTGTCATGACTGCTGCTGGGACAACTGAAATCGACGCGCATTGGATGCGTCAGGCATTGGCGGCAGCGAGGGACGCTGAACAGCGTGGTGAGATACCCATCGGCACATGCATTGTGAGCGGTGATGCGTTGCTTGCTGTCGCGGGAAACCGAACGCGCTCTGACGTCGATCCAACTGCACATGCAGAGATCGTTGCCTTACGTGAAGCCGCGCAGCAAATTGGCAACTACCGGCTGACTGACGCAGTCGTTTATTCGACCATCGAACCCTGCGCGATGTGCGCGGGCGCACTTATCCAGGCGCGAGTTCGCCGGCTGGTCTACGGCGCGCCGGATGAAAGAGCGGGCGCCGTGGAATCGAGGTTTCGAATCTGCGATACGGATTTCTTGAATCATAGGATTGTCGTTGACGTCGGCGTGCTGGAAGCGGAGTGTCGCGAGTTGATGCAGAGGTTCTTTCAGTTACGGCGTGAAAGTCAAAGGATGAAGGGAAGCTCAGAGTCCGACCTTTAGGTTGCTTCTGTTAAGGTACGAGCAAGCTGAAGATTGGACTCTGAACAATGCGGAGAGGTCGCATAGTGGATTAGTGCACCGGTCTCGAAAACCGGAGTGGGTGTAAGCCCACCGTGGGTTCGAATCCCACCCTCTCCGCCAGAAGAATTTCGAATTGCGGATTTCGAATTGCGGATTTTGCTGCTCCATGGAGAGTTAGTTAGCTGGAATCGCCCAAGCTACTAAAGGCGAAATTCGAAATTCGCATTTCGAAATCCGAAATTCCCCCGCGGAGAGGTGCAAGAGTGGTTGAATTGGCAGCACTGGAAATGCTGTGTACGGGGAACCGTACCGTGGGTTCGAATCCCACCCTCTCCGCCAGAAAATTGCGAATTGCGGATTTCGAATTTCGAATTTCGCTTCCCGGGAATAGCTAGTTACCCGGAATCGCGCGTGTTACTGAAAGCGAAATCCGAAATTCGCAATTCGAAATCCGAAATCCGCCTCCCTCAAGCCCCATTACGTCCAAATAAGCACCGTTCAGAAAAGGGAAAACGCATGGAAGACGATAAGTTAGCTCAGGAAGAGGCGCGCCGCTCAGTTCAACATCAGACCGTGAAAGCGCAGGTCGAAGGTGATGTCAACGCGGAGATTGCTGATAGGGCCAGTCAGACGACCGCACCGGGAGAAACTGCTCAGGTGGATCAAGTCGCGCAGCAATTTCGAAGCAAAGCAGTTAACGAGGTGGTTGACACGGAACGGGAAGTTGAACGTTCCCGTGGGGCTGCACGCGTTTCACAAATCGTCGATTACATCTTTTATGTGATTTACGCGCTGCTGGGCCTGAGATTCCTGCTGGCACTCCTGGCTGCCCGCAGCAGCGCAGGTTTTGTGCAGTTCATTGTGGCGGTTACAAACCCGTTCTATGCCCCATTCAAAGGAATTGTGGCTAGTCCGAGTACTCAGGAAGGTCATACCTTGTTGATGCCCATCGTGATTGCCATCATCGCTTACATTTTGTTACATCTGGCGATCAATGGGCTCTTGCGGATGCTGGCACATCGAAAAACAGCAATTTAGGAACAGTCAGCCACGGTGTAGTACAATCGCCCCGCAATCTTGAGTCGAGAGCTGTTTTGACAACTTATCAGACTTCGGGCTCCGCACAACGTAGCGCCGGTGAACCCCGCCAGACCGGGAACGGAGCAACGGTAGCCAGGCGCGCGTGTGTTGCGGGTAAGTCCGGAGTCTGGCCAGATCAGAAGGATGAAGGATGAAGGACGAAGGCGGAAGTGACGACAACGGATCTACGTTAATTTATTAGTCACTCTTCGTCTTCAGTAATCACCTTTCGTCTTCAGCTATTCAGTCTTCATCCTTCATCCTTCATCCTTCATCCTTGCTATGACCTATCAAGTAATCGCCCGCAAATGGCGTCCGCAGAGCTTTGAGGAAGTGACGGGACAAGAACCGATCACCCGGACGCTGCGGAATGCTATCGAGCACGAGCGTCTTCACCACGCGTATGTTTTTTCTGGTGCGCGTGGCGTTGGCAAAACGACGACGGCCCGACTCCTGGCCAAGGCGCTGAACTGTCATAAATCTCCGAAACCTACAGCGACTCCGTGTCGCACAGACGACCCCGAAGCTTGCCCTTCGTGTAAGGAAATAACTGAGGGCCGGTCAATTGACGTGCAGGAGATCGACGCCGCCTCCCACACGGGTATTGATAACGTCCGCGAGACCATTATCGGGACGATTGGATTTGCGCCCGCTCGCGATCGCTACAAGATCTTTGTCATTGACGAAGTGCACATGCTCTCACCCAGCTCCTTCAATGCACTCCTGAAAACCATGGAAGAACCTCCGCCGAGAGTGGTCTTCATCATGGCAACAACTGAGAAACACAAAGTTCCGGAAACGATCCTCTCCCGTTCACAACAGTTTGAATTTCGGACCATCGCTACAGCGAAAATTCTCGAGCGTCTCAAACAAATCGCCAATGAAGAAAAGATCGACATACAGGATGATGCCTTACGCGAAGTAGCGCGCGCGGGTGAAGGATCGATGCGCGACGCGCAGTCGGCATTTGATCAGGTAATCAGTTTTGCCGGTACCAGTATTAAGAAGGACGACGTGGAGATGGCGCTTGGCGTTGCCGGCGCCGATATTCTGATTCGAGTGATCAATGGCATCGCCGATCAAAAGCCTGCCGAAGCATTGGCCGTGGTAGACGAAGTGGTCATGCGCGGTCACGACCTCAGGAACTTCTGTCGAGATGTGCTGGCACATCTGCGCGATCTCCTGGTAACCAAAGTTTCAGCAAGCGAGGAACTTCTGGAGTCGGCAGTTTGCGAACCGGCAGAATTGAAACGACAGGCAGCACTCTTTTCCGAATCCGATCTGGTCCGCTTTTTTCATTCGCTGGCGGAGACTGAAACGAAACTTCGCACCGCAGCACATCCGCGCTATCAGGTTGAAATCGGTTTGGTAAAACTGATGGAGATGCGGCGGCTTGAACCACTGAGTCGTCTGCTCGAACGACTCACCGCGCTGGAGGAGACGGCACGCGGCGGAAAGATCTCTACTCCGGCCCGAGGTGCATCAACTTCGCCGATTGAATCTCGCACGACTCCGGAAAAATCGTTCGCCCCAGTTACGACCAACCTAGGATTCAGCGGCGCTCGCACAGGGACTGCGGCCCAACCGGCTATGACCATCGAATCGCGTGCGGTCGAAGCGCCTGGGCAAGAGGCGACAGCCAGTCCGGCGGAGTCACATGAGTCAACTGTTTCCGGTGCCTCACCTACGAGTGCCGACTCGAACATCGATCGAATCAAGGCCGGTTTGGAAAGCAGACGAAAAATGTTCCTCGTCACTGCCCTTGAAGGGGCACGTCATGCTTCGCTCGAAAACGCCGAGCTTTACCTCGAGTTCGCTCCTGACGCGCGGCACTTGCGCGATACGCTTGCCAAGAGTGACAACGTAAAGATCCTTAGAGATGTGTGTCAGGAAGCTGTTGGTCGCGAATGTGGTGTGCGTATCGTGATCAAGGACGATGCGGATGATGAAAGTGAAAGCTCACCGGAAGACGAAGCCCTTCGCGAGAAGCAACAGTTGCGAAAATCTGCTGAGGAAAATCCGGTCGTCCAACAAATGCTCAAGACCTTTCGCGGCGAGATTACCGACGTTCGCCGGCTCGACGAATAAATCTTCCTCCGAAATCACTTAAGCGCCCTTTAGTTCCTTCGCCACTCTGAGAAACGCTCTCGCCGCGTGTGAGAGTGTTGCACCTTTGCGATAGATCAAGTGGATTGCTCTTTCCAAGCGCATCTCCCTCACGGTCAAAGCTGCAACCTGCTTGCGAGCGATCTCCGCTTGCGCAGTTAACCGTGGAACCAACGCCACTCCCATTCCCTGCTCAACAAATCTCTTTATCGCTTCCAGCGTCGGCATTTCCAGGGCGATGTTGAGCGGGGTCTTGTACTTTTCAAAAGTACGCACAACCTTTTCTCTATAAGGCGACGCGACATTGTGAGCCACGAACGATTCGGCACCCAACTCCCGGACTGAAACAACGTCCTTCGTGGCCAGTGGATGATCAGGCGCGACGATCAATGCCAACTCGTCTGTCATTACTGGAACAGATGAAATCGCCGCATCGCTCGGTTTGTAAGAAACAACTCCCACCTCCACGTCGCGTCCTAGTATCTCAGATGGAATGCGGCTCGCCAGGCTTCGCTTCACTTCGACCTTGATGTGTGGATGCCGCGCCCTGAAAACTGGAATCACGGGCAAGAGATACATCACCGTGTACTCGTTGGCACTGAGGGTTAGCTTCCCGCGATGAAGGTCTTTCAATTCCCTGATCGCCGTGTGGGCATTCTGACGAAGATTGATCATCTGCTGGGCGTAGTCATGGAGCACCCGCCCGGCCGCGGTCAGCGTTCCGTCTTTTGACGACCGGTCAAAAAGCGGTTCCCCAACTTCGGCCTCCAAACGCCGGATTGCCTGGCTGACCGCCGGCTGGGTGCGATGCAGCGAGTGGGCCGCTCGGGAGAAACTCTGCTCCCGGGCCACCGCCAAAAGCACTTCCAGTTGATTAATATCCATCCGCCTCGCCCACCACAGTTATGAGCTACCCATTGCCCGCTTATGGTATCACATGTGATTATGGTTCTATAGAGATTATAACTTTGACTTTGGGCCTCTCGGCTCTTAGCATGCCCCCTTCGAGAAGGAGGCCGAACTATGACTAGCGGAAGGATTGCTATCTTTGACACTACTCTGCGCGACGGCGAGCAGTCTCCCGGCTGTTCCATGAATCTGGATGAAAAGCTGCGGATGGCCCGCCAGTTGGAACATCTCGGCGTCGACATCGTCGAGGCTGGATTTCCCATTGCGTCCGAGGGTGATTTCGCCGCGGTTAAGGCTGTGGCGGCCGCCTGCCGAAACGTCACGGTAGCGGCGTTGTGTCGCACCGCTGGGGCTGACGTCGCCCGAGCAGCTGAAGCGCTGGCCGGCGCGGCCCACCCGCGCATTCATACGTTCGTGGCTACGTCCGACATTCATCTTGAACACAAGCTGCGTAAGAGCCGCGCCGAAGTTTTGGAGATGACTCGCGCTTCTGTGCGCATGGCGAGAAACTATGCCGAGGAGGTCGAATTCTCGGCGGAAGACGCAACTCGGAGCGATGTCGACTATCTATGCGAGGTGTTTTCAGTAGCCGTTGATGAAGGAGCCACGATCATCAACGTTCCCGACACGGTCGGCTACTCCCTTCCTTCCGAGTTCTCTCAACTTGTTTCTTCCGTCAGGGATCGCGTGGTTGGTGACAAGCCGGTGACGATCAGTGTTCACTGTCATAACGATCTAGGACTGGCGGTGGCCAACAGCCTCTCGGCCATTGCCGCTGGAGCTCGTCAGGTTGAGTGCACCATCAATGGCATCGGCGAGCGAGCCGGCAACGCTTCCCTCGAAGAGTTGGTGATGGCCATGCATGTCCGCTCCGACCGCTTGCCGTTTGAATGCACGGTAAACACGCAGGAGTTATATCCAAGCAGCCAGTTGCTCTCTTCAATCATTGGATTTGAGGTGCAGCCCAACAAGGCGATCGTGGGCCGCAACGCCTTCGCCCACGAGGCCGGCATTCACCAACACGGCGTCATCAATAATCCGCTCTGCTACGAGATCATGACTCCCGAGTCTGTGGGTGTGCCTAACAACAGTTTGGTTCTCGGGAAACACTCCGGTCGTCATGCTCTGGCGCTTCGTTATGAGGACCTGGGCTATTCGCTGACGCCCGCAGAACTTGACGGCGCCTATCAACGATTCACGCAATTAGCTGATCGCAAGAAACGCGTCTACGACCAGGATCTCATCTCGTTACTCATTCCCAGCATCAGCACCAAGGACGATAGATTCGTAGTTGAAACTGCAACCACGGCGATCGCGCCGGCGGCAGCGTAGACCTGAGTTTCCGACATAGACTTCCTTACCGATCCGACTTTCAGATTGAACGAGATACCAGGGATGAAAATGAAGATCACGGTGTTGCCCGGCGACGGTATTGGACCGGAAGTGACCAGGGAGGCCGTTCGCGTGCTTCAAACGGTCGCCACCATTCACGGGCATAGATTTCAATTCTCTGAAAGACCTTTCGGTGGCGTCGCAATCAATCAATTCGGGTCTCCGCTGCCAAGGGTTACGCTTGATGCCTGTCTGGCTGGCGACGCGGTGTTGCTGGGCGCTGCAGGCTCGCCTGAATTCGATTCCTATCCAACAAATTCGAGACCTGAATACGGGTTGCTGCTTTTGCGCCGCGCACTGGGCGGCTTTGCGAATCTGCGCCCGGCGATCTTTTACGACGCCATTTCATCAACGTCTCCCCTGCGTCGTGAGGTCGCCCAGGGCGCGGATATCTTAATTGTGCGCGAGTTGCTCGGTGGTCTGTACTTCGGAGAACCCCGTGGCTTCTTCGGGACGAACGGAGATTCGGTCGCCAGAAATACGATGAGCTACTCAGTTGAGGAAATCGACCGCGTGGCTCGGGTAGCTTTCGAAGCGGCGCTCCGCCGGCGCCGGAAAGTGACTTCAGTCGATAAAGCCAACGTGCTGGAGACATCTCAGCTTTGGCGACAAACTGTCTCCCGCGTCGCTCAGGAGTATCCACAGGTAACACTCGATCACATGTATGTGGATGCCTGCGCGATGGTCTTGATCACAACGCCTTCGAGGTTTGATGTGATCCTCACTGAGAATCTGTTCGGCGACATCCTCTCTGATGAGGCTGCCGTAATCACCGGATCGCTGGGAATGTTGCCGTCCGCAAGTATCGGAGGCGCGGTTAGCCTCTACGAACCGGTTCATGGCTCAGCGCCCGACATCGCGGGTCTTGGGATCGCTAATCCATTCGGCGCCATCGCATCCGCAGCAATGCTCTTGCGACACTCGGCTAAACTGGAGCAGGAGGCTGAGGAAGTTGAGGAAGCGATCCGCGTTGTGCTTAAGGCGGGATATCGCACGCCCGATCTGAAACGCGGTGGAGCCGGTTACACTGCCAAGACTGCCGAGATTGGCCGATTGGTTTGCGACGCTGTAGTTGAGATCGCAGACATGCGGCACGCGTATCATGCCGTTTAACTTTTTATGAGCACCTTGTTTGAAAAGCTCTGGGACGCGCACGTTGTGCGTGAAGCATCCGGCCAACCGTCACTCCTGTACATCGATCTCCACCTGGTTCATGAAGTAACGTCTCCACAAGCGTTCGAGGGACTGCGAGCGTCAGGCCGAGCCGTTCGGCGTCCTGATTTGACCATCGCGACCGCGGATCACAATGTACCGACAACCTCGCGCAATTCTCCGATCTCGGATCCAATCGCAGCCAAACAGATCGAAACGCTCCGCAAGAACTGCCACGATTTCGGTATTCAGTTTTTCGATATCAATTCGGCTGAACAAGGCATTGTTCATGTTATTGGGCCCGAGCTTGGGTTGACACAGCCGGGCATGACCGTGGTTTGCGGAGACAGCCATACCAGCACCCACGGCGCCTTCGGCGCGTTAGCGTTTGGCATTGGCACGAGCGAAGTTGAACACGTACTGGCGACGCAGTGTTTGCAACAGAACAAGCCGCGCACCATGCTGATTCAAACTCGTGGTCGCCTGCCGGAAGGTGTGACGGCAAAGGACCTGGCGCTGGGTATTATTGGTCAAATCGGCGCGGATGGCGCCACCGGATACATAATCGAATACGCCGGAGAAGCTGTGCGATCGCTTTCAATGGAAGGTCGCATGACTCTTTGCAATATGAGTATCGAAGCCGGCGCGCGCGCCGGAATGACTGCGCCAGACGACACAACCTTTCGCTATCTGGAAGGACGACGCTTTGCGCCAAAGGCGAAAGCATGGGATGAAGCGGTGGCTTACTGGCAGACCCTTAAGTCTGACGAGACGGCGACTTTCGACACAACCGTGCACATTGACGTGGAAGCGCTTGAGCCGTTCGTGACCTGGGGCACTAGCCCGGGCATGGTCGCACGTATCTCAGGTAATGTTCCCGATCCGGCAGAGGCAATCAACGATGCCGACCGGCGGGCCGCCGAGCGGGCGCTCGAATACATGGCCCTGGCACCCCGCACCAGCATCCAGGACATTCGCATCGACCGTGTGTTTATCGGATCGTGCACGAACGCGCGTCTTGAGGATCTGCGGGCAGCCGCTCGCGTTGTGAATGGATATCAAATCAATGATTCGGTGCGGGCGATGGTTGTTCCGGGCTCGCAGAATGTTAAGCTCGCTGCTGAAGTCGAAGGAATTGATCAGATTTTTCGCGGGGCGGGATTCGAGTGGCGCGAGGCCGGCTGTTCAATGTGCCTGGGGATGAATCCCGACATTCTGGAACCAGGCGAGCGTTGTGCTTCAACCAGCAATAGAAACTTCGAAGGCCGGCAAGGCCGCGGCGGACGAACGCATCTGGTGAGTCCGATGATGGCCGCGGCGGCGGCGATTAAAGGACACTTTACGGATGTTCGTCGATGGGAATTCAGGTGAACGTCAATTTCTCATTTCTCATAATTTCTCATTTCTCATTTGCCTCCAGAGAAACCAGGCAACCTAGGAAGCTCGTGTCAGGAAGGGGGCAAGCGAAGTGTCGCGAAGCGACACGGAGCGCGCCCCCGCTCAACATCCATAGGAAATATCGTAAAGTGGATCAGGCAAGCTGGTTCACTCTAGTTGAATTGAAATGTGACTTCAGCGGGGGCGCGCTCCGTGTCGCTTCGCGATACTTCGCTTGCCCCCTTCCTGACACGAGCTTGCGAGTCTTAAGTAGTTTCTCTGAAACCAATGACAAATGAGAAATGGAAAATGATATATGGAAAATGAACCGACCCATCAATCACCGATTTACCACTCTATTCTGACGATCCTATGATTCCTTTTCGACGACACACTGGTCTCGTGACTTTGCTTGATCGAGCAAATGTTGATACAGACCAAATCATACCGAAGCAGTTTCTGAAACGCATCGAGCGTACCGGCTTCGGTGAATTTCTCTTTTACGATTGGCGTCACCTGGCCGATGGACAACCAGATACCACTTTCGCTTTGAACTTACCTCGCTATCGCGGCGCATCAATTCTGATTGCCGGAAAGAACTTTGGCTGTGGCTCTTCCCGCGAGCACGCGCCCTGGGCGCTAGCTGATTTTGGTTTCCGGACCATCATTGCACCTTCGTTCGCAGACATCTTCGCCAATAACTGTCTTAAGAACGGATTGTTGCCGGTTGTGCTGGCAGAGTCGGAGGTGGCGGAGATCGGACGACGAGCAGGTGAAATCGAAGGCCATCAAATCACAGTCGACCTGGAACAGTGTCTAGTCACCGACGCGCTCAACTTTTCAGCGACCTTTCAAATCGATGAATTTCAGCGTCGATGCCTGCTGGAGGGTCTCGACGATATCGACCTCACGCTTCAACACGAGGCGAAGATTGCGACTTACGAAGCTAATCGGCCGGCGTGGAGGCACTTTTAGAGGCGGAACTTTGTATCCGCACAATCTTGATTCTGCGGCTTTCTAATCAAGACGGCTTTATATCAAAAGTCCGTTTTATCTTGGTGATGAGTTGGCAGATGGCAAGAGACCAGGTTCGTGTTGATTTGTGTGAGTTCGTGGATCGTCCCTTTTTTTGAGAAGAGATAATACGATCCACGAACCCACACGAATCGACACGAACTTAGACCGCTCCAGCTCAGGTAAAATCTGACTTTTGAGGCAAAGCCATCAGACCGAGCCTGCGTATTTATCCGCACAATCTTATACGGAGTTTCGCCCCCACAATTCCATCCGAACAAACCGGAGTCGCACGACGTATAGAACGCGCCGGGGTTCTTTCTCGATGCGCGATCCAGTTTTGGCGGGGATTCTTAGTTTTATCGTTCCGGGAGTCGGTCAGCTTTACAACGGCCGGATCCTTGCGGGGATTTTGTGGTTGATCTTTACGCCGGGGTTTTGGATTGGAACCGGCGGAATGCTAGGGTGGGTTTGCCACATAATCGCGGCCTACACTGCGTATTCCTACGCGAAAGAACATCCGGTAAGAGTCTAGCCTTACCGGGCGAACTCACGAGTATCACAACCGGGGGGATCGTGAACCGAGGTGGTTTTCAATTCGGGCGCACCGGTTTCTTTTCACTTGGAACCGCGCGCGGAATGTCGCCATCGTCAAACACCTCCGTGTTCTTCGACTGAATTCTTGGCGGGCCCCGTCGCAGCGCGGGAGGTAATCTCGGCGTTGGTATCTTGACGGTGGCAATCGTATCGGTGCGCCGGAGAATCGCGCCCCCTCGACCCGCGACCCAAAGATTCGTGCCACCGCGATAAGCTACGGAGAAAAGCGGCGAGCTGGTGATCGTTGGCTGGGACTCCCAAGTTTGTCCCGCGTCCTTGCTGTGCAAAATCCTGCCTTGATCGCCAGCGACGATGACGTCATCACGGGCCGCAGCCGCGACTGAAAACAGGTTAGTGTTTACGCCGCTTTCAACATCCTTCCAACTTGAACCACCGTCATCAGTCCGTAAAATGATCCCCTTCGCGCCGACTATATATCCTCGTTGCGAATCCACGAAGGTTACGCCGTAGAGCCATTCCTTCAGATTCCGATCAATCCGTTTCCAGGTTTCGCCGCCGTCTTCAGTCCGCAGGATTGTCCCGCTCGAACCGACTGCTACGCCGCGGCGTTCATCCGCGAATCGCACGTCTTCCAACCAGTTGAAAGTGTCAGCGCGTTGGAAGCGCCACGTTTGTCCGGCGTCTTCTGTATGCAGGATTGTTCCTCGCGCACCGACAATCCACCCTTTCTCTGGCGAAATAAAATCGATTCCGAAAAGCTCTTCCCTAGCCTCAAAGGCGACCTGCGCCCAGGTGACGCCACCATTCACAGTTCGAAGGATTGTTCCTTTATCACCAATCGCCAATCCCAACTTCTCATTCACAAACTCGACAGAGTTCAAGCGAGCAGCGGTACCTGACGGACGTACTGTCCAGCTTTTTCCGCCGGAACCGGTAAAAAGAATTTTGCCTCGCGATCCTACGGCCCAACCTCGGGAGTTATCCAGAAAGAAGATATGAGCCAGGTCGTCGCGGCCCCCACCGGTCAGACGTCGCCAGGAAAGACCGCCATCATCAGTTCGAACGACCAAGCCATCCGCACCTGCTGCCCAGCCCACATACTCGTCGGCAAAATGCACGGTAACCAATTTGGGGCCGGTACGCACATTCACCGGCAACCAGATCGTTCCGCCATCACCGGTCGTTAACACCACGCCGCCATCACCGGCAGCCCAGCCGAGTTGTTCGTCTTTGAAAAAGACTGAAAAGAGATCTGTGGTCACTAATGGATCAGCTGAGCGCCAGGTGGTTCCGGCGTCGTCAGTTTCAAGAATCGTACCGGCATAACCAACGACGACAGCTCGTTTTGAAGAACTGAAGGCAACGCCGGTCAGTATTCTGTTCGTAATTCCGGAATGCTGTTTCCAGGTGGCGCCGCCGTCGTTCGTAACCAGCAGAGTACCCTTCGATCCAACCGCGATGCCGGTCTTCGAGTTGGCAAACGCAACGGAGAAAAGGTGCGCGTTGGTTTGAGAGGTCTGCTTCTTCCAGGTATTGCCGCCGTCAGTGGACGAGATAATTGCCCCAAAGCTCCCGACGGCCCAGCCGTGCAACGGATCGTCAGGAGCAAAATAAATCGAAAAGAGGTGATCGCGGATTCCAGTGACCCTGGGGATCCACCTGTTGCCGCCATTGTTTGTCGTCAATACAATTCCGGTGGCGCCAGAAACCACCACGCGCGATTTGTCCTTCACGTAGAGACCGTAAAGAGTGGTGTGGGCCGGCGTCTCCTGTTCTTCCCAATCGAATCCCCCATTTTTGGTACGAAGGATTACCCCGTCGGCTCCGACCGCCCAGCCGTTTCGCTTGTCTATCGCGAAGCGAATCGAATAGATAGAGTTTCCCTGGGGAAGCGGGTTTTGCCACTCCCATCCGCGGTCAGGGTAGATGTTCTGGGATCTGACCAGGCTGAAGAGCAAGCCCAGAAACAAAAGCGCACATGCGCACTGCGCGGCAGGCGACGGCGTAAGTCTTCTAAAAGATTGAAAGCTATCAGACACTTTTACCCTGCTTATTAGTTAAGGCTATGGGGAGGCTCGGCACTGGAAAACGAATTATAAAGACGATACGCCACGAAAGCGAATCTCGCGAATCTGACCTGTAGCTTCGACTCTGCCGTCTCCCTGTGTACTCCGTGAAACAAGTCCGCAGTTTCTTGTTTTTTGAACAACGTTTGGAATGAAAACACGATCCACGAAACCACACGAAATAACACTAACTCATTTCGTGTTGGTTCGTGTGGTTTCGTGGATCGTGTTTCAGTTTTGGTTGCGGCCCCAGAGTCGCGCGCGTCTCCGTGGTGAACAGAGTTCGAAGAAAATTCACCCCGAAGACACGGAGGGCACGGAGGCTATTTAATTACCGGTCGCCGGTAACGCCGATCCACTCTCCAACGCCCGGAACTTAACCGTAACCGCGCGATCGTCAATCCATGACTCTGCCCACACGGTAGCCAGCGGCCTTTCACATGCCGGTGACCGGCATTACGATTGTTTTTCTCCCATAGAGCTTCGAAGGTTTCTAAAATCGTCGAGCTCTCAGTGCCGGAAGAGCTGTCGATCGACGGCACTGGATCCATCTCAACTTCGCGATACATTAGATTCAAAAAGATTGACCCGCCAACACCTTTAAGCTGCGCCAACGAAATACACGTCGGTTCTGCCACGACAATTTCGTTTCCGGAACAATCAACCGCTAACCCGGACGAAATCACTATTTCACCACCGCGACTTGAAATGTCGAGGCCGGAGACCACGCCGAACCCATGCAAGTAACGGTTGTGCCGTGTTGATTTCTCACGAAAGTAATCCTGTTCGAGAGTCAGGTCTTCCGCGGTTAAGATTTTGCCGGCGAAGAAACGGTTTCTTTTTGCCTGGCGAAGGTCGGTCATCATGTCTGTTAGTTGCCGGCAGGAGTCGAGGAGAGCTCAGTGGTGCCCACCCGCTCTTCCGCGTCACGTAGCACCTCTTCATCGACGCGGCCGAGTGACGCAATCCGACGCGCTGCGCGATCCACCGCTTCCTGGATCACGTGGCCCACATGACCCCGAGTCCACTCCCAGGTTACCTCATGGCGGCTGGCGGCCTGGTCGAGACGCTCCCACCAGTCGTGATTGGTCTTCCGGCGAAATCGTCCACCCATTGTTTCAACAACGTAGCGAGAATCGGTGAAGAGATGGACGCGACAGGGCTGGCGTAAAGCTTCAAGGCCTATCGCTGCGGCGGCGATCTCCGCCTGTTGATTGGTTGCACTGCCCAGGTAAATACCGACGGATCGCCAGATGCCCTGGTAGCCGAGCAACGCCACCGCGGCAGCGCGCGTATTCTTTAGACCGTTCCCCAAACTCGATCCATCGCAAAAAATCGTTACTTCTTTGCGAGGCGTGGCGGTTTCAGGCCGATCTTTTTTTCGTGGACTTTTCTCCATGCAAGCTGCAGTGAGTGCGCGAACTTTAAGTTCGTTCCGAGCTAGCCTACCATGCGGGCCGCGAATTTGCAGATGTCCTGACACACTTTAGGAGCCTCTGATTAACTGATAACCAGCCGCGGATTTACGCGGATGAACGCGGATCTGAGAAAACATTAAGCCACGGATTTAAACGGATGACACGGTTCTGAAATACAGAACGGTTAATGGAATCTCTTCTTTGAACGTGTTTGTCACCATTCCGTCTGATCCGTGACTATCAGTGAAAATCTGTGGCTTTTTGCTTCTCCTCTGATCCGCGTTCATCCGCGTAAATCCGCGGCTAGTTCCTACTTAATCAGAGCTTCCTGAAGTGTGTTGGGTATTCGTGTAGAATCGCTGCGAAGGGAAATCTCGCAGTTGTTTTCTAAAGTGACTCACACAACCGGCAAGTTCGTACGGCTCGTCACGCGAGCGGGACGACGAGTCATCACGGATCCCGGTGAATCGTTCCTGATCTGCAGAATGGCGGTTTGGGTGCTGTTCTTGTCAATTCTAGTGAAGGTGCAGCCGTTGCCGCGCGCTCTGAGCATGGTCGCGCCCAGAAAGCGCGTCGCTGAATCAAATGCGCCGGGAGAAACCGAGAAGGCTATGGCACGGGCGATTGACCTTCTGCTCGGAACCGACTTGCTGATTTTTAGGCCGATTTGCTGGAAGCGGGCCGCGATTCTGCACCGCTATCTGGCGCTCAGCGGGATTTCGACGCAAATTGTTTTCGGAGTGCGCAAGGGAACAGACGGTGAAGTTGACGGCCACGCCTGGCTCGAAGCCAATGGAAAACCTCTATTGGAAAGTACGTCTCCCAACTACAACGTAACTTACATTTTCCCCTCGAAAGATCCTTTCAATCTCGAGCTCGCGCTGTTGCGAAGAGATGCCCCTCGACGGCCAGCGGCTTCAAGGTAGCGCTTCGATGTTGAAGAAGAATTTGAACGTCCCCGTCTGCTGAATTCCAAGCAGGAAACGCACGTCGACACTCGCGCCATTGGCCAGAGGCGTGGCAAGCGTAACAGTCCCAGCCGACAGAGTTGAGTTGAACCCTCCGCCGAAAGGCTGAGCGGGCGGTGTCTCAAGCGTGGTGCCGTTTACGGTTATCGTGGTCGTACCCGACCCGCACGGCTCACGGTCAACTATCGCCGAATTCGCGCTGGAAGTTAGCGGCCTTAGATCGGCAATCCCCGATGGAGCAGAAAAGGTTGTGATGTCGATAATACGGAAGCGCAATCTTGTTACATTGCCGCCCGTGTTGTTAGTCACGGTGCGTCGAATGTCCAGTGTACCAAACGTGGAATTGTTGGCGGGATCGGATGTGAAATTACGCACGCGATTGGGTGATGTTCCGCCCCCAACGCACGAGTCGAGCAACGAAACGATGAACGTCGCATTGCGTTCAATCGGCGACGTGAGATTCTCTGGACCTGGCGCACCCAGCCGCGGGCCCGATCCGCCTGCGGTCCCGTTTGTATCCACGAAGTAAAAATCCTGTGAGTTATTGTTCGTGTCGACCGGTAAGCCGCCCGAAGGGCAGTTGCCCATAGTCGTGATCGAGCCCTGCTTGCCACAATTGTCGCGCACGAAAGAATGGTTCGTCGCGGAGGGCGTGATCACCGGATACCCGGCACCTTCCTTGTAAAGCGGATTCGCTTCTGAAGTTGTACCCACCGCATCCAACCGGTTCGCTGTCACGAAACTAATCGCGTTTGCGGTATTGAAGATGGCTATCCCCGCATTCTCAGGAATGTCGATCGAATAAGTAGCATCGGCGGTGGCGGTCGGGGCTGCGGGTTGAAAACCACCTCTCGGTCTCCTGCGGCCGATTGGCGTCGCTTCAGAAGAAGTTGATTCATTGCCACCGGGATAACCTCCGAGTGAGTAACCGTTGGAGTTGGCGCACAGATAGTGCCCGCGAGGAGGTAGCACCGTCCCAGTAGGAATCGTGCAGCGTGTAATGCCGTCAGAAGCAACGACGGCAAACCCGCCGGAACCGTCGAGGGCACTGACGTTCATGGCCGCGCTGGTGTTGTTGTAAATTTCGATGAACTCGTCCTGGGCGCCGTTTGGACCGCTCAACCTAAACTCGCTGATCAACAATTGGCCTGCGGCCACAGGAGCGGGCGCGCTCGGATTTCTGATCCGATCAACCGTGCCCCCGAGTCCAACCACATAAATCTCACCAGCTTCGTCTTCGCCAAACGAAGAGATGCTTCGCGTGGTATCCAGCAACGTGCTTTGCCCGCCGGCATTGAACAAGAAGATCTCGCCAGTGCAGAAGTCGGCGAAAACATAAGAGCCAAACGGTAAAGCTGCACGGGCGCCGCGATAAACGTAGCCACCAGTGATTGAACAGCGTCCGCCAGTGTGGCCATACTCAGTTATCGGAAAGGTATACGGCGTGGTGGGAGTGCATGAGGCCGGACCGAGTCCGGTGCAATTGTTACCCTCGAAAACTCGCCAGCCGTAGTTTTGTCCGCCTGCACTCCCGGCAGGTTGGAAATCAACTTCTTCGCGCGCACCTTGGCCCACGTCGCCGATGTACATATCGCCCGTTTGTCGATCAAACGAAATGCGGAATGGATTGCGGAGACCGAAGGCCCAAATTTCGTCTAGTCCTGGCGTGGCGCCGAAGAACGGATTGTCGGGCGGCGCCGAGTACGGGATAGGGCCGTTAGGCGTGTCGACATCAATACGCAGCATCTTGCCGAGCAGCAGATTGATGTTCTGGGCGCGGTTGCCGGGATCGTTGGCCGAACCACCGTCGCCCTTGGCGATGTAGAGGAAGTTGTCTGGTCCAAACTCGATACTGCCGCCGTTGTGGTTGCTGAAGGGTTGCGGGATGGGGAGGATGACGATCTCGGCGGTGTCGGCCACGTTAGGGTCAGCAACCGACGCCCGATATTCGGCGATCACGTTTACACCGTCTGGTTGGCGCGAGTAGTGAATAAAGAAGCGCCGGTTCGTCTCGTAATTTGGATGGAACGCCAGGCCAAGCAGTCCTCGCTCTCCGCCTGAAAGGACGCGCGTCGTAATGTTCAGAAAGTTGGTCGGAACGGTTGCGCCGGTCTGAAGGACTTTGATGATGCCCCCTTGCTCGACGATGAAGAGCCGGCCGCTGCCGTCGCGCGCATGCGTAACGTAGAGCGGACTCGAGAGCCCCACCAGCACCGGATCAAGCACGATGGTCTGCGCCGCAGCGAAAGACGCAGAACCGGCAATGATAATGATGGCAAAAAGTTTCTTCATGCCAAGTCCTTTCAAAGAAGACGGGCAGCGCGTAGCCGAACTTCAAACTTTTTCCGCTCATTCTGATAGGGGCGACGTCGAGAGCGGCGGGGGGTTACTTTGAGGATTTCTTATCGGGTCAAGGGCAAGAAAAGTAACACAACGCTGCTCAGGATTACCAGTGATGTCTTTGCGGTGCGTATCGTCGCATGAGTTTAGAGTTTCAGGCCCCCCGCCTCGACCAAAGCGTTGACAAGTCACCGAACTGAATGTCCGACATGCTTCATCAGCTTGTCGTTGAGATTGGCAACACTCAACCATGATTCTTACCTCGCACTTGAGTCTCTTAGCGAACAGATTTCAAGGTCACGTCCAGTGAGTTATCCCACGCGCACGACAAACTAAAGGAAGCTCTGATCAAGTTGCATAAGGGAAAAGTCTCGCGCGATGGAGTCAGTACCACCTCGCGGTAGCGGGTGGGTTCTTTACGCAATCGAGGCCAGATTTCTGACGAAGCGACCCACCCGC
>Ga0187892_10002830_pt1 | contig 33371 bp, 31 predicted proteins | sample MA1701073metaG_FD_139345 | JGI IMG/M metagenome (GOLD analysis project Ga0187892, IMG submission 139345) | Bio-ooze microbial communities from a basaltic lava cave in the Kipuka Kanohina Cave System on the Island of Hawaii, USA - MA170107-3 metaG ... | reverse complement strand
TCGCCGCGGTGCGCGCCCTTGCGGGAGACGTGCCGGTGGACGGGCGAATCGTTTTCACGGAGCGCACGCAGTTCCCGAAGGGCCGCCCACCGCGGGTTCTGCGGCTCGCGTCGCTCGAAGCCGAGTATCCGTCGCCGGAGCCGGGTTCAGCCGCCCACCCCGCCGAGCGCTATCGCAGCGCCTGGGACGAGCTGGTCGCGCAGACCGAACCGAGCCCGCTCGCGCGGCGCTGAAGCTCAGCCCTGCGCGCGCGCGTGGTGGTCCGCGAGGACCCTGGCCACGCAGACGGTCACGTTCTGCGCGCATTTGAGGTGCAGGAACTCGTTCGGTCCATGCGCGTTGGCGTGCGGGCCCAGAACGCCCGTGACCAGGAACTGGGTTCCCGGGAACCTCTCGCCCAGCATGCCGATGAACGGGATGCTGCCGCCCGTGCCTTTGTACATGGCGTCACCGCCGAAGGTCGCACGCGAGCCCTCGTGCATCGACTGCTCGAGCCAGGGCGCGACCGGCGGCGCGTCCCAGCCGGCTAGCGAGGAACCGACCTCGAACTCGACGCACGCGCCATAGGGCGGCTCCGACTCCAGCGTGCGCTTGACCGCGGCTGCGGCGCGCGCCGCATCGGTGGTCGGCGGCAGGCGGAACGAGAGCTTGAGCTCGAGCCGGGGAAGCAGCACGTTGCCGGCGTTCTCGAGCGCCGGCAGGCCGGCAGCGCCGGTGATCGCCAGCGTCGGCTTCCAGGTGTTGTTGATCGCGAGCTCGAGCGGCGAGTCCGAGAGCGGCCGCACGCCGTCCGCGAGCGGCAGCTTGCCCCAGACCTCGTCGCCGAGCACCGCGGTCATCGCGCGCGCCTGCGCGATGCGCGCCGGCGGAATCGGCACCGTCAGCTCCTCGAGCAGCAGGTCGCCCGTCACCTGGTCCTCGACGCGGGCGAGCAAGGCGCGCGCGATGCGGAACACCGAGGGCGCGATGCCGGTGGCCGCGCCCGAGTGCACGCCCTCGGTCAGCACCTCGACCTTCAGGTTGCCGACCAGGTTGCCGCGCAATGAGGTGGTCGCCCAGAGCTGGTCGTAGTTGCCGCATTCGGCATCGAGGCACACCACCAGGCTCGGCGTGCCGATCCGCGATGCGAGCTGCTCGACGTAATGCGGCAGATCGTAGCTGCCGGATTCCTCGCAGGCTTCGATCAGCACCACGCAGCGCGCATGCGCAACGCCCTGCTCCTGCAGCAGGCGGATGGCCGTCAGCGAGGAGAAGATCGCGTAGCCGTCGTCGGCGCCGCCGCGGCCGTAGAGCTTGCCGTCGCGCAGCACCGGCTCCCAGGGCGAGAGCCCGGGCGACCAGCCGGTGAATTCCGGCTGCTTGTCCATGTGTCCGTAGAGCAGGACCGTGTCCTTGCCGCTGCCGGGAATCTCGCAGAAGAGCACCGGCGTGCGGCCGGGCGCGCGCACGATCTCGACCTTGAGGCCCTGGATCGGCTGGGTGCGGCACCAGGCCGCCATCAGCTCGGCGGCGCGGTCCATGTAGCCATGCTGCTGCCATTCGGCATCGAACAGCGGCGACTTGTTCGGGATGCGGATGTACTCGCAGAGCTGCGGCACGATGGAGTCTTCGAACAGGCGTGCGGTCTGCTGGAGGGCGCGCTTGAAATCCATGACAGTCCCTTTAGATCAATACGTTACGAACGTTGTCTAACGTCAATCCGAAGAAGCGGCGGGCGTTCGTCGTCGTCATCGCAGCCAGCGCTTCCGGCGCCTGCCCGCGGCAGCGGGCGAGCGCCTCCAGCACCACGGAAAGGTAGCGCGGTTCGTTGCGTCGATGCGAGGGTTTGGGCTCGAGCGTGCGCGGCAGGAGATAGGGTGCATCGGACTCGACCATGAGGCGGTCGTCCGGAATGCGGCGGGCCGCCTCGCGCAGTGCGGCGCCGCGCCGCTCGTCGCAGATCCAGCCCGTGATGCCGAGCGAGAGGCCGAGCGCCAGGCAGGCCTCGGCCTGCGCGGGCCCGCCGGTGAAGCAATGCAGGACCGCACGCGCCGTGAGCGCCGGATGCTCGCCGAGCATGGCGACGAAGTCGGCGTGCGCATCGCGTTCATGCAGGAAGATCGGACGTGCCTGTTCCGCGGCCAGCCGCAATTGCGCCGCGAAGGCGCGGCGCTGCTCGGCGGGCGGCGAGAAGTTCCGGTAGTAGTCGAGCCCGCATTCGCCGGCCGCGACCACCATCGGATCGGCGAGCAGCCGGGCGAGCGCCGGCAGCTCCGCATCCGCAAACCCGGCGGCGTGATGCGGATGCACGCCCGCGGTTGCGCGCAGGCGCTCGGGCCACTGGCGGCAGAGCGCAATGGCGCGCTCGCTGTCGGCGAGCGTGCTGCCGGTCACGATCAGGGCGGCGACGCCCGCCAGGACCGCGCGCTCGATGACCTGGGCGCGGTCGCGGTCGAAGCTGTCGTGGGCCAGGTTTGCGCCGATGTCGATCAGGACGGGCGCGGCCATCGAGTTCCCGGGTTCAGGCCGCGCGCAAAGCGGTCGTGACCGGCAGGCGTGCCGCGCGCAGCGCTGGCAGCAACCCGCCGATCATGCCGATGACGAGCGCGATCGCGAGCCCGCCCGTCACCAGTGCCGGCGTGACCGAGAAGCGGAACACCACCTGGGTGAAATTCGCGCCGAGCGTCGAAACCGCCATGTTGTTGAACAAGAGGTACGCCAGGAACGCGCCGATCAGCCCGCCAACCAGCGACAGCAGCAGTGCCTCGATCATGATGGAGGCCACGATCGGCGTTCCGCCGAAACCGATGGCCCTGAGCGTCGCGATCTCGCGCGCGCGCGTGCTGACGGCCGCGTACATCGTGTTGAGCGCGGCGAACAGGGCGCCGAGCGCCATGATGAAAGTGACGACACCCGCCAGCACGGCGATGGTGCGTCGGAACTGCTCGGTCTGCCCGCTGTAGTACCGGAGCTCGCTGTCGACGTCCACAGTGAGGCGCGGATCGGCGGTCAGCGCATCCTTGAGGGCCTGCAGGCCATCGGGATCGTCGAGCTGCAGGCGGACCGAGCTGTATCCGCGACGGTTGAACGTCGACTGGGCGACCTCGGCGTCGGCCCAGATTTCGCTCTCATTGGCATCCCCCGACTCAAACACGCCGACCACGGTCCAGACCGAGCCGCGCATGCGCAGCGACTCGCCGAGCCCCGCGCCCTGGAACTGCCGCGTCACGCCGCGGCCGACGATCAGTTCGGCCAGCCCGGGCTTGAAAGCCCGCCCCTCGACGATCCGGAGCTGCGGCCGCAGCGCGAATGCGGCAGGCTCGACACCGCGCACAGTGATGTTCGAGCCGGTGCTTTCGCCCGTCTTCAGGAGCTCGGCGATCACGACTATCTCCGCCGAAGCGACCGGCTGGCCGTCTGCACCCGCACGCACGCCGGGCGCCTGGCGGATGATCGTTGCCTGGTCGCGCGACAGCCCCGAGTGCAGCTCGGCCTGCGAACCGCCGCGCATCGCCATCGCAATGTCGGCGCGGCCGGTCGCCTGCAGCGTGGACTGAAATCCCGCGGCCATTGCCAGGAGCGCCGTAAACACCGCGACCACCCCCGCGAGGCCGACGATGATCACGAGCGATGGCGCAAATCGGTCCAGGATACTGCGGAGTCCGAGCTGCGTGATCGACAGGGTCTGCTTCAGCATGGGGTGCTCCGTTCAGCGTCCGGCCAACGCATCGACGATCGTCAGGCGCCTGGCGCGCAGCGCCGGAAGCAGGCCGACCGCGAGGCTCAAGAGCACGATCGCAGCGCCGCCTGCGAGCCAGACGCGCAGGTCAACGGCGATCGGCAGGGCGCCGCCGCTGCCGTCCGTGATCAGGATCCCGAGCGGGGTCGCGATCACGAGCCCGAGCACGCCGCCTATGACGCAGAGCGCGGCGGCCTCCGCCAGCACGAAACCGAGCACGGCGCCGTCGCTGAAGCCGATCGTCTTCAGGATCGCGAGCTCCGGGATGCGCTCGCGTACGCTCTGGGCGATGGTATTGCCGACCACCAGCAGCAGCGTGAAAAACACCGCGAACAGGATCCAACGCACGATCAGCCCGATGTCGCCGACTTGCTTGAAGAAGCCGAGGTTGAATTCCTTTTCGGTCTGCGTCTTGGTCTCGTTCGGGGAGTTTTCGAAGCGCGCGTCGATGGTACGAGCCACCTGCTGTGCGAGGTCGGGGTCGGAAAGCTTGATCGTATAGACGCCGGCCAGGCCACGCGCGAACTGGTTCGCCTCGTCGAAGTAGGCGAAATTGATGTAGACGAAGTTGGTAGAGCGCTGCCACTCGGCGTCCTTGCCGTCGAAGATGCCGACCAGGTCGAAAGTCCAGTTTTTGCTCCCGTCCCTTTGCGGGAAGATATTCGAGGCCAACGGCACCTTGTCCCCGATCTTCCAGCCGTAGAGGTCTGCGACTTTCCGGCCCGCGATCATGCCGGTGCGGGTCTGCTCGAATTCCTGCCATTGCGCGTCGGGCATGAGATATTCCGGGTAGACCGCGCGCGCGCGCACGGGATCGACTGCGAAGGTGAAAACCTGAGTGTTCTCGCCGCGAACCCCGCCGAACCATTGGCTCCACATTACGTGCTCCACGCCGGCGACCGACTCGATCTCGGGCAAGAGGCGCATCGGCAGCGAGTCCGTGAACGACACCCGCGCCTGCGTCACGAGGCGGGTCGCACCAACGAAGTCGGCGCCAGCCGAGAACAGCACGTTGACGGCCTGCAGCAGCCCGAACAGCAGAAAAGCCATCACCACCGAAAGCAGCGTCAGGATCGTGCGCGTCTTCTTGCGCCCGAGGTTCGCGATCACGAAGCCGGTGCGGGTCATGGGCTCAGGCCGCCTGCTCGAGCAGCTGGCCCTTTTCGAGGTGCAGGATGCGGCGCGCGAACTCCGCAGCCTTCGGGTCGTGCGTGACCATGACGATGGTCTTGCCATGCTCGCGGTTCAGCACCTGAAGCAGGCCCAGGATCTCGTCCGCCGTGTGGCGATCCAGGTCGCCGGTCGGCTCGTCGCAGATCAGCACGGTCGGGTCCGAGACCAGCGCACGCGCGATCGCCACGCGCTGCTCCTGGCCGCCCGAGAGCTCCCGCGGCTTGTGGCGCGCACGGTCGGTGAGTCCCACGATCTCGAGCGCGACTGCGACCGACTTGCGCCGCTCCGCCGCGGACAACCGGGTCAGCAACAGGGGCAGCTCCACGTTGCGCTCGGCGGTCAGCACCGGCATCAGATTGTAGAACTGGAACACGAAGCCGACATTGCGCGCGCGCCAGCGGGAGAGCGCGCCGCCGCCGAGACGGTCGATGCGCTCGCCGCCGACCTCGATCTCGCCCGAGGTCGGGCGGTCGAGTCCGCCGATCAGGTTGAGCAGGGTCGTCTTGCCGGAGCCCGACGGTCCCATCAGGGCGACGAAATCGCCCTTGGGGATTTCGAGCCTCAGGCCGTGCAGAACCTCGACCTGCTGCCGGCCGCGCACGTAGGACTTGTGCACGTCGCGCACCTGGATCATCGCGTCGCTCATGTGTTCTGTTCCTTCACCGTCACGGCGGCACCGTCCGAAAGCTGCGCTGCCGCCTCCACGATCACGTCCTCGCCGGCCGCCACGCCCGCCGTCACCTGGCGTGCATCGCCCTGGGTTCCGCCGAGCGTCACCTCGCGCCGCTCGGCGCGCCCGGCGCGCAGGACGTAGACCACGTCGCGCCCTTGTTCCTGACGCAGGGCCGCGACCGGCACCAGGGCACCGCGGGCGACTCTGGGCCCCGCTTGCGGCGCGGCCGATGCCGAGGTGTCCAGGAACGAGACCCGCACGCCCATCTCTGGCACGATGCGCGAATCCTTCAGACCGAGCGCGATGCGCACCTTGACAGTCGCCTTGGCGCGATCCGCCGTCGGCACGATCGCGATCACGGCGGCCGGGATACGCCAGTCGGGATAGGCATTCAGCACCGCTTCCACGGGCTGCTCCGGCTGCACCCGGTTGATGTAGGCCTCGCTCGCGTCCACCTGGATCTCGAGCGATTCCATGTCCACGATCGTGCCGATACCGGTGCGGATCGAACCGCCACCCGCCGAGATCGGCGAGATCATCTCGCCCGGCTGGGCCGCCTTGACCGTGACCACGCCGGCGAAGGGCGCACGCACGACGGTGTTGTCGAGCTGTACCTGGGCCGCCTGCAACGCCTCCTGGGCGACACGAACCGATTCCTTCTGGCTCACGAGGCGCGCGGCGAGCGCCTCGGCCTGGGTGCGCGCCGCGTCGAGCGCGGAGACGCTCGTGAGCCGGCGCACGGCCAGCTCCTGATGGCGCGCGTACTCGCGTTCGGCATGCGCCAGCGAAGCCTCGACCTCGGCCACGCCCGCGCGCGCGGCCTCCACCTGCGCGCGGCGCAGCGCAACCTCGGCGCGCGCTTCCGAATCGTCGAGCGTCGCGAGGATCTCGCCCGCGCGCACGGCCTGGCCTTCCTCGATGCGCACCTCGCGCACCTTGCCGGTGACCTTGGCCGACACGGTCGCCTGGCGACGCGCCGTCACGTAACCGGTGGCATCGAGCACCGAGGCGCCGGCACCGCCGGCGGCGACCACGATCGCGCGCGCGGGCTCGACTACGACCTCGATCGCTCTTTCGCGCAGCAGCATCCACGAGGCAGCGGCCAGCACGGCCGCCAGCACCGCGCCCAGTCCGATCCACAGGCGTGTGCGAGCGGGAGCATCGCCGGCGCCGGCATCGCGATCGATGCGCAGCTGCCTGAGCAGTTCGGCCTTGTCCAAGCGCAGGATCCGGATTTCAGGATACGGGAGGCGGAATTCTGCCACAGACGCGGGCACCCGCGCGTATCATTGCGCGCGTGACGCCGAACCCGTTCCCGCACCTGTTGGCGCCGCTCGATCTCGGCTTCACGACCCTCCCGAACCGCGTGCTGATGGGTTCGATGCACACCGGCCTCGAGGACCGGCGCGAGGACTACCCGAAGCTCGCCGTGTATTTCGCCGAGCGCGCGCGCGGCGGCGTCGGACTGATCGTCACCGGCGGCATCGCGCCGAACTCGGCCGGCTGGACCAAGCCATTCGCCGGAACGATTTCGGGACGGCGCCATCTCGCGCGCCATCGGCTCGTGACCGAGGCGGTGCACGCCGAGCGCGGCCGCATCTGCATGCAGATCCTGCATACCGGCCGTTACGCCTACCACCCGCTCGCGGTCGCGCCCTCGCGTCTCAAGGCGCCGATCGCCCCGTTTCCGCCGCGCGGACTTTCCGAGCGCGGCATCGGCCGGCAGATCGACGCGTTCGTGCGCGCCGCCACGCTCGCGCAGGCTGCGGGCTACGACGGCGTCGAGATCATGGGTTCCGAGGGCTACTTCATCAACCAGTTCCTGGTGGCCCGCACCAACCACCGGCGCGACCGCTGGGGCGGGAGCTGGGCGAACCGCATGCGACTGCCGGTCGAGATCGTGGCGCGCACGCGCGCGGCGGTCGGCCGCGAGTTCATCCTGATCTATCGGCTGTCGATGCTGGACCTGGTCGACGGCGGCAGCGACTGGGCGGAGGTCGTCGAGCTCGCGCGGGCGGTGGAAGGGGCGGGCGCCACGATCCTCAACACCGGCATCGGCTGGCACGAGGCGCGCATCCCGACCATTGCGACCATGGTGCCGCGCGCCGCCTTCACCTGGGTGACCCGCCGTCTGCGCGGCGCGGTCGCCCTGCCGCTCGTCACCAGCAACCGGATCAACGACCCCGCGGTCGCCGAGCGCGTGCTCGCCGCCGGCGATGCCGACCTGATCTCGATGGCGCGACCGCTGCTCGCCGATCCGGAATTCGTAGCAAAGGCCGCGAGCGGACGCGCCGACGAGATCAATACCTGCATTGCCTGCAACCAGGCCTGCCTCGACCTCGTATTCGAAAACGAGGTTGCTACCTGCCTGGTCAACCCGCGCGCCGGGCGCGAGACCGAACTCAATTACCCGCCCGCGCCAGTTGCGCGGCGCATCGCCGTCGTGGGTGCGGGGCCCGCCGGTCTCGCCTGCGCAACGGTCGCCGCCGGGCGCGGGCATCGCGTAACCCTGTTCGAGGCCGCGGATTGCATCGGCGGTCAGTTCAACATGGCGAAGCGAATTCCAGGCAAGGAGGAGTTTCACGAGACCCTTCGTTATTTCCGCCGCCGCCTGGAACTGACCGGCGTGACGCTCGCCCTGTCGCGACGCGCGGATCAGGCGGCGCTGGTCGCGGGCGGCTTTGAAGAGGTCGTACTGGCCACCGGCGTGCAGCCGAGGGTGCCGCAGATCCCGGGCCTCGGTCATGCCAAAGTACTCTCCTACGTGGACGTGCTGCTGCACGGCGCGCCCGTGGGCGCACGCGTCGCCATCGTGGGCGCGGGCGGCATCGGCTTCGACGTCGCGGAATTCCTGAGCCATGACCCGGCGCACCCGTCCACCAGCCAGGACGTGGCGGCGTTCATGCGCGAGTGGGGCATCGACATGGCGTATGCCGAACGCGGGGGTCTCGCCCGCGCAGGTGCGCTGGCGCCCTCGCCCGCACGGACGATCTGGCTGCTGCAACGCAAGCCGACGCCGCCCGGGCGTGATCTCGGCAAGACTACGGGCTGGGTGCACCGGCTCGCGCTCAAGCGCCGGGGCGTGCGCATGCTCGCGGGCGTGAGCTACGAGCGCATCGACGATGCGGGCCTCTGGATCCGCCAGGGCGAGCAGCGCGAGCTGCTCGAAGTGGACCATATTGTGATCTGCGCGGGACAGGAACCGCAGCGTGAGCTGGTAGCGGGCCTGGACCAGGCCGGCCTGCGCGCGCACCTGATCGGCGGCTCCAGAATCGCGACCGAGCTCGATGCGAAGCGCGCAATCGATGAGGGATCGCGCCTGGCGGCGGCGCTGTGAGCGCGCGGTCGCGCGAAATCTCGCAGCTCGCGCTGTTCGGCGGGCCGGCGCAGCCCGGCGACTGGCGGGTGCGGCCGAGCCGCCGCGCGCGCCGGCTCGCCGTGCGCGTGCTGCCGGGCGGCATGGTCGAGGTCGTGGTCCCGCGTGGAACCCTGGCGCGGGCGGTGCAGCAGTTCGTGGTGCGACACCGGCGCTGGATCGAGTACAAGGTGGAGCAATACCGGCCCCGCGATGGCGACGCTGCCGACCGCCTGCCGGACTCTTTCCGCTTCCCCGCGAGCGGCCACGGGTTCAGCGTGCGCTACCGGCCGCATCCGGGCCGGCTGCGGCTGGTCGCGGGGCCGGGCACGATCGAGGTCAGCGGCGATACGGCGCGCGGCGCACTGGTGCGGCGCCTGCTGCAGCGATTCACGATGCGCTTCGCACGCGCCGCTCTTGGGCGGCGGCTCGAGGAACTGTCCGCGGCCACGGGCCTCGGCTACCGGCGCGTGCAGATCCGGCGCCAGCGCACGCGCTGGGGCAGCTGCTCCCGGCAAGGCACGATCTGCCTGAATGCCTGCCTGCTGTTCCAGCCGCCGCAAGTCATGGACTATCTGCTGCTGCACGAGCTCGCGCATACACGGCACATGAATCATTCGCGGCGCTTCTGGTCGCTGGTCGCGCGGCTCGCGCCGAACTGGCGCGCGCTCGATGCGGCCCTGATGTCGGGCTGGCGCGAAGTGCCGGCCTGGATGCTGCGTTGAGCCAGACCAGGGCGGGCGCGACGCCAGGCCTGCGCTACGCACCGTTCCTGGTGCTCGCAGTGGCGCTGGTCGCGGTCTCGCATGGCGCGATCTTTGCGCGGCTCGCGGATGCGGCACCGCTCGCGATTGCCGCCTGGCGCCTCGGGCTCGCCTGTCTGGTCGCCGTGCCGCTCGCTTTCACGGCGCGCCGCGAGGGCCCATGGCCGCTGCGCGCGGCATGGCTCGCCACCGGCGCGGGCGCGCTGCTGGCGCTCCATTTCGGCACCTGGATCGCATCGCTCGACTACACGACGATCGCGCGCAGCGTGCTGCTGGTCAGCACGGCGCCGGTCTGGGTCGCGGTACTAGAGGTTCTGGGCGGGCGCGGTCTGCCGTCGCGTCCGATGCGCACCGGCCTGCTCGCGGCCATCGCCGGCGCCGCCATCGTGGGCTCGGAGGGCTTCGGTGGCGCCGCGTCTACCGGCGATCTGCTCGCTCTCGGGGGCGCAGTCGCGATGGCCGGCTACCTGCTGATGGCGCGCGCGGCGCAGGCTGCTCTGCCGTTTCGGGTTTACCTCGGCATCGCGTACGGCAGCGCGGCGGCGCTGCTCGCGCTCGCCGTCTTGCTGAGCGGCACGCGAGCCTGGGGCTTCGACGCCGGAACCTGGTGGGCGCTCGCCGGCATGGCTCTGGTGTCGCAACTCATCGGCCACAGCGGCTACAACTGGGCGCTGCGTCATCTCGCGCCGCTTTTTGTCGCGATCGTGCTGGTGGGCGAGCCCGTGCTGGCCTCGCTATGGGGCTGGTGGCTGTTCGGCGAGCAGCCGGGCTGGCGCACCGCGGCCGGTGGAGTGCTGATCCTCGCCGGCATTGCGCTCGCTGCGAGCGCCGGCAGGCGCCGCTGAGCTCGCCGAGGCCTGGCGCCGCTGCCAGGCACGGTTCAGGCGCCAGCCCAGCAGGACCGCCGCGATGGCCGCGTACAGGAGCGGCTCGCGGATGTCGGCCTTGACCTGCCACCAGAAGTGCACGCAGCCGAGCACGGCCGCGGGATAGACGAGCCGGTGCAGTTTCTGCCAGCGCCGTCCCATGCGGCGCATCGCGCGGTTGGTGGAGGTCCAGGCGAGCGGCACGAGCAGCACGAGTGCGGTGAAGCCAACCGTGACGTACGGCCGCTTGCCGATGTCGACCAGGAGCTGGCGCCAGTCGAAAGCCTGGTCCACGAACAGGTACCAGACGAAGTGCAGCAGGATGCAGGCGAAAGCGTACAGGCCCAACATGCGCCGGAATGCGAGCAGCCGCGGCGCTCGCAGCAGCTCGCGCAACGGCGTCACCGCCAGTGTCAGCATCAGGAACCGCAGCGCCCAGATACCGAGCGTGTCCTGCACCTTTTCGACCGGATTGGCGCCGAGATCGGCCGGTGCCCAGCCGAGCACGCCGGCGGCGAGCCAGGCGATCGGCAGCAGGCAGGCCAGGAACAGGAGCGGCTTCCAGACTCGCCGCACGAGGGTATCGGCCTTCATCGCATTCAGAAATTGCGCGCCAGGTCCATGCCGCGGTACAGATCCGCGACCTGGGCGGCGTAGCCGTTGAACGGCTGCGTCGGCCGGCGCGTGAACAGGCTGTCGCTGCCGATACGACGCTCGCTCTTCTGGCTCCAGCGCGGGTGATCCACGGCTGGGTTCACATTGGCATAGAAGCCGTATTCGCTCGGCGCCGATAGCGCCCAGGAGGTGCGCGGCATGCGCTCGGTGAAACGGATGCGCACGATCGACTTGATGCTCTTGAAGCCGTATTTCCAGGGCACGACCAGCCGCAGCGGCGCGCCGTTCTGGTTCGGCAGCACGCGTCCATACAAGCCGACGCCGAGTATCGCGAGCGGATGCATGGCCTCGTCCATGCGCAGGCCCTCGACATAGGGCCAGTCGAGCACGTCGTAGCGCTGCCCGGGCATCTGCTTCGGGTCGTGCAGGGTCGTGAAGTGGAGGAACTTCGCCCTGGACGTCGGCCCGAAGCGCTTGACCAGGTCGCCGAGCGGAAAGCCGATCCACGGGATGACCATGGACCAGGCCTCGACGCAGCGCAGACGATAGACGCGCTCCTCGAGCGGGTGCGGCTTCAGCAGATCGTCGAGATCGAGCCGGCCCGGCCGCTCGCACTCGCCGTCCACGACCACGGACCAGGGCCGTGGTCGCAGCGTGTGCGCATTCTCGGCCGGATCCTCCTTGCCGGTGCCGAACTCGTAGAAATTGTTGTAGCCGGTGATCTCGGCAAAGCTGTTCATCTTTTCCGTGGTCGAAAAGCGCGCGTTGCGGCGGTAGTCGAGGCGCTGCACCAGGGTCGCGCTCAGGACCTGCTGGCCGAGGGCGGGTGCCGTCGCGGCGACTCCTGCGGCGGCGAGACCCGCGAGGAAGCGCCGCCGCCCGAAGTACACGGCTTCGGGCGTGATCTCGGAAGGGCGGATGGGCGGCACTCTGCGCATGCCTAGGCGACCGGCGCGGCGGCCTCAATGTTACGCCAGTCCGCCAGCGGGATGCCGCCTGCCCGCGCCCGGCGCCGGGCCCGCCTCGCGCCGTTGACGAGCAGCGGCGCATCCGCAGCCGCGAGATGCGCAATGTCCGATGCGGAATTTGCGTAAGCGGCGATGTATGCGCCCGGATGCCGGGCGCGCAGCGCCTCGAGGCAGCGGCGTTTCTCCTCGCCGCGTCGGTTCGGTGTCGTCAGCGTGCCGTCGAGCCTGCCGTCGCGCCAGGCAATGCCGGTACAGATGACTTCCGTGAACCCGAACCGCGCGCCGAGCTGCGGCACATAGAGGTCCGGACTCGCCGACAGGAGCACCAGACGATCGCCGGCCGCTCGGTGCTGCGCGATTGCCGTGAGCGCGCCCGGCCAGCAGTCCGCCGCGCCGAGTTTACCGGCGAACTCCGCAGACCAGGACTCGACCTGGCCGCGTTCGGCGCCTCCCAGGTACACGCGCAGCAGGTCCGACTTGAGGCGGCCGCGATCGCGCCCGCCCGCCAGGAATTGCGCCAGGGCGCGCAGGGCGCGCCAGGCGTCGCGTCGCTCCGGGTGTCGGACGAGCCAGCCGCGCAGGTAGCGCACGAAGGTATCGTCGCGCGTGATCGTGCCGTCTAGATCGAAAACCGCGAGCCGGTCGGCAGCCGTCGTGATCGCCTGCATCCGACTGGCGCGCGGTTGCGGTCGCCGGCCGCTTCAGGCCGCCAGCTGGCGCAGCACGAAGTGCAGGATCCCGCCGTGGTCCATGTATTCCCATTCCTTGGGCGTATCCACACGGACGTTGACCTTGAAGCTCAGGGTCGTTCCGTCCGGCCGGGCAGCGCCGACGGTGGCTTCGCGGCTTCCCGCCACGAGCCCGTCGATGTCGTAGCGCTCGCTGCCGTCGAGCCCGAGCTTCCCGGCGTTTTCGCCTTCCCGGAACGTCAGCGGAAACACGCCCATGCCGACCAGGTTGGCGCGATGGATGCGCTCGAAGCTCTCGGCGATCACGGCCTTCACGCCCAGCAGACTGGTGCCCTTGGCAGCCCAGTCGCGCGAGGAACCGGTGCCGTACTCCTGGCCGGCGATGACCACCAGCGGCACGCGCTCGGCGAGGTACTTGATGGCGGCGTCATAGATCGCCATCAGCTCCCCGCCGGGCTGATAGCGCGTCACGCCGCCCTCGACGCCCGGGACCATCCGGTTCTTGATGCGGGTGTTGGCGAAAGTGCCGCGCATCATGACCTCGTGATTGCCGCGGCGCGAGCCGTAGCTGTTGAAGTCCGCCGGCTTCACGCCGTGCTGCTGCAGGTAGAGCCCCGCCGGCGAATCCTTGCGGATCGCGCCGGCCGGCGAGATGTGGTCGGTCGTGATCGAATCGCCGAACAGCGCGAGGCAGCGCGCCCGGCGCACCGAGGGCAGACCGGGCGGCTTCCGGCCGATGCCGGCGAAATAGGGCGGATTCTGGATGTAGGTGCTGTCCGGGTCCCAGCGGTAGGTCTTTCCGGGCGGCACCTCGATGCCGCGCCAGCGCTCGTCGCCTTTGAAGACGTCGGCATAGGTGCGCGTGAACATCTTCGAATCGACGGATCCCGAGACGACGGACTGGATCTCGCGGCTGGTGGGCCAGATCTCGCGCAGATACACGGGCTTGCCGTCCTCGCCCTTGCCGATCGGGTCGCGGGTGAGGTCGAGATCCACCGTGCCCGCGAGCGCGTAGGCGACCACGAGCGGCGGCGAGGCGAGAAAGTTCATGCGCACTTCCTGGTGCACGCGCCCCTCGAAGTTGCGGTTTCCGGAAAGCACCGAAGCCACCGACAACCGGTTCTCGTTGATCGCCTTCGAGATCGGCGGATTCAGCGGGCCCGAATTGCCGATGCAGGTGGTGCAGCCGTAGCCGACCACGTGGAAGCCCAGGCCTTCGAGGTCGTCCAGGAGCTCGGAGCGCGTCAGGTAGTCGGTGACGACCTTGGAGCCGGGCGCCAGCGAGGTCTTGACCCAGGGCCGCACCGCGAGGCCGCGCTGGCGCGCATTGCGCGCCAGCAGCCCGGCGCCGAGCATCACGGCCGGGTTCGAAGTATTGGTACAGGAGGTGATCGCGGCGATTACGACCGAACCGTCCTTGAGCTCGAAATCGGCGCCGTTCACGACGCGGGCCGGCCCCTGCGACTGCCATTTGTCCTGGTCGCGCGCGAAGGCATCGCGATAAGCCTTCTGCATGTCGGAGAGGCGCACGCGGTCCTGCGGGCGCTTGGGGCCGGCAAGCGATGGCTGCACCTGCGCGAGATCGAGGTGCAGCACGTCCGTGTATTCCGGATCCGGCGCGCCGTCCTCGCGCCACAGGCCCTGGGCCCTGGCGTAGGCGCCCACGAGCTCGATCTGCCGCGCATCTCGGCCCGTGAGCCGCAGGTACCCGAGCGTCTCCTGGTCGATCGGGAAGATGCCGCAGGTGGCGCCGTACTCGGGTGCCATGTTCGCGATCGTGGCGCGATCGGCCAGCGGCAGCTGGCCGAGCCCGTCGCCGAAGAACTCGACGAACTTCTCGACCACGCCGCGCTTGCGCAGCATCTCGGTGACGGTCAGCACCAGGTCGGTCGCGGTCGCGCCCTCCTGCAGCCGTCCGGTCAGCTTCACGCCGATGACTTCCGGGATCAGCATGGTGGAGGGCTGGCCGAGCATCGCGGCCTCAGCCTCGATGCCGCCGACGCCCCAGCCGAGCACGCCGACGCCGTTGATCATCGTCGTGTGCGAGTCGGTCCCCACCACCGTGTCCGGGTAGGCAAGCCCCTGGCCGTCCGTGAACACGACGCGCGCGAGGTACTCGAGATTGACCTGGTGCACGATGCCCGTGTCGGGCGGCACCACCGAGAAGTTGTCGAACGCCGACTGCCCCCAGCGCAGGAAGGTATAGCGTTCGCGGTTGCGCTGGAACTCGAGCAGCGCGTTCAGATTGAGCGCCTCTGCGGTTCCGTAATGGTCGACCATCACCGAGTGGTCGATCACGAGCTCGGCCGGAATCAGCGGATTGATGCGGCCCGGGTCGCCCCCGAGCGCCGCCATGGCGTCGCGCATGGCCGCGAGGTCCACGACCGCGGGCACGCCGGTGAAATCCTGCATGATCACGCGCGCGGGCGTGAAGGCGATCTCGCGCTCGGGGAGCTTCTTCAGGTCCGCACCGGCAAGCGCCGCGATGTCGTCGCGCGTGACCGAGCGGCCGTCCTCATGGCGCAGCAGGTTCTCGAGCAGGATCTTCAGCGAGAAGGGCAGGCGCCCGACCCGGTGGGCAGCGAGCGCGTCTAACGCGCAGTACTCCACGCTCTGGCCGCCGATTGCGAGCTTGCGGCGTGCCCGGAAGCTGTCCAGCATGAATCCTCCGAGTGCAGCAGCGACATTATAGCCGCGCCGCCCAGGCACTCTTCGCGATCGTAGAACACGGCGTACTGGCCCGGCGCCGCGCCGCGCTGCGGTCCCCGGAACCGGAGCACCACGCCGGCCTCCGCGGCCTCGACCCGGCCCGGCAGGTCACGCTGCCGGTAGCGCAGTTTCGCCGTGCAGTCGAAGGGCAGGGCCGGTGCCGTACCCGCGATCCAGTGCGGCGGCGCCGCCAGCACGCCGACGCAGCTGAGCGCCGGGTGATCCGGGCCCTGCACCACGACCAGGGCGTTGCGCGCGAGGTCCTTGCGCGCCACGAACCACGGTGCGGCGGCGCGCCCGCGCAGGCCGCCGATGCCGAGGCCGCTGCGCTGGCCCGGCGTATAGCGTTCGAGACCGGCATGGCGGCCGAGAACCTCGCCCTCCGGCGTCTCGATCGGACCCGGCCGCCCCGGCAGCCAGCGACTCACGAATTCCGCGAAGGGTCGCTCGCCGATGAAGCAGATTCCGGTGGAATCGCGCTTGTCCGCGACCGGCAGGCCGCGCGCGCGCGCAATCGCCCGCACCTGGACCTTCTGGAGGTCGCCGACCGGGAAAGCAGCATCGGCCAGTTGCTCGCGCGTCAGCGCGTGCAGGAAGTAGCTCTGATCCTTGCCGCGATCCGCGCCGCGCAGGAGACGCGGCCCGCGGCCGATTCGCGCATAGTGCCCGGTCGCGAACAGCCCGGCGCCGAGCCGGCGCGCATAGTCCAGACCCGCGCCGAACTTGATCTGGCGGTTGCAGGGCACGTCCGGATTCGGCGTCCGGCCCGCCGCGAGCTCGGCGAGGAAATGCGCGAACACGCGCTCGCGATACTCCGCCGCGAAGCTCGCCGTGTGCAGCGGGATGCCAAGCTCGACGCAAACCCGGCGCGCGTCCTGGAGGTCGGCCGCCGAGGTGCAGTAGGCGTCATCGTCCTCCTGCCAGTTCGACATGAAGAGCGCCTCGACCTGGTGGCCCGCTTCCTGCATCAGGTGCGCGGCCACCGCCGAATCCACGCCGCCCGACAGGGCCACGATGACGCGCGTCATGCCGGGCTCCGCGTCGCCGCCAGCGGCAGGACGCTCAGCAGTTCGAGCGGGTAGCGCACGCCGCGCAGGTAATCGTCGATGCAGCGCAACACCAGGGGACTCCGCAACTCGCCGCCGCGGGCGCCGAGCTCGTCGCGCCCGAGCCATTCGGTGCGCAGGATGGCCCGGTCCAGCGCCAGCGACTGGTCGCGTTCGCCGACCCGGCCGGCAAAGGCGACGCGCAGCACGGTGCGCCGCGAGGGGCCGCGCCACAGGTACAGGCCGGTCACGGATTCCGGGGTGAAATCGCGGCCGGTCTCCTCGCGCGTTTCGCGCACCACGGCTTCGACCAGCGATTCGCCGTGCTCGAGGTGGCCGGCCGGCTGGTTCAGCACGATGCGGCGCGCGGCGCGTTCGCGCACGATCAGGAATCGCCCTGCGCGCTCGGCGATCGCCGCCACGGTGAGGTCGGGCTTCAGGGCCATCCGGGAATTATAGCGGCGGGGGCCGGCCGGCCCCGCTGGTCACAGGTGCTGCTGGCGGGTCTCGGCCTCGGGCTCGCTCGCGATCCAGATCTCATCGAAGTAGTTCAGGTAGCGGCGGGCGACCATCGGATCGTTCATCTCGACGATGCCCTCCCAGCGCGAAGCTTGCAGCCGGTAGACGAGGGCGCGGTCGTCGGCGATCAGAAACGCGGACTGGTTGTCGCGACGTTCGGCCTTGACACGCCGGATTTCGATGTGGCTCGTGATGCGGCGCGCCAGGTGCACGAACTTGCTGCCCTCGTAGACGACACGCGAGGGATCCGCGAGCAGCACGCGCACCTTGGCGTAGCTCTTCGCGAGCACCAGCTTCTTGACGGTCTCGAGGAACGGCGGCTGGTCATAGACGGCGGGCTCGAGATCCTGCGTGTACATCGTGAGCAGCCGGCGCGCCGCGAGCGCCACTTGCTGGGTGGCGGCGCGGGCTTCGTCGAGCGTCGCGATGATCGAGCGCGTCCCGGTCACGCTCTGCCGCTGTGTCTGCACCGCTCCTCACTCCAGGGCGTGCTTCATCCGCAGGTGCGGGATGCCCGCCTCGTCGAACACCTCGCCCTCGCCCGTGAAGCCGAACTTCTCGTAGAAGGGCACGGCCTGCAGTTGCGCATGCAGGTACGGTCTGCGGATGCCACGGCGCGCTGCTTCTTCCAGCAGCCGGCGCAGGATCGTGGTACCGATGCCACGGCCGCGCATCCGCGCAACAACCGCGATGCGGCCGATCTTACCCGCCAGACTAAGTCGCCCGGTGCCAACTGGTTCACGGTTCAAGGTCACGAGGGCATGGACGCTGGTCGCGTCGTCGTCGTCCCACTCCTCGGATTCCGGAACCTGCTGCTCGAGGATGAACACCTCGCGGCGCACTTTTTGCAGCGCGGGGCCGGATTCAGCCCAGCCGGTGATCACGCATTCTATATCGTCGCGCACGGCGCCCCGCCTGCCTCAAAGTCCGCGGGCGAGGGCCTCCGCGAGCCCGGTGTAGGCGGCCGGCGTCAGCGATTCGAGGCGGCGGCGGACCGGCTCGGGAAGGCCGAGGCCCGCCACGAATTCCCGGAGCGATTGCGCATCCACCGGACGACCGCGCGTGAAATCCCGGAGCTTCTCGTAGGCGCCGGCGACGCCCTCGGCGCGCATCACGGACTGCAGCGCCTCGGCCAGCACCTCCCAGTGCCCGGCGAGATCGGCGGCGATGCGCTCGGCGTCCGGTTCGATGCGCCCGAGGCCGGAAAGCGCCGCGCGCCAGGCGAGCGCGGAATGGCCGAGCGCCACGCCGAGGTTGCGCATGACGGTCGAGTCGCTGAGATCGCGCTGCCATCGCGACACCGGCAGCTTCTCCGAAAAGTGCCGCAACATCGCGTTCGCGAAGCCGGCGTTGCCTTCCGCATTCTCGAAATCGATCGGGTTGACCTTGTGCGGCATGGTCGACGATCCGACTTCGCGGTCGACCGCTCGCTGGCGGAAGTAGCCGAGCGACACGTAGCCCCAGAAATCGCGGCACAGCGCGATCAGCACCGTGTCCGCGCGCGCGAGCGCGTCGCAATACTCCGCGACCCAGTCGTGCGGCTCGATCTGGGTCGTGTGCTCGTTCAGCATCAGGCCGAGGCCCTCGACCAGGCGCCGCGACTCCGCGCGCCAGTCCACGTCGGGTGCGGCCGCGACATGCGCGTTGAAATTTCCGGTCGCGCCATTCCACTTCCCGAGGATGGCGACCCGCTCCCAGGTGGCGGCGGCGCGCCGCAGCCGTGCCGCGAAGTTGGCGAGCTCCTTGCCGAGCGTAGTCGGCGAGGCGGACTGGCCATGCGTGCGCGCGAGCATGGCGAGGCTCGCGTGCTGGACCCCGAGCGCGGCGAGCGCATCGGCCACGCCGCCCAGGAGCGGCAGCAGCACACGCGCGCGCGCCTCGCGCAGCATCAGCGCGTAAGCCAGGTTGTTGACGTCCTCGGAAGTCGCGGCGAAGTGCAGGAACTCGAGCTGGACCGGCGTCGCGCCGGCGGCGGCGAGTTCTTCGCGCAGGTAGTACTCGACCGCCTTCACGTCGTGGTTGACGCGCCGCTCGAGCGCCTTGACGCGCGCGGCGCCCGCGGCATCGGTACCCGGGGCGAGCTCGGCGAGACGGGCTTCGAAGGCCGGCGCCAGCGCACGCAGCGCGGCAAAGCGGTTGGTCGCGGCCAGCCGGCGGAACCACGCGACCTCGACCTGCACGCGCCGCGCGATCAGCGCGGATTCCGAGAACAGCGCCGCGAGATCGGCGCACTTCCCGGCATAGCGTCCGTCGAGCGGGGAGAGCGCGGACAGGGTGGGATCGGTCATGCAGGCGGATGCAGATGTTAGAATACGCATGTTACCCGTGAGCGACGCATACCGCATCGAAAAGGACAGCCTCGGCGAAGTCCGCGTGGCCGCGGACGCGCTGTGGGCCGCCCAGACCCAGCGCGCCGTCGACAACATCCGCATCGCACGTCTGCCGGTGCCGGCCGCCCTGATCCGTGCGCTCGGGCTGATCAAGCAGGCTGCGGCAGAGGCGAATGGCGCGCTCGGCGAGTTGCCGGCAGCGCTCGCCGCCGTGATCGCGGTAGCCGCGCAGGAAGTGGCCGAAGGCCGGCACGCGGATCAGTTCCCGGTCGGCGTGCTGCAGACCGGGTCCGGCACCAGCACCAACATGAATGCCAACGAGGTGGTCGCGCGCCTCGCAGCGGCCCGTGCGGGCATACCGGTGCACCCCAACGACCACGTGAATCGCTGCCAGAGCAGCAACGACGTGATGCCGACCGCGATCCACCTCGCGGCGGCGCTCGGGCTGCGCGACGCCGTGTTGCCGGCGCTGGCCGCACTCGCCGCGGCCATCGCCGCCAAGGCGGCCGAAGTCGGCGCCGTGGTCAAGCCCGGGCGTACGCACCTGATGGATGCCATGCCGGTCACCGTGGGCCAGGAGATGCTGGCGTGGCGCACGCAGGTCGAGGACGCCGCGGCGCGCCTGGCGGCGGTCGCCCCGCGCCTGCATCGCCTCGCGCTCGGCGGCACCGCGGTCGGCACCGGCGTCAATGCCCATCCCGAATTTGCAACGCGCGCGATCGCACGCCTTGCCGAACTGACCCGCCTGCCGCTCGAGCCGGCGGCGGACCGCTTTGCCGCGCTGGCCTCGCAGGACACGGCGGTCGAACTCTCCGGCCAGCTGCGCGGTGCGGCAGTGGCGCTGCTCAAGATCGCGAACGACCTGCGCTGGATGAACTCGGGCCCGCTTGCGGGGCTCGGCGAGATCACGCTGCCGGCGCTGCAGCCGGGCTCCAGCATCATGCCCGGCAAGGTCAACCCGGTGGTGCCGGAGGCCGTCGCGATGGCGGCGACGCTCACGATCGCCGATGACGCCGCGGTCGCGATGGCCGGGGCGTCGGGCAATTTCCAGCTCAACGTGATGCTGCCGCTGATCGCCCACGCGCTGCTGCAGCAGGAGGAGCTGGTCGCCGGCTCCGCGCGCGCGCTCGCTGAATCCGTATTCCCGGGCTTGCGCGTCAACGCCGAGCAGGTTGCGGCGACGCTGGCGCGCAATCCGATGCTGCTGACCGCGCTTGCGCCGCGCATCGGTTACGACCGCGCGGCAGCGATCGCCCGCCGCGCCACCGCCGAGCAGCGTGCGGTGCTCGAGGTCGCGGTCGAGGAGACCGGCCTGCCGCGCGCCGAGCTCGCGGTGCTTCTCGACCCGGCTCGCCTCGCGCACGGCGGGCGCTCCCGTGGCCGCTGAAACCCCGCTCGAACTGCACCGGTTGCCGGCGCCGCGCCTGCGCGAGGAGCTGCGCCGCCGCCTGGCCGACTGCCGCATCGACGGGCCGCCGCGCATCGGCCACTATTCGCGCGCCGCGCGCGGGCGCCTGCAAGGGATGATGCCCGGCCTCACGACCCGCGCGGCGGTTCTCATTCCGATCGTGGACCGCGGCGACGAGCTCGGCGTGCTCCTCACGCTGCGCGCCGACGATCTCAAGCACCATGCGGGGCAGATCTCGTTTCCGGGCGGGCGTATCGAGCCGGGGGACGGCGACGCGATCGCTGCCGCCCTGCGCGAAACCCACGAGGAGATCGGGCTGGCGCCGGAGTTCATCGAAGTGCTCGGCGTCCTGCCCGATCACGCCGTCATCACCGGCTATCGCGTCACGCCGGTCGTGGGACTGGTGCGGCCGGGATTCGAGCTCAAGCTCGACCCGGTTGAGGTTGCGGGCACCTTCGAGGCGCCGCTCGCCCATCTGCTCGATCCGGCGACCCATTCTCGCCGCTGGCGTCGCTTCGGTGAAGAAGAAGTCGAGACCTTCGAATTGCCCTGGGGCAGCTTCAACATCTGGGGTGCGACCGCGGGCATGCTGTTCACGCTGCGCGAGGTCCTGGGCGGGCCGCCGGTCCATGGCGATTGAGCGGCTGCTCGGGATCATGGCGCGCTTGCGCGACCCGTCGGGCGGCTGCCCCTGGGACCGCGAGCAGGATTTCCGTTCGATCGCGCCGCATACGCTCGAGGAAGCCTACGAGGTGGCCGACGCGATCGAGCGCGGCGACCTCGCGGCGCTGCGCGAGGAGCTGGGTGACCTGCTGTTCCAGGTCGCGTTCCACGCACGGCTGGCGGCGGAGCAGGGCGCGTTCGGCTTCGACGACGTGGTCGAAGCCATCTGCGACAAGCTCGTGCGCCGCCATCCGCACGTGTTCGGCGACGCCGACGTAGCGGATGCCCGCGAGCAGACCCAGGCCTGGGAGCGCTACAAGGAGGCCGAGCGGCGCGCGAAGGGCGGCACCGACGGCGCGCTGGCGGACGTGCCGCTCGCGCTGCCGGCGCTGGCCCGGGCACGAAAGCTGGGGGCGCACGCCGCGCAAGCCGGCTTCGACTGGCCGGATGCCGCAGGCCCGCGCGCCAAGATCGACGAGGAACTCGCCGAGCTCGACCGTAGCGCCGGGAGCGCGGCCGCCGACCGGCGCGAGGCCGAGCTCGGCGACCTGCTGTTTTCCGTCGTGAACCTTGCGCGCCACCTCGGCGTCGATCCCGAGGCCGCACTGCGCCGCGCCAGCGACCGCTTCTGCCGCCGCTTCGAGCACCTCGAGCGCGCCCTGAAGGCGCGCGGCCGGATCCCGGCCGAGGCCGCGCCGGCCGAGCTGGACCGCCTGTGGGAAGCAGCAAAGGCCGAGAATCCCTAGGAAAATCCGCGTCCCCGGCGTTCAGGACGCGTTCATCGTGCTGCGCCTAGATTGGCACCGTGCCCATAGAGGAGGCGCACCATGTCACGCAAGCTCTGGATTTCGGCCGTTGCCTTCGGACTTGCCGCCGCGTCCGCGGGTGCCTGGGCCGATCACAACCGCGGCGGCTACCGCGAGCGCGACGACGATCGTTTCGCTGACTACGACTACGCGCGCGTGGTCGACGTCGAGCCGCTGCGCCGCCGGATCCGCGTCAGCGAGCCGGTACGCGAATGCTGGGAGGAGGTCGGGTATGCCGACGATGGCCCGCTGTCCTCCAGGCACATCGGCGGCACGCTGGTGGGCGCGCTGATCGGCGGTGCGCTTGGCAACCAGGTCGGCAGCGGTCGCGGCCGGCAGGCCGCCCGAGCGGCAGGCGCTCTCATCGGCGGAGCGGTCGGCCACAACGCGTCGCGTGACCGGCAGCGGCAACGCTACGGTGACGAGCGCTACGTCTACGAGCGTTGCGACGTCCGCTACCGCGACCGCTACGAGGAGCGCATCGAGGGCTACGAGGTGACCTACGAGTACGCCGGCCGCCGCTACGTGACCGAGATGCCCTACGACCCGGGCGACCGGATTCGCATCCGCGTCGACGTGACCCCCAGCGTCGGCTGAGGCGCCGGCCCGGGCCGCTCGGTCGGCCCGGGCAGCCGGTATCCACTAGAATGAAGCGATGAAGCCGCCGGCCACCCTTGCTGCGCTGGTCCTGGGCCTGGCCCTCGCGACCGGCGTTGCCGCGCCCTTTCCGGCGGCGGCTTCCAAGCGCGATCACGGGCGCCCGCGCGGTGACCATGCCACTTACCAGGAGCGCCGGATTTCGCTCGATGAAGCCGTTGCCCAGGCCGAACGGCGCTATAAAGCGCGCGCGATCCGCGCCGAGGAAAAACGGAACGGCGATCGCATCGAGTACCGCATCCGGCTGCTCGGCGAGGACGGACGCGTATTCGAAGTCAGGATCGACGCCGGATCCGGAAACGAGGACTGAGGCGGCATGCGCCTGCTGGTGCTCGAGGACGAGCCGGCGTTGCGCGACTCGCTGGCACAGCAGTTCCGCGGCGCCGGCTTCACCATCGACCAGGCTGCCGACGGCGTCGAAGGCGAATTTGCGGGCCTCGAGTATCCGATCGATGTCGCGGTCGTGGATCTCGGGCTTCCCGGCCGTTCCGGCCTCGACGCGATCCGCGCCTGGCGCAAGGCCGGCAAATCCTTCCCTGTGCTGATCCTGACTGCGCGCGACAGCTGGCAGGAGAAGGTTTCGGGCCTCGACGCCGGCGCCGACGATTACGTGACCAAGCCGTTCCGCTTCGAAGAGGTGCTGGCCCGCGTCCAGGCGCTGCTGCGCCGCTCGGCCGGCTGGTCGCAGCCGCTGCTCAAGAGCGGCGGCGTCGAGCTCGACACGCGCAGCCAGCAGGTGCGGGTGGACGGCGTCGCGGTCGAGCTGACCGCCTTCGAATACCGCCTGCTCGAATACCTGATGTTGCACGCCGGGCAGGTGATCTCGAAGTCCGAGCTCACCGAGAAGCTCTACGAGCAGGACTTCGAGCGCGACAGCAACACGATCGAGGTCTTCATCGGGCGCCTGCGCCGGAAGCTCGACCCTCAAGGCAGGCGGCAGCCGATCGAGACGCTGCGCGGCCGCGGTTACCGCGTCGCGCGCGACTAGGCCGGCCGCTTGGCACCCAGATCCCCATCGTTGCGGGCGCGTCTTTTGGCCGCGCTCGCATTGCTGCTGCTGCTCGCGGCCGCAGTGGCGGCCTGGGCCCTGGAATCCTGGTACCGGGATCTCGGGTTGCGCGCGCGCGAGGAGGTGATCGAGGCCCAGGTCATCGCGCTGATCGCCTCCGCCGATGTCGACAGCGGCGGCCTCCTGGTGCCGCAGAACCTGGCGGAGCCGCGTCTGGCGACGCCGGGCTCGGGACTCTATGCCGAGATCCTCGGCGCCCGCGGCAGCTGGCGCTCACCGTCGGCTGTCGGCAGCGGGCTCAATCTCGCGGCCGAACCGGCGGCCGGCGAGCGCGCCTTCGAGCACGCACGTCTTGCCGACGGCACCCGGGTGCTCGGCCTCTCGCTTGGCATCCGCTGGGAGCTGGAAGGCGGCGGCTCCCGCGACTACGTGGTGCGGGCTGCGGAGAGCCTCGAGCCGTGGTACCGCGAAATTGCCCGCGTACGCGCCTGGCTCTCGGCGGGTTCGGTCCTGCTCGCGCTCCTGCTGCTCGGCGGACTGGCGCTGGCGCTCGCGATCGCGCTGCAGCCGCTGCACCGCCTCGAATCGGAGATCGCGGACGTGGAGGCCGGCCGGCGCGAGCGCCTGTCCGCCGGTTGGCCGCGCGAACTCGCCGGCGTCACCGGCAATCTGAACGCGCTCCTGAGCGGCGAGCGCAAGCGCCTCGAGCGCTATCGCACCACGCTCGGCAACCTCGCGCACAGCCTGAAGACGCCGCTCGCGGCGATGCGGGGACTGCTCGAGCGCGACCAGGCCGATGCCGTGGCAATTGGCCCGCAGATCGATCGCATGCAGGACATCGTGCAGCACCATCTGAAACGCGCCGTGTTCGGGGGCAGCAGCGCGACCCTGACCGATTTCGCGGTGCAGGAGCCGCTCGGGCAGCTGCGCAACGCGCTCACCAAGGTGTACGCCGAGAAGCCGGTGCGGATAGCGCTCGCGATCGCGCCCGGCACCGCCTACCCGATCGACCCGGGCGACTTCCTGGAGCTCGCCGGTAACCTGATGGACAACGCCTGGAAGTACGGCAGGAGCGAGATCGCGGTGCGGGCGATGCCCTGGACCTCGGCCGAATGGCGCCGCCCGGGCCTCGCGCTCGACGTGGAGGACGATGGCGCCGGCATCCCGCTGGCGGTGCGCCAGCGCGTGCTCGAGCGCGGGGTGCGCGCGGACGAGAGCGTGGCGGGGCAGGGAATCGGGCTCGCGGTCGCGCGCGAGATCGCGACGGCCTACTCGGGCACGCTCGAGATCGGCGACGGCAACCTGGGCGGGGCGCGCATCAGCGTGCGGCTGCCGGGCCGCTGAGCGCGCCGCGCCGGCTCAGGATCCGGCTTTCTTCACCAGCGGGGCGAGCAGGTCCATCGGCATCGGGAACACGATCGTCGTGCTCTTGTCGTTGCCGATTTCGGTCAGCGTCTGCATGTAGCGCAGCTGGATGGCGCGCGGGTCGGCGCCCAGTGCCTGCGCCGCCTGCACCAGCATGTCCGCCGCCTGCTTCTCGCCCTCGGCGTGGATGATCTTCGCGCGGCGGGCGCGCTCGGCCTCGGCCTGGCGCGCCATCGCGCGGATCATGCTCTCGTCGAGGTCGATGTGCTTGATCTCCACGTGCGAGACCTTGATGCCCCAGGCGTCGGTCGAGGCGTCGAGGATCTGCTGCACGTCGGAATTGAGCTTCTCGCGCTTCTGCAGCATGTCGTCGAGCTCGTGCTGCCCGAGCACCGAGCGCAGCGTGGTCTGGGCGAGCTGGCTGGTGGCCTCGAAGGGGTTCGCGACCTGGATAATGGCCTTGCCCGGGTCGACGATGCGGAAATATACGACCGCGTTGACCTTGACCGAGACGTTGTCGCGCGAGATGACATCCTGCTTCGGCACGTCGAGCACGATCGTGCGCAGGTCGACCCGCACCATCTGCTGGATCACGGGGATCACCAGGATCAGGCCCGGGCCCTTGATGCCCTGGAAGCGGCCGAGGAAGAAAATCACGCCGCGCTCGTACTCGCGCAGCACGTTGATGGCGCTGACCAGCAGCACCAGGCCGAGTACGAGCACCACGATCCAGTAAATCGGCAGTCCCAGCATGTTCAGTCTCCTGTCATTTCTCCGGCGACACGTGCAAGGTCAGGCCGTCGACGCGCTCGACGCGCAGCCGCTGCCCGGCCGCGACCCGCCCGCTCACCACCGCGTTCCAGAGCTCGCCGTAGATGCGCACGCGCCCCTTGCCTTCGAAATCCTCGACCGCCTCGGCGAAGTCGCCGACCAGCTGCTCGGTTCCCGTGACGACGCGCGCGCGCCGCGCGCGCATGGCGAGCCACATGGTGCCCAACATGGCGGCGCCGGCGAAGGTCGCGATCCCGCCCACGATCCCGCGGCTCGCCTCGAAGCCCGGCGTGCCGGTGTCCATGAGCACGACCGAGCCGATCACGAAGGCGACCAGTCCGCCGAAGCCCAGAGCGCCGAAGCTCGGCACGAAAAACTCCGCCACCATCATGCCGACGCCCAGCACCACGAGCGCGAGGCCGGCGAAGTTGACCGACAGCACCTGGAGGGCATAGAGGCCGAGCAGCAGGCAGATCGCGCCGATCACGCCCGGCAGGACCGCGCCCGGATTGTAGCCCTCAAACATCAGGCCGTAGAGACCGATGATCAGGAGGCCATAGGCGACCAGCGGGTTGGTCAGCACCGCGAGCAGCGAAGTGCGCCAGTCCATCTCGAAGCGCTCGATTACCGCGCCGGTGGTTTCGAGCTTGCGACTCGCATTGCCGACCTTGAGCTCGCGCCCGTCGAGCGCGGCGATGAGCGCCGGCACGTCGTCGGCGATCAGGTCGATCACGTCGCGCTCGAGCGCCTGCTGCGCCGGCAGGCTCGCCGCTTCGCGCACCGCTGCCTCGGCAAACTCGGCATTGCGCCCGCGCAGGTCGGCCAGACTGCGGATATAGGCGATGGCGTCGTTCACGGCCTTGCGGTCCGAGGCGCTGCCGCCCGGCGCGGACTTCTTGTCGTCCTTGCCCGCGGCGTCGCCCCCGGCGGGCTCGTCCTCGTCCGGCGGCGAGCCGCCGATGGGAACCGGCGTCGCCGCACCGAGGTTGGTGCCCGGCGCCATGGCGGCCACGTGACTCGCATACAGGATGAAAGTGCCGGCGCTTGCCGCACGGGCGCCGGAGGGGCCGACGAATGTGACGACCGGCACCTCGGAAGCCAGGATGCCCTGGATCATGTCGCGCATGGCGGCATCGAGGCCGCCCGGCGTGTCGAGCTGGAGCACCAGCATGACCGCTTCGATTTCCTCGGCGTGCTTCAGCGCGGCCAGGAAATGGTCTTTGGTGGCCGGGCCGATCGCATCCTTGATCTCGACCAGCACGACAGGGCCCGCGGCCGTCGCGTCGCCATTGTCCGCCCGGAGCGCGAGCGCCGGCAGCAAGGCCGCGGCCAGCGCGGCCACGAGGCCGGCGCGGCAAGGGATCATCGGCATCCGGGAATCCTCGTGCTCAGGCATTTATCATAGCAGGGCCAAGCTCTCAGGACCGGGAGGCCCCATGGTCAGGATCACCGTTGCTGCCGTCCTTGCTCTCACTGCCGCTGCAGCCGGCGCCCAGACCGAGTCCGCACCCGCGGTCACCGCCGAGGCGGTCGCGCCGGGCGTGTGGGTGCTCTACGGCAACGGCGGCAACATCGGCGTGTCGGCCGGCGCCGACGGCACATTCCTGATCGACGACCAGTTCGCGAACATGATCCCGGCGGTCGAGCAGGCGCTCGCCGGAATCGCGCGGACTCCGCCGCGCTTCGTAATCAACACGCATTGGCACGGGGATCATACCGGCGGCAACGAGAATCTCGCCGCCAAGGGCTCGGTCATCGTCGCCCACGACAACGTGCGCGTGCGCATGAGTGTGGAACAGGTCAGCGAATTCCTCCAGCGCACGACGCCGCCGGCGCCGGCGGACGCGCTGCCGGTCGTGACCTTCAGCGACAATCTGTCATTCCATGCCAACAACGACGAACTGCGCGGCGTCCACGTCGAACACGCGCATACCGACGGCGACGTCTTCATCCATTTCCGCCGGGCGAATGTCATCCACACCGGCGACCTGATGTTCCACGGGATGTACCCGTTCATCGACATCGAATCGGGCGGCTCGGTGGACGGCGTGATCGCCGCGGTGGAGCAGATGCTGGCGCTCGCCAATGACGAAACCCGCATCATCCCGGGTCACGGCAAGCTCACCGACCGCAAGGGCCTCGAGGACTACCGCGTGCTGCTTGTGACGACACGCGACCGCATGCGCGAGCGCGTGCGCGCAGGCAAGACGATCGAGGAATTGCTGGCGGACAGGCCGTTCGCAGACTACGACCCCAGGCTGGCCTGGGGCTTCATCACGGCCGAGCGGTACATCCGGATCCTGTACCGCGACGCGGTGCGCGCGCTCAGCCCAGGTCGAACCTGATTCCCTGCGCAAGTGGCAGCTCGCTCGACCAGTTGAGCGTGCTGGTCTGCCGGCGCATGTAGGCCTTCCAGGAATCCGAACCGGCCTCGCGGCCTCCGCCCGTGTCCTTCTCGCCGCCGAAGGCGCCGCCGATCTCGGCCCCCGAGGTGCCGATATTCACGTTCGCGATGCCGCAATCGCTGCCGGCCGCCGACAGGAAGCGCTCGGCATGCTGCATGCGGTCGGTGAAGATCGCCGACGAAAGTCCGTAGTCCGTGTCGTTGTGCGCGGCGATCGCCTCTTCGAGGCTGGCGCAGGGTATCAGGTACAGAATGGGCGCGAAGGTCTCGTGCCGCACGACCGGCATGTCGTTCCGCGCGCGGATGATGGTCGGCTCCACGAAGTTACCGGGGCCCGGCAGGACGCGCCCGCCGCACAGCAGCTCGCCGCCCTGGCTCCGGGCATCCGCGATCGCGGATTCGTAGCGGCGCACGGCCGAAGCGTCCACCAGCGGGCCCATCAGCACGCCGGCCTCGAGCGGGTTGCCGATACGCACCTGCCGGTAAGCCGCGACCAGGCGGCGCTCGAGCTCCGCGGCCCTGGAGCGGTGCACCAGGAGGCGGCGCGTCGTGGTGCAACGCTGGCCGGCGGTGCCGACCGAGCCGAACACGATCGCAGGCACGGCGAGGTCGAGATCGGCGAATTCGTCGACGATGATCGCGTTGTTGCCGCCGAGCTCGAGCAGGCTGCGGCCGAGGCGGGCGGCGACCTTCTGCCCGACCTGGCGCCCGACCGGCGTCGAGCCGGTGAAGCTTACCAGCGCGACGCGGCGATCCTCGACCAGGCGCGTCGCCAGCGCGTTGTCCGCCGGGATCAGGAGCTGGAAGATCGGCGGCAGCGACAACGTCTGCAGCACCGCACTGCAGATGCGCTGCACCGCGACCGCGCAGAGCGGCACATGGTGCGAGGGCTTCCACACGCAGGCATCCCCGCACACCGCGGCCAGGAACGCGTTCCAGGACCAGACCGCCACCGGGAAGTTGAAGGCCGAGATAATGCCGACCACGCCGAGCGGATGCCACTGCTCGTACATGCGATGCGCGGGCCGCTCGGAATGCATCGAGAGACCGTAGAGCATGCGCGACTGGCCGACGGCGAAGTCGGCGATGTCGATCATCTCCTGCACTTCGCCGTCACCCTCGGCCTTGATCTTGCCCATCTCGAGGCTCACGAGGCTTCCGAGCAGGTCCTTCCTGGCGCGCAGCGCCTCGCCCACTTGCCGCACGGCCTCGCCGCGGCGCGGAGCGGGCACTTCGCGCCAGGCGCGAAACGCCTCCACGGCGCTCGCCATGACGCGCTCGAAGTCCTGTGCACCCGCGGCGCGCACCTTGGCGATGAGCTCGCCGGTCGCGGGATTGACCGAATCGATCAACGGCGCGTTGCGCTCGGCGTGCCAGCTGCCGGACCAGGCGCCTTCGTTGACGGCGGACAGGCCGAGCCCGGAAAGAATCTCCGACGTTGTCGTGCCGCCCTTGCCGGATTCCAGCTTGGCGGGTCGCTGAGCGGGCGCGTGCGGCATCCGGTTTTCCAGGCTGACGGGGTGGCGCATTCTGCCTATTTCGCCGCCGGTAAACCACCCCCGGAAGGCGCCGCTTTTTGCAGTGCAGCGAATGCGTGTACGATGGTCGACAGCATGAGAGCCGTGCCCAAGACACCGGTCTGGAGTCCCGATGGCTGGCAGCGATTACCCGCGTTGCAGCAGCCGAATTACGCCGACCCGGAGCGGCTCGCGCGCGTGCTCGCGGAGCTCGCCCGCCTGCCGCCGGTCGTCGTCTCCTGGGAAGTGGACCAGCTGCGCAAGGAACTCGCGGCGGCGCAGCGTGGCGAGCGCTTCCTGTTGCAGGGCGGCGACTGCGCGGAAAGCTTTGCCGACTGTGAATCCGACACGATCACCCGCAAGCTCAAGATCTTGCTGCAGATGAGCGTGGTGCTGCTGCACGGGCTCAAGAAACCGGTGATCCGCGTCGGGCGCATCGCCGGCCAGTACGCGAAGCCGCGCTCGGCCGACACCGAGACGCGCGAGGGCGTGACGCTGCCGTCCTATCGCGGCGACCTGGTGAACCGCGCCGAGTGGAGCGCCGCGGCACGCGAGCCCGACCCCGAGCTCCTGCTGCGCGGCTACGAGCGGGCGGCGCTCACGCTCAACTTCGTGCGCGCGCTGGTCGACGGCGGCTTCGCCGATCTGCACCACCCGGAATACTGGAACCTCGATTTCCTCAAGCATGCGAAGCTCAAAGACGCCTACCAGCGCATCATCGACTCGATCCGCGATTCGCTCGATTTCTACGAGACGATCTCGGGCTCGCCGGTGCACGAAGCCGGGCAGGTGCGCTTCTACGCGAGCCACGAAGGCCTGCATCTGCACTACGAGCAGGCACAGACGCGGTTCCTCAAGCGCCGCGAGCGCTGGTACAATCTCTCGACGCACATGCCCTGGATCGGCATGCGCACGGCGCAGCCAGGCGGCACCCACGTCGAGCTTTTTCGCGGCATCGCCAATCCGCTCGCCGTCAAGGTCGGCGGGGACATGGACGGCGGCACGCTGGCCGAGCTGGTGCGCGTTCTGAACCCGGACGACGAGCCCGGCCGCCTGACGCTCGTGCATCGCTTCGGCGCCGCGCACATCGAGCGCGCGCTGCCCGCCATCATCCGCGCGGTGCGCGACACCGGCCGCGAGGTGCTGTGGGTCTGCGATCCGATGCACGGCAACACCGAGACCACGCCGCAGGGCATCAAAACTCGGCGCTTCGAGAACATACTGGCCGAGGTCGAAACGGCATTCCGCGTGCACGAGGACTGCGGCTCGCTGCTCGGCGGCGTCCACTTCGAGCTGACCGGCGACGACGTGACCGAGTGCACGGGCGGCGCGCGCGGTCTCGCTGACGTCGACCTCGCGCGTGCATACCGGACGACCGTTGACCCGCGCCTCAATTACGAGCAGGCGCTCGAGCTCGCCATGCTGATCGCGCGCCACCGGTCGGGCTGATGGCGAGCGTCGTCCGGCCGCAGTCTCCCGAGATCCTGAGTCCCGCCGCGGTCGCATTCGTCGAGCGCCTCGCGGCGCGCTTCGCGCCTGCCGTGGACGCGCTGCTCGGGCGGCGCGCCCTGCGCCAGGCCCGCTTCGACGCCGGCACCTTGCCGGATTTCCCGCCGGAGACCGCCGCGATCCGCGAATCCGACTGGCGGGTCGGCCCGGCGCCGCCAGACCTGCTCGACCGGCGCGTCGAGATCACGGGACCCACCGACCGCAAGATGGTGATCAATGCGCTCAATTCCGGCGCCAATGTGTTCATGGCCGACTTCGAGGACTCGCTGTGCCCGACCTGGCGGAACCTGATCGAAGGCCAGCAGAACCTGGTCGAGGCGGTGCGCCGGACGATTGCGTTCACGAGCCCGGACGGCAGGCAATATCGGTTGAGCGAGCGCACGGCCGTGCTGCTCGTGCGCCCGCGCGGCTGGCACCTGCCGGAAAAGCACTGGCTCCTCGCAGGACAGCCGGTGCCCGGCGCGCTGGTGGACTTCGGCCTCTACCTGTTCCACAACGCGGCGGAACTGCTGCGCCACGGCACCGGGCCTTATTTCTACCTGCCGAAACTCGAGGGCCACCTCGAGGCACGGCTCTGGGCCGAAGTCATCGCATTCAGCGAGCAGACCCTCGGACTGCCGCGCGGCGCCGTCAAGGTCACGGTGCTGATCGAGACCATCACCGCGGCATTCGAGATGGAGGAGATCCTGTGGGAGCTGCGCGAGTGGATCGTCGGGCTCAACTGCGGGCGCTGGGACTACATCTTCAGCTTCATCAAGAAGTTCAGCCGTCGCCCGGATTTCATCCTGCCGGACCGCGGCAGCGTGACCATGACCTCGCACTTCCTGCGCTCCTATTCCCAGCTCCTGATCAAGACCTGCCATCGCCGCGGCGCCTTCGCCATGGGCGGCATGGCCGCGCAGATCCCGATCAAGGGCGACGCCGAGGCCAACGAGCAGGCGCTCGCGCGCGTGCGCGCCGACAAGGAGCGGGAGGCGGGCGATGGTCACGACGGCACCTGGGTTGCGCATCCGGGGCTGGTCTCGATCGCGCGCGAGGTGTTCGACCGGCGGATGCCGGGCCCGAACAACCTGGGGCGGCTGCGCGAGGACGTGCAGGTGCGCGCCGCCGACCTGCTCGCGGTTCCGCAGGGCGCCATCACGCTGGCGGGGCTGCGCAACAACATCGACGTCGGCATCCGGTATCTCGCTGCGTGGCTCGACGGCAACGGCTGCGTGCCGATTCATCACCTGATGGAAGACGCCGCCACGGCGGAGATTTCCCGTGCCCAGCTCTGGCAGTGGGTGCGCCACCGCTGCCGCACCGGGGACGGTACCGACATCACGCTCGAACGGGTACGCGCCGAAATTGTGCGCGCGCTCGCTGCGATCCGGCAGGAAGCCGGTGCAGAATCACGGGAAGGCGGCCACTTTGCGCGCGCCGCGGAGCTCCTGGAAGGACTGACCGCAAACCCGGAATTCGAGCCATTCCTGACCCTCGTCGCCTACCGCGACATCGACTGAACCGGAGCCTCCATGACGCTGCCGACCGCCGCCGAAATACGCCGTGACTGGGACACGAACCCGCGCTGGAAGGGCGTCACGCGCGCCTATCGACCCGACGACGTCGTGCGGCTGCGCGGCACGGTCGAGGTGGAGCATTCCGTCGCGCGCCAGGGCGCGGTGAAACTCTGGCGCTATCTGCACGAACTCCCGTTCGTCAACGCGCTGGGCGCACTCAGCGGCAACCAGGCCATGCAGCAGGTCCGCGCCGGGCTCAAGGCCATTTACCTGTCGGGCTGGCAGGTGGCCGGGGACGCAAACCTCGCCGGCGAGATGTACCCGGACCAGTCGCTGTA
>Ga0187892_10002829_pt1 | contig 33379 bp, 31 predicted proteins | sample MA1701073metaG_FD_139345 | JGI IMG/M metagenome (GOLD analysis project Ga0187892, IMG submission 139345) | Bio-ooze microbial communities from a basaltic lava cave in the Kipuka Kanohina Cave System on the Island of Hawaii, USA - MA170107-3 metaG ... | reverse complement strand
CGCCACGCCCGCCTGCTTGCGGACGGTCGAGCCGCGGCCGTCCGCGCCCACCACCAGCCGACACCGCGCGGTGTGGGGCGCGCCGCCGTGGCGGTAGCGCAGCTCGCGGCGCCCGCCCTGCGGATCGCCGAGCTCGATCTCCTCGACGCCGCGCAGCACCACCGCCCCGGCTGCCTCGGCCGCCTCCGACAGGATCCGGCACATGCGCGGGTGACCGAGGCAGAGCGGCCCGGGCACGTCGGGGACGAGCGCGCCGAGCGGAAGCCGCGGACCGCTCTCGTCGCGGCCGTCGTGAAAGGTGCGGTGCTCGGTCACGTGGTGGCCGCCGGCGCCGCGCAGGGTGTCGTACAGGCCCAGGCGCTTCGCTTCGACGACGCCCCAGGGCGCGAGCCACTCGCCGCGCACGCGATCGCGGTACTCGAGGTCCTTCTCGAGCACGAGCACCGAGCACCCGGCGCGCGCGAGCACGGTCGCGAGCGCTCCGCCGCCGATCCCCGCGCCCACCACTACGACGTCGAAGTCGCTCACGGGCCAGTCATAGCAGATTCGCGCCGCCCACCGCGCGCGACGCCCAGTGGCGCGGCGCGCGCCCGAAGCGCTTCTCGAAGCGGTCCGCGAGCGCAGCCGCGAAGCCGGGCGCCGAACGCGCCTCGACCAGGACGACCACGCAGCCGCCGAAGCCCGCGCCCGTCATGCGCGCCCCGATACAGCCCGGGAGCCCGCGCGCGTCCGCGACCAGGGCGTCGCTCTCGGCGACCGTCACCTCGTAGTCGGCGCGCAGGCTCTCGTGGGAGGCGAACATCGCCTCGCCCGCGCGCGCCAGGTCGCCGCTCGCGAACGCGGCGGCGAGACTCCGCACGCGCGCGATCTCGGAGAGCACGTGGCGCGCGCGCCGGAAGGCAACGGCGTCGAGCACTCGCTCCAGTCCCGCGAGCTCCGCCGGTGCGAGCTCCGACAGCGAGTCGAGCTTCCGGCCCAGCGCCGCGCGCGCGCCGGCCAGCGCGCGCTCGCACTCCGCGCGCCGCGCCGCGTAGCTCCCGGCCCGCAAGCTCCGCTCGACGCCGGTATCGAAGATCAGGATCTCGATCCGGTCCGGGATCGCGACCGGGCGCGCCTCGAGCCGCGCGCAGTCGAGCAGCAGGGCCGAGCCCGGCTCGTTACACAGCACGGCGTAGTGATCCATGATCCCGCACGGTACGCCCGCGAACTCGACCTCGGCGCGCTGGCAGAGCCGCGCCAGCTCCGGCCGGTCGAGCCGGACCTCGGGCGCGCCGGAGGCCGCGATCAACGCCAGGGCGGTGGCCGCCTCGAGCGCGGCCGAGCTCGACAGCCCCGCCCCCTCCGGCACGTCGGACAGCACGGCGAGCTCGAAGCCGGTCTCGGCGGCGAGCCCGGCGCCGGCGAGCACGCGAGCCGTGCCGCGCGCGTAGTCCAGCCAGTCCCCGGCGGGCGGATCGAACAGGTCCGCCTCGGCGCGCCCGCGCTCGCGCGAGAAGCCGACCACCCGGCCGTCCGCGCGCGGCCGCAATGCCACCCGGGTGGCGAGCTCGATCGCGGCCGGAAACACCAGGCCGCCGTTGTAGTCGGTGTGCTCGCCGATCAGGTTCACGCGCCCCGGGGCACGCGCCGCGCCGGCCGGGAAGCCCGAGAAAATCTCGCCGAACAGCGCCCTTACCAAATCGAGCCCCCTGGCCTAGCGTCCAAGCCGCGATTTCTACTATGGCCCGGGCGCTTCTGACAGCTCTCCTCGCGTGCGCTCTGTGCGCCACCGCCGCCGCGGATCCGAGCTCCCGGCGCACCCCGGTCGTGGCGGCGGCCGAGAGCGGCGCCCCCTCGACCGTGAACATCGTGTCCACGCAGACGGTCACACGCGGCGCCAACCCCTTCATGCGGGGCGATCCGTTCTTCGACGAGTTCTTCCGCCGCTTCATGAACCCGCGGCCGAGCCAGAGCCAGAGCCTGGGGACCGGAGTCATCATCAACAGCGCGGGCTACGTCCTGACCAACGAGCACGTGCTCTCGGGCGCGACACAGATCCGGGTCAGCCTGGCGGACGGCCGCCAGTACGACGCGGAGCTGGTCGGCGGCGATCCGGCGAGCGACCTCGCGGTGGTGCTGCTGAACGCAGACGGGCCCCTGCCCGCGCCCCGCCTCGGCGACTCCGACCAGGTGATGATCGGCGAGACGGTGGTCGCGATCGGCAACCCGTTCGGCCTGAACCACACCGTCACCACGGGCGTGCTGTCCGCCGTGAACCGCTCGATCCGCGGCGACGGCCGCGAGTACCACGGCTTCCTCCAGACCGACGCCAGCATCAACCCCGGCAACTCCGGCGGACCGCTGCTCAACCTGGACGGCGAGGTGATCGGCATCAACACGGCGATCCTCGGCAACGCGCAGGGCATCGGCTTCGCCATCCCGATCAACCGCGCGCGGCGGATCGTCGACGACCTGATCCGGCACGGCGAGGTGGTGCCGGCCTGGCTCGGCATCTGGCTGCAGGAGCTGACGCCGAAGCTGCGCGAGGCGCTCGGCGCGCAGCGCTCGACGGGCGTCCTGATCTCGACCGTGTACGAGGACACCCCGGCCGCGGCGGCCGGCGTACGGCGCGGCGACGTGCTGGTGTCGGTGGACGGAGCCGACGTGCGCTCGCGCCGCGACTTCTACGAGATCGCGCGCAGCCTGACGGTCGCGCAGACCGTCAAGCTCGCGCTCGACCGCGGCGGCTCGCGCGTGCTGGTGGAGGTGCAGGCCGAGAAGTTCCCCGAGACCCGCGCGGACGAGTTCGCGCAGGTGCTGCTGGGGCTCGAGCTCGCCGACCGCAGCCCGCAGCTCGCGCGCAAGTACCAGATCGCCTCGGAACGCGGCATGATCGTGGCGTCCGTGGTCCCGCACAGCGCCGCGCAGGAGCGCGGGCTGCGTCCTGGCGACCTGATCCTCCAGATCGGCCGCGAGCGCGTCGATGATCGGACAGCGCTGCGCCGCGCGATCCCGAAGATCCTCGGCCAGGACGGCGTCGTAGTCGTGGTACAACGCGGCCGGCAGTACGGCAGCGTGATGCTCGAGCTCTGGTGATGCTCGAGCTCTGGTGATAGGGAGAAGTCGATGCGTCGTTCGATCGTGTTCGTTCTTTCGCTTGGCCTGGCCGCCGCGCCGGTGCTCGCGGGCGCGGAGCTCGTGCGGCCGTTCTGGACCGAGGGCGAGCCTGGCGACGCGTCCGCGCGCCCCGACTCCCTGGCCGACCTCGCGGAGAAGGTCTCGCCGGCCGTGGTCAACATCAAGGTCGAGCGCAAGCAGGCGCTGCGCGGCGGCGCCGAGGAGCTGTTCGAGGAGTTCTTCCAGCAGCGCAAGCCGGGCGAGAAGGGCCAGCGCAAGGGTCCGCGCCAGTTCAGCGTGCCGTCGACGGGCTCCGGCTTCGTCGTTTCGGCCGACGGCCTGATCGTCACGAACAACCACGTGGTCGAGAACGCGGACAAGATGGTCGCGGTGTTCGACGATGGCACCGAGCTCGAGGCGAAGGTCGTGGGCCGCGATCCCAAGACCGACCTCGCGCTGATCAAGGTCTCGTCCGAGAAGCCGCTCACGGCCGTGCCGCTCGGCGACTCCGAGGGCCTGCGCGTCGGCAGCTGGGTGATGGCGATCGGCAACCCGTTCGGGCTCGATCACACCGTCACCGTCGGCATCCTGTCCGCGAAGGGCCGCTCGAGCTTCGGCGGCGAGCAGATCGCCGGTCCCTACGACGACTTCCTGCAGACCGACGCCAGCATCAACCCGGGCAACTCGGGCGGTCCGCTGATCGACATGAAGGGCCGCGTCGTGGGCATCAACACCGCGATCGCCGCCAGCGGCCAGGGCATCGGCTTCGCGATCCCGATCAACATGGCGAAGAGCCTGCTGCCGCAGCTGCTCGAGACCGGCTCGGTCACGCGCGGCTGGCTCGGCGTGCAGATCCAGCGCGTCACCCCGGCGCTGGCCAAGACCTTCAAGATCGACGACGCCAAGGGCGCGCTCGTCGGCCAGGTGTTCGAGAACAGCCCCGCGTCCAAGGCCAAGCTCGAGCGCGGCGACGTGATCACGAAGTTCAACGGCAAGCCGATCGACGACTACGACGACCTGCCGCGCATCGTCGCCTCGACGCCGCCGGGCAGCGCGGTCGAGGTCGAGGTGCGGCGCGACGGCAAGGTGCGCAAGCTCAAGGCGACGCTCGAGAAGATGCAGGAGGAGGAGATCCAGCCCGCCAGCGACGAGGCGTCGGACATGGACTGGGGCTTCGAGGTCCAGATCATGAACGACGAGATCGCCGCGCGGCTCGGCCTGTCCGGCAAGACCAAGGGCGTGGTCGTGTCCGCGGTCGATCCCGACTCGGCCGCGGCGCGCGCCGGCCTGCGCGCGGGCGACGTGATCGTCGAGGCGAACCGGGCGGAGATCACCTCGCCCAAGCAGCTGAAGGACGCCCTCGCCTCGAGCGATGACTCCGCGGTGCTGCTCGTGCAGCGCGGCGACGGCACGCTCTACCTGGCGATCGAGAAGGAGAGTTAGAACGGCGGCCTGACGCGAAGCCGCCTTCGCGTCAGGCCCGCAAGCCGCGTGAGCGGCGCGCAGCGAGGCGCAGCCGAGCGTAGCTCATCGGACGTGGCCCCAGCGCTTCAGCTCGCGGCGGGCGATCACCATCTTGTGTACCTCGTCGGGCCCGTCGGCGATGCGCAGTGAGCGGCCGTTGCGCCACATGGCGGCGACCGGCGTGTCGTCGGACACGCCGAGCGCCCCCAGGGTCTGGATCGCGCGGTCGCACACGTCCATCAGCAGGTTGGCCGCGATCACCTTGATCATCGAGATCTCCTGCGCGGCCTCCTTCTTGCCGACCTTGTCCATCTTCCACGCCGTGTAGAGCGTGAACAGCCGCGCCTGGTCGATCTCCATCTTCGACTTCGCGATGAAGTCCTGGATGAACTGCTTGGCGCCGAGCGGCTCGCCCCCGAGCTTCCGGTTCGCCGCGTAGTCGACCATGATCTCGTACGCGCGCTGCGCGCCGCCGATGCAGCGCATGCAGTGGTGGACGCGGCCCGGCCCGAGCCGCGCCTGCGCGATCGCGAAGCCCGCGCCCTCGCGCCCGAGCAGGTTGTCGACCGGCACGCGGCAGTCCTGGTAGCGGATCTCGCAGTGGCCGCCGCCGCCCGCGTGGCCCATCACCGAGATCGAGCGCACGATCTGGAAGCCGGGCGTGGTGGTCGGCACCAGGATCATGCTCGCGCGCTCGTGCGGCGCCGCGGCCGGGTCGGTCACCGCCATCACGATCGCGAACTCCGAGCCGATCGCGCCGGTCGTGAACCACTTGTGGCCGTTCAGCACGTAGGCGTCGCCGTCGCGCTTGGCGAGCGTGGTGAGCTGCGTGGGATCGGCGCTCGAGACCTCGGGCTCGGTCATCGAGAAGCAGGAGCGGATCTTCCCCTCGAGCAGGGGCTTCAGGTACTTCTTCTTCTGCGCGTCGCTGCCGAACTCGGCCAGGATCTCCATGTTGCCCGTGTCGGGCGCGGCGCAGTTGAAGATGCGCGGCGCGATCGCGCTGCGGCCCATGATCTCGCACAGCGGCGCGTACTCGAGGTTCGTGAGCCCCGCGCCGTGCTCCGCGTCGGGCAGGAACAGGTTCCAGAGCCCGAGCTTGCGGGCCTTCTTCGCCAGCTCCGCGACGATCTCCGGCTTGTGGTGCGGGTTGCCGCTGGCCTCGACCTGCTCGGCCGCGACGCGCTCGGCCGGATAGACGAACTCGTCCATGAAGCGCTCGAGCTGGCGTTGGATCTGCGCGGTCTTCTCGTTCGGCTCGAAGTCCATCGCTTCAGTCCCCGCTGTACTTCGGCGGCCGCTTCTCGAGGAACGCGCGCACGCCTTCGCGGAAGTCGCCCGACTGCGAGGCGAGGATCTGGTTGCGGTCCTCCATCGCGATCGCCGCCTCGAGCGTCGGCGCGTCGATGCTCCAGTTCAGGCAGTCCTTGGTGAGCCGCACGCCGACCGGCGAGTTGCGCAGGATGCCGTCGGCCATCTCGCGGCCCGCGGCCTCGAGCTCGGCGTCGGGCACGACGCGCGAGACCAGGCCGGTGGCGAGCGCGCGCGGCGCCTCGATGAAGTTGCCGGTGAGCAGGAGCTCCGCGGCGACCGACGCGCCGACGATGCGCGGCAGAAAGTACGACGCGCCGATGTCGCACGCGCCCAGGCCGATGCGGATGAAGGCCGCGTTCATGCGCGCGCTCTCGCCTGCGATGCGGATGTCGCTGGCCAGCGCGAGCGCGAAGCCGCCGCCCGCGGCCGCGCCGTGCACGAGCGCGATGAAGACCTGCTGCACGCGCCGCATCTTGATCACGAGCTCGGCGATCTTGTGCTGGCCGCGCAGGCTCGCCGACACGCTCGGCCGGATCGTTCCGCCACCGCCCGACTGCTCGCGCAGGTCGAGCCCCGCGCAGAAGCCGCGCCCCGCCCCGCGCAGGATCACCACGCGCGTGTCCGTGTCGTCGTGGAGCGCGTCGAGGAAGGCGTGCAGCTCGTCGATCAGCTTCGGGCTCATGGCGTTCAGCGCCTGCGGCCGGTTCAGCGTGCAGAACATCAGGCCCCCGGGCTCGCGGGCGATCAGCAGCGTCTCGTAGGCGTCGTTCAAGGCGTTCGTCTCCTCGTCGTGGATCTCGGGTCAGTTGCGATCGAACAGCACGCCCGGGTTCAGCACCCAGGCGGGATCGAGCTCGGTCTTGGCGGCGCGCAGCGCGCGCGCGAACGCTTCGGGGCGCTCGCGGTCGTACCACTTGCGGTGGTCGCGGCCGACGGCGTGGTGGTGGGTGATCGTGCCGCCCTCGCTCGCGAGGATCTCGCCCGCGGCGTGCTTGACCGCGTCCCACAGCTCGAGCTCCGCGCCGCGCTTCGCGGGCGCGAGCAGCGAGTAGTACGGCGCGGGGCCGTCCGGGTACACGTGGGTGAAGCGGCAGGTGATCGAGCCCGCGCCGCACAGCCGCACCAGCTCGTCGTGAACCTCCTTCATCACGCGCGCGTGCAGGCGCTCGAAGCGGTCCCAGGTGGTCGCGGTCTCGAACGTCTCGCAGAACACGCCGATCGAGACCAGCGCGTCGCGCAGGTACGGCGCGCCGATGAAGGCGTTGCGCCACGCGCCCGCCGCGCCCTCGCGCGTGGCGCCGGCGTCGCCGCGCGTGCGCACGTTCTCTTCGGGAACGACGCCGCCGTGGTCGCGGCACAGCTCGACGGCGCGCGCCATCCAGGCGTCGAGCGCGTGGTCGGCGGACTCGAAGCCGAGCACCAGGATCGACTCGCCGCCCGTCGCGCCCGCGGAGGTCGCGGCCTCGCCCGGATCGAGCAGCCGGCAGTTCGCGGGCTCGAGGCCGGACTGGCTGAGCGCGCGCACCGCGGCCACCGCGGAGGCGAAGCTCGCGAAGCGCACGCTCGCGTTCGCGCGCAGCGTCGGCCGGTCCTGGAGCCGCATCCAGGCCTCGGTGATGATGCCGAGCGTGCCCTCCGAGCCGGTGAAGAAGCGGTCCGGCGACGGCCCCGCGCCCGAGCCCGGCAGGCGCGGCGTCTGCGCGACGCCGCTCGGTGTCACGACGCGCAGGCCCTGCACGAACTCGTCGATGTGGGTGTAGCGGGTCGCGAAGTGGCCGCCGCTGCGCGTCGCGATCCAGCCGCCCAGCGAGCTGAACTCGAACGACTGCGGGAAGTGGCGCAGGGTCAGCCCGTGCGGGCGCAGCTGATCCTCGAGCGACGGACCGAGCACGCCGGCCTGGATGCGCGCCGCGCGCGACGCGCGGTCGATCTCGAGCACGCGGTCCATGCGGCCGAGGTCGATCGTGACCACGCCGCGGTAGTCGCCGGCGATCGCGGTCTCGACCCCGCCGACCACGCTCGAGCCTCCGCCGAACGGCACCGCCGCGAGCCGCTCGCGCGTGCACCACTCGAGCAGCTCCGCGACCTGCGTCTCGTTCTCGGGGAACGCGACCCGATCGGGCGGCGCGGGGAACTCGCGCCGCAGCGTGCGCACGATGTCGCGATAGCCCTGGCCGTGCGCGTGGCGCGCGCGCTCCCAGGGATCGTCGGACAGGATCGCCGCGAGCGCCGAGGGCGCGCGCACGCGCGGCGCGGGCAGCGCGAGCTCGGAGATCCGCGGGTACGGCACGGGCGCGAGCTCGCAGCCGAAGCGCTCGCCGAGACTCTGTGCGAGCCGCCCGCGCGCGGCCTCGTCGGGACCCTCGTCCTCGTAGCCCCAGCCCCAGAACTTCAGGCGCTTCACCCGCGCATTATGGACGGGCGGCCCGTACATGTGGGCGGGCAGCCCGCGTGCGGCCATCGCGCTAGTCTTGGCGGCGATGGGGCGTCCCGAGTCGCTGCGAGATCTGCCGCGCGCTCTGCTCGCGCTGGTCGTGCTGCCGATCGGCGTGCTGTTCTGGAGCGCGCTCGCCTTCTTCCACGCGCTGCTCGGCGCGACGCCGCGCTCCGCGCACCGCTACTACCGCGGCTTCGCGCGCACCTGTCTGGTCGTCGGCGGCACGCGCGTCGAGCGCTTCGGCCTCGAGCACCTCGTGCCGGGCCAGGCGTACGTCGTGGTCTCGAACCACGAGAGCAACTGGGACCCGCCGACCATCATCGCCTCGCTCCCGGATCTGGTGATCCGCTTCGTGCTCAAGACCGAGCTGCTCAAGATCCCGGTGTTCGGACAAGCTCTGCGCCGCACCGGGAACATCGCGGTCGACCGCACGCGCACCAGCGCCGACGTGAAGCGGATCCAGGAAGGCATGTCGGATCGCAACGAGGACGTCTCGATCCTGTTCTTCGCCGAAGGCAACCGCTCGCGCGACGGCTCGTACCGGCCCTTCAAGATGGGCGCGTTCGCGACCGCGCTCGACTTCAAGCTGCCGATCCTGCCGATCGCGGTGGCGGGCACGTTCCGGATCTGGCGCCCGGAGACGATCTGGGTCAGGAGCGGGCCGGTCGTGCTCGAGATCGGCGAGCCGATCCCGGTCGAGGGCCTGGGCGGCGAGGACCGCGCCGCGCTGCGCGACCGCACGCATGCGGCGGTCGCGAGCTTGCGCGCACGCGCGCGCGCCCGGCTGCGCGCGCGCGGCGTGGAACCGGGCGGCAGCGACTGAGGTAGACTCGCCCGATGCAACCGCGCTCGATCCGCCTGCCCGGGATCCACGGCCTCGATCTGCACGCGCTCGAGTGGAGCCGGGAGGGAACGCTGCTCCTGTTCCTGCACGGTTTCTCGAACGACGCGCACGTGTGGGACTGGGTCGCGCCCGTGGTCGCCCCGCACTACCGCGTGGTGGCGCTCGACCAGCGCGGCCACGGCGAGTCCGCGCGCGATCCCGAGGGCCGCTACGACCACGAGACCATGGCGCGCGACGCGAACGCCGCGCTCGAGTCACTCGGCGCCGCGCGCGCGGTGATCGTCGGGCACTCGCTCGGCGGGCGCGTGGCGATGCGCTTCGCGGGGCTCTTCCCCGAGAAGCTCGCGGGCCTGGTCGTGGTCGACTCCGCGCCCGACCTCGACGCGCGCGGCACCACCCGCATCAGCCTGGACGTGCAGCAGCAGGACTGGTCGTTCGCGAGCGTCGCCGACTATCAGCGCGTGCTCGAGCGCCAGTACGCGTCGACCAAGCCCGAGATCCTGGCGAAGCTGGCCTTGCACTGGACGCGCAAGCGCGACGACGGGCGCTACGAGCTGCGCCTCGACCCCGGCTTCATGAAGGCGCGGCGCGGCGTTTCGGCCGAGGACGCGAAGGCCTGGTCGGAGCAGGAAGCCAAGCACCTGTGGGCGGCGCTCGCCAAGCTCCCCTGCCCCGCGCTGGTCGTGCGCGGCGCGGCGTCCGACGTGATGTCGGCCGAGGTGGCCGACAAGATGGTCGACGAGGTGATCCCGAACGCGAAGCTCGAGACCGTCGCGCGCGCGGGGCACTCGGTCATGCTCGACAACCCCGAGGCGTTCGAGAAGGCGCTCACGGCTTTCGTGCTGGGGGACTGAGGTCCGGCGGAGGGGGAGCGAGCGCCGGCCCGACCAGCTCGAGGTGCCTCAGCAGGATTCGGCGGATCTCCTCGATCGCCGCCGGGCTGCCCTGCGCCGAGTGGTTCCAGCGGATGATCTTCTCCGACTCGACGCCGTCGAGGTGCGCGCTCGAGTACCTCACGACGCCGTCGCTCGCGATGTCGAGCGCGTCCTCGTCGTCGACCGCGATGATCGAGTTGGCGGCGATCCCGGGCGCGATCGGCAGCGACGCCAGCACCTGGATGAAGTCGCTCGCGGGCGACATGTTGTCGATGCTGGTCGGCAGCTTGTCGAACGAGCGCAGCGCGAGCGCGCCCTCGTTCAAGGTCACCACCTCGAGCATGCGCCCCGTCAGGTCGCCCGGCAGCTCGACCAGCGATGCCGCGAAGCGGCCGAGCGTCATGCCGGCCAGGTAGCTGCCGCGGTGGGGCGTACACACGAACACGACGCGCTTCACGAACGGCTCGGGGGTGAAGAACGCGGAGCGCGTCAGGATGTCGCGCGTCTCGGCGTTCATGCGCAGCTTGTCGAGCGGCTCGTCGCTGGAGAGCTTCCAGAAGCGGTCGCCGCTGTCCACGGCCGTGAGCTTGGTCAGGAGCCCCCCCTGGCTGTGCCCGATCACGACCATCTGGCGCAGGGCGGCGTCGTCGCCGTCGGGGTCGAGGTCCCGCACCGCGTGCTCGAGCGCGCGGCGGAACTGCCCGCCGGAGTACCCGATCGGGTTGCCCGTGTTGTAGATGTACAGCCAGACCTGGAAGTGGTCCCAGATCACGCGGTCGATCTCGAGCTCGTTCACGAGATCCGCCCAGCGCGCCGGGCTCGACGCAGTTCCGTGTACGAGGACGACCGGGATCCGGCCCGGGCGGTAGGGGTGGACCAGCAGCAGGCCGTCGTCGGCCCCGCGCGACTTCGCGTTGGGACGGAAGGCGCCCGACAGGAAGCCCGCGAGCTCGAAGTCCCACCACGGCGAGTCGCCGAGCGTCGAGGCGAGCGCGGAGCTGGTCTCGAACTCGAGCGGCCAGTCGCGGCCGTCGATCTCGAGTCCGAGCACGTCGTCCTGTGAGTACAGCTCGAGGTCGCCGGCGAGCCAGCCGTTCGCGAGGTGCGCGCTCGGCCGGTCGATGCGCAGGAAGGCCGTGATCGGAACCCGGACCAGGTCCGGCACGCGCCGGTTTTGCGCTTCCTGATCGGTGACCTGCTCCTGCGAAATGCGCGCGACCAGCGGCGCGCCGATACCCGCGCGCCGGTAGCGGTTGCGCAGGCCGCGCACGCGCAGATCCGCGGCGGGCACGAACTCCTCCAGGTGGTAGCCGGCCCAGCGCATGTCCGGGGACACGAGCGTCACGTCGAGCACGCCGAACGGGAGCACGCGCGGCCCGGACTCCAGGAACACCTCGCGGCCATCGTCGCCCTTCAGACCCTCGGCGAGCGCGCGGTTGTACAGGTCGCAGGCGATGCGCACGCGCGGGTCGGCGACACCGAGCGGCGTCGTCTCGCCGTCGCCGGGGAAGAGCAGCGCGTAGGCGTAGATCGCGGAGGCCAGGTAGTAGCTGCGGTCTCCGGACTCCTGGGCCCAGGCGTAGGACAGTTCCGAGAGCGCGAACAGCCGGTACTGCCCGGCGCCGTCGTCGAGGCGCTGGTGCAGCGCGGCGAGCGCCGCGGCCGGGTCGCGCAGCCAGCGCTCGTGCAGGTCCTGCCGCTGCAGCACCTGCGTGGACAGGATGCTCGGCTCGTCGGAGTTCAGGATGTTCCGCGTGAGCTCGCGCTGGATCGAGCGCGGATCCGCGGGCGCGACGCCCACCGGCACCGCGAAGCACGCGCCGAGCGCGAGCGCGGCGGCTACCGCGAGCGCCGCCGGGATCCTGCGCGTTCCGGAGCGAAGCATGGCTTGGGCGCGGAGCTTACCGGTCCGGCGCGGGCCGCGGCCAGCGACCGCTTCGAGTGGTCGGGTAGGATGGCCGCGAAGGGAGCGACCGATGCAGCTCGCCGAGCTCGAAGATCGCCTGGGGCCGTTCGCGCGCGCGAAGTACGACGACCCCGCCGCCGAGGTGTGCGAGGTGCACATGATGCCCGGCCACGCCGGCTTCGCGTACGGCTTCTCGGTCGTGTCGCGCGGCAGCAAGCAGAGTTGGTTTCTCCGCCTGCCGCCGCCGAACGTGCAGTGGAAGGGGACCGCGGACGTGCTGCGCCAGGTCGCGGCGCTGCGCGCGCTCGACGGCGGGCCGGTCCCGCACTGCTCGGTCAAGTGGGCGGGCGCGGACCTCGAGTGGTTCGGCCGTCCGTACTTCGCCGTGCCCAAGCTCGAGGGCGACGTGCTGCGCTTCGGTCCCGGCCAGTGGGGAGAGAAGCTCTCGCCCGAGCAGCGCCGCGAGATGGCGCGCCAGGCGATGACCGCGCTCGCGAACATCCACCGCGTGGACTGGCGCGAGAAGCTCGACTACCTGGGCGAGCCGATCCCCTGTGAAGACGACGTCGTGCGCTGGGATCGCTTCGTCGAGCGCGCGGCCGATCCGGCCTCGATGGCGCTTCAGCCCGAGGTGCGCGCGAAGCTGCTCGCCAGCCTGCCGGCCGACGCGCCGGTCGGGCTCTTCCACGGCGACTACAACTGGATGAACACCTTCTGGTCGATGGATGGGAAGCTCCTGGCGGTGATCGACTGGGAGCTGTGCGGGATCGGGGCGACACTGAACGACGTCGGCTGGGTGGCGACCTTCAACGATCCCGCGGCCTGGGCGAGCGACGGCGCGCCGACGCCGGTCCTCATCCCCTCCGACGAGCTGCTCGCGCTGTACGCCGAGGCCTGGGGCGCGCCGCTCCCGAACCTGGCGTGGTTCCGGGCGCTCGCCGCCTACAAGTTCGCGATCATCACCGGCCTGAACCTGGGCCTGCACCGGCGCGGGAAGCGCCACGATCCCCTGTGGGAGATCACCGGCCGCTCGATCGTGCCGCTGCTCGAGCGGGCGCGCGCGCTGCTCGGCTAGACCGGCGCCTTCTTTACCAGCCGCAGGAGCCAGATCAGGACCACGGCTCCGACCGTGGCCATGACGAGGCTCCCGAGCAGCCCTCCCGCCTGCAAACCCAGCAGCGCGAAAAGGAACCCACCTACCAGGGCGCCGATCACGCCGACGATCAGGTCTCCGACCAGGCCGAAGCCGCCGCCCTTCATGATCTGGCCGGCGAGCCACCCCGCGGCCAGTCCGATCAGGAGAAACCAGAGCAGAGACATGCGCACTCTCCTCCCGTGTCTCGCGAATCTCTCTTGGTTGGCGCGCTACTGAGTGGCTTCGGCGGCCTTCTCCGCGGCCTTCTTCGCGGCCTCCTCGGCCTCCTTGGCGGCGTCCTGCGCGCCGGCCGAGACGTCCTCGACGGCGTCCTGCACGGCCTCGCCGGGGCGGCGGTCGAGCGCGTCGTTGACGGCGTCCGCGGCCTTGTCCATCGCGCCCTTCTCCTCACACGCGCTGAACGAGAGCACGGCCATACCCAACACCAGGACACGTACGAGCTTCATGGCGTCACCTCCCGCTCCAACGTAGCACCGGACACCCCGATCTACACCGTGATCTGCCGCACAATGTCTCCGGGGTCGAAATAGACGCGCTCGCACACGATACCGGCCTCGTCGAACACGAAGTACGCCATCATGCGGGTGCGGAACGCGCGGCCGGTGGGCTCGAGCGCGCCCAGCCGGCCGCCGTGAGTGCCGAGCAGCCAGAGTTCGACGATCACCGCGTCGTCGCTGTGACGCAGCGAGATCAGCTCGTTGCGCTGGTCGGGAAAGGCCGCGCGCGAGGCGCGAAAGTACTCGCGAACCGCGGCCTCGCCGTCGTGCACCTGGCCGGTGGCGACGAGCTCGTAGCGCGGGTGAGAGAAGGTCGCGATGGTCGCGTCGAAGTCGTGCTCGTTCTCGCTCTGCATGTGGCGCCGCACGACGGCTTCGCGCCAGGCCCGGACCTCGGCCGTGGGCTCGAGCGACGCGACCAGGATCAGCGCGGCGTTCTCGGCGCCCCAGAGCGTGCGCGATTCGAACAGCGGCTCGAAGCCCTGCGCCAGGTAGAAGGCGCGCGTCCGCTCGTACCCGGGGTCGGGCGTGGCCGGGCCGCGCGTCTTCACGTGCAGCCAGCGCGCGCCGAGCGCCCGGCTCGCCCCGCGCGCCCAGCGCACCAGCTCGCGGCCCACGCCCTGCCGGTGCAGCGCCAGCTCCACCCCCATGACGTGGATCTCGGCCGACACCGGATTGTGGAGCTCGAGCGCGAGGAAGCCGACGATCCGCCCGTCGCGCTCCGCGACCGCCCCGGGCAGGCGCGACAGGCTCGCGACGTAGGCGCGGTTCGCCTCCTCCATTCCGAACCAGTCCGGGAGCCCGGCGAGGATGCGCGCGCAGGCGGCGACGTCGGGCGGCTTCAGCTCTCGTACGGCGATCGACATCTCTTCGCGACGGCTCCGTTCGGGATCAGATCGGGGCCAGCGCACGGTGCGGCTGGGCGGGCAGCTCGACCTCGATCGCGTCGCCGGGCCGCACCTCGCCGCCCGCGAGCACGACGGCCATGATACCCGCCTTGCGCACGAGCCCTCCGCCGGCGTCGCGCGCGAGCGTGGCCTTCATCAGGCCCGGGGCGATGCCGTCGAGCTGCAGGCAGGGATTGCGCAGGCCCGTGACCTCGACCACCGCCTCCGCGCCCAGACGCAGACGCGCACCGGCCGGCAGCCCGAGCAGGTCGATGCCGCGCGTGGTCACGTTCTCGCCCATCTGCCCGGGCGAGATCGAAAAGCCCGCGCGCGCGAGCTCGTCGTGGAGCTCCGCGTGGATCAGGTGCACCTGCCGGTAGTTGGGCTGGCTCGGATCCCGCGCCACGCGCGAGCGGTGCTTCACCGTCACGCCCGCGTGCGCGTCGTCCGCGACGCCGAGCCCCGCCTCGAGCCGGATCCCGGCCTCGTTCTTCTTCGCCATCGAGTGGGTCGCACTGCGACTCACCGCGATCACCGTCGACTTCACGGGGCGAAATCTATCAGGGCCGGCGCTTGCGCGCGTGGACCGCTACTCGACGTCGTTCGGATCGTTGAACAGCACCGTCAGCTTGATCGAGCCGTGCCCGCGCTGCGGGAACGCCGGGTTGTTGGGATCGCCCGGATCGAGATTGGAGGCGGTGTCGTCGGGCGGGAACAGCACGAGCGAGTTCAGGAAGTCGAGGATCGCGTTGCGCGCGTCGGCGGGCAGGGCCGCGTACGCGTCGCGCGAGCCTCGCGCCTCGCCGCCGTGGCGCAGGATCACCTCGTTCAGGTTGATGCTGCGCCCGTCGTGGCCGTAGGGCGGAGTCGAGCCGACGCCCCACAGCGGCTCGGTCACGAACAGCGTGCGGATCGAGCCGTCGAAGTTCCGCTCGTGGAACTGCGGACCGAGATCGTGCCGCTTGAAGTCCGAGAAGACGTCCCGGACCACGAACGAGCCCCGCGACGCGCGCTTCAGGCTGGGATGGCTCGGCGTGTCGCTGGTCGCCGTGAACAGCGTGGTCGCGGTGGCGAACAGCCGATTGAAGTGGCCGCGCGCGGGATCGAACGCGGTCTCGACGTCGGCGACGCGCCGGTCGCTGTCGATGGTCAGGTTCGGCGTGTGGCACGACGCGCAGCCGATCATGGTGAACGCGTTGCGGCCGTAGCCCGTCGAGCGCGTCTGCTGCCCGTGTCCCGCCTTGAAGTAGTTCAGCAGGTAGAACTCCATGTGATCGATCAGCGCCGTCGGCATCTCGTTCCCCTTGCCGTCGCCGTCGTCGTCCGCGGTCTCGCTCGGGGCGCCGGGCACCTGGATGCGATCGAGCGCCGGGTCGAGCACCATGCCCGACGGCGTGACGACGCGCCGGCCCGCGGCCGCGGCGATCAGATCCGCGTCCGGCGACTCGAGGCCCATCTCGTCGTTGAACGCTCCCACCGAGAAGCCGCGGATCGAGAACTCGCCGCCGTGGTGGAAGAACGGCCGCACGCGCAGGTCGGGATCGACGCCCTGTACGCCCGACGTGTCGAGGCTGCCGTTCGGGCGCGCGGTGATCCGGCCGAAGCGCGTGCCCTTGGCCGAGAGCGACCTCGTGACGCTGCGGCGCGAGCGCGCGGCCTCGCGGATCGCCTCGCTGCGCGTCCTGCGCAGCTCCGTGGTCATCTCGTCGGCCAGCATCTCCACCAGGCCGAGCCCGAACAGGTGCGGCGCGTCGCGGCTGTCGGGGCGCGTGAACACGTCGCCGCCGAAGCCGGCCGAGCCGCGCGGCCGGCCGTGACAGCCCGCGCAGCTGTCGACCAGCCCCGCGCCCGGCGACGGATCGCCGTTGATGTCGTCGTGGATGCCGTCGCGGGAGCGCGGCCCCGCTCCCTGGGCGATCGTGAACTTGCGCTGGAACAGCTGCCGCCCGCGCCGGATCGAGCGCGCCGGATCGCGGTTGATCAGGTAGAGCGACGAGCCGGGCGTGAGCAGGTCGCCGCGCCCCGCGCCGATCTGCTGGGCGAGCGACTTGTGGATGCCCTCGTTCTCCGGGTTCGGAGTCTGGGTCGTGTCGGTCATCTGCGCGTGGACTTCGGAGCCGACAAAGAACAGTGTCACCGTGGCCGCGAGCACGAGCTTGAACATGGATACCTCCCCGTGCTCTCGACTCTACGGCCGACGCTGCGAAGAAGTGCGTGGGCGCGATCACCGTGACGCGTCACACTTCGCTGCGTCGTGCGGCTATGCTCGACGGCGGAAGGAGATCACACATGCAGCGGTCGCTCGTCACGCTCGTACTCGCACTCGTGACCCTCGCACTGCCGATCGTCGCCGCGGCTCAGGATCCGTCGGCCGCCCTGGCCAAGTCGACGCCCGAAGAGCGCGCGGCGTTCCAGACCGAGTACATGAAGACCAAGCTCGCGCTCGCCGACGAGCAGGCGCCGAAGGTTCAGTCGATCAACCTCGACGCCGCGCAGAAGATGGAGCCGGTGATCAAGGGCACGGACGGCCCGCTCGTGAAGCTGCGCCAGGCGCGTGCGATCGAGGCCGAGAAGGAAGCCGCGCTGCAGGGCGTGCTCACGCCGGATCAGTTCCAGAAGTTCCTCGCCATGAAGGACGAGCTCCGGCAGAAGCTCGAGCAGAAGATGGCGGAGAAGGCGACGGGATCGCCCTGATCAGGAGCGCGAAGCGCCGCGCTCGAGCGCGAGCGGCCCAGGCCCCTTCGCGGCCAGGAACAGGAACACGAACGCGTAGAGCGCGGCGAGCTCGCCGCCGTTCTGGATCGGCAGCGGTCCCTTGGGCTGGTGGAACATGAAGTAGGCGACGGCCATCTGGCCGCTACACACGAACGCCGCCAGGCTCGCGCGCACGCCGAGCGCGACGAGCAGGCCCCCGACCAGCTCGATCACGCCGCCGATCCACATCAGCGTGAAGAGCGGCGCGGTCGCGCCCGCGTTCCCGCCGAAGCCGCCGAGCACGCCAAACAGCTTCTGCGCCCCGTGACAAGCGAACAAGAGCCCGGCGACGATGCGCAGCAGCGCGTGGGAGAGCGGGCCGATGCGCGCGAGCAGGTTCTCCATCCCTCACTCCGACCAGGCGAAGCGCGTGCCCTCGGGCGTCTGCGTCGGCACGAGCGCGCCGAGCTCGAGCACGCGCTGCAGCTCCGCCGCCGCGAACTCGCGCTTCACGTTCGCCGCCTCGGCGACGGCCGTCACCAGCGACCCCACCGCGTCGTCGCGGTAGGCGGGCAGGCCCTCGACCACGTCGTCGAGCAGGAGCTTCCACAAGAGCTGCTGGCGCAGCCGGCGCAGGTACATCTTGCGCTCGTACGGCGGCAGCTGGTCGCGCGCGAACAGGTGGTCCTGGTAGAGCATGTAGCGCTCCATCGTGTCCTCGTACTCGTCGGCGACCTTCTGGATCACCGTGGGCGAGGCGCCGGTCGTGCGCGTGACCACGTGGTTCGCGTCGTACTTCGTCCAGTCGCTGGTCAGGATCTCGAGCCCGTACTCGGAGGCGCGCTCGCGCACCTCGGTGCCGGGGAACGGCGCCAGGATGTGGAAGCCGTAGAGCGAGCCGAACTCCTGGTGCAGCTCGTTCGCGAACTCGACCGTCCTGCGCAGCGTCTCCTCCGTCTCGCCGGGCAGGCCGATGATGAACGAGGCCAGCGCGCTGATGCCGACGTCCTGCGTCATGCGCATGGCCTCCTTCACCTTGGCGAGGTTCGACTTCTTCTTCACCAGGTCCAGGATCTCCTGGCTGCCGCTCTCGACGCCGAAGCAGATCGCCTGACAGCCGGCCTTGGCCATCGTGTCGACGATCTCGGGGCTGATCGTGTCGACGCGCGAGAAGGCGTTCCAGCGGATGCCGGTGTTGCGCCGCACCAGCTCCCCGCAGACCGCCAGGAAGTGCGCGCGGTAGAGCGTGAACAGGTCGTCCTCGATCGTGATCTCGGTGAAGCCGAGCCGCGCCAATTCCTCGATCTCGTCCACGCACAGGCTCGGGTCGCGGTAGCGCACCTGGCGGCCGGTCCACTGCGGCGCGGAGCAGAACACGCAGGCGTACGGGCAGCCGCGGCTGGTGACCACGCTCGCGTGGCTGTCGAACGCGAGGTAGCGCGCGAGCGGCACCAGGTCGCGCGCGGGCGTGGGCAGCGTGTCGAGATCGTCCTCGAGCGCGCGCGGGGCGTTGCGCACCATGCGGTCGCCGTCGCGCAGCGCGAGCCCGCGCACGTCGCGCACGTCCATGCGGCCCTCGAGCGAGCGCACCAGCTCGCGCATGGTGTGCTCGCCCTCGCCGATCGCGATGTAGTCGAGCGCCGGCAGGTCGCGGAAGCTCGACTCGATCTCGAAGGAGACGTGCGGGCCGCCCATGACGATCGGCACCGCGCCGTCGCACTTGCGCACCACCTCGGCGATCGACGCGGCGATGTGGTGGTTCAGCGTGACGGAGGTGATTCCCACCACCTGCGGCCGGAAGCGCGCCATGCGGCGCTCGATCTTCTCGGGCGTGGTGCGCGAGAGCAAGAGGTCGAGGATCTCGACCTCGTGCCCCTCCGAGCGCAGCGCCGACGCCACGTACGGCAGCGTGACCAGCAGCCGCGGAAATTCCTCGAACGGGTACGAGGGATTGATCAGGAGCACCCGCATGACACCTCCTCACCCGGGACGGAGCGTGCCGGGGCGTGCGCGCATTCTATCCAGGCGCGCCGGGATTCGTCAGGAATTCAGCCGCCGGCCAGGCGCGCGGCGATCGGCGCGAACGCCTCCATGTCGCGCTCGAACAGCACGAAGTACGAGATCCCGAAGCGCGCGCGGCGCTCGCGCAGCTGGGCCTCGATCTCGCGCTCGCTGCCGAGCAGCGCGTAGGGCGTTTCGAGCAGCGCGTCGGGTGGAATTCCGAACGCGCCCGCCAGCCGGCTCGCGGCCTCGCGCCGGTCGGGCACGATCGCCACGGTCTGGATCAGGGTGTTCAGCTCGAGCGCGGCGAAGCGCTCGCCCGCGGCCTCGCGCACCCACGCCACCTTGGCGTCGAGCGCGGCAGCGGACAGATCGCCCAGGTCGAGCCCGCCTTCCGGAAGCGAGCGCATCACCAGCCCGACGATGTCGGCCTCGCGCGCGGCGAGCCGCAGGATGCGCGGCCCGCCGCCGCCCACGAGCAGCGGCGGACCCGGGCGCTGCACGGGAACCGGCGTGCTGCGCAGCTCGCGCAGCTGGTAGTGGCGGCCGGCGAAGCTCGCCGGCTCGCCGCGCCACAGCGCGCGCAGCACCGGGATCGCCTCCTCGAGCCGGGCGACGCGCGTCGCGCCCGGCTCGAAGGCGATGCCCGCCGCGTCGTACTCGGAGCGCATCCAGCCCGCGCCGATCCCGAGCTCGAAGCGGCCGTCCGTGAGCAGGTCGAGCGTCGCCGCCTCCTTGGCGAGCAGCGCCGGGTGGCGGAAGTCGTTGTCGAACACCAGCGCGCCGATGCGCAGCGAACGCGTCGCTTCCGCCGCCGAGAGCAGCGCGGGCACCGGCGCGAGCTGCTCGCCCAGGTGGTCGGGCGCGACCAGTACCTGGTAGCCGAGTGCCTCGACGCGCCGCGCCTTGTCCTGCCACTCGACTCGCGACGCCGCGTCCGAGCACTGCACTCCGAAGCGGAACGCGCGCGGCATGTCCGCGAGGCTAGCGCTTCGCGCGCGGGCGGCGCGAGCGCGGTGCGAACTCGCGCGCGAGCAGCTCGATCAGCGCCTGCTCGAGCGGGCCCTGGTGTGCGCCGCGCCGACGAACCGCGACCACCGGCTGCTCGGCGTGCAGGTTCGCGACGGCCACCGTGCGCAGCCGTCCGCGCCGCAGCTCCTCGCGAAAGCTCGAGCTCGGCAGCAGGGCGATGCCGAGCCCCGCCTCGACCAGGCGCTTCTGCGCGGTCAGGCTGTCGACGTGCTTGATGCGCGGGCTCGCGGAGCCCGCGGCGATCAGGCGGCGCTCGAGCGACGCTTCGGGCTGGCGGCGATCGGGTGGAAAGCCGAGCCAGGCGTCGTCCGCGAACGCGCGCAGATCCGCGACCCGCTTCGCGCGCACGCGGTGCGCGGCGGGCACCACCACCTCGAGCGCCTCCGCGCCGAGCGCGATCGACTCGAGCCGCGGATCGGGATCCGCGAAGTAGCGCAGGCCCAGGTGCGCCTCGCCGCGGCGCACCAGCTCGCTCACCTCCAGGCTGTTCGCCGTGCGCAGCTCGACGGTGGTGCCAGGGAAGCGCGCGCGGAAGCGGCGCAGCGCGGCCACGATCTGCGCGTCGGCCAGCGTTCCCACCAATGCGAGCTCGAGCGCGAGCGGCGCGGACGTCTTCGTGCCGAGCTCGCGCAGCGCGCGCTCGCCGTCGCGCACCGCGGCCAGCGCCGCTTCCGCGTGGGGCAGGAGCGCGCGGCCCGCGTCGGTCAAGCGCACCCCGCGGCCGAAGCGCTCGAACAGCCGCGCGCCGAGACCCTGCTCGAGCTGCCGGATCCGCCGGCTGATCGCCGGCTGCGAGCGGTGCAGCCGGCGCGAGGCCCCGGTCACGCCCGCGCCGCCCGCGATGCACACGAAGGACTCGAGCTCGTCGAGGGTCATCCATGCATTCTACAAATGAATCGCCTGAGATGTATGCATTGGACGGATCTGTGGCCGGGGCCGAAGGTGCGGGCATGAACGACCCGCACGACCGAGCCCTGCGCTTCCGAGCCCTCCACGCCGGCCCCGAGCCGCTCCTCCTGCCCAATCCCTGGGACCCCGGCAGCGCGCGGCTGCTCGCGCACCTCGGCTTCGAGGCGCTCGCGACCACCAGCCTCGGCGTCGCGAACCGGCTGGGCCGGAAGCGCGCGAGCGCGGCGGACCTGCTCGACGACTGCCGCGCGATCTGCGCCGCGACGAGCCTGCCGGTCAATGCGGACCTCGAGAACGGCTTCGCGGACGACCCGGCCGAGGCGGCGAAGATCTTCGGCGAAGCGTACGCGTGCGGCGCGGCCGGCGGCTCGCTCGAGGACGCGACCGGCGACCCGGCCAGGCCGATCTACGACTTCGCGCTCGCGGTCGAGCGCGTGCACGCGGCGGTCGAGGCGGTCCGCGCCCTACCCGGCCCGTTCGTGCTGACGGCGCGCGCGGAGAACCTGCTGCACGGCGCCGGCGATCTCGACGACACCATCCGGCGTCTGCAGGCCTTCGAGCGCGCCGGCGCCGAGGTCCTCTACGCGCCCGGCCTGCGCAGCCTCGACGAGATGCGCACCGTGGTGCGCTCGGTGGGCCGGCCCCTGAACGTGGTGATGGGCTTCGCCGACCCGACCATCACGCTCGAGCAGCTGCGCGAGGTCGGCGTGCGCCGCGTGAGCATCGGCGGCGGACTCTCGCGCCTCGCCCTGCGCGCGTTCCTCGAGGGCGCGCAGGAGATGCGCGCGGGCAGATTCGGGTTCGTGACCCGCATGGCCAGCCTGAAGGAGCTGCAGTCGGCGTTCGTTTGATCGACTTCGGCTCGCGCTTCGCTAGCGGCGCGCGAGCACCGGCGCGAGGTCGCGCGTCGCCTGGCGCGCGTCGACGCCGAGCGGCAGGATCGCGAGCGCGGGCGTGTCGACGCCGGCGTCGACGTAGCGCTGGATGTGCGCGCGGCACTCGGCGGGCGAGCCGTGCACGATCAGCTCGTCCACGACCTCGTCGGGGATCGCGGCGATCGCGGCCTTGCGGTCGCCCTTCTTCCACGCGTCCCACATGCCCTGGAGCTTGGGGCCGCGCCCGAGCCATTCGTGGAAGGCGGCGTAGACCGGCACGTTCAGGTAGGCGGCGATCGCGAACTTGGCCATCGCGCGCACCTGCGCCTTGTCGGGGTTGGGCGCGACGAAGATGCGCGCGACGATCTCCTTGTCGGCGCCCGCCTCCTTCACGATCGGCGCGACCTTCTTCACGTCGTCGGCGGAGAGCCAGTTGATGATCGCGCCGTCGCCCACGCGGCCGGCCAGGCGCAGCATGCCCTGGCGCAGCGCGGCGATCAGGATCTTGGGCTGGACCTCGAGCTTCACGCCCAGCCGGAAGCCCGAGACCGAGAAGCTCTCGAACTCCTCGCTGATCTTCTCGCCGGCCAGCGCCTTGCGCAGGAACTTCACGCTGTCGCGCACGCGCTGGTAGGGCTTGGTGAACGGGATGCCGTTCCACTTCTCGACGATCACGTCGGACGAGGTGCCGATGCCGACCACGAAGCGGCCGGGTGCGGCCTGACACAGGGTGGCGACGCTCATCGCGAGCAGGCCCGGGCCGCGCGTGAAGGCGGGCAGGATCGCCACGCCGAGCCGCATGTTCGGCGCCCAGACCGAGGCCAGAGCGAGCGGCGTCAGTCCGTCGTGGCCGCCGGCCTCGGACGACCAGAGATCGGTGTAGCCCAGCCGTTCGAGCTCCTGGATCCACTCGCGCTGCTCGCCGAGCGGAACGCCGTCGAGCGGGATCGTCATGCCGTAGCGGTTCATGGCGGCCATCATACACGCGCCGCTCCGCGCACGCGCCGGTCCGCGCGGTGGTAGAGTCGCGGTCATGGCGGCGACGCGCGCGCTGACGGTGCTCCGGCTCGAAGACGGCCGCGAGCTCGCGTTCGCCGAGCTCGGCGACTCGAGCGGAACGCCGGTGTTCGCCTTCCACGGCACGCCCGGCTCGCACCGCATGTTCGAGCTCATGCACGGCGACGCGCTGCGCCTGGGCGTGCGTCTGATCGCGCCCGACCGGCCCGGCTACGGCGCGAGCGACTACCAGCCGGACCGCCGGCTGGTCGACTGGCCGCGCGACGTCGCGGCGATCGCGGACTTCCTCGGGCTGGCGAGCTTCGGCGTGTTCGGCGTCTCGGGCGGCGGGCCGCACGCGGCGGTGTCCGCGCACGCGCTCGGCCCGCGTCTGCTGGGTTGCGCGATCGTGTGCGGGATCGGCGAGACGCTCACGAGCGAGGACGCGCGCGGCATGAATCCGCTGAACCGGCTCTTCTCGCGGCTCGCGCGGATCTCGACCCACCTGGTCTGGCCGTTGTTCGCGCTGACCACGCTCGCAATGCGCCTGTTCCCCGAGCCGATGTGGCGCGGCATGGTGAAGTCTCTGCCCGCGCCCGATCGCCGCGTGATGGAGCGCCCGGAGGTGCGCGCGGGATTCGTCGAAGAGAGCCGGCGTGCGTCGCGCTCGACCGCGCGCGCGACCGCGCAGGACTTCGCGCTGTTCACGCGCCCCTGGGGCTTCCGGCTCGAGGACGTCGCGACGCGCGTGGACGTGTTCTGCGGCGAGCTCGACCTGAACGTGCCGGTCGCGCACGGCCGCCGGCAGGCCGACCGGATCCCCAACGCGAAGCTGCACCACTTTCCGGAGGAGGGACACTTGCTGGTGTTCGATCGCGCCGACGAGATCCTGCTCGCGGCCGCGGGGCGCGCGTGATGCTCGCCGGCGTGCGCGTCGTCGAGCTCGCGGTCTGGGTCGCCGGCCCCGGCGCGGGCGGCATCCTCGCCGACTGGGGCGCGGACGTGGTGAAGATCGAGCCACCGGAAGGCGACCCGTGCCGCAGCCTGTTCATGCACCTGGCCAGCTTGAAGGAGCCGAAGTCGCCGCCCTTCGACCTCGACAACCGCGGCAAGCGCAGCGTCGTGCTCGACCTGCGCTCGCCGGACGGGCTCGCGCTCGCGCAGAAGCTCGTGCGCGGCGCCGACGTGTTCCTGTCCAACCTTCGGCCCGACGCGCTCGCCAAGCTCGGGCTCGATTTCGAGACGCTCGCGCGCGAGTGTCCCCGCCTGGTGTACGCGAGCGTCACCGGCTACGGGCTGCGCGGGCCCGAGCGCGACCGCGCGGCCTACGACGTGGGCGCGTTCTGGGCGCGCACCGGCGCCGAGCACATCATGTTCCCGACCGACGTCGAGCCGCACGGCGTGCGCGGCGGCTTCGGCGACCACGTGACCGCGATGACGCTGGTCTCCGGCATCATGGCGGCGCTCTACCAGCGCGAGCGCACGGGCCGCGGCCAGCTCGTGGCCACGTCGCTGCTGCGCGCGGGCCTCTACTGCGTCGGCTGGGACACGGGCATCCGCCTGCGCTTCGGCACGGTCGCGCCGAGCACGCCGCGCACGCAGCCGCTGAACCCGGTGCTGAACCAGTACCGCAGCCGCGACCGGCGCTGGTTCTGGCTGCTCGGGCTCGAGGCCGAGCGCCACTGGCCCAAGCTCGGCCGCGCAATCGACCGCACCGACCTGATCGCCGACGAGCGCTACCTCGATGCGCGCGCGCGGCGGCGCAACACGGCGGAGCTGACCGCCCTGCTCGACGAGGTGTTTGCCTCGCGCGATCTCGCGGACTGGGCCGAGCGCTTCGATCGCGAGGATCTCTGGTGGGCGCCCGTACAGACACAAGACGAGGTGGTGTGTGATCCGCAGGTGCGTGCGATGAGCGGGATCGTGACGGTTCCGGACTACGGCAACGAGGGAACGTTCGAGGCGGTGGCGACGCCGCTCGAGTTCTCGGACGCGCGGGTCGGCCCGCAGGGCCCGCCGCCGAGACTCGGCGAGCACAGCGACGCGGTGCTGCGCGAGCTGGGCGTCGACGACGCGGAGCTCGCGCGGCTGCGCGCGTGCGGAGCGGTGCGATGAAGGGGGCGGCGGAGCTGTTCGACCTGTCGGGACGCGTGGCGCTGGTCACCGGCGGCAGCCGCGGGCTCGGCAAGGAGATGGTGCTCGCGTTCGCGCGCGCCGGCGCCGACGTGGTGATCGCGAGCCGCAAGATGGACGCGTGCGCCGAGCTCGCGAAGGAGGTCGTGCGCACGACCGGCCGCCAGGCGCTGCCCTACGCCTGCCACGTCGGCCACTGGGACGAGCTCGAGGGTCTGGTCGACGCGTCGTACCGCGAGTTCGGCAAGCTCGACGTGCTGGTCAACAACGCCGGCAAGTCGCCGCTCTACGACCACGTCTCGAACCTGACCGAAGCGCAGTACGACTCCGTGCTCGACCTGAACCTGAAGGGCCCGTTCCGGCTGATGGCGCTGGTCGGGACGCGCATGGCGCAGGGCGCGGGCGGCTCGATCATCAACATCTCGAGCATCGGCGCGGTCAAGCCCGGTCCCGCCACGATCCCGTACTCGGGCGCGAAGGCGGCGCTGAACGCGATGACGGTCGGCTTCGCGCACGCGTTCGGTCCCAAGGTGCGCGTGAACTGCATCATGCCCGGCTCGTTCCTGACCGACATCTCGAAGGCCTGGGACATGAAGGCGTTCGCGCAGCAGGCGCGGCACTTCGCGCTGCGCCGCGGCGGCGAGCCGAACGAGATCGTCGGCGCGGCGCTCTACTTCGCGAGCGACGCCTCGAGCTACACGACCGGCTCGGTGCTCACCGTCGACGGCGGCGTGCCCTGAGCGGACGCCCGTGAGCGGGCTCGATCGGGCGTTCTTCGCCCGGCCCGTGCTCGAGGTCGCGCCCGACCTGCTCGGCTGCCGGCTGGTGCGCGTGCTGCCGGACCGCACGCGCCTGGTCGGCCGGATCGTCGAGGTCGAGGCGTACCTCGGCGACGGCAGCGACGCGGGCTCGCACAGCCACCGCGGCCAGACGCGCCGCAACCGCTCGATGTTCGGCCCGCCCGGACACTTCTACGTGTATCTCTCCCACGGCCTGCACGCCTGCGCGAACCTGGTGTGCGAGCCGCGCGGCTCGGGCGCGGCCGTGCTCCTGCGCGCGGTCGAGCCGCTCGCGGGCGAGGCGCGGATGAGCCGGCTGCGCGGCGGCCGGACCGAGCGCGAGCTGACGAACGGCCCCGGCAAGCTCGCGCAGGCGTTCGCGATCACGCTCGCGGACGACGGCGTCTCGGCGCTGCGCGGCCGCTTGCGCGTCGAGCGCGCGCGCGGCGAGCCGCGGCCCGCGATCGCGACCAGCCGGCGCATCGGGCTCGGCAAGGGCGTCGAGCTTCCCTACCGGTTCTTCGTTCGCGACAGCCCGTTCGTCTCGCGCACACCTGGCTGACTTCGCTCGCCTGCGGCTCGCTGCGCGCTTCGCTTGCGGCGCCGCCGCGGGCGTCCGCGGACGGCGCCAGTCCTGGCCGATCGGCGCAACCTGTCCCTATCCTACGCGGCCGTGCCGGACGGGATCGCCGCGAAGTCTTTGGGAACGCTCTCCGCGCGCGAGCGCTTCGTGCGCGCCGCGCGCGGCGAGCCCGTCGATCGCCCGCCCGTGTGGCTGATGCGCCAGGCCGGCCGCTACCTGCCGGAGTACCGCGAGCTGCGCGCGAAGACCGGCTTCATCGAGATGTGCGATCGCGCCGAGCTGGCGGTCGAGGTCTCGCTGCAGCCGTGGCGGCGCTTCGGCATGGACGGCGTCGTGGTGTTCTCGGACATCCTGCTGCCGCTGCGCGGCGCGGGGCTCGAGCTCGAGTTCTCGCCCGGCCCGGTGGTCGCGCGCCCGCTCGCCGCGGAGTCCGACCTCGCGCGGCTCGGCGGCGAGATCGAGGCATCGATCGCCGCGACCTGCCAGGCGATCACGCGGCTGCGCCGCGAGCTCGGCGAGCGCGCCGCGGTGATCGGGTTCGCCGGCGCGCCGTGGACGCTCGCGGCCTACGCGACGGAGGCGAAGCTCTCGCGCGATCTCGAGGTGCTGTCGTCGCTCGCCTGGCGCGAGCCGCGCTTCCTCGACCGGCTGCTCGACCGGATGGTCGAGACCTGCGTCGCCACGCTCGAGCTCGAGATCGCGGCCGGCGCCGACTGCCTGCAGATCTTCGACACCTGGGCCGGCACGCTCTCGGCCGAGCGCTTCGAGCGCTTCGCGGGGCGCGCGCTGCGCGCGGTGATCGAGCGGCTCGGACCGAAGCGCCCGCCGCTGGTCGTGTTCGCGCGCGGCGCGGCGCACCTGCTCGAGCCGCTCGCGGCGCTCGGCGCCGACGTGGTCTCGCTCGACTGGCGCGTCGACCTCGCGGCCGCCGCGGCGGGCATCGGGCAGCGCGTCTCGCTGCAGGGGAACCTCGATCCGACCGCGCTGTTCGCGCCCCTGCCCGAGCTCGCCCGCGAGACCGAGGCGCTCGTGCGCGCCGGGCGCGCGGCGCGCGGCCACATCGTGAACCTCGGCCACGGCGTGCTGCAGCGCACGCCCGTCGACGCGGTCGCGACCTTCGTGCGCACGGTGCAAGAATCGGCGCCGTGATGCGCGCGCACACGGTGGTGGTGGGCGCGGGCATCGCCGGCCTCGCCTGCGCCACCGAGCTGGTCGCGCGCGGCCGCGATGACGTGCTCGTGCTCGAGGCCGCGCCGCGCGCGGGCGGCCCGGCCGAGACGGTCGCGTGCCAGGGCTACACCATCGAGCGTGGCCCGAACACGGTGCGCGGCAGCGACGCGCTGGCACGGCTCGCGGAGGCCGCGGGCACGACGCTCGTTCCCGCGCGCCGCGCGCGTCCGGCGGTCGTGTCCGGCGGAACGGTCACAGAGCTGCCGCCGCCGCTGCGGAAGGTCGTCTCCGGCTCCTTCCTCCCCTATCGCGGGATGGCTTCGCTGCTCGCGGAGCCCCTGCGTCCGGTGCGCGCCGGGCCGAGGTCGGTGCGCGCGTTCGTGGAGGAGCGTTTCGGCGCGACCGTCGCCGACCGCTTCGCCGACCTGCTCACGCTCGGGATCTACGGCACGACCGCGGATCAGGTCGGCTTCGAGTCCGCGTTCCCGGAGCTGGCCGCCGCGCTCGACGGCGCGGGCGGACGCGTCGCGGCGCTCGCGCTGCGGCGGCTGGTGTCGCGCTCGTCCGCGGCGGGTGCTGCGACGCGGCGCGGTGTCGTCTCGACCCCGCTCGGTCTGGGCGGGCTGTGCGGCGCGCTCGCCGCTCGCCTCGGCGGGCGGCTGCGCCTGGCGACGCCCGTGCTGCGCGCGCGCGGGCAGGACGGTGCGTTCGAGCTCGAGCTCGGCGGCTCCGCGCCCGCCACACTCAGCTGCCAGCAGCTCGTGCTTGCGATCCCCGGGCCGGCGGCGGCGCGCGTGCTCGACGACCGCGACGCGGGCCCGTTGCTCGGCGCGTACCGCTCCGTGCCGCAACTGGTCGCGAGCTTCGCGCTCGAAGACCCGCGCTGCGCCGAACGCTGGCAGGGACTCGGCTTCCTCGTGCCGCCGCGCGAGCGGCTCCCGCTGCTCGGCTGCCTGTTGCCGAGCAACCTCTTCCCGGGCCGTGCGCCGAGCGGCGCGCTTCTGCTCTCGGTCTTCGCCGCGCCGGTGCTGCATGCGGCGCCCGATGCCGAGCTCGGCCCGGCGCTCGCTCGCGTGCTGAAACACCTGCTCGGCGCGGACCGCCCTCCCGCGCTGCTCGACGTCGCGCGCTACCCCGAGGGAATCCCGCTCTACGACGTCGAGCACCGCGCGCGTACGCGCGAGCTGCGCGCCCGGCTCGAAGCCGCGCGCGGACCGCTCGTGTGCGGCGCCGCCTACGACGGCGTCGCGTTCGCCGCCGCCGCCGAGTCCGGCCTCGCCGCCGCGCGCCACCTCATCGAGGCAAGCGTCGGCAGCTAGCGCGGCGGAGCGAGGGCCGCCCCGAGCGCAGCCGGCGAGCGGCGCCCGACATCGGACCGCGGGCCGATGTCCCGCGGTGGGCGCGCAGCGAGCCGAAGGCGAGCGTAGTCACCAGTAGATCTTCACCCTTCGTTTCCCGAACGCGCGCGCCGCCTTCACGTCGGTACCCATGTACACGTCGATCTTGCGCGTCCAGCGCTCGTGCATGCGATCGCCGACCATCCACTCGCCGTCGAGCCCGCTGATGCGCAGGCGCACGCCGTTGCGCAGGCCCATCTTCTCGAGATCGCGCGACACCGCGACGATGCGCATGCCCGGCTTCAGGCGGATCCCGAACGCGGTGACGGTGGGGGTGCCGTCGGTCTGCCCGCGCACGGAGTTGTAGGCCGTGGCGGTGACCTCGAGCTCGCGCACGGGCTTCGGCGGCGCCGGTGGCGCCTCCGGCGCACCGCGAAACCAGGCGCAGCCGGAGAGCGCGCTCGCGGCGAACAGGATCGCGAGCGCGCCCCCGGTCTTGCTCAACGGCGCGCGGCCCTCTGGGACGCGCTCACAGGTACGCGCCCAAGTCCGCGATGTCGATCAGCGGCAGGCCCCAGTGCAACGCGAAGCGCTCGAGCTCCGCGGGGCCAGCCATGTGCCCGTCGGGCGACATGATCTCGCAGCACACGCCGACGGTGGGCAGGCCCGCGGCGCGGCACAGCTCGACCGTCGCCTCGGTGTGTCCGGCGCGCTCGCGCAGTCCGCCGGCGCGCGCGCCGAGCGGGAACACGTGGCCGGGCCGCACGAAGTCCTCGGGCCGGGCGTCCGGGTGCGCGAGCCGGCGCACGGTCGCCGCGCGCTCGGCCGCCGACACCCCGGTGCCCTTCGCCGATGCGAGATCGACCGACGTGTACATCGCGGTGCCGTGGTGGTCGCCCTCGCCGGCCATCGGCGGGATGCCGAGCCGCTCGAGCCGCGCACGGTCGCACGGCACCGTGGTGTGTCCGTACGCCTGCGTGAGCAGGAACGCGAACGTGTCGGGCCGCAGCTCCGCTCCCGCCGCGATCACGTCGCCCTCGCCCTCGCGCGTGGGGTCCCAGACCACCACGCAGCCGCCGGCCGCGATCTGCGCGACCACCTTCTCGACGCCGAGCCGTCCCGACACGCAGCCCTTCCAGGGCATGGCCGCGACCACGCGCTGCAGCGCGCTGCGCGTGCGTCCCTCGTACCGTTGCGCGAGCCGGTCGAGCAGGTCGCCCTCGAGGTTCACGCGGTCGCCGACCGCGAGCCCGCCGAGCGTGGTCGATGCGAGCGTCACGGGCACGAGCGCGACCGAGAAGCGGTCGCGGTGCAGCTCCGCGATCGTCAGGCTCACGCCGTCCACGGCCACCGAGCCCTTCGCGACCAGCGACTCGAGGAAGCGCGGCGGCGGGCGCAGCCAGACGCGCCGGCCGAGCGCCTCGTCGTCGACGCGCACGACCTTGCCGACGGCGTCGACGTGGCCCTGCACCAGGTGCCCCTCGAGCGCGTCGCCCACGCGCAGCGGCAGCTCCAGGTTCACGCGCGCGCCCGCGCCGAGCTCCGCGAGCATCGAGCGATGCCCGGTCTCGGTCGAGACGTCGGCGCGGAACACGTCGTCTTCGATCGCCACGGCCGACAGGCAGGTGCCCGCGACCGCGATCGAGCCGCCCGGCGCGAGGCTCTCGCACACCTTCGGCGCGCGCACCGCGATGCCCCGCGCGTCGACGCCGACCACCGTTCCGATCTCCGCGATGTAACCCCGATACATGAAAGACCTCCTCGTGCGTTTGGGTTGAAGAGGGAGGACGCCGTCGGTCCTCGAGCGGGGTCTACCGCGTGGCTCCGGAATCGCACCGGATCGCATCGCCGTCGGGCGATGCCGGCGGGCCGTCGCCGCCGCACCGTGGAATTGCACCGAGGCCAGTCTACACGAGCGGGCGATGGAAGGGGCGCGGTCCGCGGCCCGACATCGGACCTCGGTCCGATGTCCCTCGGTTGGCGGCCGCGCCCGCAAGCGGCGAAGCCGCGCGCAGCGAGCCGAAGGCGAGCGGAGTCAACTGACCGCTTCGGACAGGAATGCGACCAGCGGCTTCGCGTCGCGACAGGCCGAGCCGAACGCGTCGAGGAAGCGCGGCGAGCACGCGTCGCGCTCGCTGAACGCGCGCCCGGTCGTGAAGCTCTTGCGCTTCAGGTCCTCGATGAACGGGTGCTCCGGGTCGAAGCCGCGCGGCGGGCGCGAGAGCTTCTGGTCGTCGTCGTCGAGCTTGCAGCTCTTCGCCTGGCTGGCGCGCTTCCAGCGCTGCGGGTGCGCCGCGATCGCGCCGCGGATCTGCGCCAGCGTGTCGGGCATCGGGTGCCAGATGCCCGCGCCCGCGAACACGTCGCCGTCGGCGCCCAGGTGCAGGTAGTACGCGGGGCCGGGCTTGTCCTTGCCGCCGGCGTTGCGGAATGCCATCGCGGCGTGCGTCTTGTACGGGCTCTTGTCCTTCGCGAAGCGCGTGTCGCGGTGGATGCGGAACAGCGATCCGCCGACCGGGCTCGGATCCGCGACCATCTCTGGCGCGATCTTGCGCAGCCGCGGGGCGAACGCGGCGATGAACGCGAGCAGCGGGTCGCGCACGTCGGCGAGATAGCGCTCCTTGTTCGCGGCGAACCAGGCGCGGTCGTTGTGGCGGCGAAGGTCGCGCAGGAACGCGAACAGGCGCGGCGTGATCGGGTTCGGCCCGCTCTTCACGCCCGCCATTCTACGCCGACGGCAGCGCGGTTTCGTCCGGCGCGCGCTCGGCGCGCGGGATGCGCTTGCGCAGCCGCTCGGGCAACGCGCGCAGGTCCTCGAGGATCAGGTAGCCGCTCGGCACCACGAGCAGCGTGGTGATGGCCGCGAACAGCACGCCGAACGCCAGCGAGATCGCCATCGGGATCAGGAACTGCGCCTCGATGCTGCGCGCGGCGATCAGCGGCGCCAGGCCGAGGAAGGTCGTGGTCGAGGTGAGGAAGATCGGCCGGAAGCGCGCGATCGCGGACTCGCGCACCGCCTGCTCGAGCTCGATGCCCTCGTCGCGGCGCTGGTTCACGTAGTGCACGAGCACCAGGCTCGCGTTCACGACCACGCCCGAGGCGGCCACGAGCCCCATCACGGACATCATCGCCATGTCGCGGCCGAGCAGGAGGTGCCCGCCGATCGCGCCGACGAAGCCGAACGGGATCACCGACATGATCAGGAGCGGCTGCGAGTACGAGCGCAGCGGGATCGCGAGCAGCGCGTAGATCGCGAACAGCGCGATCACGAACGTGCGCACGAGCGACCCGAACACGCGCTGCTGCTCGCGCTGGATGCCCTCGAGCCGGTAGGTCATGCCCGGGTAGTCGGCCAGGATCTCGCGCAACGGCCCGGCCTCGAGCGCGGCGACGACGGCCGTCTCGGTGGTCTGCTTGCGGTCCACGTCCGCGGTCACGTTGACCACGCGCTGGCGCTCGGCGCGCTTGATCGTGGCGAAGCCGCGGCCCAGGTCCGCGCGCGCCACGTTGCCGAACGCGACCTCGCTGCCGTCTGGCGTGCGGATGCGCATGTTCTCGAGGTCGCCGAGCGCGCGCCGCTCCTCGGCCGGGTAGCGCACCATCACGCGCACGTCGTCGCGGCCGCGCTGGATGCGCTGCGCCTCCTCGCCGTAGAAGGCCTGGCGCACCTGGCGCGCGAGATCCATCTGGGTGAGCCCGAGCGCCTCGGCCTCGGGGTGGATCGTGAGCTTGATCTCCTTCTTGCCGGCGCGGAACGAATCGGCGACGTCCTTCACGCCGGGATACTCCGCGAGCTGCGCCTTCAGCCGGTCCGCCGCCTCGCGCAGGTCGTCGATGTTCTCGCCCTGCAGCTGCACGTTCACCGCCTCGCCGGCCGAGAACAGCGCCGACGAGAACATCAGCTCGACCGCGTCCGGCACCGGCCCGGTCAGCTCGCGCCAGCGCGCCGCGATCTCGCTCGTACGCAGCGCCCGCGCGTCCGCGGGCAGGAGCTCGAGCGCGACCTCGCCCAGGTGCGAGCCCACGCGCGAGCGCGAGCCGCCTCCGGGGCCCGGGCCCGAGGCGCTGGCCGCGGCGAACGGCTGCTCGCCGACCGACGCGTTCGAGTGTCGCACGTAGCTCTCCTCGCCGGTCCCGAACTCGGCGTCGAGCTCCGCCGCGAGCGTGCGCGACGCCGCCTCGATCTGGCGCACGGCCGCCGCGGTGACGTGCGCCGGCGTGCCCTGCGGCATGGTGATCTGCGCCGAGACGTAGTCGGATTCGATCGGCGGGAAGAACGAGAAGCGCAGCCGTCCGCTCGCGAGCACCGCCACCGACAGGAAGACCAGCGCGGCGACCGTCGCGATCGTGGTGTAGCGCCACTCGAGCGTGGCCGTCAGTCCGCGCGCGTAGGG
>Ga0187892_10002828_pt1 | contig 33393 bp, 33 predicted proteins | sample MA1701073metaG_FD_139345 | JGI IMG/M metagenome (GOLD analysis project Ga0187892, IMG submission 139345) | Bio-ooze microbial communities from a basaltic lava cave in the Kipuka Kanohina Cave System on the Island of Hawaii, USA - MA170107-3 metaG ... | reverse complement strand
TAAGATTTTTAGCAAAAGCAACAAAAGCCTCAGTACGTTCACATTCAGCCTGCCACTCTTCATACCGCCGGCGATTCTCGCTGTCGCATTTGGCTTCTTCAGCTCGAAAGGCCTCCATCTTTCGAGCGTGCCGCTCCCACAGAATCTTCCAAGCCTCTTTCTCTTTTTCGACCCAGAGCATCTTGGCATGACGTGAGTTCGAACGCCGTCCAGGAAAAGCTCTCCGATACTCCTCACAAAAGAACGCACGAACATTTTCGACAGTCACTTCAGCCGGCTCTGCCTGATAGAAAAACCGCGTTCTTGGTCGTTCCTTTTCTCGAGGGTATTCCTGAGAGAGGCTGATCATCTCTTCAAGAGCCGCCTCAGCAGCACGCAGTCCATCTTCAGCCCGCACGCTGCCAGCCGCACAAAACGCCCGGTGGAACGCACTGCTGTACTTGGTGCAGAATTCCTGCCCCCAAACAGCTTTGAGTCCAGCCGCAGCGCGGTAATACGGCACACAATCCGGGTTGTCATCCAAGGCAGGCTCGAATGCACGGTAGGCTCGAACATAAGCGTCGGACTTATTCTCAAAGTCGCTCACAAAACCTCCGGAAAACATGCCTTCAGAGCCGCCATCGCCACCAGCGCCTCCTCTGGGTGATTCACGTTGTAGGAGTGCTGCCCGATCCACTTCCCCCCAACGTTCTTGTGGTACTTCTTCAAGGCAAGGCAGACACGAGAGTATTCACCTCTGAATTTCTGGCGTCTCCTGTAGGCGATGTACACGTTGACCCAATTCGGCATCCCGGTGGGAAAGATCTTGATCCAGAGAGGCACCATGATGCACTTTCCGCCTCGATCGGGGCCAATCTCAGGAGGTATCTCTCTACGCGCCTCGGCGAGATAGTCGAGATGCGTCTGAGTGATTTTCCTCTTCCTGAATTTCCTCATCCGCAAGCCTGAAAAAGGCCCCCGGCAGAGGAGTTGCCGGGGGCTGGTTGAAGGAAGAATGAAAAGAGCTTGTAATAACTGACGATTGCTTTACTTACAATGTTTCAGTCGTTCTCCGATACGTTGGAGACAGCTCCTTCGAGTAGGGGGAGAGCCTGGGACACTCCCAAACGCACAGAATAGCCCACCATTCAACGCGGAGGGCTTGGATGACCCCAAGATACCATCCAGGGCCTTCGCGTTTAACCTTGGGGCTATAGCGTCGATCCTTGTGGCTATAGCCGCCGTGTCGTGCTCGCTATGTTTCAATGCGTCTTGAGGCGACATTTCTCGGCTCACAGATTTGGAGTTCGCTTATCAGGTGCCCGTCTATGAGGGCCTTGAACTTTCTCTCTGTGTAAGGATGTGAAGGGAGTTCCTTCAAAACCGCATCGTAGGCTTCCACCAGGAGAGCAGTATCCGGAGAAACATCATCAAGCCATGCCAGCTCACGCAAACAGTACATGGCCTTTCCGATAATTTCCGCAGCTCCTTTCACTGGTCGTTCCCCCACTCGAAGGGAGTCTACCACCATTTTGATGCTGCGGAATACCAGCATGTAGTCCTGCGCCAGCATCTGATGTATCCGCATCTGATCTCGAAACGCAAATCTGAGAATCAGCACAAGTAGTGCAAAACTCGCGCCAAAAAAACTAAAACTTGAGATCAGAACGCTACGCCATACTCCTTCAGGGAGAACGAGCCAGGAGAGCAGAGCAGACACAAGCCCAATGATGACGATGATTTCGAACCTCCAGTACCAAGAGTGTGTCCTCTTACAACGCCGCTCGTAGTAGATCGCTGACATCCGAGCGTCACGCAGTCGATTGAACAGTACCGGAGAAGACGATTCTCGAAACCATCCCTGTGGTAGAGTTATCCAATCCAAATCCATTGATTCTCCTTGATGATTCTGTCGCTCATCCATGCCGTCTTGTTCTGGAGATTCGAGCACCCTTGCGAAGGTTGTCCGCTGACCATATCAGCCGTATATTTGTATAGTGACAGGCTATAAAAACTTGCTTATAGTCTGTTAGATCAAATGAGGTTAAAGGCTTGATGTGATCGAGATGCCACTTGCCCCAGTTCTTCCAGGACATACCGGGAAGGAACAAACCGGCAATGTAGGTGATAAACTCATCGATGGTGCAGCCAAGACAGCGAACAGCATTGCCGGTCTTGCATCCATGGCGAATGGCGGCATTCAAGCGATTGCGCAGATTTACACGCAGGCGATGCATCTGATTGGTCTTATATTTCATCTTTCGATGAAGACGAGCTTGATTCTGTTTGCGCTGCTGCGACGGTTTGCTGCTCCTCCTCTCGAAGGGGCTTGGGTGACGGATCAGTGCACTCGACTGCGACCTGCGAACAATCCGCAGCAGCGCATCGCTTCTCCGCCAAATGCTCTATGTTCTTTCGATAGGCGCTGCACATTCGAAAGTACAACATCTCCAGCTTGGTCTTCAGATCATTTACGACTGGAGATGCATTTGAAGATGAAAAAGATGATGACATCTCTTCTCTTTTCTTTCCTTCCTTCCCCTTCAGGTGTACCCCCCCTCCCCCCTCAGTATTCGCTGAGAGTTCCGGTGAACGGATGGACGGACGATGCGATGCGCTACGCGGCGTTCCGAGATCTGCGACGGCTATCTACCTGTCCCCAAAGAACAAGTCCGCCTAAATACATCGCCGATCGAGCTGCAACCGTCGGGTTGGAGGTTGGGTAAGTGTAATCGATCACGACCCGCCAGCAACCCGTAACCGTGTCTGACGCTCGACCCGCACGACCGCTTGAAGAAGGCGCCTTTCGTGACTGGATTGGCTCCCACCTCCCAGCGTTGTATCTGTCGGGGTGGATCCATGAGGAGAACGAATGAAGACCAGAATGGAGAAGCCCACCGGGAGCTGAAAGGGCTCCAAGTGTTATTTTCTGGTCCAGTAGCTTCATTCTTCTGGTCTTCATTCGTTCTCTCTCAGGGATACCCCCGAGAATAAGAAAGGAGCATCTTGCCATACTTGCGCTGAAGTGTCAACGGGAATCTCGCCAGAATTTCTTGATTCCATATTGCAATCCGGTATGGAGATCGGGTACCATGGGAAGCATGAGCAGAGTCAAATTGAAGCCAACTCTTTCCGGGCAGCTCGATGATCTTCTCCATGATGCGAAGTCTCAGGAGGAGCCGCCGGACAACTCTACTACAGAGGCGCGTTCTTCCGATGCTGTCCAGCACATCTCGCGTCCTGTTCCACTTCCACTGGCGGCTCCTCCTGAGGCTCCTCCTGTCTGCCGGTCTGTGGCCTGGGCGGATCTTGCCGCCGGCGATCAGGTGACGCTTCTTCTCGATTGTGAAGTGGTGAAAGCAATCCCCACCGGCGGTGGATATGCTGGTCCGGCGGTCGTAGTTCTCAAAACGGCGCACGCGCTGCGGCAATTCTTCCCGGACAAGGAGGTGCTCGCCTTTAAACTACGTTCTTGACAACGGTTTGAAAATCTGTTTTAATGAAGGGTACGCATGAAGACGATAGTAAAGCAGAAAAAGCCCAAAGAAAACAAACTCCCACCGCTGGTGAGACTCGGGTCTATCATTCGAGTCGCCAGGCTCAGGAAAGGTTGGGCGGTCATGGCTCTTGGAAATGAAATCGGCATCAGCGGAACGACGATTTCAGAATTCGAGCGTGGCAGGGTTTGCCCACGTTCCTGGATCATTCAAAAACTGGTTGGTGCGCTTGGGCTCGATTGGCTGGAGGTGAAGGTGATTCTTGAGGAGCATCTGATCGATGCTGCTATGAGGAGGGCATCACGATGAGTGAAACAGACGGAATCTCGGCTGCGATGGTGCCACTGGAAAAACTTGTCTGTGACGCCGAGGATCGGCCAGACAGCCAGTTGAAAGGCCAGGGAATCAAAGACCTCGCCGAATCGATCAAGGCTCGGGGAATCATCGCTCCAATCGTCATCACCAAGCGGGAAGATGGTTCATTCTCCGTCATTTCTGGCAAAAGGCGAGTCGCTGCGCTGAAGCTGCTCAAGCAAAAAACCGCCCCAGCGGTTGTGCGGCCTTCAGGGGACACGCTCGATGTGATCACCGCGAACTTCTTCCACGCACCGACTCCTTCGGTGCGACGAGCACGAATGCTCAAAGCGCTGCTCGATGAGAAAGTCTACAAGAATCAAAAAGAGATCGCGCAGGCAATGGGGGTTTCGGAATCGACGATTTCCAGGATGCTTTCATTTTTGGATCTTCCCGCAGAAGTTCAGGAGGAAATCGACAAGGGTGAAATCACTCCAAGTACGACTTACGCTGGCGGGAAGAAGCGCCGTCTGGCAATGAGCGCCACGGAGGTCCATGAAGATCTTCGCATCAAGCGCTTTGTACCGCTCCCACCGGAAAATCTGGTCGGGGCTGATTCCGCTGCGCTCGTCCCAGTCAAGATCGGGGTGAGCCCGAATCAAGTCCGCATCCAAATCACCATCCCCCTTCAAAGCGTGAAAACCGAAGGGCTCGCCAAAGCGCTCGCTCGAGAGATTCACAAAATTGGCGACAAAGATCTCTCCAAGGCGATTTCGAGCTACGCAAAGGAGATGTTCGATCTGGAGGCAACGAAGAAGCCAGAGGCAGCGACGAAGTAGGTGTCGCCCTCCGTGCAGTGGCGTAGATTGAAACGTGTCTGATGGACAACCAAAAACTCGGAGCTGGTCTTGGAGCAAAAGTTATGCACGGCTGGAAGAGCTGGAACGGCGATTGGTGCCGCCGAAAGATGGGTTCAAGGATTTCCTAACAGCAGTAGACGAGGCCCGGAGAGTGGAGTCGGCAGCCGTCATTCTCTACACGCGGTTTTCTCGATATCTCGTTGGTGGCCGTAGGAAGCTCGCCGATGCAAAACTGCTCCTGAAGACCAAGAAGGGAGACTACGACGGCCAAGAATTTTTAGCGTATGAAGACAGACGGAAGGCCCTCAAAGGCTACGAAGACCAGGTGGAGGAGTCACAGGAAGAGGTTCACGAGATCATGACATTCATCGACTGCGTGGAGCGGCTTCTCTCCCTGACCAAACATTTCCGCGAGGATCTGTCGAAGCGGCTCAAAGCGCTCGAAATCGAGCGTGGAATCACAGGAGGTTAGCGTTATGGAGTTCGAAAGCTGGGATGATCCAAGGCTGGCGCAAGAAACCGCGTTCATGAGCGGTTGGTATCGAGCCAAGCTCGGGTACAGGGATCTGATCCGGATGATCAAACAGCCGCCAGAACTGATCCCGATCCATACATGGGAAGAGTCCAAGGGAAAGTTTCAAACCAGGCACTGCTCGCGGGAAGATCATGGCCGCTGCCCCTGGTGCGATAAGCTTGTCAGCCAATCGACGCACAAGTATTCGAAGCAGTGGGCCGCGGTGATTCTGCATCTGACGCGCGGTTTGAAGGCGCAGGGCATGAAGCCGAACTACGTTGGTCAGCTTCTCGCCTGGCGGTTCGGGGATGACAAAAAGCGGCAGCTTCTCGAAGTTCACGAAGTTTCTGGCAGGAGAATCTTCCAGATGGATCTTTCCGTGACTGTCATGGATGGACAAGACACGGAGAAGATGCAAAAGCTCATCATCATGCAGAGCCCGCAATCGCTCTACGACAGACTCAAGCCTGGCGAAAAAGCGCGTCTGGAGAAGATGGTGAATGAGAAGTACACCGCCACACGTGCCCTCTTCCACCCAACTCCGGAGCAGCTTGGAGAACAGGCGCAGGCAGAATCGGAGGCTGCGGATTTTCGCTTCGGCGGCGAGTTCGAGCCGGAGATAGATGAACCCAAGGTCGGTGAGAGTCGAAAGGCACCGGCAAAAGGAAAGCTCAAAGGAAAGCCCGAAGAAAAGAACGATAAGAAAACCACTCCAACAGATGTTCCTTTTGATGGTGACGATCCTCTCGCCGATCTTGATCTTCCTCCAGATGATGCCACGAAGGATACGCCAGCCGAAGAGCCCGCCTTCTAACTGCTGCGCTGCTGCTGGTTGCTCGCGGGTCGCGGTCGATTACACTTACCCGCCACCCAAGCCCCGCGCGGGGTGTGGATCGAAACAAACGTGGTCAAGAAGAACTGGTGCTACTACAAGCAGATCGAACGAAAGGCAGCGAGCGTCTTCCCAGGATCGCGGAGAACGCCGCTTTCTGGATCAAATTCCGGTCAAACCTCCGCTGATTTATTGAATACTCCCTACTGGATCTACGTGGAGGTGAAGCGGGATCTGCGCTACTCACGCTTTTGGGTTCGGGCCGGCACTACGCTTCTTGGCTTACTCAGATCCGGCATCTCATTTCGACCGTTTCCTGAAGCGGTGGCTTTTCACTTTCCATCGATCTATGAGCAGAAAGTGGCGACACTACTTGGAGCGGGGGATGTGATCGTTCGTGGATCAAGGCGCATTGAGCGGCTCTTTCGCGACACACAGATCAAGGCGGAGAAGGAGGGCAAGGAATGCGTAGTGCTTCTCTTCAGAGTCCATGGAAAGAGAGGATTCTACGGGCTTGTGAATGCTGATCAGGCAGAGAGGTTGGAAGAGTGGATAAGAAAGCACGGAAGAAAGCGCTGGCAGGCGGCGAAACGACCCGAAGTCCAAAGCGAATCGAACGTATTCTCAAGCTCCTAAGAGCCTCTGGGCAATTCACTCAAGAGCCGCCACCGCCGGAGTGGATTCCGTTGGCGGTTCCTTCTCTCGACCGTCTTTTTGGTGGTGGCATCCCACGCGGCAAGATTCTTGAGATTTACGGAGATCCTCAAAGCGGAAAGACTACCATTGCTGCTTTAGCGGCCCGTTCTTTTCAGGAGCGCCACCAGCGAGTTCTCTACCTTGACTATGAACATGCTGTAGACCTCTTCTACCTGCGGGAATGTGGGGTGCGAATGGATTCAGATGCACTCTGGCTTTTCGATCAGCCATTCTCGCTTGAATCCGGAATGACTGCTGCTTTGAAGCTCATCGCGACTGGCAAGATCGCATTGCTGGTGGTTGATTCCGTAGCGGCCATGGCCCCGCAAGTGGAGTTGGACGGCAATCTCGATGAAGCCACCATTGCCATCCAGGCGCGGCAGATGGGGCGAGCGCTCAGAAGTCTTTTAGGGCTTCTCAATCGCACAGCTACGGCAGCGATCTTTCTGAACCAACTTCGAGACAAAATCGGCTGGACACCGAATCCATACGACAGGACGACAACGCCTGGCGGGCGCGCTCTCAAGTTCTATGCTTCAGTGCGCGTAGAGTTGAAAAAGGTGGCGCCGGCTTCTGAGGAGAAGTCATCTTCAACACATCGTGCGATTCTCCGCAAACAGCGGCTCTCCTCCATTCAAACAGCCGTCGCTCAGTTTCACATCGGTAATTCCGGCATCGACCGAAATGAGAATCTTCTTCGCTCTCTTATTGAAACGGGAGCCATTTCAGAAGAAGAAAGTGGATTCAAGTTTTCTGGAGTGAATAACTTGGAGTTCATTGGTTCCTACGCCGAGTGCTTGGAATTCGTTCGAACACATCATGATGATCTGAGTCAGGTCTATCTCAAGGCTATGGAGACCCCAGAATGATTTCTGTGGAGGTCAAGGAGTCGGGGTTATGTCTCATACGTGGGCTTGGGGAATATGCATCGCATATGTCGGCATCCACCTACATTCGACCGATCAAAGCTCAGCCGGAAGTGTACTGGACAGGATGGCGATGGCTTGGACATTTAAAACGCGGCTTCAAGGCTGAGGTTCTTCCAATCACGCTTGGGAGGGAAAATCTTGAAGCTCTTGTCTGTCACACAAAGAGCGTTCTCGCACTGAAGAAATATCAACAGCTCGATGATTTTTTCTTCAAGCTCGGAGACCTTCAACTGTGGCCGTGGCAAATCACCGGTGGAAGGGTTCTTGCGGCAGCGTCACGAATGTACCTTGCAGATGATGTCGGATTGGGAAAAAGCTTCACGTTGCTTTCTGCGCTTTGTCGCAAAGCAATGGATACCGGATCTTTCCCGAGAACCCTCATCCTCTGCCCGGCGAGCGTAAAGTATCAGTGGCATGAAGAAGCGAATCGCGTGTTGGGACCGGAAGTCAAGATCTCCGTTGTGGACGGAACGAAGCTTGAACGCCGCCAGGCATGGGAGGAAGACGCCGGAATCTACATCACAAACTACGAATCCTTCGCCAGAGATTGGCAGAAACAGGAAAGAATTGCACGCGCAACTTTTGATGCACTTGTTCTCGATGAAGCATGGAAGGTAAAAAACTGGCGCACCAAAGGCTGCCGCACAGTGGCGGAATTCGCACGCACAATACCACTCCGCTACGCTCTGAATGCCACCCCAGTGACGAATCGATACGAAGATCTCTACGGAGTCTTCTCAGTTCTCGATCCTCTTCTTTTTCTCTCCTGGAGAAACTTTCAAATACGCTACATGGAAATCCGCCTCATGCGAACCGGTAGAAATTCGCAATGGGGAAAGGAGATCGTCTGGCCGAAGCTTATCGGCTACAAGAAAGTTCAAGAGATTCGAGATCTGATCGCTCCTCATTTCCTCCGGAGAACTGCGGAGGATCTTCTTCAGGATCGGCCATTGATCACGGTTGCCTGGTATTGGGTAGATCTTCATTCCGAGCAGCACAAACGGTATGAAGAGGTGCTGCGCCAAAAAGACGTAAACCCTCTCGCAAGAACGGTGAATCTACGCATGGCGACGCTTTTGGGGGCACCACCAGGAGAGAACCCAAAAAGTCAGGAGCTGGCGGGCCTTCTTGAAAATACACTTCGCGGGCGCTCCGTTGTAGTCTTTTCAGAGTCTGTTGAATACCTGGAGAGTCTTTGGCAGGATTTACAGCGATCCAAAATCAAAGCGATTATCATTCAAGGACGCGATAGCCCCTCCTGGAGAGCCAGAAAGCAGACGGCGTTCAACCACAAATACGTGAATGTGCTTCTCACCACATCCGCTGGTGAATCTGGGCTCAACCTTCAGATCGCTGATTTCGTGGTGAATCTCGATCTTCCTTGGTCCCCGGCGAGAATTCAGCAGCGGGTAGGGCGGGTACGGCCATATCTTGGAGGAAAGGAACGGACCGTCTCGATCATCAATATCCTCGCTCGTGGAACCATCGAAGAGAAGGTCGTTCGAAGGGTTCGAAGGAAACTTGGAGATATCTCACGTCTTTTCCACGGGCAGATCGATCCAGCGGTGGAGGCAATCTTCGAACCTGAGGAGTTGGTGCGAGATGGTGAGGACTGAAGATTGCAGAGTGGAAGATGCGCTATCGTTGGCTACATACGCTTATCCATGATCCAGAGGCGGATCTTGCTCGGGTGTCTGAGCTGGCCTTCAAACTCGGACATCTCGGCTTTGACACTGAGACTGACGGCCTTTTCTGGTGGGATGGAGACCGTCCTGTAGGTCTCGGTATTGGAGTCATCGAAGATGGACAAATCTCCACTTGGTACCTCCCGACTCTTGGAGATTCTACCTACCCTGAGACGATCGTACATTTGCTTGAATCACCAAGCATCATGAAAATCGGTGCCAATATCCGCTTCGATGCGCACATGATGGCCGCAAGAGGCGTTGGGGTTTCGCCGCTTGAAGACATCCAGATTCTTGCCAGATTGTTGAGAACAACGTATCAACGTGTTGGTCTTGATGCACTTATTAAGCAAGAGTTTGGACGAATTCACAAGACTTGGGAGATATTGATCGCCTGGTGCCGTAAGGCACAACTTGGGGTGACTCACAAGCACGTTCCAAGAGGAGCGTATCGCAATGTTCCTCCAGAGGTTCTTGGCAGGTACTGCGGGGAAGACGTTTACTGGACGCTGCTTCTCTGGAGGAAATACCGCGCGCTTCTGGAGAAAGACCCGAAGCTTTTGAAGCTCTATGAAGCTGTGGAGATGCCACTCATTCCGGCAATCATCGCCATGGAAGATGCCGGAATTCGAGTTGACCGGCCCTACTTGGAAGAGATCAAGGAAAAGCTCATACAGATGCAAACACGCCTGGAGGTACAGATCTACGAGATTGCCGGTCGTGTTTTTGATCTACGAAGCGTTCGGCAGGTCTCAGAGATCCTACAAGAGAGAGGAGTCAAGCCGGAATGGCGCCGGCGGAAACGTGGGCAAGAAACCCTTGAAACTCCTTCTATGGACAAGCGAGTTCTCGAAAAGTATACGCATCTTCCGTTGGTTTCCTCCATTCTCCGATATCGCACGGTGTCGATTCTTCTCAGGACATTCGTCGAAGGGATGTTATCTCGGTCCGATGCTGACGGACGCTTGCACACATCTCTGCGTCAAGAAGCCGCCAGGACCGGAAGAATGGGTGCGGCTGAGCCGAACCTGATGAACCTCCCTCGTGAGGATGAAGAGGACCCGGTACGAAAGGAGTTCTCTATTCGTAAGGCGGTTCTCCCTCTATCGAAGGAGTCAGTACTCTTGGCTCTGGATTTGAACCAAGTTGAATACCGACTCCTCGCGAACTTCTCCAGGGAAGAAAAGCTTCTCCAAGCGTATAAACGCGGTTCAGATCTTCACACGCTCACAGCTTCGAAGCTCTTCAAGATCTCTGAGAATCAGGTATCGAAAGAACAACGCGCGATTGGAAAGAAGTTCAACTTTGCTCAAGTCTATGGTGCCTCTCCAACGGCTCTCGCTGAACAATGCAAGATTGGCCTCGACGATGCTGAGACCTACTGCGAGCGTTATACCGAAGAATTTCCAGGCGTGATGACCTTCAAGGAAAAGGTGGAACGTTGGTGCGGGCGACAGGGAGGAGTACGAAATTTATTTGGCCGATGGCGAGAGATCCCATGGAATCTCAAATATCGCGCTGTGAACACTCTCATTCAAGGCACTGCGGCAGATATTTTGAAAATCGCTCTTGTGAGGATTCACAAATTTCTTTTAGGGAGGCGTTCGAAACTCCTCTTCCCTGTGCACGATGAAGTTGTCATTGATTACGACTGGCGCGATGGCGCGATTTTCAATGAACTCATCAACGCAATGACTACCTTTTGTTCGAAGGAAGGAAGACAACTTTTCCTGGTACCGCTTGACGTGGACATTACTGTTTGCCATGAAAACTGGGCCAAGAAGGCTGAGCTTGATCTCGCTGAAATTGTTGAAGCAGAAGTAAAGAAGGCGGTCGAAGAGTGAGTGACTGCACGATCTGTTTTGGAACTCTTCATGTCCGTATGGATGATGGACGTTGGGTTCCTTGCATTTGTGCCGAACAGAAAGAGCGCCAGCAGGTTCTCGACGTATCTGGACTGCAAGCGCTCTTTCTTGATGATTTCTGGGATCGTGTGGATGGTCCGGAAGAGGTGCGAGATTTCTTGATGAGTCTCGCTCGAGACCCACGTGGGATCATTCTTCTTTGGGGTGGGGACATTCAGATGCGCCTGATCATGGCAACTTCCGTAATCATGTCAGCGCGTCGAAGACTTGATGTTGTGTCCATTGGCACTTTGGTTGATGACCGCTTTCGAGATCAAAGAAAAAAGAATGAACATCAACACACAAAAGTGCCGTACACCTTATGGATTCGATGTGACTTTCCGGCAAAGCATTCCTGGAATGAAAGCACATTGAATGATGCTCTGGCAGGGCGTGTAGAAAAATTTACTGTGGTCACTATGCAGGACCGATGGCTTCCGGTTCATGTGTCACACACACCAATTCCTTTGGACATATTTCGTTGGAGAAAATCTTGAACGTCTACCCTTCAGAAATGGCGCGCATGATTCTGAGAAGGATCTTCGATGATGCACAAGCGAGGAAAAGAGCGCTCTCCCTTCTTAAACCGGAACATTTCGTCGAACGCCGCCAGCGTTGGCTCTTCAAGGTTGCCGGCACAATCGGTTCGAATGGTCCCATCACGGCTGACATCCTTCGAGACTTCATCTCGAAGCGACTTACACGTCAAAGGACAGTAGAGCTTGTCGCCGAGGAGATTGGCAAGATCTTCGGTCTTCGTCCTATCCTTGGATCCGAGTTCGATTACGCGCTCTCAGCCGTTCAAGAGGAAGCGCGTACAAGCGTGCTTATGATCGGTGTACAGGCAGTGGCGCGCGCAATCGCTGAAGGAAATCTCGAAAAGGCAGAAGCACTGCTAAAGGACGTTCCATACGCTGGGGAAAAGCTCAGAAGCGATCAGAGTCGTCTTATTGATGCGCGTGCAGCCATGGCTACTCTCAGCCCGGACAGTCCAAGCACACGATACCCAACCGGAATTCAAGTAATCGATGAGACTACAGGCGGCGGGCGTCTTGGAGAATTTTGGATCTGGGCCGCCTATATCAGCGAATACAAAACAACCTTCCTTCTTTCGATAGCTCACGAACAGGTCCTACGTGGAAAATCAGTCTTCTACGTAGCCCTCGAAGGTGCTGAAAGTGAAGCAAAACCCATCCGCCGCCGGCTTCTTCTCCAACACGCTCAAAAACTCGGTGCACCATTTTCACTGAACGATCTGGTAAATGGTGATCCGAAAGTATGGCAGGAAGTTGCATTGGACTTCCAAAAGAACCCCGCTTACGGGCGTCTCACGATCTGGCGTCCGCCTCTTGGCGTTACAATCCTCGACTGTGCACGAGAGTTGGAGTACGTCTCCAAAGATGTGGATTATGAAGTTCTTGTTCTTGATTATGTGCAGAAGCTCGCCCCACTACGACGGCGAAACGAAGGACGCGACGAACGAAACGAAACACTTGAAGCTACACAACGTCTCGCGTGTGAGGCAAGGGACAAACGCGGAGTATGGCTCGTCACAGGCTACCAGACCTCGACTGCTGGAAGAAAACGTGCAGAGGAACAAGGCTATTACGATCTTGGCGCGTTGTCAGAAACGCTTCTTGCCGGGCAGGCGGCAAGTGTCGTGTGTTGGAGTCTTGCCACAGAGGCAATGAAGCTCAGGAAGGAAGTGAAAACCGGTCTCGCCAAAGCGCGCGATGCTGGTACCGCAGGAACAGCTCACTATCTGGCATTGGACCCACAGACAGGATTCATTTCGAAGACACCGGTGTTTAGACACTCGGATGATGAGTTCGACTTCACGGACGTTTGAAGATGAGCATCGTCACAATCGTCGATAATAGAGTACCCATCGAGCGACTACTCACGCGACTCTCAGGATCTGATTTTAGCAAACCGGGAGATTTTATATCCTGCCCTGGCCATCCAGATCCAAGGCCGAGTCTCAAAGTCAACGGCGGGCGTGGTGGCTGGCACTGTTTTCAGTGTGGGAAGGGTGGATGGGCTTCAGCATATATGGCGTTGCTGCGCGGGAAGAACCTTCGAGATGGTGCTGTCGAGGTTGCGAAGCTCTTCATGATCGATCTTTCAGGACATGTGCATACTGACGAAATCAATTTCCAAGAACGACGTACTATTTTTGATACTTTCTATCTTGCTGGCTTTGAGAAGGCATTTCGAGAGTCGATTGAGCGTTATGCAGAGACGCAGACTTCATCGCTGTTGAAAGAAATTCTTTCTGAAGCTGGCGATGCTTTTGTCGAGAATTACTTCAAGAGCTTCAAAGACCAGGAGATGGTCTCTGAAATGAAGAATCGGCTATGGTCCTATCTTCAGATGGTCGAAGAAGCCTATAAGGAATGGAGAAAAGATGTTGACACAACATCAGATGCTTCAGTACCACAACCTTCGTCAGGTTCGCCTTGACTATGAAGTCAAGGCACGTCAGATCGAGAAGGAAGAAAAGGCAATCAAGGATGAAATTCTCTTCGCCATTGACGGTGGAGAAGAACAAGAACGAGGAATCTTTCACGCACGGATAGACCTTGGTCCAAGGCGGCCAAAATGGGAGAAAGAATTCGTCCAAGCAATGGGGGAAGCAGCGGCCGAAGAGGTCAGAGCCAATACGCCGGCGTCGAGACTTCTTGTTGTTGAAGCCGTGGAGCAGATAGAAGCGAACCCAGAGGAGGCCGCTTGAATACGGATGTGTTCCTGCGAATCTACGGTAGTGGTTGGCTTCGTAGTGCCTTCGCTATCGTGTCACTCGCACGGTGGCAATTGGAAAATGCGATGGGAAGCATCAATCTGCATCTTCTTATTGGTCATGTAGACGCTGGCGATACGCTCCTTGATGCCGCGATTTTTCATTCTATCTATTCATCGAAAACTGGGCTTATTGGCGGTAATTTTCAAGCCAGAGCACGTCAATACGCTGAAGATAACGCCAAGAGCAGTATCTATCTCGTCGTCGATGATGATCAGCTCATCATTGGCGAAAACTGGGTGCAGAATGGCATTGAATGCCTCCACAGGCATCCAGAATACGGAATCCTTTCTGGTTGGTCTATCAATAATGAAGTGCCGGAAGGGCCAGGAATAGATGAGGTGTGGGAAGTACCATCTTCAGTCGGATGCCCCCACTTCATTCGCAAGGGAACTGTTCCTATCATCCCAGAGGCGGGTCTTGGAATGGAGGATGCAGCCTTCTGTGCGGTTGTCCACGAGAAGAATCTCAAGACAGGATTCATTCGGAACCTGCGCTACAACCATCTTGGAGCGCATTTTTCATCAATCTCTACAGATCATTGGAACAGGATGTAAGCCATGAAAACGAGCGCATACCGATATGGGAAGTACCCATTCAAAGAGTTCAACCCAGTTCAAAGTCAGGTCCTTCCACTCGTAGATAAAGACACGCATCTCATCGTGGCGAGCCCTACAGCATCAGGGAAAACCATTGCTGCCGAGTTGGTTGCCGGCCGGTACGCTCTTCAGGGACTTGGTAAAATTGTCTACCTTTCCCCACTGAAGGCTCTTGCCGAAGAGCGGATGCGCGATTGGTCAGATTCGAAGCATCCGTGGCAAGGGTTGAGGAAAATTCTCCTCACTGGTGATTACCGACTTACACAGAAGCGCACAAAAGAGTTGGAAAAGGCCGATGTTGTCATCGCCACCTATGAGATGATGGCCGTCCGCTGCCGAAATCAGGGGGAGGAAGGGAATTGGCTCAGCACGGTCTCTTGTCTCATCGTGGATGAGGCACATTTCCTTTCTTCCTCTGGGCGTGGTGACCATCTTGAACACGCCCTCATCCTTTTCACAAAACTCTATCCGGCTGCTCGCATCGTCTTTCTTTCGGCGACAATGAAGAACGCCAAAGAAATTGCCGTATGGCTTAAAGAGCTTCTCAAATGCGAGCAAGCAAATCTTCCAGCCATCGCTTCCTTTGACGCTCATGGAGCGCATTACACCACAGCCACACCTGCTTCAGTAACTGTCATTGAAAGCGACTACCGCCCTTGTCAGCTGTCGATCCATTTCGTTCCCTACGAAGTTCAGCGAGGACTCGTATACGGAGCACGCTATGCAGCGGAAGAAGAAGCAAAAGTGATGGAGGTTCTCAAGCTGGTAAAAACACACCTGTACGATCAATGGCTCATCTTTGCACACGCAAAAAGCGCCGGAAGGGCGATGCTGGAAAAGCTCTCGCAACAAGGAATTTCAGCCGCTTTCCATAATGCCGATCTGGGCATCGAGGATCGTTCGGCAATGGAGGAACGCTTCCAGAATGGAAGAATTCAAGTCCTCGTGGCGACATCCACTCTTGCCTACGGACTCAATTTACCAGCACGCCGTGTGGCGATTCTTGGAGTGACACGAGGCTTTGTAGAAGTGGATCCATTGGATGTTATTCAAGAGTGCGGGCGCGCGGGAAGACCACGCTACGACAAGGAAGGCGATGCCTATATCGTTCTTCCCTACAAGGCTCTTCCAGACTGGAAGAAGTACCTTCAAGAAGGAGTGAACGTTCAAAGCGTTCTTGGAAGGCACATCGGATTCCATTTGATCGGGGAGATTGCCGAGAAAAGAGTCAAAACGAAAGAGGATGCTCTTCACTGGGCATCAAGAACTCTCGCCAGAGCGCAGGGAATTCTTCCTGACAAAGGTATAGAGGAAATTCTCGACCTCTATCGATCAGAGAAGCTCATTCATGGGGATTCTTTCCTCGAAGCCGGCGAAGAGGAGCATTCCTTCGAAGCAACCGCTCTTGGGGTCATCGCTTCGAAAAACTACTATGATCCACTTGATGTGGCCGCCTGGAAGAAGAACCTTTGGGCACTCCACGAACGCCGTCTGGAGAAGTCGGATATTGCACTTGCCTGGGCAATTGCCTCAGTTCCATCTCATGTCAATGGGTTTATTCCGAAGAACTTGAAAATCCTGGCATCTGAGTATCTCGCGCAACTCAGGAATGCCTCGCTGAGAATCTATTCTGATGGTGCCCTGGCACTTGCAACTATTCTCGATCTTCATCTGCGCGGTGAAACAGCACTCACACAGCCCCATCGTGCGATTTTTTGGTCGTTGATCCAAGATGCTGAGCGTCTTACTGGGTGCCTCTCTCAAATCGATACAAGAATCCATCAACGTGAAGAAGCCTCAGAGTATTGGAAGATGGCGTTCTTGCGTCTTCTCTATGGCGTTGGATGGGAGCAAGCAATTCTCTGTCAGATTCCAGGAATCGGTCGCGCTTACTCCAGGACTTTAATAGACTGTGGCATTCAATCAATAAAGGATCTTTTGAAAAAACGAGAAACAGTCAGAGAGGTTCTACCGGAGAAGACCTTCGAAAAGGTCATGGAACACTTGGAAGGCGATGAATGGACAAAAGCATTAAGCAAGCAAAGTCATTGAACCAGAAGATCGCGGAAGCTCTTCCTCTCTTCATTGAAAGAGATGCCTATACGGTTCTTGAAAATTGGAGAGAAGAAAATCTTGGCAGAACAGATGAAACCGACTGGCAGGAACGTCTTACCGAGGTGTTCCTCAAACTTGAGGGGCTTGATCGAGCGGTATCAGATCTGATCGTTCTTGCTGAAGGCCATCAGGAGACAGAGGGAATCATGAAGACTCTCTCTGAAATAATCGCCCCGATTCTTGCTCAGATCCCGAGACGTTCGACAGTGGCGAGAGCGGCAAGAGACCTTGCCTTCTCCAGGATTGTCTCGCCTCCTGTCATCAATAAGCAGCTCTTGCCTCAAGAACCTCCAAGCGGCTGAGGAGCGCTTTTACACCGGCAAGGGCGACGCTTGCCAGTTCTGAAGGTCTAACACCATTTCCAGGCAGTCCGAAGAGTTCCACCAATTCCTCCATGAATGGGCCAACTGTGGGGTCTTCCTTGAGCCCACGTTCTACTGCCGCTCTCCTCGAATAGCGGGAGATTGACATTCGTTTGATCTTTGAGAGAAAATCATCCGCATCGATAGCTTGGATATTTGTCTTCTCCTTCTTGTAGCACGTTCCATCTGTCCAAATGCCATTCGATCCAAGACGCGCTCCAGTGCCGTTCATAGTCCCGTTGGCATCGGTGGCAATCCATAGCCCTGTGCCGGCATTTGCAACTTCCAAAACAGTCCCACTACCAGTAGCGGGCTTTGTAAATTGAACCGCACGGTTGTTAGCGTTTTGAACAATTCTGAGTCCGTCACCAGCTCCATTTTGAACACCACGAATGCAAGGACCAGTGCCTTCATTTTCAACATCGAGAGCTAAACCACCACCAGTTCCATTCTTGTCTACAAAGAGCGCCGTATTGTTGGTGTCTTGTTGAATGTTGGCAGCTAAGTCCGCGCCGGTTTGAACAAGAGCAAATCCAAGAGCAGCTCCCGTCTGATCGATTCTGAGCCCATATCCCCCGGTACCAGCCGAGGCATTTGTAATATAGACAGCAGCGCTGGGGTTAGTATTTGTTTTACTAACATTGATGGCACGATCATTACTGCTTTGAGTGAAGTTCATACGACCTGTGAAGGTATCACCCGCTTTGAGTGCTTTGAGATCGCAGTATCCTTTATGGGTAAGGTTTTCAGCGGCTGTTAAAGATGGAGCGGGAGAAGCATAGGAGAGCAAAGCACCCGAATTCAGGGTATCACCGGCTTTTGCCAGTTTTGCATCCACCTCAGTCTTTCGCGCCGCGTCAGTTCCAACAGCAGGAGCACCGAGATTCTGAATGAGAAAGCCACCAATGTTCCAATTCGCCGTCAGAGCGATTGTTCCATCCTTGCGAAGGTGACCGAGGTTTGAAACTCCCCAATCCCCAACATCGAATGTCGCACTTGATGTTCTTCCACGAAGCTTTGCCGCAGTTGTGTTGATGAAGATCAGACCCTCAACGAGCGCTCCACCAGTTGGATCTGCTGTTCCAAGAAAGTTCGATTGAAGTGATTGTAAAGCATCATTCAAATTCGTTCTTGATGTTGAGAGAATTTCAGAAGACGGGATTGGAATATTCCATACCTGAGACATGGCTTACCTCTCGAATTCCAGTCTGCAATTCATCGTGAACCTTTTATTCGTCAGTATCCCTTTGCTATCCATTCGATGTTGCGCCCGGATACAGGGTTATTGCTGGAATTCTTCACAGTCACTCGGAAGCTTGTCAGGGTTTCAAGCGAAACTGTGATGTATTCCCCTGTCGCTCCATTCTTTATCGTGATCTCTTTCGCGATTGAGGAAAGCTGATAGAAGGTCTTATTATAGGTAACATTTAGTATTCCAGAGCTATCCGTTGTTCCGGTCCCATGATCGATGGTATCAGGAACATCGATTGTAACATTGAACTCCTCCAGAGAGCCATCGAAGGCAGGATCGTCCAGAACAAGACGCGCTTGAAACTGAGCGTATCGATAGGTGGCATCTGTTGGAGTCAAAGTCTTGAACTGATTCGTCAAAGGCGATACTGCCCCAAAGCGCCATTCCGGAATCGCTGTGAGATGCTTCTCACCTATGATTCCAGCCCAAGTTCGGTTTTGAGCGCTTTGAGAGTCCCAGGAAAAACTCGCAGTACTCCAGTCAAGTCCAGGATCCACCTGTGAAGCCTGAACGAGACCTGCCGTAATGCTGCGAATTGAAACGCCAAGATCTATCTCCGGAGAGCGGTAGTAGGCTTCGAGAGGTCGATGAAAAGCAGCAACCGCGAGATCTCGTCTTCTCCAACTCCATCGCTTTATACGCTTTCTTCTGGTAGCAATAGCAGGTTGATTTGTGAATACGGGAAGCAACGTCGGCCCAGCTCGATCTTCACCAAAGATGGAAGCAACTGGTTTCCAGCGCGCATACCCGAGCATCATGCGCTCGACTATCTCCAGGTTCCGATCTCCAGCGCTGCCTACTCCGAGTTCCAGACTTGTTCTCTTCCCTAAGGGCCAATCAAGATCCCTGTAGTTTCTCGATTCGATGACATTATGATCCACACGCGGGTCGATGATGAAAGTAGTAACGGTGGCGTTTGAAGAATACCTTCCGAGGCGATTCTTCGCCTTGATGAGAAAGGTCGTCGTATAAGACACTTTCTGTGCGAAGTAAGCGTTTGTTTCATAAGAGGTACCAGGGATATCCATCTCAAAAATGGTCCCACCTTCCCAATCAACAGAAGCTCCTGATTGACGAATTTCATACCCGAGGATGCCAGGTGACGATACAGCATCCCAGGAAAAGCGCAGAAGATCACCATTCCTGTTTACCGAGAAGTTCTGAACATCTCCAGGTGCAAAGGTTGGAGTGACCAGCGTGATTCGTACCATCGGTGCATCGAATGGATCTTTTCTCGCTCCGAATACGTTCTCTGCCGTTACTGCCACCGCGATGGTGTCGCCAACAGCGAAATACCCACGGATAGTGGCGAAATTCCCTTTCAAATTCGATATTGCTGGGACTGCCGGCCATTCAACATTCGTAGTACTATTCGCAGCTAAACGCCACCATATAGACGCCCCAGCATACACATAAGAGGAGGGAGGAGTGAAGCTGACATCGACTGAAAGAACCACTCCACCATCCGGTAGAAGCTCATCTCTCTGATCCACCCTGAGATCTGTCACATCTGGCGGGATCTCATTCACATCGAAGCCAAGATTCGTCGGGTTTGCTGGAAGGGTGATGATCGTATCCGAATAGACGAGTGCGTTGTACTCCGTCCCTGAAATCTCGACACGCATCTCAGGTTTGATTGTCATATCCACAACCTTTACCTGTCGCACCACGGTCGCGACTTCACCAACGGAATAGGGCTGGTATTTGGACGGAATCAAGGTCCAGGAAGTCCCGAGATCAAGCGTTCTGTGTGTTCCTGCTGAAGAGAGAACTATTCTTGTTTCAAAAGTTCCATCTGACTGCCATACACGCACTACGTAATTTTTCCCCGATTCCAAGACTGCTTCGCGATCAAGCGTAATGGTTGTGGCGGTAGCTGACTCTATCCGTCCACACGCAACTCCCCAACCGACAGAATCATGCGCTACCTCCACCACATCTCCTGGTTCACATCGAACAGCAGCAACTTCCGTCATCCAAGTGAAGTAACGTGTGAGAAGCTTGTTCGAATTGATTCTGTAGGTAGCAATCCTATGAGCCTGGCTTCTGCGTGTCACCCCAACAAGCTCAATCGATTCTTTTACATATTCATCAAGTTCCTGCACCTCTGGATCTACCTCGACGACGATCTCACGCCTGAAGTCGAGATCTCTGTCCCAGTAGGTGATTTCCATGTAATTTACACGATCGTTCGGCTGCGTGTAACCCATGGAAAAATTAATCATGTTCCCTGGAGTGAACATCATCACAGGCGAAGACGCAGCATCAGCTTTGACTCTATACTTACCGCTGGAAATGAACAGGATTGCTTGGCAGGTCATGGCAACTTCATGAATCCATTCCCAAGCATCCCGACGTTCATCTATAACACCATCAAATAGACAACGCGGTTCAGAACCACCTCTTCCATCCGAAACCACTACATTACAGTAAGCAGCGAAGTCGATGAAGTCCTGAATCTGACAATCTGCGTGCTTCACTTGATCACCAAGCCCATAGCGCACATTCGTCAACAAATCGAGAAGAATCCAGGAGGGATTTCTGGTCCATCGCGTTGTATAGTTTGTTGGCGTTGTATACACACGCATCTTTAAGCCACGAACGAGAAAAGTCGCATTCGGCTGTGATCCATGAAGTTGCTCCGTCGCAACAGCCTTTACTGATGCAAGCGCTTTTCCAACATAGGCAATCTCATCATTTACAATTTCAGCAACTTCAATGAGACGCATCTCATGAAAGAAATCTAATTGTGAAGGAGGAGGTTTTAAGAGCCGAAAAAGCGGATAAAGCCAAGGCTCATCAACGAAGCGTCGTTCTACTTGTATTTGAACACGTGTTTGATGAAGACCAGTAAAACTACGTGCAACAGTAAATGGTTCTTTTCGAGTACCAGTAATTATTATCTCTCTCTCATCTCGCCATATAGTTTCTCCAAATGGTCTCCAGCGTATCTTAAACGATACAATTAAATAGTCGTGCTCCCAATCTGCCATTGGCTGAAGATCCAATCGTGATGGTGGAGCCAGTCCACGTGTAGCATACAAGCCAAAAGGGAATTTGACTTTTATCTCTACACTATCTACTGCATTATCTGTTGTTACCGTTACAGGGGAAGCATATTTAAGAACGCTATCTAATGTGTTTACTTGAAGAACGAGTCGTTCAAAGTCAGGAAGAATTCCTTGATTCTTTGTCCCCATACGCACAGCAAAAGTTATTCCCCTGTAAGTTGAGGCGAGATTTCCATTGATTTCCAAACCAGAAGAATCAGATGGCGTCACATCCGCTACTGTATCTGCTGTCTCTCCACAAATACGTTCATACCCAGCATCACCACCTTCTCCGAGACCAATAAGCAACGAAACAGTCAATTCAAATTTCTCGAATGCTTTTAATCCGGAGGTGGTTGTTTTGGCTTGGAGAATGTGCCCAGCAATGCGTACCTCACCATAGGCAACAGAAATCGGTGTTCCATTGGCTGTTGTATTCTGGGGAGTGTTGAAATCATAAGAAGCCGATTCTTTATCCGAACGTGGTTTTCGAGGAGAACCAAGAAGCAAGTTGATGAGATGCTGTAGAGCATAGCCAACAGCAACAACAGCGCCAACAGTCCAAGCCGATAACAAAAATGCAGAGATTCCTGTAAGCGGAGCAAGACCAACGGCAGGTATCACTCTCAGGATAATCTTGTCTTTATCTTCAATCAGTGTTGAGAGAATTGTGGAATCAGTAAGGTCCACTCCATTTCTAACTGCTTGCAGTGTAATCTCAGATTCACGTACTCGTTCTGGCACAAGATCAATGACGTTTCTTCCCACCCATTCAGAAGGTTCAAGGTATCGAATATCATCCCCAAGAAGTGGATCGTAGCATTCTCTGACGAGAATCATGTTACCACTACCTCTTCATGTCGATAGGCGCTGGCAATCTTCTGCCAAACCACAAACAATCGCAGACGATGTACGCCAACACGCTCGGAGGTGTTTAGCAGAAATCCATCGCCAATGAAGATTGCAAGATGATTCGCAACGTGTGCCTCCACCTGCATCGTCACTACATCAGCCAGTCTAAGCTTGTTGAGATCCCCAATACGGCGGAAGATCTTCGGAACGTAGCGTTGGAAGAGATCATCACGAACAAACCAGTCATGCACATAAGCAAGATTGAGAAGAACATCATCGATAGGTGCTCCAATCCGCCTGTAGAATTCAGCTACGAGCCCGAAACAGTCAAGACCGGTTTCAATTTTCCTTCCGAGATGCTTGTAAGGAATCCCAAGAAGCGCATGTGCCACATCCGAAACGCTCTTCTGGGAAACTGGAATTTGAACCTTCATTGGACAAAACCAAGAAACATGAATAGAAGCCAGAAAAAAATCAGAGGCCCGTGAATGATCCCAGGTGCAGCACCGATGCGTCTGAAGTTCTCACGTATCTTGCAGGCAGCAATCGTTCGATCACAAGTGAGATACCCACCAGAAGTCATTCGGAAATAATCCGCTCGCGCAACAAGATCACTTGCCCGAGGTGCCGTATCTGTCTCAGCAGCGAAACCAATTCTGAGATCCACTCCACTCAGCTCAGGTCTTGCAATCGTCACGAGGTCACTCCAACCGTCTGATTCGTTTGCCCGATGGTAGAAACGATAATTCGTTCCTATCTTAGTAATTCGCAAGTAGAAATTAGAAGATCGAACTGCCGCAATTTGTGTCTCGATATTTGAGGCATTGGAAAAAACAACAACATGAAGATCTTCTTTCGGGGCGAGAAGAAGAGACTGGCGATGAGCAGAATACATCGAAGACTCAACCCGTCGTTGACGACGACGCATCACCATCGGCTGTATGCTGAAAACTTCGCGTGTTCTCCACAGACGCCGGGATCTTCTTTTAGTCGGCACCATCGCAAGAACCCACGGAGCTTGAGCGAATGGCAAATACTTCCGACACAAATAGAGCCAGTTTGTAGGTGAACTTGAATCCGTTGTGATGAGAATTCCTTCTGCTTCACCGGGTTCATTCGGATTGCCAGCACATTTCACTTCCAGATCAAAGTCGCCGGAAACATTTGCTGAATCAGATAAAGGAAGCTTCCTATAGACAAAGGGACCATCTTTCTGCGATGAACTCCAGCGAGCATCAACAGTATCAAGAATCCTGAGAGTAAGATGGCTTGCTGTAGTGATGTTGATGTCCGCCTTCACTACCTGTGCCATATTAAGAGCCCGCCATCCTTGAACTTTCTTGTTTCCATCCCCACCCTGCTTCAAATCGATCTGTGAAAGTGCCTCGAAATCATCACGACCGTAATCACAAGTACCAGCGTGCTTATAGACCCACTCACAGCGAAGATCGATCCAACGATTCCTTGGAAGCTGGATCCTGAAGAGGTTGAATTTTCCTACCTCGAAAGTCCATGTTGCATCATCATCAGATAACTCGGCACCGAGAACCTGGTAAACTTCTCCAAAAGCCTGAACCACAGTGTCATCCAACTCACGCACGAAGATCCAGGTAATGGTTACGTTCTTTCCGAGAACCTTCCCTGCTTCAAGATAAGTCGCGATGGTTCTATCGATATTTGCCACCTGGATCTGAAGGGTCTTCATTTCCGGCTTCACCGTTTGTGCGATTTCACCCATAAAGATCGGGTAAGGCGTGTATGTTTGATTCGAATAGGTAAGCGAGATAGGGTAATCCGAAAGGTAGAGAGTCGTGGAGGCATCCACCACAATATCAAACAAATGCGCCCAACGCCCCTTTTGGTGCATCGCATCAGCAGCGGCAAGTATCTCAGAAGCCAGAGTTCTCAAGTTTCAATCCACATCTACGTATGAGGAACAACAAGTTGCAGAGTGGAATTAGCTACAGACCTCTCAGAACAACTCTTCAAAAGAAAGATCCATCGAGTAGGAGACCGGAGTAGTTTTCGGAATTGGCATCATATCGTCCATGAGATGCACCGTGACGGTTTCCTTCGCTGTGTTTGTAGATGGCGGAGAAGCCCCAGAAATGAGACCATTCGCTCCACCAGTATCTGGCTCCGTCCAAATGCCATTGCTGGATGTCACCGTCGCTTGAAGCGTGAGACTTCCTGATACCGTTCCTACGTAGACTCTGGCACCAGTAATCGTCCTATACCAGAAGACAGGTACGGTGATCTGTGCACGTTTTCCAGCCGAAATGACGAAGCTTGATTCAGGAGAGAGCGTCGTCTCCCCGAGAGCAGTCTGCCAAGAAATTGCAAAGTAGTAGGTTCTACCGGGGTAAGAAGCGGATATCTGATTTGGACCATCCACCCCATCGCCGGCACGATGCGGCGTGGCGATCGGATCCACAGGCGTGTAATCGAAAGAACCGGCAGGACCTTTCAAATCCCTGAAAAAGCTCCGCGCATACCAGATATCCACGTCGAGAGCTGCTTCCCAGCGCAGACGAAAAATGCGTTTCGGACGAGGCCAATAGGCACGGGTTTGAACATAGCCGAGGAGAAATGGAGTCTGTTGCGTCTTCCAAGTCGCTTCCTCGACCCATTCAAACTCCGGTGTCAGAGTCCATGCTTGAGCCAAGAACTACCTTCCGGCAATCCGAAATGCCTTTCGAATAGAGACATCTTCTCCCGTGGCGGCTGAGATGAGAAGCCGTTTGATTGTTTGCTTCTCACGAATAAGCCAGGCTCCAAACGACGGACCATCAATAACCTGCGGAGCGAAGGTAACATTCACAGTTGTACCAAGGCCAGAATTTCCACGAAGTCCTGGCGCAGAACGGTTGAGAGGAATGATCGCCTCTGGTCCTGCTTCACCTACCGTCATCAAAGTACGGCGAGTAACAAGCCCACCGTGCTGCGCGGCTGGGGGGGCTGGTGCTTTTGTTTTAGGTCCAACTTGCCCTAAAATAGCATTAATCGCCCAATTCAGCGCACGAACAACTGTTTCTTGAACGAGACGCTGCGCTACAAAATCAGCAAGAGCCTTCTGAATCGACTCAAGAAAGGAAACAAAGACATCACGAACCTTAGAAAGTTGCCCTCGCATGGCCAAAACAAGAGTGTCAGAGACAGCACTTTCCATACTTTGCCGAATCTGCTGCGCCATATCAAAAACAGCTTGGTAGAGAGTCTTGAAGTCCTTCTCAAGGCCCTCCTTCAGCCCCAAGGTGAAGGCAAAGGCAAGCTCCTTGCCAGTTAACTCATAGGCGTTTTTTGCATTTTTGACACGCTCCGCAAGTTCTGTGAAAGCAGATACAACCTCGGGATCACCCAGAGTTTTCTTAACCGTATCAGCGAGTTCTCCAGGACGTTTTGTCAACGCTTCCCCAGTCCAAAAATCACGAACCTCTTTGAGCGGTCCTTTTTCTGTAAGATCTTTGAGAATCCCAACACTCCCTTGTCCCCAAGCTTGAAGTGTCCGCCCCAAACTTTCAGTCATCTTCTGTACCCAATCTGCTATCACATCTCCATGAGGAGCGAACCGAAATACGCGCCGCAAAGGTCCAGCTTCAGAAAAGAGGTCTTTAGCTCCAGCAACAAAGTCCTTATCACGATCAAGTGTATTAATAGCTTGTCTGAATCCGCTGGAGATATCAGCACGTACAAAGTTCTCCATAAGGTCTCGAAGTTGTCTTTTTTCAGCAAATTCTTTGTCCAGCGCCTCCACCAGTTTATAGAAGAGATCATCGGAAAACTTTCCGAGCATCGTATTAAAACGCCGTTGATATTCCGCATCCAGCGGATCAAAACCAGTGAAAGAACGCAACATTTGTTGGAATAAAGTAGATAGCCCACCTCCTTGTTGTACCCACGGTGTACGACGACCACCAGGACCAACACCAATTCCAGCAGCAGCTTTACCAGCTCCAAAACCAAAAATTTGCTGAACACTCAGCCAGAAGAGCTTGAATCTTTCACGCATGTCGATAAGGCGACGATCGATTTCTTTCTCTGGAACGAGCGCTTCTGAAATCCTAAGGGACAATTCACCAAGCCCAACCGTAAACAGAGAATAAAGTCCCTCGCGAATCAACAGCAAAGTATCCTTGAAGTTCTCCGCCATTACAACAAAGCTTTTGCCAATCGCTTGAATAACCTCCAGAAAGACCCCAGCAGCAAAAATGACGCCACTGAAGAATGTCGGATGCTTTGTGGCGAACAGAATGAGATCAAGTTGAAACTTGTGAAACTCATCCTTGAGCTTGAGAAAGATCGGAAGGAATGCTGTAGCCACGGTCCTTCTGAAGATGAGCCACTTTTCATCGAGTTTTGCCATCGCGTTTGAAGCAGTGGTGGAATCCTCAATGATACGTTGGAAGAAGTTGATGACTGGACGTATCGCAAGAGCGGTGATGACAAGAAAGATCGCAGTCCTGATTCGCGCAAGCCGCCTGAAGGTGACGAAGAAGATGTTGTTGAGAACTCTATGAGATGTTGCAACACGATCACGAAACCTAAAGAAGTCTTTCGATAAGCGTGCAAGCTCCTTCGAGACGTTCTGAAGCAGCGTCATCCGTACTACGAGATTCTGACCAGCCACGCTGTTTACCTCACACTCTTCGATTCAGCATCAAGCGTTGCTTGAATCTCAGCCTCGGCAATTACAGCCGCCTCCACAAGATGATTCGTCTGGTCAAGAATCCCACCAGATAGTGGCATCGCTTGGAGTGTTTTCATAGCCGAAAACACAGAAAGGAATAACTTCACATCCAGATCCTCTTGAACAAGACGCCCTGGGCATTCATAGATGGGTTCATCATCGAGCTTCACTACAGGCTGAGGAGCAGGACCAAGACAACCGCGCATTTTCCTTTCCTCTTCTGGCATCTTTTCACAGCGATCACAGGGGGTTTTGATCTTTCCCAAAGAGATCAGAACCCCCAACCTCAGTTTTTTGCTGTCTCCCTGGCGATGTTTTGAATCTTGAAGACTTTATTGAACAACTCTCGTGTTAATTCGAGACTGAATGCGTGCCACGTTTCATCACTCCACACCGAAGTGCCGTTCTTTGTAGTTGTTTTCAGCTCCACAGGAACCCCAGAAGAGGTCTTGAAGTTGTCCCAGCCGACAACAAATCCCTCGATAAGCTTCACGATCTCCTCATAGGCGAACGTTACATCCTTCGGCTTCCCCTTCTTATCCACAAAACGAAGCAGTAAAGCACGGTACTCACGATGAGTCATAGGACGAACGTAAAAAGTCGTGCGTTGATCTTCAGGAAGTTCGAGATCACTCTCGAGAATGACAGGAATCTTATCCTTTGGATCGACAGCGATCGCCATGAGTTTCAATCCAGCGTAAACCGGATCTCCTTGTTGGTAGCGCTTTCAATATCAGGCACGTTGAAATCAAGGGTCAAGTTGTTCGTAAGAATGTTGTCACGCTCTCCTTCATCAACTGCTGTCACCTGAACACGCGCAGCAGGAGCTGTAATCTTGAGGCGATTCTTCGATGCTGTACCAATCGTGATAGTGAAAGCGCCAACAGCATCCGTGACCATCTTGCCTATGGCATCGAAGACTGTGGTAAGCTCCTGTTCTGGATCTACCGTAGCTGTTACCTTCCGATCGTTGATGAAAGTCGTCTTGAAGCCGCCTGGAGAGTTCGCATCGAGCCGCGCGGCAACAGCATTTCCGATGTCGATCGAGAAGTTCGAGATGATAAGAGATGTGCCTTGAAGCGCAAAGGTAGCGCTCTCCACCAATGGCGGGAGCTGACTGTCATAGTCGGCAGCCAAAGCCGAATATGCTTGATCGGCTGAAGAATCAAAGATCCCAAGAAAGTCCCATTCAAAGCGGGCAATTCCTCCAGAATCCCCCATGAGACGGAAGGTACCACGGCAGCCACGCAGCTTCCTGACGATTCCATCCTCATCCACGTACATGGTGAGTGAGGAGTTGCCGTTGGAGGCTCCGTAAGTGGCATTCGTCGTCGGGTCGTAGATGACGTTGACACCAACCGAGGCAGTCGGTTTGAAGCCACAAGCTCTCAGGAGGATTGCCCAAGCCGGTTCGGTCCCAAGCGCAGGGGTGCCATCACCAGCACCGACAACCTCAGTTGAGAAGGTCACTCGTCCGAGACGAAGCGTGGATTTGCTGAGCTTCCTGGCAAAACTGGGACCAATAGGATTTCGTTCGAGTATGGTAAACTCGGGTCTGAAGGCAACATCGTAGACAAGAAATTTGTAATCACCCGCAGCAGGAGCAGCCAAGGTTCCGTCCGTTGTCTCCTCCTTGGCGGCAATGATCGATCGTTTTCTCAATTGCGGCATGTTTGTGCTCCTATCCTATGGTGTATGGATCTCCCAGGATGTGCCGGTAATGAATCACAGCAGTCACTTGACCGCCGTTCAAGGGCATGGTCTCCTCGGCAAGAATGAGTTGGCTTCGCACGATATCAGTATCATATGCCTTTCCACCCCTGGTGGTATCCACATAGAGCGCTTTCTTGATAGCCGCAAGGTAGCGGCCCGCTTCAGTGGAGACTTGTGTCCATCGATCATGCCAAAACTGAATCTCCACCTGGAGAAGACAGGTTGTCCTTTGTGCAGGCTGACCGTCTGTGGAATCCTCCCCAAGATCGATGACATGAACGAGAGGGTAAATTGGTTCATCCCATGGATTAGCCGTCACACGGCGAACATCCTTCAGATCCTCCGCCACATCATATGCTGGTGGTGCCACAGTTTTCAAGGTCGTGACAATCTCATCAAGAATCAACTCTCTAATTGAAGTTGGCATCGACTCTCCACAATGCTACGGGTAGAACTTGCAGCGTGGAATCCGTCACAACCCCTCCTTTGGAACTGATTTTCCTTCTGCCCCACGCTGTATGATTTTGGTGAGCTTTGGAATAAGGCGATACTTCATGAAATTCTCGATGTACTTCGGCAAGATGACACGAAGCCGTCCAGGAACTGTAACACTCCGGACAAGCATGTGCGTAATTTGCTGGCTTGGAACGTGCAGAAGCAACGCTTTATACCCATGAGGGATGAAATGAAACTCTCCCGGATGGAAGACCTTGAGGGGTGATTGAAAGCGTTTCTTACCAAAACCTGTAAGACCTCCACGAACCGGAACGGAAAGCCATTGATCATGCCTCGGAACGATCGTTCTTCCCTCAAAATGCGTGATGAAATAGGGAGAGGTGGAACCCACCTCTGTATCTACCTGCTCCCCACGTTGTTTCCAGAAGGTCTTTGTATAGATGCTTCTCTGAAGCCTGCCTGTCCTTCTGTTGATTGGGTTCCCAGAGAGGAATCGACTCTTGATTCCCTTGACGAGTTCCCTGCCGCCTTTTTTCTGCGTGTTGATAACTGCTTGAAGCGTGGCAGTCTCATTAAGCTTTAAAGCTTTCTCATAGGGCACGACTCCCGTAGTATCCAACAGGAGAATCATCGATCCTTCTGGAGCGATTGGCATTTCAAGGTCTCTTGAAGTTCCAAAGAACTGCCTCTACGGCAGGAAGGAACTGCGTTTTTGCGGCCAGAGTCACAGAACCACCTTGAACTGTAGCGGCAATGAGCCCAAGATTGAAGCGCCGCTGATAGCGGTAGGCAGTCTCCATGGTTACAGCCGAAACCACCGCCGGGTAGGCAGAGATGAAGCTCACCGTATCAGTCGCCATGCCACCAGTATACTTCGCCTTCAGAACCCCATAGCCGGGTGTTAGAACGAATCTGTCCACCGTGAGATAGCCTGTTCGTTTGTTTACAGTGTAGCCACTTGCGCTGAGAAGAGTCGAAGAGCCAAAGGAACGATTGTAATCATTCCACACACTCGTCAGAGTCGTAATCGGGTATGCCCTGAGAGAGAAGCGGTACTGTCCTGGCTCGATATCGAAGGTCTCTTCCTTGTCGGTCTGAATCAGAATGTCACGGTCAAGGAAGCTTTCCACCTCTGCCGAAACATCCGCAACAATTTCCTGAATCGTCTCGTCCGCCTCGGTATCAATCTCCTTGATCTTGAGCAGCGCCTTGACCTGCTCCAGGCGCACTAATTCCATGCTGACACTCTTGGTTCCACGTTAAGATGGAACTTCCTCGTGATATTGATCTTCGATGCCTTCGTGATCTCCACCTCGCCATCCATGTACCCGGCCACAAGCTCATTGGAAGCAAATTGGTACTCACAAATGCCTCCAGCAGGATCCACAACAACCATGTCTTTCGTAGTTACAGTAGAGGAATGACGGTACTTGAAGAGGATTTTTACCGCCGAAACGCCTGTGAGGCTTACAACGGCCTTCGTCTGGGCATCCTTGATTGTCGGCCTTACTTTTGTCGTCTGATCGCCAGCAACCGCTCTGAAGACTGCGGCCATCTTACATCTCCAGGTCGAACTCCACGTCGCGAACGACCTCCAGGTCGAACTCCACGTCGCGAACGACCTCCAGGTCGAAGGCTATAATAGTTTCTCTTGCTACTATACCGAGGAACGGGGCAAAAAGCGATGGTCTCCTCCTCCTTGACTTGATGGAAACTTTTCGTCGCCGTACACGAAGAAGCACTTCCGGGAATGGCGTAGGTGCCGGCGGAGGCGGGAACAGTGTTGCCGGATATCGGCGCAGTCGCTTTCCTCGTTTGAAAGAAACCTTCGCCTTGCGCCGAACGACAATCCTAAAGATTGGTTGAGCTTTAGGAATGAAGAGAACCCGCCAATCCCGTCTCAATCTCTTTCGCCGCAACGCTGGCGGCTTTCGTCGTCTTTTACGTGTCAGCTCCGCAGGGAAAGATGGCGGGGGAATCGGAGCCGAAATAAATAAAACTGATGGCTTTCTCGCTTTGGGACGGCGAACTTTAATACGCCGTTTGAACCGACGAGAGAAAAGAGAATCAGGAAATACTGCCGGTACTGGTGGGATAAGCAGCGCAGCAGGAAATCGACGAACTTTTGGACGCCGCAATACTCGTGGAGGCGCTCTTCTGCGAAAGATATCAGAAAGAAAGAACGCCGGCGTCGGAGGAGAAACCAGAAGCGGTCGAACACGCGCGAGCGGCTTCTTCGGAAGGATAACCCTTCTTAGAATCGCACGCTTCTTCCGCCTAAGAAGCGGGTTGGGGAATGGCTGTGGAAAAAGCGCTACGTAGGAACGACGCACAATTTTACGCCGAAGGACGATACGCCGTCGTCTATTGCGTCTAAGAAGGACCTCCGGAAAGGTAGGAGGAGGAGCAGGAGGCAGAAGAAGCCACGTATTGGGCGGCTTCTTCTGCTTCCATGCTTCTCGCAGATGGGTTCTTGGATGAACCCGTGATAAGCGGTGGTATTCCCGCATGGCGCTGAGATGCCTACGTCAGTTTGTTTCAATCCACACCCCCGCGCGGGGGCGACGACTGCAACCCGTGAGCAATCCGCAACACGTCAGTTTGTTTGTTTGTTTGTTTCAATCCACACCCCGTGCGGGGTGACGTCAGAATGCGGCCGTTCGCGACGCCAGTGTAATCGACTGCAATTCGCGAACAACCCGCATCAGATTACGCAAACTCTCGCCACGTTACCTCGACATCGAGGTTGAAGGATGCGGCCGACTGAAGCATTTTGACGCCGAAGGCTTTTGAGGGACCAACAACAATACGTGTTTCAGGAGTTGGTTCCCAGAGGAAGCCCGTGAGGCTTGCGAAGCCCTGTTTCACCACCGGATCGAAGTAGGAGGTCGGCTCGGTTGTAAGATTCCCCAGAAGGTTCGTAGCATCTACAAGAAGTGATGCGGCATCCGACTGTTCTGCCCTTCCGATGACGACGACAGAGCTGTCAGCTGGGGTGCCTTTCGCGTTGACGTGTGCGAGCTGAACCTCTTGTTGCTCGTTCGTCTCATTTGAGACGTTCGTGACCGTGACCCTCAAAATCTCGATCGCCGCGGTAGCCGGGCAATCCATATAGAGGATGGTCTTGGAAGCTGTATAGGCAAAATTCACCACTGTTGCCGTATAAACGCCACGCATGAAAGAACCTCCGCTTCGAGATAAACTCGTGGCGTCTTGATGCGAGTTGCTCGCGATCCGTGAGCAACCCGCAATCGGGCGTTAGGTAGGTAATCGCTCGTGCGCTCTGAAGAGAACTCTATCGATCAAGATCGCATAAATCAAGGTTTGATGAGAATTCCAAAACCACGACTGACTTCAAAAAGGAGCCCACCAAAAGATTGCACGAGCGGACCAAGCTTCGGCATCGTTGCAGACGTATACTGCCGCCAGGATTCTTCCGTAGTGTCATGAACGACAACGATACAGCCGGATTTGACTGCATGAATCTCTTCAGCACGATCGTCATACCTGGAATCGCAGAAGACAAAATCCGCCTCTTTCAACTCCGGTTGGGCTATGGCACGTCCCTCACGAACTTCGACAACTGCGGAAAGGTCGCGATCTACATTCGCATGGTCACGAAGCGCTTCTTGTGTTTTTCTCACTTTATCTGAGTCCACATCACAGGAAACAACACGCCCATAGACGTTATGCTTGACTGCTTGAGCAAGACACCTTGTAGCGTGACCAAGGTAGCATCCAGACTCAAAAACCAACACAGGCTTCAACATCCGAACAAGCCCATAAAGAAGATCGCCCATCTCTCCTTCGGAAGCAGCGGCATCAAATTCACACCAGCGCTTCAATACCGCAGTCCCCGTGTGAGACATTCGGATATAGAATTCCCCTTGGCTCCGATCTTCAGCAAATTGTTTTGAAGCAGTCCAGAAATTCCACATTGGAAGAATGGCACGGTCTTTCCAGTCTGGAAGATCTTCCAGAAGAGAGGTATCGGAATCAAAGGCCACGATAAGACGAACATTGGCGTTTCTACCCATTGCTCAACGACAAAAGAACTTCTCGACATGGTTACTTTTGAAAAATAGAAATTCTCGGCTTAGGTTTAAGAAGTGGTGGATTAAACGGTGGCGGCGGCGGCGGAGCCGCTGTTGGAAGGTGCTCGACGAAGTGCTTGGTGGCGATCAAATGCTCATGACCTTCCAGGGATAGGATCGCCCAACGCCGAATAGCTGCTGGAGCGTAAACTTGATCGAGATATCAGAAGGCACCGGGACGCTGATCTTCTGTGGCTCACCCTGCACGCCTTTGAAGTTCGCG
>Ga0187892_10002827_pt1 | contig 33393 bp, 31 predicted proteins | sample MA1701073metaG_FD_139345 | JGI IMG/M metagenome (GOLD analysis project Ga0187892, IMG submission 139345) | Bio-ooze microbial communities from a basaltic lava cave in the Kipuka Kanohina Cave System on the Island of Hawaii, USA - MA170107-3 metaG ... | reverse complement strand
TGGCGGCGATCGGCCGCCGCAACGTGAGCGCGGCGGCCGACCCGTGGAAGCGGGCGTCGCCGAACGCGAACACGCCTCCGTCGGCCGCGGCCAACCAGTACCCGCGACCGGTGGCGGTGGCCGCGGCGGCGACGATGGGCTGCGTCAGCGCCAGCGCGCCCGTCGAGCCCTCGAAGGTGGCGCCACCGAAGCCGAACACGCCACCGTCGGCCGCCACCAGGCGGTAGCCGCGGCTGGCGGGGACGGTGGTGGCGAACAAGATGTCCTGGGCGCCGTCGTCGGCGGTGCCACGGCGGGCGTCGGTCCAGGCAACCAGCGCGCCGGCGTCGGTCGAGGCGACGCCGACATAGTCGCCGATGCGGGTGTTCGGCCCGAAGAAGCCGGGCGGCCCGACGGTGCTGGGCCCCGATGCGCGGCTGAGCAGGCGGGGGGCCGAAAAGGTGCCTCCCCCGTCGTCTGACGAGGTGAGGTAGGTGTCCTGGGGGCCGTCGAACCCGCGCCGCACCAGGTACGCCAGGTCGAGACGGCCACCGGGTGCGCCGGACAGGTACGAGTTGAGCTGGTGCTCTCCCTCGCGACCGGCCGGCGCACCGACGATGCGGGGCGCGCTCCACGTGCGCCCGCCGTCGCTCGTCGTCGCGATGGATACACGGCCGAGCGCGCCGGGGCCGCGGGTGTCCCAGAACGACATCGCCGCGGTCCCCGCCCGGGGACCGGCGACGACCGCGGTGTAGCGGGGCCCGAAGCTGGCGTAGAGCGGATTGGCGACGGGGGGACCGGCGCCGAAGACGCGAGCCGGGACCAGGTCGTCGATCAGCACCGGCGCGGCGAACGTTCGACCCCCGTCGGCCGACGTGGTGGCGTGGAGGGTGTTGTCGATCTCGCTCCCGTAGACGAGGTAGACGGCCCCGTCCGGGCCCACCGAAAGCTGGGGTGACGCCGGGAAGACCTGGTCTGGGGGGCTCACGGCCAGCGGGGCGCTAAAGGTGGCGCCCTTGTCGTCCGAGGAGGCGGCCAGCACCCGACCGGGCGCGGGCGGGCCCGGGTGCTCGCTCCAGGCCACGTGGACCCGACCGCTCCGGGGGTCGACCGCCACCGCCGGCCAGTAGGCCCGGAGGTTCGCTTCCTGCACGCCCAGCACGGTCGGCCCGCGGAAGCTCCGGCCACCGTCGGCCGAGGCGTACACCTTGACCTGGTCGGGCACCCGGTCGTTGGGGATGGCCGACTGGAGGACGTAGTAGAGCGTGCCGTCCGGGCCGTAGGCCACCGCCGGGTTGAAGCACCGGTCGGTAGCGGGGTTGGCGCCGGGGTACTCGCCGGCCCGGCCGACCAGGACCCGCGTGTTCCACGTCGTCCCGGCATCGGTGGACAGGCCGAGGTAGCAGCGGTCGATGTCGGCGCCCTCGAAGTAGGCGACAGCCAGCCGTGCCGGGTTGGTGGGATCGACAGCCAACGACGGGTTCTGGTACGCCTCACCGGCCACCGTGGCGGTGACGGCCACCTCGGCCGGCGCCCGGACGGCCTGGCCGGCGGCCGGGCTCCCGGCCGCGGTCAACCCGGCGGCGACCAGCGTCGCCATAGTCGGCACCCGCCACATCGATCGCAGCCCTCGCATCGAGGCCCCTCCCGTCGCCATTACCGGCACGCGCACGCTAGTGGCCGACGGTCTTCCCGGCTCGGTGCCAGGCTCCGGTTCCGGCCAGCCGGCGGGGCAGGGGCCCCGCCGGGCGCGGCGGGCGTGTCCCGAAAGGACCGGGTGCCCGGCGCCATGATCAGATCCGCGCCGGGTCCACCTCGATGCGCAGGCGCCCGGCCGGGCGGGGGGCCCGGGCCAGGGCGTCGGCCAGCGACGTGTGGTCGGGCGCCCGCAGCAGGAACCGGCCGCCGTCGGGCCCGAGGACCTCCACCGGGCCGCCGAGGGCGACCGACCAGGCGGCGGCCGCGTCCCCCGACACCAGGGCCAGGGCGACCGCCGGCGGCAGTCGCAACTGCTCCCGACGTCGGGCCTCGGCGACGATGTAACGACCGGGATCGGCGTGCACGGCGGCGGCCAGGACCTCGTGGCCGGGGATGCGCGTCTGCACCATGACCTGGCCCCCACCGGTGCGCGGACCGACGGCGCGGGCCGCCCGGACCAGCAGGGCGAGCGCCTGCTCGCCGGCCCGGAAGCGGGGGGCGAGGAGCTCCTGGTCGAAGTCCAGGAAGGCCACCGCGCCGCCCACCCATCGGGGTGGCAGCCGGTGCAGCAGGGCCTCAGTCCCGACCAGGACCCGGGAGTCGGGTACCTCGGTGGTCGCCGCGCTCACCTCGCCCACGTCGGTACCGGCCAGGGCGGCCAGCTCCTCCCGCGCCCTGGAGATGCCGACCCGCAGGGTCTTGAGCCGCTGGCCGCCACAACCCTGGCAGACGACAGGCCGGGCCAGCCCGCACTGCCGGCACACCACCGCGCCCGCCTCCACCAGCCCGACCGCGCCGCCGCAGCGCTCGCAGCGGGTCAACTCGGCGCACGTCCCGCAGGCCAGCAGCCGGGCCCGGCCGCGGCGGTTCAGGATGCATGCCACCGGCCGGTCGCCCCGAAGCAGCCCCACCAGGCGGGTCGAGTACAGGCCGGTCCGGGGGTCGTCCCGGCGGCGGTCCACCACGACGACCGGCGGCCACCCCGCCCGCTCGGCCGTGCGGGAGACCGTGACCAGCCGGCCCCAGGCCAGGTGCTCCGGCGTCGGGCACGGCGACACCAGGGCACACGGCGCCCCGGCGCGGGCGGCCCGCTCGGCCGCCACCACCCAGGCGTCCCAGGTCGGGCAACGTTCCTCCTGGAGGGCCTCGTCGTGCGCGTCCACCACCACCACGCCGGCCAGGCCCGGTGCCGGCGCCCACGCCGCGGCCCGGGCGCCCACCACCGTGGCGCCGCCGGCGGCCGCCCGCGCCCACTCGTGCGGCAGCAGGGCGACCGGGACGCCCGCGGCGCGGAGGCGCCGCGCCAGGTCGGCGGCGCCCACGACCGACGCCGTCACCACCAGAGCCGGTCCCCGGGACGCCATGGCGGCCACGACGGCCAGCGCGTCGGCGGCCGGCGGCAGCCGGACCACGGCGCGGCGCGCCCGCACGATGTCGGCGAGGAGCTCGCCCGGCGCCCCGGTCCGGGGATGCGGCGGTACCTCGGCCGGCAGGGCGCTCACCACCACCGGGGGTGACGCCACCCGCAGGAAGGCGGCGCGGGGACCGGCCCAGCGCCGGGCGGCCCACGCGGCCAGGTCGACGACGTCGGCCGGTGGCCCGACGCCGACCACTGCGGTGACGTGCCGCAGCCGCACGCCGTCGGGCGGCGTGACGCCGACGGCCACCACCCAGCCCCGCACCCGCCGCCCGTGCAGCTCCACCCGCACGAGCGTGCCGACGCCCACCCGCCCCGACAGCTCGGCGGGGAGCAGGTAGTCGAAGCACTTGTCGAGCGTCCGGGCGTCGGGCAGGACCCGCACGACCGGCGGCGCCTCGCCGGCTACAGCCCGAGGGCGCTCTTCATCTCGGCCACCCGCGAGAGCGCTTCCCACGTGAACTCCTTCTCGGACCGGCCGAAGTGCCCGTAGGCCGCGGTACGCCGGAAGATGGGCCGGCGCAGCTTGAGGTCACGGACGATGGCGGCCGGGCGGAGGTCGAAGACCTCCTGCACGGCGGCGCTGATGCGGTGCGGATCCACCTCGGCGGTGCCGAAGGTGTCCACCATCACCGAGACGGGGCGGGCGACGCCGATGGCATAGGCCACCTGGATCTCGCAGCGCCGCGCCGCGCCCGCGGCCACCACGTGCTTGGCCGCCCACCGGGCGGCGTACGCGGCCGAGCGGTCGACCTTGGTGGGGTCCTTGCCGGAGAACGCGCCGCCCCCGTGGCGGGCGGCGCCGCCGTAGGTGTCGACGATGATCTTGCGGCCGGTGAGCCCGGTGTCCGCGTGCGGGCCGCCCAGTTCGAACCGCCCGGTGGGGTTGGCCAGCACCCGGATCTTGTCGCCGGCGAACTCGGGCGGCAGCATCGGGTGGATGACGTGCTCGATGAGGTCGGGCTTGAGCAGGGTTTCCAGGTCCAGTCCCGGCTGGTGCTGGGTCGAGATGAGCACCGTGTCGAGCGCCACCGGACGGCCGTCCTCGTAGGTCACGGTGACCTGGGTCTTGCCGTCGGGCCGCAGGTACGGCATGACGCCGGCCTTGCGCACCTCGGACAGCCGCTGAGCCAACCGGTGGGCCAGCCAGATCGGCAGGGGCATGAGGTCGTCGGTCTCGTCGCAGGCGAAGCCGAACATCATCCCCTGGTCGCCGGCACCCTGGCTGTCGAGGTCCTCCTCGACGGCGTGGCCGGCCCGCTGCTCCAGGGCGTGGTCGACGCCTTGGGCGATGTCGGGCGACTGCGGGTCGATCGAGGTGATGACCCCGCAGGTGTGGCCGTCGAAACCGTAGGACTCCCGGTCGTAGCCGATCTCGCAGACGGTCTGGCGGACCAGGTTGGGGATCTCCACGTACGCGGTGGTGCTGATCTCGCCGGCCACCACCACCAGGCCGGTGGTGAGGAGCGTCTCGCAGGCCACCCGGCCCATCGGGTCCTCGGCCAAGATGGCGTCCAGGACGGCGTCGGAGATCTGGTCGGCCATCTTGTCGGGGTGGCCCTCGGTCACCGATTCCGACGTGAACGTCCAGCGACTGCTCATCGGTCCCCCCTCACGATCTCGGCCCCGATCATCTCGGCAACTGCATCGAGCACGGCGCGCGCCACCTCCCGCTTGTGCGACAGGGGCACAGCCTGCTCGCGCCCGTCGGTCCCGAGCAAGACCACCTCGTTGGTGTCGGAGCCGAACCCGGCGCCGGGTCGGGTGACGTCGTTGGCCACCACCAGGTCGAGGCCCTTGGCCACCAACTTGGCCCGGGCGCGGTCGATCGGGTCCCCGGTCTCGGCTGCGAAGCCCACGAGCACCTGGCCCGGCCGCCGGTGCCGGCCCAGCTCGGCCAAGATGTCGGGCGTCGGCTCCAGGACCAGGTCGGGGGCGCCGTCGGCCTTCGCCAACTTGGCGCCGGCGACCGCCTTGGGCCGGAAGTCGGCCACCGCGGCCGCCATCACGACGACATCGACGGCGGCGGCACGGCTCAGCACGGCGTGCTCCATCTCCGCCGCGGTGGCGACCTCGACGACCTCCACGCCGTGCGGCACCGGCTGCGGCGCGGCCGCCGTGGTGACCAGCACGACGGTGGCGCCCCGCGACGCCGCCTCGGCGGCCAGGGCGTGGCCCTGCTTGCCCGACGACCGGTTGCCCAGGAAGCGCACCGGGTCGATCGGCTCTCGGGTGCCGCCCGCCGTCACCAGCACGCGAAGCCCCGCGAGGTCGCCCGCCGGCGCCAGGACGGCGCCCACCGCGGCCACGATCTCGCCCGGCTCCGCCAGCCGGCCGGCACCGGCGTCGCCGCCGGCCAGGGCGCCTGTCGCCGGGCCCACCACGTGGACGCCCCGGGCGCGGAGCCGGGCCACGTTGTCCTGCGTGGCCGGGTGGTCCCACATCTCGGTGTGCATGGCCGGGCAGACCACGACCGGCGCGGCGGTGGCCAGCAGCGTGGCGGTCAGGAGGTCGCCGGCCAGGCCGGCCGCGTAGGAAGCCAGGAGGTGCGCCGTGGCCGGCGCCACCACCACCACATCGGCGCCCCGCCCGAGGCCCGTGTGGGGGACGGGCTCCGGCCCGTCCCACAGCGAGGAGCGGGCCCGCTCGCTGGCCACCGCCGACAGCGTGGCGGCGCCGACGAACCGGGCGGCCGCCGCGGTGAGCACGGGCTGGACGTAGGCGCCCTGCTCCATCATGCGGCGGCACAGGTCGACCGCCTTGTAGGCGGCCACGCCGCCCGATACCCCGAGCACCACCCGGCGGCCGGCCAGGGGGCCGGGCCGGCTCACTCCGCCTCGCCGGTCCCTGTCCCGCCCTCGGGGGCGGCTTCGTCGTCGGCCACCTCAGGGGTGAGCGCGTAGGTGATCTTGTCGGCCGCCACCTCCTCCAGGGCGATCGACAACGGCTTGCGGGAAACCGACGCCACCTGCGGGGGCACGATGGCGCCGAGACCCTCGCCGAGCTGGTTGAAGTAGGAGTTGATCTGGCGCCCGCGGCGGGCCGAGAGGGTGACGAGGGTGAACTTGGAGTCGACCTTCTCCAGCAGGGTTTCGATCGCGGGTTCCATCATGGTGGGGCGCTTCACGGGCACGGTTGCACTCCTGCCGGGGGGTTGCGGTAGCCGGCCAGTATACCGGCGACCTCCTCCACGGCCCGGACCAACTCGTCGTTGACCACCACGTGGGTGGCCACGGCCCGGCCGGCCATCTCCTCGTCGACGGCCAGGCGGAGGCGGCTGGCCACGGCGGCCTCCGCGTCGCCCCGGGCCCGCATGCGCGCCGCCAGCTCGTCGGTCGACGGTGCCACCACCAGGACGAGCACGGCATCGGGGTGGCGCGCCACCACCTGGCGGGCACCGTCGAGGTCGATCTCGAGCACGACGTCCGCCCCCGAGGGCGGGTCGGGCCACGGCGTGCCGTAGAGGTGTCGGTTGGCCGGGAGCTCGGTCCACTCCAGGAAGCCGCCGGCCGCCACCCGGGCCAGGAAGGTCTCCCGGTCCACGAAGGTGTACGCGTCGGCCGCCTCACCGGGGCGGGGCGGGCGCGTCGTCCAGGAACGGCTGAGCCACAAGGCCGGGTCCCGGGCGAGCAGGGCGGCGACGAGCGAACCCTTGCCGGCGCCGCCCGGCCCCGAGACGATGAGGATCAGGGCTGCGGAAACTGCTCGAGTAGCGCCTTGCGCTGCTTGTCGCCCAGGCCCTGCATTCGGCGGGTCTCGCTGATGCCGAGCTGCTCCATCAACCGGCGGGCCTTGATCTTGCCGAGGCCCGGGAGCGACTCCAGGACCACCAGCACCTTGGTCTTGCCGACCACCTCGTCCTGGGCCGTCTGGTCGAGCAGTTCGGCCAGGGTCAGCGACCCCATCTTGAGCTTCTCCTTCAACTCGGCGCGCTGGCGGCGGGCAGCGGCCGCCTTCTGCAGCGCGGCCTGGCGCGACTCCGGGCTGAGGGCGGGGGGCAGCGGCATGGCGGCAGAGTAGTTCCCTGCCGGGCCGTGCGTCACTGGCCCGTGCGTCGCTCGAGGTGCAGCGCCCCGACGAGGTCGTGCGCGGCCTGGGCCCGGTCGCCGGCGGCCGTCACCGCCCGCCCGATCACCAGCAGATCGGCTCCCGCGGCCAGGGCCCGGGCCGGCGTCGACGCGCGGGCCTGGTCGTGGCGATCGGCGCCCTCGGGACGCAGGCCGGGCACCGCGGTCACCAGCCGCGGGGCCAGGAGCCGGGCCTCGGCCAGGTCGCCGGCCGCGCAGACGATCCCGCCACAGCCGCCCTCCAGCGCCACCTGCACGCGGTGCCGGACGACATCGCTCGGCGCGTCCTCGTCGCTGGTGAGGACAGTGACGGCGAGCGCGGTCGGCGGCGCCAGGTTGGCGTTGGCCGCGCCGACGGCCAGGCCGTCCACGCCGGCCCGGAGCATCGCCGTGCCGCCGCTGGCGTGCAGGGTGAGGTAGGACGCACCCAGGGCGCCGATGACCTGCGCCGCCTTGCGGACGGTGGTCGGTATGTCGTGCAGCTTGAGGTCCACGAACACCCGGTAACCGGCGTCGATCATCTCGATGACGGCGTCGGGCCCCGACGCGGTGAACAGCTCCAGTCCCACCTTGGCCACGCCGAACCACGGGCGGACCTCCCGGGCGATGCGGGTGGCCTCGACCAGGTCGTCCACGTCGAGGGCGATGGCCAGGCGGCTGCGGACGTCGGAACCCGCAGGGGCCCGCCGCTCGGGTGGCATCGGGGAGAACATCGAAACGGGGGTGATCATGGGTGGGCGGCTCCGATCAGGTCGGCGAAGCGGGGGACGTCGTGCTGGGCACACCATGTCGCGAGTTCGCCGAGCACGCGGGCCGGCGCGCGCGGATCGGCGAAGGTGGCCGTGCCGACCTGGACGGCGCACGCACCGGCCAGGACCAACTCGACGGCGTGGGTGGCGGTGGCGACGCCGCCGACGCCGACGATGGGGGCGTCCGGGAAGGCGGCGCGGCACTCGGCCACGGCCCGGACGGCGACGGGGTGCAGGGCGGGACCGGACAGGCCGCCGCCGCCACCGGCGACGCCGAGCCGGCGGCGGCGGGTCTCGGGGTCGATGGCCATGCCCCGCAAGGTGTTCACGAGCGTGAGCGCGTCGGCGCCGGCGGACAGGGCGGCACCGGCGATCTCCACGATGTCGGTCACGTTCGGGCTGAGCTTGGCCCATCGGGGACGCCCGGCCGCCGCAGTGGCGTCCATCACGTCGGCGGTGGCCACGGGCGAGTGGGCGAACATCTCCCGGTGGACGTTCGGGCAGCTGAGGTTGACCTCCACCGCGACGACGGCGGGCGGCGCGGCGGCCAGCATCGCCGCCGCCTCGGCGTAGTCGTCCACCGATGAGCCCCAGATGCTGGCCACGACGGTGGCGCCGGCGGCCAGCAGCGCGGGCAGCTCGTCTTCCAGCCACGCCTCGACGCCGGGCCCCTGGAGGCCCACGCTGTTGAGCATGCCGCCGGGTACCGCCACGATGCGGGGCGCCGGGTTCCCGGGCCACGGCCCGGCCGACAGCGACTTCACCACCACCGCGCCCAGCGACGCCAGCGCCATGTACGCGTCCAACTCCGCCCCGTGCCCCCCCGTCCCCGACGCCGTCATCACCGGGTTGGCCAGCTGCACGCTCCCGACGGTGGTGCGCAGGTCCACTCCCGAGGACATAGGGACCGGAATCCGGTCCCTATGTCCTCGGGACGCGCCGTGGCGCCGCGTCACAGGTCGAGGCGGAGCTGGTCGGCGGCCAGGTGCTCCTGGAGGGAGAGGACCGAGAGGCCGTGGCGGGCCCAGTCGGCGATGCCGGCCGCCGCCGCTCGGGCCGCAGCCACGGTGGTGAGGCACGGGACGCGGTGCACCGTGGCGGCGGTGCGGATGGACGCGCCGTCGGCGCGGGGGCCGCGGCCCCGGGGCGTGTTCACCACCAGGTGCACCTTGCCGGCGGCCAGCAGCTCGACGGCGGTCGGCCCGTCCCCGCCAGGTCGGACCTCGCCCACCTTGGCGACCACCGTCTCGACGCGCAGGCCCCGCTCCTCGAGGTAGCCGGCCGTACCGGAGGTGGCGGCCAGCGAGAAGCCGAGCTCGACGAAGCGGGTGGCGGCGGCGAACCCCGCCGCCTTGTCCCGGTCGGCCAGCGAGAAGAACACCGACCCGGAACCGGGCAGGCGGCCGCCGGCCGCGATCTGGCTCTTGGCGAAGGCCAGGCCGAACGTGGCGCCGATGCCCATCACCTCGCCGGTGGAGCGCATCTCGGGGCCGAGCAGCGTGTCGGCGTCGGGGAAGCGGTCGAAGGGCAGCACCGCCTCCTTCACGCCCACGTGGCCGCCCGTCGACGGTGGCCGCAGGAGCCCCTCGTCGCGCAACTCGGCCAGCGTGGCGCCGACGATCACCCGAGCCGCCACCTTGGCCAGCGGCACGCCGGTGGCCTTGGCCACGAAGGGCACGGTGCGGCTGGCCCGGGGGTTGGCCTCGATCACGAACACCTGGCTTCCCTTCACCGCGAACTGGACGTTGAGCGGGCCCTGGACCGACAGGGCGGCGGCGATGTCAGCGGTGTAGCCCTCGATCACCTCGACCACCGGGCGCGGCAGCGTCTGGGGCGGGATGACGCAGGCCGAGTCGCCGGAGTGCACGCCGGCCTCCTCCACGTGCTCCATCACCGCGCCGACGACCACCTCGCCGACCCGGTCGCGGACGGCGTCGACATCCACCTCGATGGCATCCTCCAGGAACCGGTCGATGAGCACCGGCCGCTCGGCCGACAGGCCGCCCTCGCGGCCCAGCGACCCGAAGCCGGCCAGCTCGGCCATGGCCGCGGCCAGGCCCTCGTGGTCGTAGACGATCTGCATGGCCCGGCCGCCGAGCACGTAGCTGGGCCGGACGAGGGCCGGGAAGCCGATGCGGTCGACGATGGCCGTGGCCTGGTCGATGTCGACAGCGGTGCCGCCCGCCGGCTGGGGGATCTCCAGGCGGGCGCACAGGGCGTTCCACCGCTCGCGGTCCTCGGCCAGGTCGATGGCATCGGGACTGGTGCCGAGGACCAGCCCGGGGGGCAGGCGGCCGGCCAGCTTGAGGGGGGTCTGGCCGCCGAGCGTCACGATGACACCGACCACCGAGCCACTTCGCTGCTCGGCGTCGAGGACGTCGAGCACCGCCTCCAGGCCGAGCGGCTCGAAGTAGAGCCGGTCGCTGGTGTCGTAGTCGGTGGACACCGTCTCGGGGTTGCAGTTGACCATCACCGTCTCGTAGCCGGCCTCGCTCAGGGCGAAGCTGGCGTGCACGCAGCAGTAGTCGAACTCGATCCCCTGGCCGATGCGGTTCGGTCCCGATCCGAGGATCACCACCTTGGGACGGGGCGACGGGCGCACCTCGTCGGAGCCCTCGTAGGTGGCGTAGTGGTAGGGAGTCGTGGCCTCGAACTCGCCTCCGCAGGTGTCGACGGTGCCGAAGGTGGCGGCCACCCCGGCGGCCAACCGGGCCGTCCGGACCTCGGCCTCGCCGGTCCCCCACAGCCGCCCCAGCTGGGCGTCGGAGAAGCCGAGGCGCTTGGCCCGCCGCCACTCCCGCCGGTCCATCCCGGCCAGGCCACCGTCGACCTCGGCGAGGCGGGCCCGCTCCTCCACCACCTGCTGGAGCTGGTCGAGGAACCACGGGTCGACCCGGGTGGCCTCGGCCAGTCGATCGACACCGACGCCGCGGCGCAGCGCCGCCTCGAGCTGGAACGGCCGGTCGGGCGTGGCCACCGCGGCCCGCCGGACCAGATCGTCGGTCGGCACCGCGTCGAGCTGGGCCTCGGCCGGGTCGCAGTTGAGCCCCCACCGCCCGTGCTCGAGCGACCGCAGCGCCTTCTGCAACGACTCGGGGAAGGTGCGGCCGATGGCCATGGCCTCTCCCACGGACTGCATGCGGGTGCCCAGCACGCCGGGGAGGGAGGGGAACTTCTCGAAGGCCCACCGAGGAACCTTGGTGACCACGTAGTCGATGGTGGGCTCGAAGCTGGCCGGTGTCGTGCCGGTGACGTCGTTGGTGATCTCGTCGAGGGTGTAGCCCACGGCCAGCCGAGCGGCGATCTTGGCGATGGGGAACCCGGTGGCCTTGGAGGCCAGCGCGCTGGAGCGGCTGACCCGGGGGTTCATCTCGATGACGACCATGGCGCCCGTGGCCGGGTCCACCGCGAACTGGATGTTCGACCCGCCCGTCTCCACGCCGATGCGCCGGATGCAGGCAAAGGCGGCGTCCCGCATGGCCTGGTACTCCACGTCCGACAGCGTCTGGGCGGGCGCCACGGTGATCGAGTCGCCGGTGTGCACGCCCATGGGGTCCACGTTCTCGATCGAGCACACCACCACGCAGTTGTCGGCCCGGTCCCGCATCACCTCCAGCTCGTACTCCTTCCAGCCGGCGATGGAGCGTTCGATGAGGATCTCGGTGATCGGGCTGGCGGCCAGTCCCGTGACGGCGAGGGTGGCCAGATCCTCCTCGTCGGTGGCGATGCCGGTCCCCTTGCCGCCCAGGATGTACGAGGGCCGGACGATGACCGGGTACCCGACGGCGGACCCGGTGGCCAGCGCCTCGTCGAGGGTGTGGGCAAAGCCCGAGGGCGGCACGGCCAGGCCGATCTCGGTCATGGCCGCCTTGAAGCGCTCCCGGTCCTCGGCGGTGGCGATGGCCTCGGCGTCGGCGCCGATCATCTCCACGCCGAAGTCCGCCAGCACACCCCGCTCGTGCAGGGCCATGGCCAGGTTGAGGGCCGTCTGGCCGCCGAGGGTGGCCAGCAGGGCATCGGGCCGCTCGCGCTCGATGACGGCGGCCAGCACGTCTGGGCTGAGCGGCTCGATGTAGGTCCGGTCGGCCAGCTCCGGGTCGGTCATGATCGTGGCCGGGTTCGAGTTGGCCAGGATGACGCGGTAGCCCTCCGCCCGCAGCGCCCGGCACGCCTGCGTCCCGGAGTAGTCGAACTCGCAGGCCTGGCCGATGACGATCGGGCCGGAGCCGACCACCAGCACCGAGGTGATGTCGTGCCTACGGGGCACCGGTCATCAGCTCCCGGAACTGGTCGAAGAGGTAGCGGGCGTCGTGCGGGCCGGGGCCGGCCTCGGGGTGGTACTGGACGCTGAAGGCGGGCAGGTCCCGGCAGCGCAGGCCCTCCACCACGCCGTCGTTCAGGTTGACGTGGGTGACGTCGGCGGCGTCCACCGATCCCTCGGCGACGGCGTAGTTGTGGTTCTGGCTGGTGATCTCGACGCCTCCCGTGGCCAGGCGGCGCACCGGGTGGTTGCCGCCGTGGTGGCCGAACCGCAGCTTGTAGGTCGTGCCCCCCAGCGCCGCACCCAGCAGCTGGTGGCCGAGGCAGATGCCGAAGAGCGGAACCTCGCCGAGGAGGTCGCGGATCGCCGCGACGGGGCCGGCCAGCGCGGCCGGGTCCCCCGGGCCGTTGGACAGGAAGACCCCGTCGGGGCGGCGGGCCAGCACGTCGGCGGCTGGGGTGGACGCGGGCACCACCTGGACGGTGGCGAGGGCGCCGAGATGTCGGAGCATGGTGCGTTTGATGCCGAAGTCGTAGGCCACGACACGGAGCGGACCGTCCCCCACGGTGTAGGGCTCGACGGCGGTCACGCCCGCCACCAGGTCGACGCCGTCGGTGCCGGGCTCGGCCGCCGCGGCCGCCTTCAGCGTGGCCTCGTCGGCCGTCCCGAAGGCGCAGGGCATGGCGCCTGCGTCGCGGAGGTGGCGGGCGAGCCGGCGGGTGTCGACGCCGGTGATCCCCGGGACGCCGTGGCGGGCCAGGAAGGGCTCCAGCCCCTCGACCGCCCGCCAGCTGCTGGGCCGGCGGGCGAGGTCCCGCACCACCACGCCCCGGCAGTACGGGCGGACGCTCTCGTCGTCGGCGTCGGCCACGCCGTAGTTGCCGATGTGGGGATAGGTGAACGTGATCACCTGGCCGGCGTAGGACGGGTCGGTGATGACCTCCTGGTAGCCGCTCATCACGGTGTTGAAGACAGCTTCGCCGGTGGCCACGCCGCCAGCCGGCCTGGCGCCGACGGCCTCGCCCTCGAACACCGTCCCGTCCGCCAGCACCAGCCGCGCCGCGGGCCTCACCAACCCGCCCCGTCTCGAACTCGGGGCGAACCCGCCCCGTATCGAACTCGGGGCCGAATCGCACGCCCTGGCGCGCGATTTGGCCCCAAGTTCGATACGGGGCAGGGGCGGGGGCGGGCGGGGGCGGTCATCGGGTGGCCCGGCCGTCGACGACGACCGGTTCGCCTCGGAAGAGGGTGTGGCGGACGCGGGCGGTGAGGGTGCGGCCGCGCCACGGCGTGTTGGTGCTCCGGCTGGCCAGCGTGGCCGGGTCCACCACCCAGGTGGCGGCCGGGTCGATCACGCACAGGTTGGCCGGTGCGCCCGGGGCCACCGGGCCGCCGTGCTGGTCGGCCAGGCCGGCGATGGCGGCCGGCTGCCAGGACAACAGGGCCAGGGTTCGCTCCACCGGCAGGTCCAGCTCGGTCAGGCACACGGCGAGGCAGGTCTGCAACCCGAGCATGCCCGGCGGGGCCTGGTCGAAGGGCAGCTCCTTGGCCTCCTGGGGGTGGGGGGCATGGTCGGTGGCCACCGCGTCGATGGTCCCTCCGGCCAGACCGGCGCGCAGGGCGGCCACGTCCGCCGCCGTCCGCAGCGGCGGGTTGACCTTGAACACCGGGTCGTAGGACGCCACCTCGGCGTGGGTCAGGACCAGGTGATGGGGTGCCGCCTCGGCCGTCACCGGCACGCCGGCGGCCTTGGCCCGGGCGACCAGCTCTACGGAGCCCGCCGTCGAGAGGTGCAGCAGGTGCAGACGGGCCCCGGTGAGGCGGGCCAGCGCCAGGTCCCGCATCACCATCAGCTCCTCGGCCTCGGCCGGCGCCCCCGGTATGCCGAGCCGGCTCGACCATTCACCCTCGTGCATAGAGGCGCCGCCCGCCAGGGCCGCGTCCTCGCAGTGCTGGGCCAGGGTGACACCGAGCCCCCGCCCGTACTCCAGCGCCCGCCGCATGAGCAGGGCGTCCTGCACCCCGGCGCCGTCATCGGTGAAGAGGCGGACCCCGGCCTCGGCCAGCTCGGCCATCGGGGCCAGCTGCCGGCCGGCCCGGCCGACGGTGATGGCGCCCGCCACGGCCACCTGGCACAGGGCCCGCTCGCCGAGCTGCTGGACGTGGCGCACCACGGCGGCGGAGTCGACGGCCGGCTCGGTGTTGGGCATGGCCACCACCGCGCAGTAGCCGCCCAGCGCGGCGGCGCGGGACGCCGTCTCGACCGTCTCGGACTCCTCGAACCCCGGTTCGCGCAGGTGGGCGTGCAGGTCGACCAGGCCAGGGGCTACCACGCAGCCCGACGCGTCCAGGACCGTCGTGGCGGTGGGCACGTCCAGACCGGTGCCGACGGCGGCCACCCGCCCGTCGACGACGAGGACGTCGGCCCGGCGTCGGCCGGTGGCGTCGACCACCGTCCCACCCCGGACGACGGCCGCACCCGTCGCGCTCACCCGGCGCCGCCGAGGAGCAGGTAGAGCACGGCCATGCGGACGGCGACCCCGTTGGCCACCTGCGACGTGATGACCGATCCCGGCATGCCCGCCACCTCGGCGGCGATCTCCACACCGCGGTTGAGCGGTCCGGGGTGCATCACCAGCGCGCCGTCCGGCAGCAGCGCGGCCCGCCGCCGGGTCAGGCCGAAGCCGGCGGTGTACTCGCGCCGCGACGGCAGGAGGGACCCGGTCATCCGTTCCGACTGCATGCGCAGCATGTACGCCACGTCGGCCTTCACCAGCACCGGGTCCAGCTCGTGGCTCACCGTCACCGGCCAGCCCTCCAGGCTCGGCGGCAGCAGGGTCGGCGGCGCCACCAGCGTCACCTCCGCCCCGAGCGCGGTGAAGGCCAGCACGCCGGAACGGGCCACCCGGCTGTGCTTCACATCGCCCACGATGGCGATGCGGAGCCCCTCCAGCGAGCCCCGCCGCTGGCGGATGGTGAAGCAGTCGAGCAGGGCCTGGGTCGGGTGCTCGTGGGCCCCGTCGCCCGCATTGATCACCGAGGCACCCACCCAGCCGGCGACCTGCCACGGCACGCCGGAGGAACCGTGCCGGACGACGAGGGCGTCGACGCCCATGGCGTCGATGGTCTCGACGGTGTCGCGCAGGCACTCGCCCTTGTTGACCGACGACGACGAGACGGCGAAGTTCATGACGTCGGCCGACAGGCGCCGGGCGGCCGCCTCGAACGACAGCCGGGTCCGGGTCGAGTCCTCGAAGAAGAGCGACACCACGGTTCGACCCCGTAGGGCCGGGACCTTGGGGATGGCCCGGGCGCTGACCTCCACGAAGCTGTCGGTGACCCGGAGCACCTCCTCGATGCCGTCGGTGCCGAGGTCGGCCACCGAGAGGAGGTGCGTCGCCGTCACCGCACCACCGATCCGATGGAGACACCGGACGGGCTGACGTCGACCATCTCGTCGCGGCGGGTCGGCAGGTTCTTGCCCACGTAGTCGGGCCGGATGGGCAGCTCCCGGTGGCCACGGTCGACCATCACCGCCAGCTGCACCGCGACGGCCCGGCCGTAGTCGTTCAGCGCGTTGAGCGCGGCCCGCACGGTGCGGCCGGTGAACAGCACGTCGTCGACCAGCACCACGGTGAGCCCGTCGAGGCCGAAGCCGATGTCGGTCACCGCCTCGGGCACGAGCGGCCGCAGACCGATGTCGTCTCGGTAGAAGGTGGCGTCGAGGCTGCCGACAGGGACAGGGACGGGCACGGACTCGATGCGTTCCAGCTCGCCGGCCAGACGGCCGGCCAGCGGCACACCGCCGGTCTGCAACCCGATCAGGGCGACGCCGGCCACGCCGGCGTTGCGCTCGACGATCTCGTGGGCGATGCGGGTGATGGCCCGGCGCATGTCGTCGGCGCTCATGACCTGGGCCCGGGCGACGAAAACGCCCCCGTCAGGGGGCGCCGGTGCTCGTTCCCGCTCGGCCATCGCGCTCCCCACCGTGCAGGCCTCACGGGACCCGCTTCACGGCGCCGCCAGACTAGCGCGGCGGTACGCTGGCCTCGTGCGAGCCGTGATGCTGGAGGTCCCGCAGGCGCTGCTGGACGAGCGGCGGGCGAAGGGCATCGACCTGTTCGACGAGATGTGGGAGGGCGAGCTGCACATGGTGCCGGCGCCGTCGTTGGACCACCAGCGGTTGAGCGGTGACCTGTTCGTCGTCCTGGCCCCCCTGGCCAAGACCGCCGGGCTGCTGCCCTTCTTCGAGACCGGGCTGTACCGGGCCGACCACGACTGGCGGGTGCCCGACCAGCTCTACGCCCGGCCCGACCAGGTCAGCGCCCGCGGCGCGGAGGGTGGCATCCCGCTGGTGGTGGAAATCCGCTCCCCCGGCGACGAGACCGACGCCAAGCGGCCGTGGTATGCCGCGCTCGGGGTCCGCCAGGTCCTGGTGCTGGACCCGCGCCCCCGGAGCGCCGACGCCGACCGAATCGAGGTCCTCGGCGTCGATCTGGAGACGGTGGACGGGCCGAGGCTGCGGCTGAGCTGGTCCGGAGGCACCGCCGAGATCTGAGCGGCCACCCGGCAGGAGTGGCTCTGCGACACTGGCGAGGTGCGGGTGGCCATGGTGTGCCTGGGCAACATCTGCCGCTCACCGATGGCCGCTTCGGTGGCCACCGCCATGGTGGCCGAGGCCGGGCTGGCCGACCGGGTGGAGGTCGAGTCGTTCGGCACGGCCGGCTATCACGTCGGCGGGCCGGCCGACCACCGGGCCCGGGACGCGCTCCGCCGTCACGGGTGGCCGGCCGAGGGGCACTGCGCCCGGCAGATCACCGCCGACGACATCACCGCCGCCGACCTCGTGCTCGTGGCCGACCACGCCAACCGGGCTGACGTGGCCCGCCTCGCCCGGGACGACGCCGACCGCGGCAAGGTCAGGCTGCTCCGCTCGTTCGATCCGGACCTTGCGGGCGGCGGCGGCGACGAGGTGCCCGACCCGTGGTTCGGCGACGCCCGCGACTTCGACCACACCCTGCGACTGATCGAAGCCGCCTGCCGTGGGCTCGTCGGCCACCTGGCTGCCACGCCTCGCTAGCGCGGTCGGGCCCGTCGAGGAGGTCGACGCCCTCGGCGCCGGCGTCTGGCGGGCCGAACTCGGTGGGCACACTGTCGTGGTCAAAGCCGGCCCGGGTGCGGCCGACGAGGCGTCTGGTCTGGCCGCGCTGGCCGCCGTCACCGGTGGACCCCCCGTACCCGAGGTGGTGCTGGCCAAGACCGACCTGCTGGTCACGACCTGGGTGGCACCTGGCCCTCGAACCCCGGCTGCCGAGGAACAGCTCGGGCGGGAGCTGGCCTGCCTGCACTCGTCGCCCCAGCCGGCCTGGGGCGGCGGCTCTGCCTGGATCGGGGCCTGTCCGGTCTCAGCGGACGACCACCCGGATGCCGCTGGGTTCTACGGCCACCGGCTGCGCGACCTGGCCGCACGGTGTGGCCTGGAGGACCCCGTCGCACGGGTCGTGGCCCGCCTGCCCCAGCTTCTCCCGCCTGGGCCGCCCGCTTTGGTGCACGGCGATCTGTGGTGGGGCAACGTGTTGTGGGGCGACGACGGCCGGGCCTGGTTGATCGACCCCTCGGTACACGGCGGCCACCCCGAGGAGGACCTGGCCATGTTGGCGCTGTTCGGCGCGGTGCCGGCGCGCCTGTGCGGTGCCTATGACGATGCACTCGCCCCCGCCGACGATCGGGACGGCCGGGTGGCGCTCTTCCAGCTCTATCCGCTGCTCGTCCACGCCGTCGTCTTCGGCGGCTCCTACCGCCTTCAGGCCGAGGCTGTCGCCCGCCGCTATGGCTGAGCCAGTTGCGAACTGTGCAGGGAAACTGGGCGGAATCCGCCCCAGTTCCCTACGCGGTTCGGTTGGGGGTGCGGACCTCGGCGGCGATGCTCGACAGGACACCGTTGACGAAGCGGCCGGATTCCTCGGTGGAGTAGGCCTTGGCCAGCTCGACGGCCTCGGAGAGGACCGCGCCGACCGGGGTGGCGGCGTGGGCCAGCAGCTCGAACACGGCGAGGCGCAGCACGTTGCGGTCGATGACCGGCATCCGCTCGACGGGCCAGCCCACCGAGAAGCGCCCGAGCAGGCCGTCGATCTCGGCCAGGCGCGCCCCCACGCCGGTCACCAGGGCGGCGGTGAACTCCTCGGGTTCCAGGGGCAGGTCGGCCAGGACCGCGGCGGGGGGGAGGCCCTTGGCCTCGGCCTCGTACAGCAACGACAGGGCCCGTTCCCGGGCCTGGCGGCGCGGGCCGGCCGGGAGCGCGGTCTGGTCCTCGCTCACCCCGCCCGGGTGAGGTACTCACCCGTGCGGGTGTCCACCTTGATGCGTTCACCCTGCACCACGAACAGCGGCACCTGCACCACCAGGCCCGTCTCCAGCGTGGCCGGCTTGCGGGCACCCGACACCCGGTCGCCCTGGATGCCCGGCTCGGTCTCGGTCACCGTCAGCTCCACCGCGGCGGGCAGGTCCACGCCCACCACCTCGGCGCGGTACAGCTGCAGGACGGCCGAGTCGCCTTCCTTGAGGAACCGGGCCGACCCGCCGAGGGTGGCCGGGGCCACCGTCATCTGATCGTAGGACTCGTTGTCCATGAACACGAAGTCGTCGCCGTCCCTGTACAGGTACTGCATCTCACGCTTGTCGACGATGGCCTGCTCGAGCTTCTCGTCGGCCCGGTAGGTCCGGTCGATGACGGCGCCGGTGCGGACGTTCTTCAGCTTGGTCCGCACGAAGGCGCCGCCCTTGCCCGGCTTCACGTGCTGGAAGTCGACGACCGAGAACAGGCCCTCGGGCAGGTCGAGCGACATGCCGTTGCGGAGGTCGTTGGTGGACACACTCATGACAGCACCGGTTCCTTGGGGGACAGGGTGAGCGGCTCGCAGCCGTCCTCGGTGACCACCACGGTGTCCTCGATGCGGACGCCGCCGTGTTCGGGAAGGTACACGCCGGGCTCCACCGTCACCACGTGGCCGGCGGCCAAGGTATCACCGCTGGTCCTCGACAGGGTCGGGGCCTCGTGGATGTCGAGCCCCACGCCATGGCCGGTGGAGTGCGAAAAGGCGTCGGCCCAGCCGGCCTGGGCGATGATGTCGCGGCACACCTGGTCGACCTCGGAGCCTCCGGCGCCCGCCCGCACGGCGGCGACGCCGGCGGCCTGGCTGGCCGCCACGACCTCCACCATGCGGACCAGGGTGGCCGACGCCGGCGGGCCGACGCACAGCGTGCGGGTCATGTCCGAGCAGTACCCGTCGACCACGGCACCGAAGTCGAGCACCACCAGCTCGCCGGCCCGGATGGGGCGGTCCGACGGCCGGGCGTGGGGCTTGGCCCCGTTCGGCCCGGACGCGACGATGGTCTCGAACGAGTTGCCGCTGGCCCCACCGCGCCGGATGGCGAAGTCGAGGGCGCGCGCCACCTCGTTCTCGGTCATCCCGTCGACGATGGTCGGCGCTACCTCGGCCAGCGCGGCGTCGGCCACCGCGGCGGCCGCCCGCATGCGGTCGATCTCACCGGCATCTTTCACCCGGCGCAGCTCCTCCACCACGCCGCTGGTGGGCACGAGCTCGGCGCCGGCGAACCAGTCCGCCGCGAAGGCGCGCTGGCGGGCCCAGGTCACGCTGGCCGCCTCCAGCCCGAGCCGGCCCACGCCCGAGGCGGCGGCCGACAACACCTCCTGCTGGGCCGGCGTCTGGCCGATGACGAACTCGGCCTCGACGCCGGCCGCGGCCAGCTGCTCGGCCGACTGATGCTCGTACCGCCCGTCGGTGGCGAGCACCAACCGGTCCGCCAGCACCAGCAGCAGCCCGGCCGACCCGGTGAACCCGGTGAGATAGGCGATGTTGGCCAGGTTCGTGACGAGCAGCGCATCGCACGCCGCCTCGCCGAGGCGGGCCCGCAGGCGCGGCAGCCGCCCGGCCACGTCCATGGGCGCCAGGGGATCAGGTGTCATCGGTCATGCCTTCCAGCAGGCGGGCGGCGGCCTCGACGGCCAGGACGTACCCGAGTTGCCCGAACCCGGCGATGGTGCCGGCCGCCACCGGCGCCACCACCGAGGTGTGGCGCCAGGGCTCGCGGGCCGCCGGGTTGGACAGGTGCAGCTCGACGATCACGCCGTCGAAGGTCGACAGCGCGTCGGCCAGCGCCCAGGAGTAGTGAGTGAAGGCGGCCGCGTTCACCACGATGGCCGCGCACCGGCCGCGGGCACCCTGGACCAGCTCGACCAGCTCCCCTTCGTGGTTGGACTGGTGGTGCTCCAACTCCAGGCCGTGGGCGCCGGCGGCGCCGGTCGCCGCGGCGACGTGGTCGTCGAGCGTGGCCGTGCCGTAGATCTCGGGCTGGCGCGTGCCGAGCAGGTTGAGGTTCGGTCCGGACAGCAGCATGACGACGCTCACGTCGCCATCCCGGCCAGCACGGCTCGCACGTCCTCGGGCGCCACGCCGGCGACCACCTGGACGCCGTTCCAGCTGTCCAGCACGAAGGTGAGCCCGTCGGTGGCCTTCTTGTCGCGGGCCATCAGCTCCAGGAGCAGGTCCGGGTCGCTGCCGGCGGGAAGGCGTGACGGCAGGTCGTACGCGGCGACCACCGCGTCGTGGCGGGCCACCCGGGCCGCGTCGATGCGGCCCAGGCGCTGGGCCAGGCGCGCCGAGAAGGCCAGCCCGACGGCGACGGCTTCGCCGTGGCGCAGCCCGTAGCCGCCGGCCGTCTCCAGCGCGTGGGCCAGGGTATGGCCGTAGTTCAGCACGGCCCGCAGGCCACCCTCACGCTCGTCGGCGCCGACGACCGACGCCTTGAGCCGTACGCAGGCGGCGACCCGCTCGTCGAGGGGCAGGGTCTCCAGGTCGTCGCCCGCGCCGAGGAAGTGGTACTTGGCCACCTCGCCACAGCCGCTGCGGTACTCGGCCTCGGGCAGGGTGGCCAGCAGGTCGGTGTCGCACAGGACGGCGGCCGGCTGCCAGAAGGCGCCCACGAGGTTCTTGCCCTCGGGCAGGTTCACGCCGGTCTTGCCGCCGATGGCCGCGTCGACTTGTCCCAGCAGGGATGTCGGCACGTTCACCAACGCCACCCCCCGGTGGTACACCGCCGCCGCGAACCCCGCCGTGTCGGTGACCACGCCGCCGCCGACGGCCACGACCACGTCGCGCCGCGTGAGGCCCCAGTCCGCGAACGCCGAGCACAGGGCTTCGACCGAGCGCAGCGACTTGGCCGTCTCGCCGTGGCCGATCTCGAACACCTCGTGGGCCACGCCGGGGTCCAGCTTGACCGGCAGGCCGCTCTGGCTCACGATGGCGGCCCGGGCCGCGCCGGGCGGCAGCACCGCGGCCAGCCGGTGCCGGGCGCCCGGCCCCACCACCACGTCGTAGCCCCGGTCGCCCAGGGCGACCGGGACGGTGATCAGGCCGGGCACGACAGCCGTTCCACGATCCGCTCGACCGCCTCGTCCACCGTCAGCTCCTCGACATCGACGACCACCTCGGCCAGCTCGGCGTACAGCGGCCGACGGTCCCGGTCCAGGCGGGCGAGCACGGCGCCCGGGTCGTCGCCCAGCAGCGGCCGGCCCTCGCCCCGGCCCACCCGGGCGGCCAGGGTGGCGACGGTCGCCCGCAGCCACACCACCAGGCCGGCCTCGGCGAGGCACCGGCGGTTGTCCGGGTCCAGCACGGCGCCGCCGGCGACCGACACCACGACCGGCCGCTCACCGGCCACCGCCGCGGCCAGCGCCGCCTTCTCCTCGACCCGGAACGCGGCCTCGCCGTCGGTGGCGAAGATCTCCGGCACCGTCCGCCCGGTGCGCCGCTGTACCTGCTCGTCGCTGTCGAGGTGGTCCCAGTCCAGCCGCGCCGCCAGCGCCCGACCGACCGTGGTCTTGCCCGCGCCCATCATCCCGATCAGCAGGACGCGGGTGCTCACCGGGCCGACGATACGCGTGCGTCGCCCGAAGGCGCCGCCCCGTGGCTGGTCAGCCGGCGTACCACTCGAGCACGGGACCGCCGGCGAGTATGGCCACCAGGGCGCCGGCCACCAGGAAGGGGCCGAAGGGCAGGCTGTCCTGGCCCTGCTTGCGGCCGGCCGCCATCAGGACGACGCCGAGGAGCGCCGCGGCCAGGAAGCCGGCGAAGAGCCCGAGGACCACCCGGCCCAGGCTGATCCACCCCAGCGCGGCCCCGAGGAGGGCGGCCAGGCGGACGTCGCCGAAGCCCAGTCCGGCCGGGTTGACCAGATGGATCACCAGCATGGCGCCGAAACCGGCCGCGCCGCCGACGCCGGCCCGACCCAGGTCTGACCACCGGCCGTCGATCGCGGCAGCCAGGGCCAAGAGCCCGGCCATGGCCACCAGCGTCGGGTAGAGGACGTGGTTGGGAATGAGGAACAGGCGAAGGTCGATGGCCGAGATGGCCACCGCGCCCGCGCCCAGGACCAGGAAGGCGGGCAGGGCGGCGTCGGCCCCGAACCGGGCGGCGAGGGCGGCGAACACCGCGCCGGTGAGCAGGGGCAGCCAGGGCGACCGGTAGGACACCAGGGCCGGCGGCCCGCCGGCGGCCAGCCGGCGCCGCATCCGCGGGTGCAGGGGCTCGTCGGCCGATGCCGTCTCCGCCACGACCGAAACCAGCCCGCCCACGGCCAGGCCCAGGAGCCCGCATCCCACCACGACGAGCGCGGTCACGACCGGGCGGCGAGGCCGTCGCGGGCGCCGTTCCACAGGGCGTCGAGCGGCGGCTCGACACCGGTCCAGAGCCGGAAGGCACCCGCAGCCTGATGGACCAGCATGCCCACACCGTCCCGGCCTCGCGCACCGGCGGCGCAGGCCGCGTCCACCAGGGCGCCGCCCGGGTAGTTGAGGTCGACGACGAGCTGCCCGGTGCCCAGCCGCTCGGGGGCGAACGGCACGTCTCCGGGCCGGCCGGCCAGTCCGAGCGTCGTGGCGTTCACCACCAGGTCGGCGCCCTCGGCCTCGTCCGCCCGCCCGGCCCGGGCCGGCCGCCCGGCCAGCGCGGCCACCGCGCCGGCCCGAGCCGGCGTGCGGCCGGGCACGACCACGACCTCGGCGGCGCCGGCGTGGACCAGGGCGAGCACGATCGCCCGCCCGGCGCCGCCGGTGCCCCGCACCACGCACCGGCGGCCGGTGGGGTCGAACGCCTCGTCACGGCGCAGCCACCCCACGAAGCCGTCGCCGTCGGTGCTCTCCCCCACGAGGTCGGCGCCCACCGCCACCACGGTGTTCACCGCGCCGAGCGCGGCGGCGACGGGCGACAGCCGGTCGACCTCGGCGGCGACGTCGGCCTTGTGGGGCGTGGTCACCGACAGGCCGCCAAGACCGAGGGCGCGCATGGCCCCCACCGCCCGCCCGGCGTCGCCGGCCGCCACGGGGAAGGCGACGAACACCCAGTCCAACCCGGCCGCGGCAAAGGCGGCGTTGTGGATGGCCGGAGACAGCGAGTGCCCGATGGGTTCGCCGATCACGCCCGCCACCCGCGTGGCGCCACCCGGCACCTTCACCTACCGGACGCCGGCGCGTTCGGCTTCCGCGATGTTGCGGCTGTGCTCGGCGGGTGTGCTGCCGAAGGCGTGCCGGCCGTCGGCCGCCACCACCACGTAGTAGAGCCAGTCGCCGGGGGTGGGCCGGACGGCCGCCTCCAGCGCAGCCAGCCCCGGCGCGGCGATGGGCCCGGGCGGGACGCCCTCCACCTTGTAGGTGTTGTACGGCGAATCGACCTCGAGGTCCTCGAACAGCACCCGCAGGCCGCGCTCGCCGGTGCGGCCCAGGGCGTAGATGACGCTGGCGTCCACCTGCAGCAGCATCCCCTTGCGCAGGCGGTTGTAGATGACGCGGGCGACCATCCCCCGCTCGTCGGCCAGCTTGGCCTCCCGCTCGACGAGCGACGCCACCACGATGGCCTGGTAGGGGTCGACCAGGCCGCCCTGGCCCACGTCGTCGATGCCGGCCTCGGCCGCCTTGGCATCGAAGGTGGAGACCATGCGCCGGAGGATCTCCAACTCGTCGTCGTCCTTGGCGAAGTTGTAGGTGTCCGGGAAGACCAGGCCCTCCAGGTTGGTGCTGCCGGCCGGCTGGTACCGCGACCGGACCTCGCCGCTCCCGGCGGCGGCGAGGAAGGCCTCGGCCGAGCGCCCGGGCAGCGTCGCCACCCGCTCGGCGATCTGCTTCAGTACCAGGCCCTCGGGCACGGTCAGGCGGTCGAAGTCCACCTTGGGGCCCTTCTCGAGGGCGAGGGCGACGTCGGCGAACGACGACCGCCGGCGCAGCTCGTACTCGCCGGACTGGAACTCGCCCACGTCGTTGGTGCGCACGTAGATCCGGAACGCGGTGGCGCTCTCGATGATCCCCTCGTCCTCCAGGATGGAGGCGATGCGCTGGACCGAGGCACCCTGCGGCACCTCGACCGCCACCGCCTCGCCCGGCGGCCCCGACGGGTTGGACTGGCTGCGGAACCACAAGGCGCCGGCGGCCACCGCCCCGAGACCGAGCACCGCCACGACGGCCAGCGCGATCAACGCCTTGCGCCCCCCGCTCATCGCGGTGCTCCCGACCGGGGGCGGCCGTCGAGCCAGGACTGGAGCATGACCGCCGCCGCCACCTTGTCGACCCGTTCCTTGCGGGCCGCACGCCGCACGCCGCCCGCCACCAGCGCCCGCTCCGCCGTCACCGTGGTGAGCCGCTCGTCGGCCGTCTCCACGGGCAGTCCCGTGGCGGCGCCCAGGGCGGTCGCCTCCTCGCGGGCGGCGCGTGACGCCGGCCCGTCCCGGCCGGACAGCGACAGGGGCATCCCGACCACGACCAGTTGCGCCTCGACCTCGGCCGCCACCTCGGCCACCCGGCGCCGGTCGGCGGCGGGATCGCCGCTGCAGGTGATCACCGAGTGCGGCGAGGCAATGGTGCCCGTGGGGTCGCTGACGGCCAGCCCGATCCGCCGTGAGCCCAGGTCGACGCCGAGCACCCGGGCCCCGGTCATCTCGACGCTCCTGCGCTCGCCAGCGCGGCCCGGGCGGCGGCCAACGCCGCCTCGATGCCGCCGACGTCCTTGCCGCCGGCCTGGGCCACGTCGCCCCGGCCACCACCGCCGCCGCCCACCAGGCGGGCGGCCTCGGCCACCACGGCAGGCGCGGCCAGCCCGCTGTCGGGCTGGACGGCCGCCACCAGGGTGACCCGCGCGCCATCGGGCGTGCCGACCAGCACGACCGCCCGCACGCCGGGTTCCGATCGCACGGCCAGGGCCAGGTCCCGCAGCTGGTCGGCGGGCACGCCGTCCCGGCGCGCCACCACCGCACCCCCGATGGCGGCCGCGGCCAGCGTGCGCGCGTCGCCCGACGCGGCCTGGGCACGGGTCGCCCTCAGCTCCGCCTCCAGCGCCCGCTGCCGATCGAGCAGCCGCTCGACCGCGCCCGGCACCTCCCTGGGCTCGGCCCGCAGCAGGGAGGCGGCCCTGTCCAAGAGGCGGCCATCCTGCCGGTAGCGGTCGAGGGTGGCGGTACCGGTGAGACCGGTGAGGCGGCGGATGTTGGCCCCGATGGACGACTCGGCCACCACGGTCACCGGTCCGACGGTGCCCAGCGCGTCGACGTGGGTGCCCCCGCACAGCTCACGCGAGTGGGGCCCGGCCTCCACCACCCGCACCGTGTCACCGTACTTGTCCCCGAAGAAGGCAAGCGCCCCAAGGGTTTCGGCCTCCGCCTTGGAGGTCTCGAAGATCCGCACGGCCTCGTTGGCCAGGACCTGGGCGTTGACGACCGCCTCGATGGCCGCCATCTCGTCGGCGCTCACGGGACCGAAGTGGCTGAAGTCGAAGCGCAGGTACTCGGGACCGACGAAGGACCCCTGTTGCTTGACGTGCGGGCCCAGGACCTGGCGCAGGGCCGCGTGCAGCAGGTGGGTGCCGGTGTGATTGCGGCGGATGGCGTCCCGTCGCCCGCCGCCCACCACCGCAGTCACCGACTGACCGGGCTGCAGGTGGCCGTGGACCATCCGCACGAGGTGGCGGTGCAGGCCGGGCAGCGGCGCGGTGGTGTCCAGCACCTCGGCCCGGCCCGTGTCACCGGACAGCGTGCCCGTGTCGCCCACCTGGCCGCCGCCCTCGGCGTAGAACGGTGTGCGGTCCAGGAACACCTCCACGCGCCCGTCGTCGGTCGGGAGCACGGCCAGCACGGTGGCCGTGCTCTCCACCGCGCCGTAACCGGTGAACACGCTGCGGCCGTGAGCGTCGGCGATCTGGCGGTAGGCGTCGAGGCCGCCGGCCGTCACGACCTCCTTGCGGGCCGACGCCCGAGCCCGGTCGCGCTGCTCGGCCATGGCCGCGTCGAAGCCCGGCCGGTCCACCGGCACGCCGCGCTCGCCGGCGATCTCCTCGGTCAGCTCGATGGGGAACCCGAACGTGTCGTGCAGGCGGAAGGCCACCGGGCCGGTCACCGCGCCGCCGGCCAGTTCCTCGTCCAGCAGGGCGGTGCCGGTGCGCAGCGTCTGCCAGAAGCGCTCCTCTTCCCGGACGACGGTGGTGGTCACGCCATCCGCGTCCCGCACCAGCTCGGGGTAGGCGCCGCCCATGACCGCGGTGACGTCGGCCAGCACCTCGGCGAGGAAGGGCCGCTCGATGCCGAGCTGGTAGCCACGCCGGACGGCCCGGCGCACCACGCTGCGCAGCACGTAGCCCCGGTCCTCGTTGGAGGGCGTGACGCCGTCGGCCACCAGGAAGGCCATGGTGCGGGCGTGGTCGGCGACGATCCGCAGCCACGTGTCCTGCCGGGCATCCTCGCCGTACCGGCGGCCCGAGATCGACTCGACCCGGGCGACCAGGGGACGCACGAGGTCGGTGTCGAACACCGTGGGCACGCCCTGGAGGAGCATGAGCCACCGCTCCAGACCCGCCCCTGTGTCGATGTTGCGAGTGGGCAGGTCGGTCAGTGAACCGTCGGGGTGGCGGAAGTTCTGCATGAACACGAGGTTCCAGAACTCGATGAAGCGGTCGCCCCCACCGCGGGCCGGGCCGCCGGGTTCGCCCCACTCCGGGCCGCAGTCGAAGTGCAGCTCGCTGTCCGGTCCGCATGGCCCGGTCTCGCCCATCTGCCAGAAGTTGTCCTTGTCGCCCAGGCGCTGGATGCGATCGCCGGGCAGGCCCACCGCGTCGCGCCAGATGGCCTCGGCGTCGCCGTCACTGTCGTGGACGGTGACCCAGATGCGGTCCCCGTCGAACCCCGCCACCTCGGTGACGAAGTCCCACGCGTAGGCGATGGCGCCTTCCTTGAAGTAGTCGCCGAAGCTCCAGTTCCCGAGCATCTCGAAGAAGGTCAGGTGGCGGCGGGTGCGGCCCAGCTCCTCGATGTCGTTGTGCTTGCCCGAGAGGCGGACGCACTTCTGCACGGACGTGACCCGCGGCCAGGGCGGACGCTCCTCGCCGAGGAAGTACGGCACGAACTGGTTCATGCCCGAGTTGGTGAACATGGGGGCCGTCGGGTGGTGCGGGACGAGCGGCGCAGAGCTCACCGCACGGTGGTCGCGCGCCACGAAGTACTGCGTGAAGGCGCGGCGCAGCGAGTCGGCGTCCATCGCTGTCCAGCCTATGTGGGGCCTACCCTGGCCGGTGATGAAGGCCGTACCCCACCCCGAACTTGGTGCCATATCGCGCGCCAGGGCGCGCGATACGCAACCACGTTCGAGGCGGATGGTCCCGGTTCCGGCGGCGCCGACGGCGGCGCCACGCCGGCCCGGCCCGGCGTCACCGGCGAGGCGCGCCCTCGTCGGGCGGCCGGCTGACCAGCTCGCGCAGCTCGGCCTCCCGCTCCCTCATGGCCAGGCTGCCTTCGCGGAGCGCGGCACGCAGTTCTGTCTTCAGGGAGCGGGCCGCGCCCACCACCCGATGCGGGGCGTAGCGCCGCACCCGCCGTGTCAGCCAGAACGACGCACCGAACCCCAGGCCGGTCCCGACGGTCAGCCAGAGCACGCGCTTGAACACCGGTTCACCGCTCCCGGTTCCGCCGGCGCAGTCGCGTCACGGCGCGCCTGGTGCCGGCACCGACGGCCAACGCCTTGATGAGCGGGTTGGAGAAGGCCATGTAGGCCAGGCGCGAACCGGCGTCGACGGTGCCGCCGATGGACTCGGCCCGGCCGATCACCCCGTGGACCCGCTCCAGCTCCTCCCGGGCCTGGTCCACGGTGGTGCGCAGGTCCCGCAGGAGCGGCAACGCCTCGGTCCGCACGTCCGCCACCGTGCCCCGCACCAGCCGCAACGTCCGGGTCAGCGAGGCCAGGGCGAAGACGAGCGCCACCACCAGCACGACCCCGGCCACCGCCCCGATGAGGGCGGCGACCTCCCCGGCCGTCACTGGTGCCGCTGCTCCATGCGTCTGCCGATCTCCTCTTCGTGGCCGTGGGGCGAGGGCTCGTAGTAGGTGCGGCCGGCCACCTCGGGCGGGCGGTACTCCTGGGCGACCCAGCCTCTCGGGTCGTCGTGAGGATACTCGTAGCCCGTTCCGTGCCCGATGGTGGACGCGCCGCGGTAGTGCGCGTCGCGCAGCGGTGCCGGCACGGGCCCGGCCGGGCGGTTGGCCACGTCGTCCATGGCCCGGCCGAGGGCGACGGTGACCCGGTTCGACTTGGGGGCGGTGGCCAGATGGACCACGGCGTGGGCCAGGTTGAGCTGCGCCTCGGGGAGGCCGACGAACTCCACCGCACGGGCGGCGGCGTCGGCCACCGGGAGCGCGGTCGGGTCGGCCAGGCCGACGTCCTCGCTGGCCAGGATGACCAGTCGGCGGGCGATGAAGCGGGCATCCTCGCCGGCGGCCAGCATGCGGGCCAGCCAGTACAGGCCGGCATCGGCGTCCGAGCCGCGGATCGCCTTGATGAAGGCACTGACGATGTCGTAGTGGTCGTCGCGCTCGTAGCGCAGGGCCCGGGTGCTGCGGGCCGCCTCGATGTGACCGAGGGCCACCGGCCGGCCACCGGCCAGCCCGATGGCCACCTCGACGGTGTTGAGCGCGCTGCGGGCGTCACCGTCGACCAGGTCGACGAGGAGGTCGAGGGCGTCGTCGTCGGCCGCCGCCCCTTCGGTGGCGAGGGCCCGCTGCACCACCCGGCGGAGGGCCTCGGGTGACAGTGGCTCCAGCCGGAAGAGCGTGGACCGGCTGCGCAGCGGCGCATTGACCTCGAAGAAGGGGTTCTCGGTGGTGGCGCCGATGAGGGTGAGCAGGCCCTCCTCCACCGACGGCAGCAGCGCGTCCTGCTGGGCCTTGTTGAACCGGTGGACCTCGTCGAGGAACAAGATGGTCCCCTGCTGCCGCTCGGCCAGGCGGCGCCGGGCGTCGTCGACGACCTGGCGCACGTCCTTCACGCCGGCCGTGACCGCCGACAGGGGCACGAACTCCCGCCGGGTGGTGCCGGCGATGAGCCGGGCCAGGGTGGTCTTGCCGGTCCCCGGCGGGCCCCACAGGATCAGCGACGAGACCCGGTCGGCGTCGATGAGCATCCGCAGCGGCGCCCCCGGCGCCAGCAGGTGGCCCTGCCCCTCGACCTCGTCCAGCGAGCGGGGCCGCAGCCGCGCCGCCAGCGGCGCCCGCTCGGCCAGCGCCCGGTCCAGGCCGGCGGCGAAGAGGTCCGGCTCTGCCCGGTCGGAGCCCGCCATGTGCCGCGGGACGCTACCCCGCGGCCACGGCGACGACGGGCTGGTTGAGGCGGACCGCCCCCGTCGAGCCGTGGAACCGGGCGCGGCCGAACGCGAAGATGCCGCCGTCGGCGGCGACCAGCCAGTAGCCGCCGCCGTCGGGGGCCGCGGCCATGGCGACGATCGGACGGTTGAGCCGGAGGGCGCCGGTGGAGCCGAGGAAGCGGGCGTTGCCGAACGCGAAGACACCGCCGTCGGCGGCGACCAGCCAGTAGCCGCCGCCGTCGGGGGTGGCGGCCATGGCCACGACCGGCCCGTTGAGCGCCCGCCCGTCCACCGAGCCGGCCGGGCGGGCGGAGCCGAAGGCCGCCACACCCCCCGCCGCGTCAACGATCCAGTAGCCCCCGCCGTCGGGCGCCACGACCATGCCCACCACGGGCGGGCGGGTGCCTGCACCGCCCCCGGTGGAGCCCAGGAAGCGGGCGGTGCCGAAGGCGAAGATGCCGCCGTCGGAGGCGACCAGCCAGTAGCCGCCGCCGTCAGGGGTGGCGGCCATGCCGACCACCGGGCGGTTGAGCCGGATGGCGCCGGTGGACCCGAGGAAGCGGGCGTGGCCGAAGGCAAAGACACCGCCGTCGGCGGCGACCAGCCAGTAGCCGCCGCCGTCGGCGTGGGCCGCCGCCCCCACGATCGGGCGGTTGAGCCGGAGGGCGCCGGTGGAGCCGAGGAAACGCGAGGCCCCGAACGAGAAGATGCCCCCGTCGGCCGCCGCCAGCAGGTAACCGTCGCCGGTCCTGCCGGCCGGCGCGGCCAGGCCGACGGCCGCGGCGGCGTCGACGATGCCGAACCCGTAGTCCGCCGTGAACACACCGCGCTGACCGGTCACCGGCTGGCGGGCGGTCCGGGTGAGGGCGGCGACGGTGGCCGCCCGGTCCAGCCCCCGGGCCCGCAGCAGCGCGGCGACGCCCGAGACGAAGGCGGTGGCCTGGGAGCTGCCCACGTCCTCGGCGTGGTCGGGGCCGTATCCGCACGCATCGGCACCGCTGCCGCGCCGGACGGCCGACACCACGTTCTCCCCGCACGCCACCAGGCCGGACCCACCCGGGGCCGACACCCCGATCATGTCGGGCTTGCCGGGAAAGTTGGCGTACCCGCCGTGCTGCTCACGGCGGTCGGTGGCGGCGACGCAGACGACCCCGGGCGCCGACGCCGGGTCGCCGCAGCCGGGCGACGGGTTGGCGGGCGACCGGTCGTTGCCGGCGGCCGCCACCACCACGGCGCCGGCGGCGTGGGCCCGCCCGATGGCGGCCAGGATGGCGGCGTTGCTGCCGGCGACCCCGGTCACCCGCCCCAGGCTGAGGTTGACCACCTGGGCGCCCCGCTCGACGGCCAGGTCGATGGCCGCGGACACGCTGCCGGCCGTCCCGCTGAGGTTCGCGTCCAGCACCCGCAGCGGCATGACCCGGGCCTCGGGGGCGACACCGACGATCCCCGTGCCGTTCTGGGCGGCCGCCACGATGGCGGCCATGTGGGTGCCGTGGCCGTTCTGGTCCTGGCCGGTGCCGCCCGGAGTCACGAAGTCGAACCCGGGGACGAGCCGGCCGGCCAGATCGGGGTGACCGAGGTCGGCGCCGCTGTCGATGACCGCCACCACGACTCCCGCGCCGCGGGTGACGGCCCAGGCCTCCGTGGCCCGCACCTGGGCCAGTCCCCACTGCCGCTCCACCAGCGGGTCGGTGACCTGGGCCGAGGCCGGGAGCGCCGTCGACGAGAGGAGGGTGCCGGCCGCCACGAGCGCGGCCGCGCCGCGCCGGCTGCTCACTCCCGCCGGGCGGCGGGACCGCGGGGTGCCACCGCGATGCCCAGCTCGGCCAGCTGGCGCGGGTCCAGATCGGTGGGTGCACCGGTGAGCGGGTCGGCACCCGACTGGGTCTTGGGGAAGGCGATGACCTCGCGGATGTTGTCCTCGCCGGCCAGGATGGCCACGAGCCGGTCCGTGCCGAAGGCGAAGCCGGCGTGCGGCGGTGCGCCGTAGCGGAAGGCGTCGAGCAGGAAGCCGAAACGGGCCTGGGCCTGTTCCGGCGCGATGCCCAGCAGCGACAGCACGCGCCGCTGGATGTCGGCCCGATGGATCCGCACGCTGCCCGAACCCAGCTCCCACCCGTTGAGCACCAGGTCGTAGGCCTGGGCCCGCACGGACAACGGGTCGTCCTCCATACGGTCGAGATCCTCGGGCACCGGCATGGTGAAGGGATGGTGGGCCGCGACGGGGCGGCCGTCGTCGCCCACCCCGTCGAACAGCGGGAAGGCCGTGACCCACAGGAAGTGGAGCCCACCCTCGTTGACCGGTGGGCGGCCCAGTTCCAGGCGCAGCAGGCCGAGGACGTGGTTGACCAGCGCCCGCTCGTCCGCCATGAGCAGCAGGAGGTCACCCGGTTGGCCACCGAGGGCCCCGACCAGGCCGCCGCGCTCCTGCTCGGACAGCACCTTGGCCAGGCCGCCCTCCGCCGCCCGCTGGTCCACGACGCGCACCCAGGCCAGGCCCTTGGCTCCGTGCCGCTTGGCCGAGTCGACGATGGCGTCGATGCGGGCCCGCCCCAGCTCGCCGCCCCCGGCCAGGCGGAGACCCTTCACGCACGACGCCCGCAGGACGTTGACCTCGGTGCCGCTGAACACCGGGCCCAGGTCGGTCAGCTCCATCCCGAAGCGCACGTCGGGCTTGTCGGAGCCAAAACGCTCCATGGCCTCGGTCCAGGTCATCCGGGCGATCTGGGGCGGCCGGGTCCCGGTGACCGCCTCGGTCGCCGCACCCACCGCCTCGGAGATGACGGCCAGCACGTCCTCCTGCCCGGCGAAGGCCATCTCGGCGTCGAGTTGCAGGAACTCGAACTGCCGGTCGGCCCGCAGGTCCTCGTCCCGCAGGCAGCGGGCGATCTGGTAATAGCGGTCGACGCCGCCGACCATGCACAGCTGCTTGAACAGCTGCGGGCTCTGCGGGAGCGCGTAGAACGCGCCGGGGTGGAGGCGCGACGGCACCACGAAGTCCCGGGCGCCCTCGGGCGTCGACGCGATGAGCATGGGCGTCTCGACCTCGACGAAACCCTGCTCCTCCATCGACCGCCGCAGCGCGCTGTTCACACGGGCCCGGAGCCGGAGGTTGCGCTGCATCCGCTCCCGGCGCAGGTCGATGTAGCGGTGGCGCAGCCGCACGTTCTCGTCGGCGTCGACGCGGTCGCTGACGGGGAACGGCGGCGGCTCGGCCGTCGCCAGCACCTCGACCTCGCAGTCGCCCACCTCCACGGTCCCGGTGACGAGGTTGGCGTTGACGGTCCCCTCGGGCCGGCGCCGCACGGTGCCGGTGATCCGCAGCACGTACTCGTTGCGCAGGTCCGAGGCGTGGTCGACCACGCACTGGACCACGCCGGTGTGGTCGCGCAGGTCGACGAAGGCGAGGTGCTCGCCGTGCTCACGGCGCCGGGCCACCCACCCGCACAGCGCCACCCGGCGGCCCTCGTCGGCCGCCGTCAGCACGCCGCAGTAGTCGGTTCGCATCGTCATCGGCGCATCACAGCAGGGCTCCGAT
>Ga0187892_10002825_pt1 | contig 33406 bp, 32 predicted proteins | sample MA1701073metaG_FD_139345 | JGI IMG/M metagenome (GOLD analysis project Ga0187892, IMG submission 139345) | Bio-ooze microbial communities from a basaltic lava cave in the Kipuka Kanohina Cave System on the Island of Hawaii, USA - MA170107-3 metaG ... | reverse complement strand
CCTTCGTTCAGGATCAGCTCCTGGCCGGGCTTGATCCCGTCGCTCTTGATCGAGGGGTGCAGGTTGACCTTCACCTTGCGCCCCTGCGAGAGAACCGTCACGGTGCCGTCCTCGTTCTCGGCCAGATACACGCCGTAGGTCGAGGGCGGCGCGCAGAGCTTGTCCACCTCTTCCTTCAACGCCGTGATCTGCTCCCGCGCCTCGTAGAGCGCGTTCACCAGCTTCTCGTTCTGGTTGAACGCCTGCACGAGCTGACGGTTCGCCTCGCGGAGCTTGTTCTCCAGCAGCATGAGCTCCTTCGGCGCCTCCTCCATCTTCTTCCGCAAGCGACCAGTCTCCGCTTCCAGCGAACGCACGTAGGCCTGGAGGTCCTGAACCTGGACCTCGTACTCGGTGAGTCGCCGACGATAGTTGGAATCGGTCATGGGAAGGAACTTTGACAACCCCTTCATCCCTTCGGACGCGGGATCACGGCTGGGGTTCCCCTTTTTCTCGAACTCCTTCATGTTCACCCGCCCCTTTCTCGGTGAACCATCGGGCCCACTGCCGAGTGTCGACGTTCACACCGAGCCGAGCATGTCCGAATGCAGTCACAGTATAGGTGGCCGCGTCGAACGAAGTCAAGCGAATTGGCCCTGTTTTGAGTGTCGACTCGCCCAATTTCATTAGCTTTTTCCGATTCCACCCCCGAACGGTGCCGATCGTGCTCGCCAAGGAAACCGGCCGCGCTCCACCGCGGTTCCAGAGGTGCCGGAATACCCGGTTCGTGCGCGACGAGTGGCGCTCACGACGGCCGTTCATGTCAGTCGTCGCGCCTCCTGCCAGTTCCGTCGTATAACAGCACCATGCCGCCACGCTCGCGATGGGCTGTCGCGCTCGGCGCCCTGCTCGCCCTGGCGCTGGCGGGCACGGCTCACGCCCAGGGCCCGACGCTGCGGGTCGGCCTCCCGTCGCTGCCCACCGAGCTGGATCCCGCGACCGCGCTCGACGGCTCCGTCCCGTTGATCGCCAGGCAGGTGTTCGACACCCTGGTGCACTACGCCGACGGTGGCAGCGACATCGAGCCCGGCCTGGCGCTCTACTGGTCCGTGTCGCGCAACAACCTGACCTGGACGTTTCATCTCCGCGACGGGGTGCGGTTCCACGACGGGACGCTGCTGACGGCCCAGCACGTCGTCGACAGCCTCGAGCGCCAGCTCTCGCCGGGCCACCCGCTGGCGCCCTCGTCCGCGGCGGCCGGCCCACGGCTGCTTCGCGGCGCGCCGGGGGTGATCAAGGACCTGCGGGCGCTCGATGCCCGCACGGTGCAGATCAACCTGATGCTGCCGTACGCGCCGCTGGTCACGGTGCTGGCCCATCCGGCCTTCTCGGTCGTCCTGCCGGCCGGCGGCGGGCCCCCGGGCGCGCGCTGGCAAGGCACCGGTGCGTTCGCCGTGACCGAGATCGGCGCGGGCCGCATCACGCTCGAGGCGCGCCCGACCCACCGGGCGAGCGGCTCGCGGCCGGCGCGCATCGTGTTCGTGGAGGCCTCCGACGAGGTGCAGGGCATCGCCGCGCTGGACGCCAATCAGCTGGACGTGCTGGTGCCCGCCGGCGCGCCGCCCCGGGCGAACGGGGCGGTGTCCATCCCCGGCTGGCGGATCGGCTATCTCGCGCTCCAGACGGAAAAAGAGCCGCTCAGCCGCGTGAAGCTCAGGCGTGCCATCGCGGCCGCGCTGGATCCGGCGCTGCTCGCCCCGGCGCTGGAGCAGGTGGCCGTCCCGCTGCACTCCTTCCTGCCCCCTGGCGTCTGGAGCCGGCGCGACGCGCCGCCGATCATGCAAGCCAATCCCGAGCGCGCCCGGAAGCTGCTGGCCGACGCGGCGCTGCCGCGTGCGCCGGGGCCGGGCCTGCTCGTCGCCGACGGCCGCGACGGCCTCGATTCCTCCCGCGTGGCGGACACCGTGCGCGCCGCGCTCGCCAGCGCCGGGGTCGTCACCACCGTGCAGGTGCAGCCGCTGGAGGCGGCGACCCAGATCGTCCAGAGCGGGGAGCACGCGATGGCCGTCTGGGAGGCGCGCGTCGAGGGCGGGGACCCGCACTTCCTGCTCTACGCGCTGTCGACCAGCGAAGGCGCCACCAAGGGGCCGAACCTCTCCAACCTGTCCTTCTACCGGAACCCGAAGCTGGACGATCTGCTCATCCGCAGCAGCCAGCTGTCGTTCCGGCCGGAGCGGCAGCGACTGTACGTCCGCGCGCAGTCGATGCTGGCCGACGAGCTGCCGTGGATCCCCCTGTACGTGCGCCTGCACTGGGTGGTGGCGCGGCCCGAGGTGAGGAACCTCCGCCTGCATCCCAGCGGGTTCCACCGGCTGGAGCGGGTCGTGCTCGACACGCCGGTCACCCTTCCGCCCGCGCCGCCGATCCTGCCGAGCCGCTGATGGTCCGGGTCCTCCTGGTCCTGCTCGCGTGGCTGCTCGTCTGGACGGGCGGCGTCCCGGCGCAGAAGCCGGGCGGCACGCTCCGGGGCGTGTTCAACTCGGATCCGCCGAGCCTCGACCCGGCGCAGGCGACGGACACCACCTCGTCCGCCGTCATCCGTCAGCTGTTCGACACGCTGGTCGAGCTGGACGAGCGCCTGGAGCCGCGTCCCGGACTCGCGGAGCGGTGGGCCGTCTCGCGCGATCAGCGGACGTATACGTTCACGCTGCGACCGGGCGTCAAGTTCCACAACGGGCGGACGCTGACGGCGGCCGACGTCAAGTTCTCGTTCGAGCGGGCGGCCCGCGGCAAGCGCCCGTGGGTGTTCGAGAAGCTGGTCGGCGCTCCCGCCGTGATCAAGGCTACGGCGCGCGAGATTCCCGGCATCCGGGTGGTGGACCCGCTCACGGTGGAGCTCCAGCTCGAGAAGCCGTTCGCGCCGTTCCTGTATCTGATGGCCTATGACGCCTCGGCGGTGGTGCCGCGCGAGGACGCCGAGCGCCTCGGCGTGGCCTTCGCGACGCGGCCGGTCGGGACGGGCGCGTTCACGCTGAAGGAATGGCGTCGGGACGATCGTGTCACGCTCGAAGCGTTCAAGCATCACTTCCGGGGCCGGCCGCTGCTGGATCGCGTCGTGTTCCGCATCATTCCGGCGGAGATCACGCGCTTCAACGACTACAAGGCGGGCACGCTGGACGTCTCCGACATCCCCACCGGACACTGCCGCGCAGTCAAGAGCGATCCCGCCTTCAAGGGTCACGTCGCCGTCTGGCCGACGCTCGGCACCCACGCGGTACGCTTCAACGTCGAGAAGCCGCCGTTCAACGACCCCCGCCTGCGGCTGGCGGTCGCCCACGCGATCGATCCGTCGGGCATCGTGGACGGATTGCTCGAGGGTTGCGTCATCGCCCGGCGGGGCATCCTGCCGCCGGCGCTGCCCGGCGCCGCCACGGGCGTCACCGGGCCGGCCTTCGACCGCGCCAGGGCGCGACGGCTGCTCGCCGAGGCCGGCATGCCCGACGGCCGCGGGCTGCCGCCGATCACCTATCACTACAACACCAGCGATCTCAACCAGCGCATCGCCGAGCTCCTGCAGGCGCAGCTGCGGGAGGTCGGCATCACGCTCGAGCTGAGGCGGCTCGACTGGGCGGCGCACATCAAGGTGGTCGACGAGGGGAGCGCCACGATGTTCCGCCAGGGCTGGATCGCCGACTATCCGGACCCCGAAAACTTCCTCACCGTGCTGTTCCACTCGCGGAACATCGGCGCCGCCGGCAACACGTCGCGATATCGAAATGCCGAGATCGACCGCCTCCTGGACGAGGCGGACGCGATGGCCGCCGGCCCGGCCAGGCTCAAGCGCTACCAGGAGGTCGAGCAGCGCCTCCTCGATGACGGCGTGTGGATCACGCTGTATCACTACTCCAGCCGCGCGCTGGTCCGCCCATCGGTGAAAGGCCTCGAGCGCTCGCCACTGTCCTCCGCTCCCGAGTTCCTCGCTCCGCTCCGCAAAGTCCAGCTCGATTGATGCTGCGTGACCTCGCCGAGCCGGCGCTGCGGCGCTGTCTGGCGCTCGTGCCCGTGCTGCTGGGCGTGAGCCTGCTCGTGTTCGCCATGACGGCCGTGGCCCTGGGGGACCCCGCGCGCGCGATGCTCGGTCAGCGCGCCGACCCGCAGGTGGTCGAGCAGATCCGGCGAGAGTACGCGCTCGACGAGCCGCTGTACGTCAGATACCTCACCTGGATGGGACGGCTCGTGCGCGGCGACCTCGGGATGTCTTACCACCAGCAGCGTCCGGTGGCGGAGGTGATCGCCGAGCGGTTGCCGGCCACCGCGCGGCTGGCGCTGGCCGCGACGCTCGTGTCGGTGGCGGCCGGACTCGTGGCCGGGGTGCTGGCCGCGCTCAGACCGGGGAGCGCCCTCGATCATCTGCTGATGGGGGCCGCGCTGCTCGGGATCTCCACGCCCGTGTTCTGGCTCGGGATGATGCTGGCCCTGGCCTTCGCGGTCTGGCTGGGCTGGCTGCCGGTCTCCGGATACGGTGACGGCAGCTGGGCCCATCTCGTGTTGCCCGCGCTCACGCTCGGCGCCATCCACGCCGGGACCATCGCCCGGATGGCGCGCTCGAGCCTGCTGGAGGTGATCGGCCAGGACTACATCCAGGCCGCGCGGGCCAAGGGCCTCAGCGAGCCGCTGGTGGTGGTCAAGCACGCGCTCCGCAACGCCTTGATCCCGGTGGTCAGCGTGATCGGAATCGGCCTGGCTGATCTGCTGGTGGGCGCGCCGCTCACCGAGACCGTCTTCGCCTGGCCCGGGCTCGGGCGCATGCTCGTGGCCGGCGTGGGCCAGCGCGATCTCCCCGTGGTGATGGGCGCCGTGCTCGTGTTCGCGGTCATCTACGTGGTGGCGAACCTGCTCGTGGACCTGGCCTATCTGGTCATCGATCCACGCATCCGCCGTGCGCGCTGAGACGCGCCAGGGCCGCCGGCGCCTGGTCCTGGGCGGCGCCGTGCTCGGGCTCTTCGCCGCGGCCGCGCTGCTGGCCGGGTGGATCGCCCCCTACGATCCGCGGCACGTGCCGTCGACGCTGACGCAGACCATGCTCCAGCCGCCCGGCGCGGCGCATCCGTTCGGCACGGACGCGCTCGGGCGCGACCTGCTGTCTCGCGTGCTCTGGGGCGGGCGCGTGTCGCTGGCCATCGGCATCGGGGTGGAGATCGTGGCGGCGCTGATCGGCGTCGGCATCGGCGTGGTCTCCGGCTACTACGGCCGCTGGTCGGACGCCGTGCTGATGCGCTTCACGGACGTGGTCATGGCGTTTCCCTCGCTCGTCCTCGCCATCGGGCTCATCGCCGTGTTCGAGCGGCCCGGCCTCGACAAGGTCGCGCTCGTGCTGGTGGCGCTCGGCTGGACGACGATCGGGCGGGTGACGCGCGGCGAGGTGCTGTCGCTGCGGGAGCGCGACTACGTCGAGGCGGCGCGGGCGCTCGGCGCCGGCGACGCGCGGCTGATCGCCCGTCACCTCCTGCCCAACCTGATGGGACCGGTCATCGTGACGGCGACCATCGGGGTCGGCAGCAACATGGTCGCGGAGGCCGGGCTGTCGTTCCTCGGTCTCGGCGCCCAGGCGCCGACCATCTCCTGGGGCGCGCTGCTGGCCGACGGGCAGACGTTCCTGGTTTCCGCGCCCTGGGTCGCGGTGTTCCCGGGCCTGGCCTTGCTGCTGGTGGTGCTCGGGATCAACATCCTGGGCGACGGCCTCCGCGACATCTTCGATCCCCGCCTGCGTCAATAATCGGAGGGGGCCTCGACGGCCCCCTCCGAGGCCTCCCCCAGAACAGGCTTGCGCCGGGAAGCCGGCGCTCGAAGCGGAACTTCGAACCGAGTGCACACTCCGGTAGCGCACTCGGTGAGCGGCGCCGGCTGGACTTGGATAGGGTCGCGTGGTAGAAACATGAAAGACTTGCGGCCCGGCGGCAGCGAACGTCCACCGAACTGCCGGGGTCGCGAGGTCGAGCGGGGCGCGAGCCGGACGACCCTGAACCTCACCGATGCCTTCCATCTCGGATACCGCCACGGAGATGGTGAACTGGGTGTTCCCGGAACACGCGGGCGCGCCCGGCCAGATCCATGGCGGCCGCATGATGCAGTGGATCGCGACCTGCGGCACGATCGCGGCCTCCCGCGTCGCGCGCGGCAACGTGGTGCTCGGCGCGATGGACGACATCGACTTCATCCATCCCGTCAAGGTGGGCGAGATCGCGGTGCTGCGCGCGCAGGTGGAGTACGTGGGGCGGTGCTCGCTCGAAGTCGGCGTCCACGTGTACGCGGAGAAGCCGGGCACCGGCGCGCGGGCCCTGACGCTGTCCTCGCATCTGGTGTTCGTCAAGGTGGACGAGCACGTGAAGCCGGTGCCGGTGCCGGAGCGCATCGTGCCGCGCGGGGCCGACGAGGAAGCGCTCCACGCCGAGGCGCAGGCGCGACGGCAGCAGCGGCTCGAGCGCTTCGCCCGCCGGGCGGAGCGCCTCGGCGAGGTCGTCGAGGACGGAACGGACGAGTCGCGCTGGCGCTTCGAGTCGTGCCGCTCCGTCCTGCCGGAGGACACGCTGTTCGGCAACACCATGTTCGCCGGGAAGCTCCTGATGGACATCGACGAGGCCGGCGGGATCCTGTCGATGCGCTACAATCGCGGCTTCGTCATGACCGCCTGTCTGGACGCGCTGGACTTCTACCACCCGATCTCGACGAACGAGGTGGTGACGTTCAAGGCCGCGCTGAACCACGTCGGCACCTCGTCGCTCGAGATAGGCGTCAAGGTGCTGAGCGAGGTGCCGTGGACGGGCGAGGTGCGCCACGCGTGCACGGCCTACCTGAGCTTCGTGCATCTGGGCCCGGACCTCCGCCCGCGGCCGTGCCCGCCCTTCGTGCCCGAGAGCCCCGGTGAGCAGCGTCGCTGGCGCGAGGCGGAGGAGCGGCGCCGGCGCCGGCTCGAACGGGTCAGACGACTGAAGCGCTCAATTCAAGAGGGAAGGTAAGGACACCATGTCCGGACACTCACGATGGTCGCAGATCAAGCGGAAGAAGGGCAAGACGGACGTACAGCGAGGCAAGCTGTTCTCCAAGATCCTTCGCGAGATCACGGTGGCGGCGAAGAACGGCGGCGGTGATCCCAAGGGCAATGTCCGGTTGAAGGCCGCCATGGAGTCGGCGAAGGCCGCCAACATGCCCGCCGACAACGTGAAGCGGGCGATCCAGAAGGGCACGGGAGAGCTGCCGGGCGAGCAATACGAAGAGGTCACGTACGAGGGGTACGGCGCCGGCGGCGTGGCGGTGCTGGTGCGCGTCGTGACCGACAACAAGAACCGCACGGGACCGGAGATCCGGCACATCTTCGAGCGGCAGAGCGGACGCATGGGCACCGCCGGCTGCGTGGCCTGGATGTTCGAGCGTCGCGGCGTGATCCAGGTCGACGCCACCCGGATCAAGGAGGACGAGCTCCTGGAAGTCGCGCTCGACGCCGGCGCCACGGACGTGAAGGCGGTCGAAAAAGTATTCGAGATCACGACCATCGCTGATGAAATGGAGGCGGTACGTCAGAGGCTCGAGCGCAAGGGCGCGCCCGTGCTGGAGGCGCAGGTCGACTTGATTCCCCAGTCCACCGTGCGAGTGGAGGGCAAGGACGCCGCGGCGGTGCTGCGGCTGATCGAGGCTCTCGAGGAGCAGGACGACGTCCAGTCGGTCCACGCCAACTACGACATCGCCGACGAGGTCCTCGACGCCATCTCCGCGGCCTAGCGCGCTCCGCGTGATGGGCGTCGATCCGGGGCTGGTCGCCACGGGATTCGGCGTCCTGGAAGCGTCGCCCGGCGGGGTCACGATCGTGGACGCCGGGACGATCACCACCGCCGCCGCTCAGCCGCTCGAGGCGCGGCTGAACGCCCTGTACCGCGCGATCCACCGGACCGTCGAGCTGCAAGCGCCCGGCCTGCTGGTGGTCGAGGATCTCTACACGGAATACCGCTTTCCGCGCACCGCCATCCTGATGGGCCATGCACGCGGCGTCATCTATCTGGCCGCGCGACAGCTCGGCGTCACCATCCTCGCGCTCTCCCCCGCCGAGGTGAAGCGCGCCGTGACCGGGAACGGCGCGGCGGGCAAGCCGCAGATGCAGCGCGCGGTGCAGACGGTGCTCGGCCTGAAGGAGCTGCCGCGCCCGTCCCATGTGGCCGATGCGCTGGGTCTCGCCATGACGGGGCTCGCGCGCCTCACGGGCCGGCTGCCCGTCGGCCGCCCGATCGTCACGGCCGCGCCTGCCGACGGCTCCCACCGCCCACACTCGCGGGCCGCCGTGGCCCGGAGGCCGGGCTCGTGATCGCGTCGCTGCGCGGGCGGCTCCGTCGCAAGCTCGAGGACCGCGTCGTGGTGGAGGCGGCCGGCGTCGGCTACGAGGTTTACGTGCCGCCGGTCACGCAGCGTGAGCTCGTGGACGCCAAGGCCGGTGACGGGGACGCCGCGGACGAGGTGTCGCTGGCCGTGCACTATCACGCCACGCAGAACCAGCCGCGGCCCGTGCTGATCGGCTTCACCTCGGAGCTCGACAAGGAGTTCTTCGAGAAGCTCATCACGGTGAAGGACGTGGGCCCGCTGGTGGCGGCCCGCTCGCTCGCCGCCCCCGTTGGTGAGATCGCCGCCGCCATCGCGCGGCAGGACGAGGGCTACCTGCGCCGGCTGCCCGGCATCGGCCCCCAGAAGGCCAAGAACATCGTGGCCCAGCTCCAGGCCAAGGTGGCGAAGTTCGCGCTCGCGCAGTCCCCGCCGGAGGTGACCGCGCCCAAGGCGCCGGCCGTCCCCAGCGCCGCGGAGGACGAAGGATTGCGCGGCATGGTGTTCGACGTGCTGGTCAAGCAGCTCGGGCACCGCCCGAGCGAAGCGGCCCAGCTCATCACCGCCGCGCTCACGCGCCGGCCCGCCATCGCGACGCCGGAAGAGCTGTTCGACGAGATCTACCGCGGACGCCAGAGCTCCTAGCCCGGACTACTCATGAACAGCACGAAGGCGCGAGGCCGGGTTTGCACAGCGCCGCTCATGAACAGTCAGGGCTAGATGGGAGGTCCCCCTCCGAGTCACATGAGCGACGAGGCGAAGGTGATGAGCCGGATGGCGCTGCCCGACGAGGTGCAGGTCGAGCGCCAGTTGCGCCCCCAGCGGCTGGACGAGTACGTGGGGCAGCGGGCGGCGGTCGAGAGCCTCCGCGTGTCGGTGGCGGCGGCCCGGCAGCGCGGCGAGCCGCTGGATCACGTGCTGCTGTCGGGCCCCCCCGGGCTGGGGAAGACCACGCTGGCCACGATCATGGCGCACGAGATGGACGCCACCATCGTCACGACCGCGGGCCCGTCGCTCGAGCGTGGCGCCGACCTGATGGGCATCCTCACCAATCTGAACGAGCGTGACGTGCTGTTCATCGACGAGATTCACCGGTTGCCGCGGGTGGTCGAGGAGCTGCTGTACCCGGCGATGGAAGACTTCACGGTGAATTTCGTGATGGACAAGGGCCTGAACGCGCGCACCATGCGCATTCCGCTCCGGCCGTTCACGCTGGTGGGGGCCACGACGCGACCGGGCCTGCTGAGCTCCCCCCTGCGCGAGCGCTTCGGGATCTTCCACCACCTCGACTTCTACTCGGAGGACGAGCTGGGCGCCATCGTGCTGCGGTCGGCGTCGATCCTCGGCGCCCGGATGGAGCGGCCCGGCGCGGGCGAGATCGCCCGGCGCTCGCGCGGCACGCCGCGCATCGCGAACCGGCTGCTCCGCCGGGTGCGGGACTACGTGCAGGTGATGGGCGACGGCGTGGTGACGGACGGCGCGGCGCGAGACGCCCTCGACCGCGAGGGCGTGGACGCGGCGGGGCTCGACCGACTGGACCGCCGCTTTCTCGGCGCGATCATCGAACAGTACGGCGGGGGGCCGGTGGGGCTCGAGGCGATCGCCGCGACCATCAACGACGAGGCCGAGACGCTCGCCGAGGTGGTGGAGCCCTTCCTGCTGAAGATCGGCTATCTCGTCCGGACCTCGAACGGCCGGCGGGCCACCCCGGCCGCGTATGCCCATCTCGGCCACGCCTTGCCGTCCTCGCCCGGCGGGCAGGGGCAGCTGCCGCTATGACGGATATCGGCAAAATCCTTGTCGCATTCGGCGTGCTGATGGTACTCCTGGGAGTGATCCTGCTCGTCGTGGGGAATCTCTCGGGAAAGGTGCCATGGATCGGACGACTGCCCGGCGACATCCACATCCAACGCGGCAACTGGACGTTCTACTTTCCTCTCGGCACCTCGATCCTCATCTCGATCATCCTGACCCTGGGGTTGTGGCTCACCGGCCGTCGCTGATCCCGCGCCTGCTGCGCGCGATCGCGATGATGGCGGTGCTGCTCGGTCCGGCCTGGACCGCCCACGCGGCCGGCGAGATCCGGGTGGCGATCCTCGAAGGTGTCCGGAGCGTGGACGTGGGCGGCGGGCCCATGCTGGTGGCGGACCGTGATGGTCAGCGGCTCGTCGCGCAGACGCCGACCTGGCTCCGCATCGCGCAGCGCAACGGAGAGCTCGAGGTACAGGGGCGCCGCGCGACGGCGGTGCGCCTGCTGCCGCTCGGCCACGGGTTTCTGCGCATCGGCACCCGCGAGTACCCCGGCGCCGTCGAGGTCCTCTCCGGGGTCGAGGGGCTCACGGTGGTGAGCGAGCTGCCGCTGGAGGAGTATCTCGTCGGGGTCGTGAAGGCCGAGGCGGGGGACACGATGCCGCGCGAGATGCTCAAGGCCCAGGCCATCGTGGCCCGCACCTACACCGCCTATCATCGCCAGCTCAATGCCGGCAAGCCGTACCATCTGGTCGCGTCCACCGCGAACCAGCAGTACCTCGGGCGGGTGCCCGCGGACTCTGCCGCCTGGGCGGCCGTGCGCGAGACCCAGGGCCAGGTGCTCCTGTGGGAGGGCAGCCTGTTCCCGGCCTTCTATCACACCGACAGCGGCGGTCACACGGAGGATCCGCGCGTCGTCTTCGCGGCGGCCAACATGCCCGCGCTGAAGCCGGTGCGGATCCAGTTTCCGTCCGCGTCACCCCATCAGCAGTGGCAGCTGGATCTGCCGCTGTCCGAGCTGACGGCCGCGCTGCTCGTGCGCGCCGGCGTGTCGATCGGGCGCGTCATCGATCTGGAAGTCCTCGAGCGCAGCGCGTCGCTCCGGGTGTCACAGCTCGCCGTGCACGGCGCCCGCGGCAGTGTGACCCTGAAAGGGAACGACTTCCGTCGCCTGGTCGGTTACGACACGCTGAAGAGCACGCTCTTCGGCGTGTCCGTCGTCGGCGGCATCGCGCGCTTCGCGGGCCGGGGCTATGGTCACGGCGTCGGCCTGGATCAGTGGAGCGCCAAGACGATGGCCGAGCTCGGCTACGGCGCCCGCGAGATCGTGCAGTACTACTATCCGGGAGCCGCCGTCACCACTCTCCGGTAGGTCCGCCGCAGCATGACGATCTCCTGGGAGGATTTCGCCCGCGTCGACATGCGTGTCGGCGTGGTGGTGGACGCTCAGGAGTTCCCCGAGGCCCGGCATCCCGCGATCAAGCTCTGGGTCGACTTCGGCCCCCTCGGCATCAAGCGCTCGAGCGCCCAGATCACCGCCCGCTACACGCCGAAGGACCTGATCGGCCGCCGTGTGATCGCCGTCGTCAACTTCGCGCCCAAGCGGATTGGCCCGTTCGTGTCAGAGGTGCTGGTGCTCGGCGCCTCCAGTGAAGCCAACGAGGTCATCCTCCTCAAGCCCGACTTCGACGTCAGCCCCGGGTCGAGAATTGGATAGCAGAATGGAGCGCCGGGGCACGGGTTCACCCTCGCACGCCAGCGGGTGACGCCGGGCGGGGCTGCCCGGCGGCAGGACCCGCTGGCGCCCGCCGGAGCGGCCGCGGGTCACGCGAGCCCGCGTGATAGACTCGTAAAGTCATGGAGTTGTCGCTGTTCGATTACCATCTCCCGCCCGAGCTGATCGCCCAGGAGCCCGCGGAGCCGCGGGATGCCTCGCGCCTGCTGGTCGTCCATCGGGCCCGCGGCAGCTGGGAAGACCGTCGCTTCGCCGAGCTGCCGGCGCTGCTGCGGCCGGGGGACTGCCTGATCGCGAATCGTAGCCGTGTAGTGCCCGCCCGGCTGATGGGCACACTCGAGCGCGATGGCCGTCCCGTGGAGCTGCTGATGGTCCGGCCGGTGGCCCCGACCCGCTGGGAGGCGCTGGTGCGTCCGGGCCGTCATTGCCGGCCGGGAGCCTGCGTGGTACTGGCCGGGGGCGCGGCGCGTGCTCGCGTGGTGGAGACGCGGGAGGAAGGGACGCGCGTCGTGGCCGTCGAGGCGCCCTGGCCGGTCGGCGAGCTCCTGGAGCGACATGGGCTGCCGCCGCTACCGCCGTACATCGAGCGCCACGATGCCCCGAAGCCGGACGACCGCGAGCGCTACCAGACCGTGTACGCGCGTGACGAGGGGTCGGTCGCGGCCCCGACGGCCGGGCTACACTTCACCCACGAGCTGCTCTCGCGGCTGAAGACCGACGGGGTGGAGTTCCACGAGATCGTCCTGCACGTCGGCCCCGGCACCTTTCGCCCGATCCGCGCCTCCCGCGTCGAGGCGTACCGGATGACGCCCGAGCCGGTGGAGATTCCCGCCGAGACCGCGGAGGTCGTCGGTCGCGCGAGGGCCGCCGGCCGCCGCGTGATCGCGGTAGGCACCACCACGACCCGCGCGCTCGAGTGGGCGGCGGACGAGAGAGGGGCCGTGCGCGCGGGCAGCGGCGCCGCGGATCTGTTCATCTATCCCGGCCATCGCTTCCGCGCGGTCGACGGCCTCATCACGAACTTCCATCTGCCACGGTCCACCCTGCTGCTGCTGGTCTCGGCGTTCTGCGGGCGGGAGCTGACGCTGGCCGCCTATCGCCATGCGGTCGCCGCCCGCTACCGATTCTACTCGTACGGCGACGCCATGCTGATCCTGTAGGTCGGCCGCCGGCGGCTGTCTCGTTCATGAGTGCGTTCGCCTTCGAGCTCGTCCGGACCGATGGCGCCGCCCGGCTCGGCCGGATCCGGACCGCTCACGGCGCGGTCGACACCCCGGCGTTCATGCCGGTCGCGACCCAGGGCTCGGTGAAGAGCCTGACGCCTGGCGATCTGCGCGGGGCCGGGGCCCAGATCGTGCTGGCCAACACGTACCACCTCCTGCTCCGGCCCGGCCCGGAGATCGCGCGCGAGCTCGGCGGGCTGCATCGGTTCATGGCCTGGGACGGTCCCATCCTCACCGATTCGGGCGGCTTCCAGGTGTTCAGCCTCTCGCGGCTGCGACGGATCGAGGACGCCGGTGTGGAGTTCCGCTCGCATCTGGACGGCTCGCTGCGGGTCCTGTCGCCGGAGACGTGCATCGAGGTGCAGCAGGCGCTCGGGGTCGACATCGCGCACCCGCTCGACCAGTGCCTGGCCCACCCGGCCACGTGGGACGGCACGCGGCAGGCGCTCGAGCTCACGCTCCGCTGGCTCGCGCGCTCCGTCGACGCGCACAGGAAGGCGGACGGCGCCGGCGCGCTGTTCGGGATCGTGCAGGGCGGGATCTACGAGGACCTGCGGCGGCGGGCGGTCGAGGAGACGACCGCGCTCGCGCTCGACGGATACGCCATCGGCGGCCTGGCGGTGGGCGAGCCCAAGCCGCTCAGGTCCGACATCACCGAGCTCTGCGCGGGTCTGCTGCCGCTGGCGCAACCGCGCTATCTAATGGGCGTCGGCAAGCCGCCCGACCTCATCGAGTCGATCGCGCGCGGGATCGACCTGTTCGACTGCGTGCTGCCCACGCGCAATGCGCGCAACGGGCAGGCCTTCACGGCGGACGGCCCGCTCACGATCTCCCAGGCGCGCTTCGCGCGCGATCCGGCCCCGCTCGATGCCGAATGCGGGTGCGAGACGTGCCGGCAGTTCTCCCGCGCCTATCTCCGCCACCTCTTCGTGGCGCGCGAGCTCCTGGCGTATCGCCTGCTCTCGATCCACAACGTGAGCTTCTATCTCCGCCTGATGGCGGAGGCCCGTCGCGCGATCGCGGAGGGCTGTTTCCCGGCACTCCGGGCTCGGTTTCTGGGGCGATATGGGGTAGAATCCGGCGACAGCCCGGAGCAAGGCACGGAACGCCTGGAGGTCTGATAGCATGGTGGAGTTTGCGTACGCGGCGGCGCAGGCGAACGGCGGCGCCGGGTCGGTGGCCACGCAACTGCTGTTCTTCGCGGCGATCTTCGCCATCTTCTACTTCCTGTTGATCCGCCCGCAGCAGAAGCAGCGGCGCGAGCGCGAGTCGATGCTGTCGGTCGTCAAGAAAGGTGACCGCGTGGTGACGAACAGCGGACTGCACGGCACGGTCGTGGGGCTGACCGACAACACGGTGACGCTCAAGGTGGCCGACCAGGTGAAGCTGGATTTCGACCGGGCGGCCCTCGGCCGCATCGTGAACACGACGAGTGACAAGGAGTCCGCTTCCTGATGCGACGGAATCTGTGGCTGCGGATCGGGATCGTGGTGGTCGTCATCGCGGCCTCGATCTGGTATCTGTACCCGCCCAGGCAGACGATCAATCTGGGCCTGGACCTCCAGGGAGGCATTCACCTGGTGTTGGGTGTCGACGTCGACAAGGCACTGGCGACGCAGGTGGAGCGCTCCGGGGACGCGATCCGGGCCGACCTGGAGAAGAAAGGCATCGCGGTCAACCGCATCGAGCGCCGCGGCGCCACCGAGCTGGTCATCCAGATCACCGCGACCCCGCAGGGGTGGAACGACGCGCAGCAGATCATCCGCGACCTGGCGATCTTCGAGATCAAGGAAGCCGATCAGGCGGCCGGCCGGATCGTCGCCGCCCTCCGTGCGAAAGAGGCGGCCACGCTCCGTGACCTGGCGGTGCGCCAGGGGCTGGAAACGATCCGCAATCGCATCGACCAGTTCGGCGTGGCCGAGCCGTCGATCCAGCAGCAGGGAGAGAACCGCATCCTGGTCCAGCTCCCCGGGATCCAGGACCCCGAGCGCGCCAAGGCGCTGATCGGCAAGACCGCGCTCCTGGAGTTCAAGCTCGTGGACGACCGCGTCGACCCCGAGACGGCGCTGAAGAGCGGGGTGCCGCCGGGGGACGAGATCCTGTATCAGCGGCGGGTGAACAAAGAGACGAAGCAGGAGACCCGCGTGCCGTTCGTGGTGCAGCGCAAGGCGCTCATCACCGGACGAGATCTGGCCACGGCGCGCGTGTCCATCGATCAGAACACCAGCGAGCCGTACGTCTCGGTGGAGTTCAACAGCGGCGGCGCCAAGGCCTTCGCCGAGCTCACCGACGCCAACGTCGGGCGCCGGCTGGCCATCATCCTCGACGGCAACGTGCACTCGGCTCCGCAGATCCGCGAGCGGATTCCCTCCGGCCGCGCCCAGATCACCGGCGGGTTCACCACGGAGGAGGCCACCGACCTGGCGATCGTGCTCCGTGCCGGTGCGCTGCCGGCGCCGGTGCAGGTGCTCGAAGAGCGCACCGTGGGCCCCTCGCTCGGCGCGGACTCCATCCGCAAGGGCCTCATCTCGACCGTCGCGGCGGCGCTGGCCGTGGTCCTGTTCATGTTCCTCTACTACCGGCTCTCGGGCCTGATCGCCGACGTGGCCCTGGGGCTGAACCTCTTGATCCTCATGGCCGCGATGGCCGGCTTTCACGCCACGCTCACGCTGCCGGGCATCGCCGGGATCGTCCTCACGATCGGCATGGCCGTGGACACGAACATCCTGATCTTCGAGCGGATCCGGGAAGAGCTGCGCTCCGGGAAGACCGTCCGCGCGGCCATCGACGCCGGCTTTGCGCGCGCGTTCCGGACCGTCATCGACACCCACGTGACCGTGCTGGTGTCGGCGGCCATCCTGTACCAGTTCGGCACGGGGCCGGTGAAAGGCTTCGCCGTCTCGCTCGCGATCGGCATCCTCGCGAGCCTGTTCACGGCCGTGTTCTTCACCCGACTCATCTTCGATCTCATCTACATGGGCCCGAGGCGCGCCCAGTCGATCTCGATCTAGCTCCCGCATGCTCCAGATCTTCGTCAACGCCAACTACGACTTCGTCGGCAAGCGGCGGTGGTTCTACATCGGCTCGGGCGGGTTCGTTGTCCTCTCGCTCCTGTCGATCCTGCTCCACGGCGGCCTCAACTACGGGATCGACTTCACCGGTGGAGCCCTGATCCAGGTGCGCTACGACAAGCCGGTGACCGTGGCTCAGGTCCGCCGCGGGCTCGACGACATCAAGCTCGGTAACGCCGTCATCCAGCAGTTCGGTGACCCGCAGGAATACCTGATCCGGCTCCCGCGCATCGAACAGAAACCGGAGCAGCTCGCGCCGCTCGTCCAGCAAGCCCTCGCGAAAGGCGCCGGCGCGCAGGTCGAGATGCGCCGGCTGGAGTTCGTCGGCCCCCAGGTCGGCAAGGACCTGCAGCTCCAGGCGCTGTACGCGGTCCTGGCCGGCATGGCGGGCATCCTGATCTACGTCGCGATCCGCTTCGACTTCCGTGGCGGGGTGACCTCGATCCTGGCGCTGGCGCACGACGTGATCGTGACGCTCGGCGCGCTCTCGATCACCAACCGCGAGCTCTCGCTGCCCGTCCTGGCCGCGCTGCTCACCATCGTGGGCTATTCCATCAACGACACCATCGTCGTCTTCGATCGGATCCGCGAGAGCCGGGGCCGGGGGCTGCGCAAGGGGCAGAGCCTGACCGACCTGATCAATGGAGCGATCAACCAGACCCTGTCCCGGACGATCCTCACGTCCTTCACCACCTTCCTCGCGGCCCTGGTCCTGTTCGTGTTCGGCGGCGAGGTGCTCAGGGACTTCGCGTTCGCCCTGGTGATCGGCGTCGTCACGGGGACCTATTCGTCGGTGGCCGCCGCTTCGCTGATGATGGACTGGGAGTTATGGAGCCGGCGGCGGGGATCGACGGGGGCCAGAGTCGCAGTCAAGGCGGAAGGCGTGACGGCGAAAAAGTCCTAGCAAAACCACGATTTATTAGGCAAAATCAAGGGTCACCCGGAGGAGGGGAGCGGTTGACCCAGATTCAGACGCTGATCGAGGAGATCCCGAAGTACCAGCCAGGCGCTGATCTCGATCTGCTCAGTCGCGCCTACCGTTTCTCCGAGCAATCGCACGAAGGCCAGCACCGCGCCTCCGGCGAGCCGTACCTCTCGCACCCCCTCGAGGTCGCGGGCCTGCTCGTCGACTTCAAGATGGACGTCACCACCGTGACCGCGGGGCTCCTCCACGACGTCCTCGAGGACACGCATACCACCAAGGCCGACCTCCAGCGGGAATTCGGGTCGGAGATCGCCGAGCTCGTGGACGGCGTGACGAAGATCGGCAAGCTGGCCTTCTCGTCGCGCGAGGAGCGCCAGGCGGAGAACTTCAGGAAGATGCTCGTGGCGATGGCGCGCGACCTGCGCGTGCTCATCATCAAGCTCGCCGACCGCCTGCACAACATGCGCACGCTCACCTTCCTGCCGCCGGAAAAGGCCAGGAAGATCGCGCAAGAGACGCTGGACATCTACGCGGCGCTCGCGCACCGGCTCGGCATGGCCAAGGTGAAGGCCGAGCTCGAGGATCTGGCGCTCCGGGTGCTCAATCCGGACGACTACCAGGAGCTGATGCGCCGGGTGGCCAAGCGCCGGCTGGAGCGCGAGGCCGAGATCAACCAGCTGATCGCGATCCTGCAGGACAAGCTCGGCGAGGTCGGCACCGAATCGACGATCGCCGGCCGTCCGAAGCACTTCTACTCGATCTGGAAGAAGATGCACGAGGGCGGCCGGGAATTCGACGAGATCTACGATCTCACGGCCGTGCGCGTCATCACCAACACGGTCCGTGACTGCTACGCGTGCCTGGGCGTCATCCATTCGCTCTGGAAGCCCGTGCCCGGTCGCTTCAAGGACTTCATCGCGATGCCCAAGGTGAACATGTACCAGTCACTGCACACCACGGTGATCGGGCCCAAGGGCGACCCGGTGGAGATCCAGATCCGCACCCGCGACATGCACCGGATCGCCGAGGAGGGCATCGCGGCGCACTGGCTCTACAAGGAGAAGAAGAGCGACCGGGACAAGTTCGACGACGCCTTCACGTGGCTGCGCCAGCTGCTCGAGTCGCAGAAGGACGTGAAGGACCCGCGCGAGTTTCTCGACACGGTGCGGATCGACCTGTTCCCGGACGAGGTCTACGTCTTCACGCCGAAGGGCGACGTGAAGGCGCTGGCCGAAGGCTCCACGCCGATCGATTTCGCGTATACGGTCCATACCGACGTCGGGCACCGCTGCGTGGGCGCGAAGGTGAACGGCAAGCTGGTGCCGCTCCGCTACACGCTCCGGCAGGGCGACATCGTCGAGATCGTGACCTCGCCGAGCCAGCACCCGAGCCGCGACTGGCTGAAGATCGTCAAGTCGACGCGCGCGCGCTCCAAGATCAACCAGTGGCTGAAGATCGAGGAGCGGGTCCGCTCGCTGGCGCTCGGGCGTGAGCTGTTCGAGCGCGAGGCCAAGAAGTACCGGCTGTCGCCCGCGACCCTGCTGGCCTCGGACGAGATGAAGCGACTGCTGACCGAGCTCGGCTTTCCCTCGGCCGACGATCTGCTGGCGTCGATCGGCTATGGCAAGACCTCGGTGCAGCAGGTGCTGGGCAAGCTGGCGCCCTCGGTGGTGCGCGAGCCCGACCCGATGGTCGAGACGAAGAAGGCGCCCAGGAAGAGCGAAGGCGCGGTCCGGATCCGCGGCGTGGACGACATCATGGTGCGGTTCGGTAAGTGCTGCTCGCCCGTACCCGGCGACGGCATCGTCGGGTTCATCACGCGCGGCCGTGGCCTGACGGTCCACGCGCGGGAGTGTCTCAGCGTGGCCAAGAACGTGCTCGACCGGGAGCGGCTGGTGGCGGTCGAGTGGGACGACGGTGAGCCCGCGAAGCGCCCGGCCCGGATCGCGGTGTACATCGGCCGCGACCGCCCCGGGCTGCTGGCCGAGATCACGGGCGCCATCTCCTCGCGGCAGGGCAACATCACCAAGGCCGAGGTGACCGTGACCGAGGACCGCAAGGGGCTCAATCACTTCGTCGTCGAGGTGAACGACCTGCGCCAGCTCCAGGAGATCATGCAGGCGATCCGCGACGTGAAGGATGTCATCAATGTCGAGCGCCTTCGCGGCGTGTGACGGCCGGGTTGCTCCGCTCGCCGCTCGTCTGACCCCCTGACCCGACCCGCCGGACGTGACCTTCCGCCCATGACGAAACAGGCGTTCGAGACGCTGGTGGACCGCGCGCTCAAAACCCTGCCGCGCCGGTTCCGGGGCAAGATGGCCAACATCGCGGTGGTGGTGGACGACTGGGCCGACGAGGAGACCCTGCGCGACATGGGCATCGAGCCCCCGGACACGCTCTACGGGCTCTACCGCGGCGTCGATCTGACCCGGCGCGACTCGATGTACGGCAACGTCCTGCCCGACACCATCCACATCTATCAGGGCCCGATCGAGCAAGACTGTGCCGACCCGGAAGAGATGGCCGAGCTCGTCCGCGACGTCGTCGTCCACGAGATCGGCCACTACTTCGGCCTCGACGACGACGCGCTGGAAGACCTCGGAGTCTGACGGCATTCCGCAGGCCGGCCGCCCCGGTAGCACAGCTCGCCTGGTGTTCTAGGTCATGCTCGTAAGCACCTGAAAACTTTTTTGTTGACATGTGTTTCATTTGTTCCTAAGTTTTCAGCGTACGCTGAAAGTCATGGAACAAGTGAAACGATGCCTAAAAACGAGGACATCAGCCGGCTCGCAGCGCAGAGGCTGCGCGAGCTCTTCTCGAGAGCCGGCGACTGGGAACAGCTCTCCGGAGCTGCAGCCGGGGCGCAAGCGGCGGATCTGGTGGTGAAATTCCGGCTCGGCGCCGCCCAGCACACACTCGCCCTCGTGGGGGCTTCCCTCGGTCAACCCCGCGAGATCCGGGAGGCCATTACCCGGCTGGGAGGGATCAAGCGCAAGCTCCCGGACGCCTACCCGGTCGCCGTGTCCTCGTACATGAGCCCGCAGAGCGCGGCCCTGCTGAAAGGCCAGGCGGTCGGCTACCTGGACCTGTCGGGCAACTGCTTTCTCTCGTTCGAGACCGTGCTGATCGACAAGGAGGGCAAGCCCAACCTGCGGCCTTCCACGCGGCCGCTCAAGGCGCTGTTCGCCCCGCGCGCGACGCGGGTCGTGCGCGTGCTGCTGGTCGATCCGCAGCACGTATGGCGTCTCGAGGAACTCGCCAAGACGGCCGAGGTCAGCCTCGGACATGCCCACAACGTGGTGAAGCGGCTGGCCGAGCTCTCGTGGGTTCAGCGCGGCGAGCATCAGAAGATCCAGCTCACGCGTCCGGGCGACCTCCTCGACGCCTGGGCCGAGTCCTACTCCTACCGCCTCAACGGGATCGCCACGTACTTCTCGGCCGAGCGCATCACGCGGACGTTCGCCGGGAATGTCGCGCGGGCCGCGCACGCCGACGGCCGCCGCTACGCCTTCACGCTCCACTCGGGCGCGGCGCTGGTGGCGCCGAATGTGCGGCTTCCCGCGATCCATTGCTACGTGGAAGGCGACGTCGCGCCGCTGGCGCGGGCGCTCGACCTGCGAGCCGCCGAGGGCGAGGGCAACGTCTTTCTCATGAGCCCGTACGATCCGGGCGTGTTCCACGCGCCGATCGCCAAGAGCGGGATGCCGGTGGTCTCGCTGCCTCAGCTGTACGTCGATCTGTACCAGTACGAGCGCCGCGGCCGTGAGCAGGCCGTGCACCTGCGCCGCGAGGCGATGGGCTTCTAGGGCGGAAGTGCTGGGCCGGGCCGCCCGAACACCGGGCGGCCCGGACTCGTTGTCAGAGGCGACGGAAAGGAGGTGACAAGCGAATGGCGAAGAAGAAGGCGACCAAGAAAAAGAAGAAGAAGTAGCGTCAGGTCCGTAGCGCGGTGGGGGGTGGCGGCCTCCCACCGGGACTCATGATGCCTATTCGTTGGCGACGGGGGGTGGGGTCTTGCCCCCCGTCGTCGTCTCACACGACCTTGGCGACCTTACCGGCCTTCAGACAGCGGGTGCAGACCCGGATGCGCTTGACGGCCCCGTCGACCAGCGCCCGCATGGACACGAGGTTCACCAGCCATCGCCGCTTGGTGACGTTGTGGGCGTGGCTGATCTTGTGCCCGACGGAGGGACCCTTTCCGCAGACGTCGCAACGCTGAGCCATGCCGACTCCTTGTGACGATTCGAGGCCGAGGACAGCTGCCGGACACCCACCCGCTCCGAGGCGGACCGCGAGCCCTGGTTTGCCGGACGCGGTCACTGTTTATAACATGGGGCCCACCACGAGGCAACTCCCTGGTGCCCACTGAGCCCCGCGCCCCGACCCTCCCATCGCCCGGCCGTCCATCGGCGCGCGCGCTCGACACGCCGCTGCAGTATCTCAAGGGCATCGGCCCCCGGCGAGCCAGGCTGCTCGCGAAGCTGGGCCTGGCCACCGTCGAGGACGCGCTGTTCTATCTTCCCGCTCGCCACGAGGACCGACGACAGCTGACACCGCTGGGCAGCCTCACGCTCGGCGACGCGCGTACGTCGATCGGCACCATCGCGGGCATCAGCCCTCCGCCCCGCGGGAGGCCGCGCGTGCCGCTGGAGGTGCTGCTGAGCGACGGCAGCGGCTACCTCAAGGCCGTCTGGTTCAATCAGGCCTATCTGGAGCGGTTGTTCAAGCGCGGTCAGCGCCTCATCGTCCACGGCAAAGTGCAGCGTTACGGACACGGACCGCTCCAGATGCTGGTCAAGGACTACGAGATCGTCGAGGCCGGGGACGACGACACGCTCCACACGGGCCGGCTCGTGCCGGTGTACAGCGTGACGCAGGGGCTCACGCAGCGCCCGATGCGGTCGCTGATGAAGCGGCTGGTGGACGAGTTCGTCGATCTGGTCCAGGATCCCGTGCCGGAGTCGATCCGCCGCCGGCGGCGGGTGCTCGGGCTGCGGGCGGCACTCAAGGCGGGGCATTTCCCGGAGTCGACGGAGGAGCAGGCGGCCGCCCATCGCCGGCTCGTGTTCGACGATTTCTTCCTCCTGGAGCTCGGTCTCTCGATCCGGCGCCAGCGTGAAGGGCGACAGCGCGGGCTCGCCATGAACCCGGCCGGCCTGCTGGTGAGGCGACTGCGGCGCGCGCTGCCGTTCATGCTCACGGCGGCCCAGGAGCGCGTGTGGCGCGAGATCCGCGCCGACATGGCGCAGCCGTTTCCCATGAACCGCTTGCTGCAGGGCGACGTCGGGTCGGGGAAGACGATCGTGGCCGCGCTCGGCATCCTGACCACGCTCGAATCCGGGTATCAGGCCGCGTTCATGGCGCCGACCGAGATCCTCGCCGAGCAGCACCTGGTCACGCTCTCGGGCCTGCTCGGCCCGCTCGGGATCGAGCCGGCCTTGCTCACCAACGCCACCAGAGGCAAGGCCCGCCAGAGCCTGCTGGCGCTCGTGGCCAGCGGAGAGATCGCCTGCGTCATCGGCACGCACGCCCTGGTGCAGGAGGGCGTGCGCTTCCGTCGCCTGGGGCTCGCCATCGTGGACGAGCAGCACCGCTTCGGCGTGGCCCAGCGGGCGCTGCTGCGGGGCAAGGGGGAGAGCCCGGACGTGCTCGTGATGACCGCGACGCCGATCCCCCGGACCCTGGCCCTCACGCTCTACGGCGACCTCGAGCTGTCCGTGCTCGACGAGCTGCCGCCCGGACGCAAGCCGGTCATCACCGCGGCGCGCCCGGAGGGCAAGCGCGGCGAGATCTACGGCTTCCTGCGCCAGGAGATCGCGAGCGGGCGACAGGTGTATGTCGTCTGTCCGCTCGTGGAGGAGTCGGAGGCGGCCGACCTCCGGGCCGCCACCGAGATGGCCGACCGCCTGCAGCGCCAGGTGTTCCCCGAGTATCGGATCGGGCTCCTGCATGGCCGCATGGGGTTCCAGGAGCGCGAGCGCACGATGCGCGAGTTCAAGGAGGGGCGCCTGCAGGTCCTCGTCTCGACGACCGTCATCGAGGTGGGGATCGACGTGCCGAATGCCTCCGTGATGCTGATCGAGCACGCCGAGCGGTTCGGGCTCTCGCAGCTGCACCAGCTGCGGGGGCGTGTCGGCCGAGGACCGTGGAAGAGCTATTGCATCCTGCTGAGCGCGGCCGCGTCGGACGAGGCCAAGCGCCGCATCGGCGCGATGACCGACACCAACGACGGATTCAAGATCGCCGAAGTGGATCTCTCGGTGCGAGGCCCGGGTGACTTCTTCGGCACCCGCCAGTCGGGGCTGCCGGAGTTCCGGGTCGCCGATCTCGTGCGCGACGGCGCGCTCCTGGAACCCGCCCGCGAGGACGCCGTGACGATCGTGCGGGCGGACCCCGACCTGCTCGCGCCCGAGCACCGGCCGCTGCGCGCCGCCGTTCTCGCGCGGTGGCGCGGCAAGCTGGATCTGGCGAGTATCGGCTGATGCGAGTTCTCGCCGGCACGCTCAAGGGACAGCGGCTGACCACGCCCCGCGGCGCCGTCACCCGGCCGACGATGGACCGCATCCGGATCGCCTGCCTCGACACGCTGACGCCCTTTCTCGCGAGCGGCCCGTTCCTCGACCTGTTCGCGGGCGCCGGCGGCGTCGGGATCGAGGCGCTCTCGCGGGGCGCGCCGGCGGCCGTGTTCGTCGAGCGCAGCGCGCCCGCGCTCGGCGCGTTGCGCGAGAATCTCGCGCGGCTCGGTGTCGACGACCGTTCACGCGTGCTGCGTCAGGACGCGGCGCTGGCGCTCGACACGCTCGCCGGGCGCGATGAGCGGTTCGCGGTGGTGTTCCTCGATCCGCCGTACGACTCGCCGCGCGCCGGGGTGGTGCTGGCCGCGCTCGCGCGCGGCGATGTCCTCGCGCCCGGTGCGGTCGTCGCCGTCCAGCATGCGAGCAAGGCGCCGCCGCCGACGCCGACGGGCGTCTTGCACGTGTGGAAAGCGCGCAAGTTCGGGGAAACCACCTTGACTTTCTTTCGGACGGCTGTCTAGACTGGGCGGGGTTTTCGACTCGTGGCGGGCATTGTGGAGGGTGTGGTGGGCAAGCGGGCGGTATATCCGGGCATGTTCGATCCGATTCACAACGGACACCTGGATCTCATCGAGCGGAGTCTCCGCATCTTCGACGAGCTGATCGTGGCCGTCGTGGCGAACCCCTCCAAGGAGCCGCTCTTCACCGTCAAGGAGCGCCTCGAGTTGATCGACGAGTGTACGACCGCCATGAGCGGCATGCGCATCACCTCCTTCGACGGACTGCTGATCGACCTGGTCCACCGGGAGCAGGCGGACTGTATCGTGCGCGGGCTCCGCGCGGTGTCCGACTTCGAGTACGAGTTCCAGATGGCGCTCATGAACCGCAAGCTCCGCCACACCGTGGAGACGGTGTTCATGATGCCGCACGAGAACTACACGTACATCTCCTCTCGCCTCATCAAGGAGGTCGCCTCCCTCGGGGCCCCGGTCACCGGGTTGGTGCCCGCGCCGGTCGAGGAACGCCTCAGCCAGAAGTTCTCCGGAACCTAGGTCGCCATGCTCGCCGATCGGATGAAGACGCTGGCCCCCTCGCCGACCCTGGCCATGCAGGCGAAGGCCAAAGCCATGCGCGCGCAGGGCATCGACGTGATCTCGTTCGGCGCCGGCGAACCCGACTTCGACACGCCGGAGCGCATCAAGCAGGCCGCCGTGCGCGCGATCGAGAGCGGGCACACCAAGTACACGGAGGTGGGTGGCATCCCGGAGCTCCGGGCCGCCGTGTGCCAGAAGCTCAAGCGCGACAACGGTCTGGACTACACGCCGGACGAGGTGACGGTCTCGTGCGGCGCCAAGCACAGCCTGTTCAACATCGTCATGGCTCTCGTGAATCCCGGCGATGAGGTGCTGATCCCGAGCCCGTACTGGGTGTCGTATCCCGAACAGGTGCGGCTGCTCGGTGGCGTGCCCGTGGCGGTGCCCACGCACGAGTCGACGGGGTTCGATCTCGACCCGGTCGAGCTCAGGCGCGCCGTGACGCCGCGGGCCCGCCTGGTGATCCTCGACAGCCCCGGCAACCCGACGGGCGCCGTCTTCTCCCGGCAGGCCCTCGAGGAGGTCGCCCGGCTCGCGGTCGAGCGCGATCTGCTGGTGATCTCCGACGAGTGCTACGAGGTCCTCACGTACGAGGGGCGGCACGTGTCGATCGCGTCACTCTCGGCGGAGGTGAAGGCGCGCACGATCGTCGTGAACACGTGCTCCAAGGCGTACGCGATGACGGGGTGGCGCATCGGCTACGCCGCCGGGCCACGCGCCATCATCAAGGCGATGACCGACGTGCAGAGCCAGGTCACGTCGAACCCGACCTCCGTCGCGCAGTGGGCGGCGATCGAGGCGCTGGCCGGCCCGCAGGACGAGATCGCCGAGATGGCCGGTGAGTTCGACCGCCGCCGGCATGTGATCGTCGAGCGTCTGAATGCCATGCCCGGCGTGAGCTGCGTGATGCCCAGGGGGGCGTTCTACGCGTTTCCCAACGTCTCCGGTCTGTTCGGCAAGCGCGCCGCCGGTGGCGTCATTCGCGGTTCGGCGGGCGTCTGCAGCTTTCTGCTGGACGAGGCCCGGATCGCCACGGTGGCCGGCGTGGACTTCGGCTCGGACTCGCACATCCGCCTCTCCTACGCCACCGGCCTGGACGGCATCAAGGAGGGGCTGGCCCGGATGGAGGCTGCCGTCAGGGGGTTGGCATGAAGATCGAAGGCACCGCAGACATCCCGGCCCCGCGCGAGCGCGTGTGGGCTGCGCTCCTGGATCCCGACACGCTGGCCAAGGCGCTCCCGGGCTGTGATCGCCTGGAGCAGATCGCCCCGGGCGAGTTCAAGGCGGTCATGAAGGTCGGCGTCGGTCCCATCAAGGGCACCTTCGACGGCAAGGTCCGGCTGAGCGACCTCGAGCCGCCCAACCGTTATCGCATGGCGCTCGAAGGGACCGGGAGCCCGGGCTTCGTGCGGGGCGAGGCCGGGATGCAGCTGAGCGAGATCGAGACCGGCACGCGCGTCGCCTACAACGCGGACGTTCAGGTCGGGGGCCTCATCGCGAGTGTGGGGCAGCGCATGCTCGGCGGCGTCTCGAAGATGATGCTGGACCAGTTCTTCTCCCGGATGACCGAGATTCTCGCCATCCCTGCGTAACGCTCCCGCGTCCGATGCGGACGCTCACGCTGTTCTTCCTGCTCGGCTGCGCCGTGATCGTGCCCAGCGCCGCCGGCGCGGCCGATTCCAAGGCCGGGGTGTGCTCGCCGGAGACTGCCGGCGAGTTTCACTGCGTGTTTCGCTCCCTGCTGCCGAGCGTGGGCATCGTCGCGTCGTGTCGCACCGAGCGCGATTGTCGCGTGGGGTACTACTACGGCGCTCCTGCGGACGCCGTGTGGTTCACGCCCCCATCGGGCATGACCACGCTGCCCAGGCCCGAGGTCCGGTGGCTGACCGCCACCTTCGCCCAGGTGCGCTTCGACTGCGGCGGGCCATGCACCGTGAGCTACTTCTTCGAAGCCCGCCGGCGGCGGCTGTCGGCGCCCCGATCGTTCGTGCTCGCGGTGGATCATCGGCGTCTGCTGCTCGCGGCGGCGGACGGGCCCGCGCTGACCATCCGGCAGCTGTACTCGTACCGCGAGGTGCTGAGGATCGAGCGCGACTGGGCCCCCGGAGCCTGGCTCGGCGATGCCGTGTCGTCGATCCAGTTCGATCCCGACGGGCGACTGTCCCTGACCTGGCTTCGCGGAGCAGACCGCGTCCCCGTCAGCGAGCGCCTCTCCGTCCCGTCAGTCCCGCGTCGCGAGTCGAGCGGCCGCCACCAGGGCCTCGAGGCGGCGGCGGAGGCGCCGATGGCGATCCAGGAGTCGCACGTACCGGGCCTCGCTCAGCGCGCCCTTGGCCTTGATGATCTCCACCAGGGCGCGCCGGTCCCGCGTCGGCCAGCGGGCGAGATCGGGCAGCAGCGCCAGGAGCAACGCGAGTTGCTCGAAGGCGCGCCGCTCGGCGTCGGGCCAGCGGCGCCAGCCGGGCGTCCTCAGCGCGCGGGCCACGCTGGTCGTCGCGGCCGCGCCGGCGGCGGCCCGGTCGCCGGCGAAGCGGGCCGCGATGTCCCGCGTCACCAGCGCGGCCAGATCGCGGGCGGTCACGCGCGGGCGCTCCTCGTCCCGGCCCGTCAGCGACAGGTACATCTCCGAGCGGGCGAGCTCGCGTAGCACCGGCCGGGGAGAGCGATAGCCGGGAGTGCGGGCGATCTTCTCGTCCTCGCGGCGGGACAGCTCGCGCACGGCGGCATCGCGGGGGTGGAAGCCCAGGCGATGGTAGAAGTAGAACGCGCCGGACTTCAGGGCCTCGAGGTTGTCATCGCCGAGCTGGTACGGGTCCACGACGATCTCCCGCATGCCGAACGCCTGGCGGTACATGCGCGCGACCTGGCCGACGACGAACGCCGACTGGCCGCGGCGGAAGGATTCGAACACGTTGATGCCGACCTCGAGCGCGCCGAAGAGCTGCCAGCCGCCGCCGTAGCCGACCGGCACCCCGTTCTTCAGGGCGAAGTAGGCGTAGTAGCCCTGATACGGCAGGCGGAATTCTGGGCGGATGCCGATCAGCGCGATGCGCAGGCCGTGGCCGGGATCCGCCACCAGGACGTCGTCGACATTCGCATACGAGAAGGCGAAGAGCTCGCGCAGCCGCGTGGCCATGGCGAGGCGGGCCGCCTCGATGAGCGCGCGCGCGAGCGCCCGGGAGGCCGGGCGCAGCGAGGGCAGCGGCCGGCTCACCGCGCGGAGGAACGCGTCGCGATCCAGCCGGGCTGGCCTGGAGCCGGCGTGAAAGAAGGGACGCGGCCACGGCAGCCTGGTCGAGGTGCGCGACGCGCCGGCGGCCTCCAGTCGCCACCGGATCGGAAGCTCGAGGCTCTCGAACAGCCAGTCGCGGACCGGGTCGGGCACCGCCAGGCCGGCGAACAGCTCGAGCAGAACCTCCAGGTCGGTGAGCCCACGGCCGGCCTTGGCGGCCTCGAGCCAGCGCCGCCAGCCGAGGCCCCCCTCGTCGCTTACCGCGTCTTCCTCGGCGCGGCTGGCCAGGAGTAGCAGGGTCTCCTGCACGCGCTCCGCGTCCTCGAGCTTGTCCCACGCGACGTCGACTCGACCGCCAAAGCGGGCGGCGAGCCATCGCGCCATCGGCAACCCGAACGGATAGTCGAGCGTGGTGCCCGCGATCCCGGAGTCGTACAGCCGCCGACGCGCGGCCCGCCCGAGGCGGCGCACGCGATCGGGAAACTGCTCGAGCGCCGCCTCCACGCGGGTCAGGATCTCCGCGTCGTCCGGATACGCCTGCAGGAAGCACAGGGTCTCGTGCAGCCGGAGGAGCAACGCGGGCCGCCGGATCGTGTGGCCGCTCAGCTGATCGAGGAGGCGACGCTTCTCGTCGCGGTCGGTCGCCGCGAACCGTGGCGCGGTGGCACTCAGCGCGTCGACCAGGCGCGCGGCTTCGCTCACGCGGCGCCCGGGTCAGACCCGAGGCACGGCGGCGACCATCTGCAGCGGCGCGCGCAGCATCCAGCTGAGCGGGAGCGTGAGGAACACGAGACAGCCGATCACCGCCAGGGCGACGCTCACGCCGCTCCAGTCACTCATGGCGCCGTACACCAACGGCGACAGCGCCGAGGCGCCCACTCCCAGCGTGTAGAAGATGGCGTAGCTCCGCGCGCGCCGGTTGCTGCTGACGAGATCGGCCACCGTGCCGTACAGCACCGACGAGGTGCCATTCAGCGCGATCCCCAGGATCGGAAGCATCACCAGGCAGACGCCGAGTGGCAGAGCCAGCAGCAACAGGATGCCCGCCCCGGTGGCGGCCTCCGTCACCACCACGGTCCGGATGACGCCGACCCGATCGGACAGGGCCCCGCACGCGAACTTGCCGACGGCGCCGCCGGCGAAGACCAGCATCAGCGCGAAGCCGACGTGCTCCACGGGCATGCCCTTGGCGATCAGCAGGAACGGCGTGAAGGTCAGAAAACCGGTCCGCGTGGAGTTGTCGATGACGTGGATCGCGGACAGCGCGGTGTACGCGCGCGGGTGCCGGATGCCCCAGCTGTTGCTCCGGCTGTCGTCGGACGGTTGGCGGCGATCGGACGACGAGGGGGCGTCGCCGCTGTTCAGCCGGCTGAGCGTCACGAGGATCAGCACGGCCGCGATCACGCCCACCACCGCGTAGCCCTCCACGGCGCCGCGCCAGCCGATCCAGGGCAGCGCCACGGCCACGGCGGCGGGAATCGCAACCTTGCCCAGGTCGCCCGCGAAGTTGTAGGTCCCGAGCGCCATCCGGCGGGGCCCGGTCTCGTAGCCCTTGGACACGAGCGAGGACGAGAGTGGATGCTGCACGCCCGAGCCGAGCCCACTGAGCAGCAGGCAGCCGAGCAGCGCCGCGAAGCCGACACCGAGCCCGACGTAGAGGAAGCCCAGGGCGGTCACCGCGGTGCCGGCGGCCAGCAGCCGCGCCTCGCCCCAGCGCTCGGCCAGGAGACCCGCGGGGATCTGAAAGCCGGCCATGCCTCCGCTGTAGAGCGTCTTGAGCAGTCCGACCTGGGAGAACGAGAGATTGAACTCGGCGGCCCAGATCGGGAGCAGCACGTACAGGAGCTCGGAGAAGCCGTCGTGGATGAAGTGGACGCCGGACGCGGTCCAGAGGACGGCGCGGGCGCGCGCGCGCTGGATCATCGCCCGATTGTTTCACAACCGCCTCGCGTGGAGCAACGCGGACACCAATCGGAGGGGGCCGTCTGATCAAAACGGGGCTTCGCCCCCTGGGCCCACTCCGAGACCTCCCCCGGAATGGCTTGCGCCGGCGAAGCCGGCGCTCGAAGCGGAATGTCGAACCCCTGGAGCGAGGTCAGCGGCGCCAGGCGCCGGTTTTGATCGCGACGGCGACGGTGCTGCCGAACAGCAGGAGCGCGAGGGCCATCGCCCAGAACACGCCGTGCAGTCCGGTCCCGAGCCAGTGCACCGCCAGCCAGCCGCCGGCGCCGACGATCAGCAGACGCGTGAAGCCCGCCAGGAGCGGCCACATCAGCCGGCCGGCGCCTTGCGAGGCGAAGTACAGCGCCAGACCCAGACCGAAGAAGCCATACATCGGCCCCACGATCCGGAGGTACGTCATACCGGCCGCCAGCACGGCGGGATCGCTGCTGAAGAGCCCGATCCAGCCGTGCGGAAACGCGGCGGCCAGAAGCCCGACGCCGCCGGTGAGCGCCGCGGCCAGGCCGGCCCCGACCCACGCCACCCGCTCGGCCCGCGCGAGCCGGCCCGCGCCGACGTTGGTCCCGACCATGGTCACCAGGGCCGAGCCCAGGCCGAACACGAGCGGGATCTGCAGGTACTCCAGCCGCGCGCCCATGCCGTAGCCGGCCAGCGCGGCCGCGCCGAACGGACCGACCAGCGCGGTCACGAGGACGATCGTGAGGTTGGTCATGACGGTGTTGAGCGCTCCCGGCCCGCCGACGCGCAGGATCTCCCAGAGGTACGCTCGCCGGAGGTGCAGGCCACGCGCCGACAGCGTCACCAGGCTGCGGCCGCTGGCCAGGTACGCGAGCAGCGTGAGGCTGCCCAGGGCGAACGAGGTGACGCTGGCCGCGGCGGCGCCGGCGGTCCCGAGCCGTGGAAACGGTCCCCAGCCGAGGATCAGCGCGGGGGAGAGCAGCAGATACACGAGCGCGTTGCCGACCATCACGAGCGCCGGGAGCAGCATGTTGCCGGTGCCGCGCACGACGCTGCCCAGCGTGTTGAACAGCCAGACGGCGAGCGCGCCGCCGAAGATCACGTTGGAGTACGCCAGCGCCGCGGCGAGCGTGGCGCGGTCCCCGCCCATCGCGGTGTAGAGGCGGGATCCGCTCCACAAGAGCGCCGTCGTGAACAGCGCGGCCATCACGACCGCGATCAGCACGGCGTGGACGACCAGGGCGTTGGCTTGATCGCGTCGACCCGCGCCGAGGGCGCGGGCCACGGCGGAGGCCACCCCGCCCCCCATGCCGCCCGCGGACATGGTCTGCATCAGCATCACGAGCGGGAACACGAGCGAGACACCGGCCAGCGCCTCGGAGCCCAGCCAGCCGACGAAGACACCGTCGAGCGTGCTCACCGCGGCCTGGAGCAGCATGACGACCACGTTCGGCGCGGCCAGGCGGAGCAGCGTCGGGGCCACCGGGCCCTCCAGGAGCAGGCGCGTGCGCGCGGCCACCGGCGGCGCCGCGCCGATCGGCGCGGTCGCGCCCGCGCTCGGCGCCGTCGGGAAGACCTCGGCCGGCCCGCTCACCTCAGCGTCCCGCCGCCTGCTCGCCCCTGAGCGTCAGGCAGGTGCTGCTCGCGCGCGCCACCAGCCGCTCCTTGTCGTCGACGACGTCGCACTCCACCAGTCCGACCGTGCGCCCGCCCTTGACCACGCGCCCGGTCGCGATCAGCTTGCCGGTGCGGACGGGCTTCAGGAAGTTGATCTTGAGCTCCAGCGTGGTGAAGCTCTCGCCGTCGTCGAGCGAGGCCGCGTAGGCCATCCCCATCGCCGCGTCGGCGATGTCGCAGAGGATGCCGCCGTGCACCGTCCCCATGGGATTCGCATGACGCGGGGCGGCCTCGAGCTCCACCACGGCCCGGCCCGGCTCCACCGCGGTCAGCGTGAAGCCGATGAGCGTGGCGATGGGAGGCGGTGGGGCTTCCCCGCGCAGAGTCTTCCGGAGCTGATCGAGCATCTTCGGCATCGCGTCCTCCGTTCCGTGAGAGCCGGTGGGCGAACATTGCCCACTGACTTGCAAATTAATAGTGAATAGCTTTTCTGTCAAGCCAGCGTATACTGCCGCCATGCCCAAGAGGTACGGGCAGCCCTGCCCGGTGGCCAAGACCCTGGAGCTGATCGGCGATCGCTGGACGCTGCTGATCGTGCGCGATCTGCTGGCGGGCACGCGCCGGTTCCAGGACCTGCTGGCATCGCTGCCGGGCATCGCGCCCAACATCCTGTCGCAGCGCCTCAAGCTCATGGAGCAGCACGGGCTCATCGCGCGGCGCTTCTACTCGGATCATCCCCCCCGCGCCGAGTACGAGCTGAGCGCGAAGGGCAAGGAACTGGGCGTCATCGTCGGCTCGCTGGCGGCCTGGGGGTCGCGGCACGTGTATCGGCGGACCAAGCTCGTGCACGGCGACTGCGGACACCCCGTGAAGATGGGCTACTACTGCCCCGGCTGCGGAGAGACCGTGCGCGGCAGCACGGTCCGTCTGAAGCGCGGCTGAGCTCCCGCCGGCGGACGACCGCGATCGAGCCGCCCGCCCGGAGGCCGGCGATCAGCGAGCGAGCTCGGCCAGGAACTCCAGGACCGCGCGGTCGAATTGCTCGGGCTGATCGCGGTTGGCGAAATGGCCCGCCGGCGAGAGCAGGACGAAGCGGGCGCCCTTGACCTCCTGCTCCATCACGCGCATCGGCTCGAGCGACGGGTCCTCGTCGCCGCAGACCAGCAGCGTCGGCACCGTGATCTCGTGCAGCCGGTTCGTGATGTAGTCCATCTGGATGAGCGCGCGCAGCGCGTTGGCGTAGCCGATGGGCGTGAGCGCGCGATAGTAGGCGACGATCTCGTTCCGGGCCGAGGGATCCAGCTTCAGCCGCCCCGCCACGTTCGGGTTGGATGCGATCGCGAACTCCGCCATGGCATCCATCCCACCCTCCAGGGTGACCTTGATGCTGCGCGCGCGCATGATCAGGTTGTCGACGGAGAGCGGGAGACCGGTCGCCGACGAGGAGTCGATCACGATCAGCGCGCTCACCCGGTCCGGGTGCTGGAGCGTGAAGCGCGTGGCGATGCCGCCGCCGAGCGAGAGGCCGCCCACCACCGGCCGCTCGAGCCCCAGGTGATCCAGCAGATCGTGCAGATCGAGCACCCAGTGGGCGAAGGTCACCCGGGCCGGATCCTCGGGGCTGTCCGAGCGCGCGTGCCCGCGCGGCTCCCACAGAATGAGCCGGTGCGCGGCCGAGAGCGCCGGGACGTTGGGCTCCCACATCCGCGTGTTTCCGCCGATCCCGTACGCGAGCACGATGGGCCGCCCGCGGCCGTGCTCCTCGTAGTAGATACGAACGCCGTCGCTGGTCGTGAAGTACGCCACGCCGCTGCCCTCCCTCGGTGCCCGTCTCTGGTGGTAACGCCCGCCCGTACCTGGTGCCGCCTGGCGCCACGATGTGCCGCCTGGCGCCACGATGTGCCGCCTGGCGCCACGATGTGCCGCCTGGCGCCACGATGTGCCGCCTGGCGCCACGATGTGCCGCCTGGCGCCACGATGTG
>Ga0187892_10002824_pt1 | contig 33413 bp, 46 predicted proteins | sample MA1701073metaG_FD_139345 | JGI IMG/M metagenome (GOLD analysis project Ga0187892, IMG submission 139345) | Bio-ooze microbial communities from a basaltic lava cave in the Kipuka Kanohina Cave System on the Island of Hawaii, USA - MA170107-3 metaG ... | reverse complement strand
GAGCGTGGAGCTGCCCAAGGGCACCGAGATGGTGATGCCGGGGGACAACGTGAAGATGGTGGTGACGCTGATCACGCCGGTGGCCATGGAGCAGGGGCTGCGCTTTGCGATCCGCGAGGGCGGTAAGACCGTGGGCGCGGGCGTGGTGGCGAAGGTCATCGAGTAATGCAGAACCAGAGAATACGCATCCGCCTCAAGGCGTTCGACTACCGGCTGATCGACCAGTCGGCGCTCGAGATCGTCGATACGGCGAAGCGCACCGGCGCGGTGGTGCGCGGCCCCGTGCCGCTGCCGACGCGCAAGCAGCGCTTCGACCTGCTGCGCTCGCCGCACGCGGACAAGACCTCGCGCGACCAGCTCGAGATCCGCACGCACCTGCGGCTGATGGACATCATCGACCCGACCGACAAGACGGTGGACGCGCTGATGAAGCTCGACCTGCCGGCCGGCGTCGACGTGGAAATCAAGGTGCAGTGAGAGCCCGGCGATGACGATCGGACTGCTCGGGCGCAAGGTCGGCATGATGCGGCTCTTCAGCGACGAGGGCGATGCCCTGCCGGTGACGGTGCTCGACGTCTCCGACAACCGGGTGACCCAGATCAAGACCACGCATAAGGACGGCTACGCCGCCGTGCAAGTGGCGTTCGGCAAGCGGCGGGCGAGCCGCGTCAACCGGCCGCAGAAGGGCCATTTCGCGAAGGCCTCGGTCGAGGCGGGGAGCGCGCTGCGCGAGTTCCGCGCCCGGCCCGAGGAGCTCGCCAATCTCAAGGTGGGGGGGAAGATCGGGGTCGAGATCTTCAAGGTCGGCCAGAAGGTGGATGTGCAGGGCACGAGCATCGGCAAGGGCTTCGCCGGGGTCATCAAGCGGCACCACTTCTCCTCCAACCGCGCCACCCACGGCAACTCGGTCACGACCAACACTCCCGGCTCGACCGGCCAGCGCCAGGACCCCGGGCGCGTCTTTCCGGGCAAGCGCATGGCCGGCCATCTCGGCGATGCGCGCCGCACGGTGCAGAACCTCGTGGTGCTGCGCGTCGACGCCGAGCGCCAGCTGCTGCTCGTGAGCGGCTCGGTCCCGGGATCGAACGGCCGCGACGTGGTCGTGCGCGCCGCGGTGAAGGCCTGAGGCGCGGCGTCATGGACCTCAAGCTGATCTCGGAAAAAGGCGACGCCGGAACCTTCGCCGGTCCGGACACGATCTTCGGGCGCGACTTCAACGAGGCGCTCGTGCACCAGGTCGTGGTCGCCTACGAGGCGAACGCGCGCGCCGGGACGCGGGCGCAGAAGGATCGCGGGGCGGTGCGCCACTCGACGCGCAAGCCCTGGCGGCAGAAAGGCACCGGCCGGGCGCGCGCCGGCATGACGTCGAGCCCGTTGTGGCGCGGCGGCGGCAAGATCTTCCCGGCGTCGCCCGAGGAGAACTTCTCGCACAAGGTCAACCGCCGCATGTACCGGGCGGGCATGGCCTCGATCCTGTCGCAGCTCGCGCGCGAAGACCGCATCCGCGTGGTCGAGGAGTTCCGGCTCGAGCAGCCGAAGTCGAAGCTGCTCGCGCAGAAGGTGAAGTCGATGGGGTTCGAGGAGCTGCTGGTGATCACCGACGAGATCGACCGCAACCTCGAGCTCTCGGCGCGCAACCTGCCCAACGTGCGGGTGATCGCCGTGCGGCAGGCGAATCCGGTGGCGCTGGTGCGCTCCCCCAACGTGCTGCTGACGAAGAAGGCGGTGGCGAAGCTGGAGGAGATGCTCAAGTGACCGCCACGCGCAAGTACGCCGCGCTGCAGCTCATGAACGTGGTGCTCGCGCCGGTGGTGTCGGAAAAGAGCACCCGCGTCGCGGACAAGAACCGGCAGTACGTGTTTCGCGTCGCCGATGGCGCGACCAAGCCCGAGATCAAGGCCGCGGTGGAGCTCCTGTTCAAGACCAAGGTGGACACGGTCACGGTGTCGCGCGTCAAGGGCAAGGAAAAGCGCTTCGGGCGCAACCTGGGACGCCGGCGCAACTGGAAGAAGGCCTACGTGCGCCTCGCCGCCGGCCAGGAAATCAACTTCGCGGTCACGGAGTAGCGACGCCCATGGCGCTGATCAAGGTCAAGCCGACGTCCCCCGGCCGGCGCGCGTTCGTCAAGGCGGTGACGCCCGGGCTGCACAAGGGCGAGCCGCACTGGCCGCTCACGGCGAAGCAGCCGAAGACCATCGGCCGCAACAACGCCGGCCGCATCACCATGCGGCACAAGGGCGGCGGGCACAAGCAGCACTACCGCATCGTGGACTTCAAGCGCGACAAGGACGGCGTTCCCGCGCGCGTCGAGCGGCTCGACTACGATCCGAACCGCAGCGCGCACCTCGCGCTGCTGCTGTACGCCGACGGCGAGCGCCGCTACGTCATCGCGCCCAAGGGAGTCACGGTCGGCGCGCAGCTGCAGTCCGGGGCGGAAGCGCCCATCAAGCCCGGCAACACCCTGCCCCTGCGCAACGTTCCAGTGGGCACCACGGTCCACTGCGTCGAGATGCTGCCGGGAAAGGGCGCGCAGCTGGCACGCTCGGCCGGCGCCTCGGCACAGCTGCTCGCCCGCGAGGGCTCGTACGCGCAGCTGCGCCTGCGTTCAGGCGAGATTCGCAAGGTGCACGTAGACTGCCGCGCCACCATCGGCGAGGTCGGGAACGAAGAGCACAACCTGGAGTCGATCGGCAAGGCGGGCCGCATGCGCTGGCGCGGCGTGCGTCCGACGGTGCGCGGCGTGGCGATGAACCCGATCGACCACCCGCACGGCGGCGGCGAGGGCCGCACCGCGGCGGCGGGCCCGCCGCAGTCGCCCTGGGGCGTGAAGAGCAAGGGCTTCAAGACGCGGCGCAACAAGCGCACGCAGGTCATGATCGTGCGCGACCGGCGCAGGGCATAGCGGGGATTCGAGGATGACGCGTTCCATCAAGAAGGGCCCGTTCGTCGACCACCATCTGATGCGCAAAGTGACGGTGGCCCGCGATACGAGCGACAAGCGGCCGATCAAGACCTGGTCGCGGCGCTCGACCATCGTGCCCGAGTTCGTCGGCCTCACGCTCGCGGTCCACAACGGCAAGCAGCATGTTCCCGTCTACGTCACCGAGAACATGGTCGGCCACAAGCTCGGCGAGTTCGCGATGACGCGCATCTTCAAGAGTCACTCCGCCGCGGGCAAGCGCACGCTCGAGGCGCTCGAGGCCGAGCGGGCGGCGCGGCACCGGGCGCCAGGGGCCGCGCCGGGAGCACCCGTCGCCGCACCGGCTGGGGCCCCGGGTGCCGCGCCGGGTGCCGCACCCGCGGCGGCTCCCGCGGCCGCGCCCGCCGCAGGGCCGGGGAAGAAATAGGCGATGGCCATGGAGACCCGGGCGGTGCTGCGCGGCGTGCGGCTCTCGGCGCAGAAGGGGCGCCTGGTGGCGGACCTCATCCGGGGCAAGCCGGTGGACGAGGCGATCCACATTCTCGCCTACTCGCCGAAGAAGGGCGCGGGGCTGCTGAAGAAGCTGCTCGAATCGGCGATCGCGAACGCCGAGCACAACGACGGCGCGGACATCGACGCGCTGAAGGTGAAGAAGGTGTCGGTCGAGCGCGGCACGTTCCTCAAGCGATTTCATGCCCGCGCCAAGGGGCGCGGCACGCGGGTGCAGAAGCACACCTGCCATCTCTACATCACCGTCGGGGATTAGCAGCCATGGGACAGAAGATTCATCCGGTAGGGTTCCGGCTCGCGGTCAACCGCAACTGGAGCTCGCGCTGGTACGCCAACAACCGCGGCTTCGGGCCGATGCTCGCCGAGGACGTCAAGGTGCGCACGTTCCTGAAACGCAAGCTCGCGCACGCTTCGGTCGGGCGGGTGCTGATCGAGCGCCCCGCGAAGGACGCGCGCATCACCATCTACTCGGCGCGGCCGGGCGTCGTGATCGGCAAGAAAGGCGAGGAGATCGAGGCGCTCAAGGCCGAACTGCGGCGCATCATGGGCGTGCAGCAGGTGCACGTGAACATCGAGGAGATCCGCAAGCCCGAGACCGACGCCCAGCTGATCGCCGATTCGATCGCGCAGCAGCTGGAGAAGCGCATCATGTTCCGCCGCGCCATGAAGCGCGCGATGCAGAACGCCATGCGCCTCGGCGCCCAGGGCGTCAAGATCATGAGCTCGGGCCGCCTGAACGGCCATGAGATCGCGCGCACCGAGTGGTACCGCGAGGGGCGCGTGCCGCTGCACACGCTGCGCGCCGACATCGACTACGGCTTCGGCGAGGCGAAGACCACCTACGGCGTGATCGGCATCAAGGTCTGGGTCTACCGGGGCGAGGTGATGCCCCGGGGCGAGGCCCAGGCGCAGCTGCCTGCCGCCGCTCCTGTGCCTGCCGCCGCCGAAGAGCCGGCGCAGCCCAAGCGGGCGAAGAAGCCTGCGCTGAAGACGGGCGCCAGGCGCGCCCCTGCGCGCGAGAAACCCGAGGTCGCCGCGGGCAAGCCGAAGCTGGCGCCGGAGAAGCCGGAAGCCGCCCCGGCAAAAACCGAGGCGACCCCCGCCAAGCCCGAGGGCGAGAAGAAGGGCGCCGCGCCGCGCGCCGGCAGGAAGGAAGCGGCCGCGGCCAAGCCCAAGACCACGATCAAGCGCGTGCGCAGGGTGGTGAAGGGCGAGGACGGCGAGAAGAAGCGATGAAAGGGACCTGAGCCATGCTTCAACCGGCACGCACCAAGTACCGCAAGCAGCAGAAGGGGCGCAACACAGGCGTCGCGACGCGCGGCGCCCGCGTCGCCTTCGGCGAGTACGGCCTGAAGGCGGTCGGGCGCGGGCGGCTCACCGCGCGCCAGCTCGAAGCCGCGCGCCGGACGCTCTCGCGCCACATCAAGCGCGGCGGGCGCGTCTGGATCCGCGTCTTCCCCGACAAGCCGGTCTCGCGCAAGCCCGCCGAGGTCCGCATGGGCAACGGCAAGGGCAACCCCGAGTACTTCGTCTGCGAGATCCAGCCCGGCAAGATCATCTACGAGATGGACGGGGTCGGCGAGTCGCTGGCGCGCGAGGCGTTCGCGCTCGCTGCGGCGAAGCTCCCGTTCAAGACCGCGGTCGTGCACAGGATGCTGGGATGAAGGCGAGTGAACTGCGCGCCAAGTCGGCCGAGGAGCTCGGCAAGGAGCTGGGTGAGCTGCTCAAGGCGCAATTCGGGCTGCGCATGCAGCACGCCACGCAGCAGCTTGCGAATACCAGCCAGATGACCAAGGTGCGCCGGGACATCGCGCGCGTGCGCACCATCCTGAAGGAGAAGGCCGCAAAATGAGCGAGCAGCCGGCGGCAAGCCCCGCGAAGAACCAGCGCACGCTGGTCGGCCGCGTGGTGAGCGACAAGATGCAGAAGACCGTGGTGGTGCGGGTGGAGCGCCGCGTCAAGCACCCGCGGGTGGGCAAGACCGTGACGCGCACCCGCAAGTACCATGCGCACAGCGCCACGGGCGAGGCGAAGCAGGGCGATCTGGTGGAGATCGCGGAGTGCCGGCCGATGTCCCGCACCAAGTCCTGGACGGTGACGCGGCTGCTGGAGAAATCGAAGGCGGTTTGAGATGGCGGGGCCGCGGAATATCGGCTAAAATCCGCGCCCTTTTCAGCCCCGGACGGGGTCCAAGACTGCGGGTCCGCCGCAAGGCCGGCCGGGGTCCGCAAGTTGGAGGAACAGCAAAGCCATGATTCAGATGCAGTCCGTGCTCGAGGTCGCCGACAACACCGGCGCGCGCGCCGTCATGTGCATCAAGGTGATGGGCGGCTCCAAGCGCCGCTACGCCTCGATCGGCGACGTGATCAAGGTGAGCGTCAAGGACGCGGCGCCGCGCGGGCGCGTGAAGAAGGGCGAGGTCTACGACGCCGTGGTGGTGCGCACCGCCAAGGGCGTGCGCCGGGCGGACGGCTCGCTGATCCGCTTCGACTCGAACGCGGTCGTGCTGCTCACCAACAAGCTCGAGCCGATCGGGACGCGCATCTTCGGGCCGGTGACGCGCGAGCTGCGCACCGAGCGCTTCATGAAGATCGTCTCGCTCGCCCCCGAAGTGATATAGGGAACATGCAGCGCATCAGGAAGGGCGACGAGGTGGTGGTGATCGCCGGCCGCGACAAGGGCAAGCGCGGCACTGTGCTGCGGCGCGTCGACGCCGAGCACCTCGTGGTCGAGGGGGTGAACCGGGTGAAGAAGCACCAGCGCCCGAACCCCATGCGCGGCGTGACCGGCGGGATCGTGGACAAGGACGTGCCGATCCACATCTCCAACGTGGCGCTGTTCAACCCGGCGACGAAGAAGGCCGACCGCGTCGGCTTCAAGACGCTGGGCGACGGCCGCAAGGTGCGCGTGTTCCGCTCGAACGGCGAGCAGGTCGATGTCTAAGGACAAGTACATGGCGAAGGAGCCCGCGCCGCAGAAGAAGGGCGGCGCGAAGCCCGAGCCGGCGCAGGGCAAGCCGGCGCAAGGCCAGCCGGCGCCGAAGGGCGAGGCACCGCGCAAGGACGCGCCCGCCGGCGCCGGGGCCGAGGCCGCCCCGGCGAAGCCGCGCGTTCCGGCGCCGCCGGCGCGGCTCGCGCGGCATTATCGCGAGAAGGTGGTGCCCGAGCTGATGGCGAAGTTCGGCTACAAGACTGCGATGCAGGTGCCGCGCGTCCACAAGATCACGCTCAACATGGGCGTGGGCGAGACCACGGGTGACCGCAAGGTGCTCGAGCACGCGCTCGGCGACATGACCCGCATCTCGGGCCAGAAGCCCGTGGTCACCAAGTCGCGCAAGTCGATCGCCAATTTCAAGATCCGCGCCGGTTTCCCGGTCGGTTGCATGGTGACGCTGCGCGGCGCGATGATGTACGAGTTCCTCGACCGGCTGGTGAACATCGCGATCCCGCGCATCCGGGACTTCCGCGGGGTCTCCAATCGCGCCTTCGACGGCCGCGGCAACTACAGCCTCGGCATCAAGGAGCAGATCATCTTTCCCGAGATCGAGTACGACAAGATCGACGCCATCCGCGGTTTGAACATCGCCATCACCACCACGGCGAAGAGCGACGAGGAGGCGCGCGCGCTGCTGGCGGCGTTCCGCTTCCCCTTCAAGAACTGAGAGGTCCACGACATGGCCAAGCTCGCAGTGAAGCTCCGCGAACAGAAGCGCCGCAAGACAGTCGAGAAATTCAAGGCGAGACGCGCGGCGCTGCTCGAGATCATCCGCGACGCGCGCGCCTCGGACGAGGACAAGGACGCGGCGCGCGCCCGGCTGCAGAAGCTGCCACGCGACGCCTCGCCCACCCGGCTGCGCAACCGCTGCGCGCTCACCGGGCGCCCGCGCGGCGTGTACCGCAAGTTCGGGCTGGCGCGCAACAAGCTGCGCGAGTTGGCGCTGCGCGGCGAGGTGCCGGGCGTGATCAAGGCGAGCTGGTAGGGAGGGCGCGATGAGCATGGCCGACCCGATCGCCGACATGCTGAGCCGTATCCGCAATGCCCAGATGGTGGGGCAGGTGGAGGTCAGCATGCCGAGCTCGAAGCTCAAGGTGGCGATCGCCCAGGTGCTGAAGGACGAGGGCTACATCGAGGACTACGCGGAGCGCGAGGACAACGCGAAGAAGCAGCTGCGCATCGGGCTGCGGTACTACGCGGGCAAGCCCGTGATCGAGCGCCTCGAGCGGGTCTCGAAGCCGGGACTGCGCGTCTACCGGGGCCGCGACGAGCTGCCGCGCGTCATGAACGGGCTCGGCGTGGCGATCGTGTCGACCTCGCGCGGCGTGATGACCGACCGCAAGGCGCGCGCCAGCGGGGTCGGCGGCGAAGTGCTCTGCATCGTCGCCTAGGGAGCGAGCCGTGTCCCGCATCGCCAGGAACCCGATCAGCCTCCCCAAGGGCGTGGAGGTGTCGATCAGCGCGGCGCAGATCTCGGTCAAGGGGCCGCTCGGGTCGCTCGCGCGCGAGATGGACCCCAACGTCGGCATCGAGAAGGACGGCGACCGGCTGAAGTGCAAGGCGCTCGGCAACTCGCGCCACGCCAACGCCATGTCGGGCACCATGCGCGCGCTCGTCGCCAACATGGTCGCGGGGGTGAGCAAGGGGTTCGAGAGGAAGCTCACGCTTGCGGGAGTGGGCTACCGCGCGCAGGCGCAGGGCGACAAGCTCAGCCTTTCGCTCGGCTTCTCGCACGCGGTGGTGCACCAGATGCCCAAGGGGATCAAGGTCCTGACGCCGACCCAGACGGAGGTCGTGATCAGCGGCATCGACAAGCAGCTCGTCGGCCAGGTCGCCGCCGAGATCCGCAGCGTGAAGCCGCCAGAGCCTTACAAGGGCAAGGGCGTGCGCTACGCCGGCGAGAGCGTCGTGCTGAAAGAGACCAAGAAGAAATAGCGGAGCGCCGCCATGATCGACAAGAACCCGGCGCGCCTGCGCCGCGCCCGCCAGACCCGGCTCAAGATCCGGGAGCTCGGCGTGCTGCGGCTCACGGTGCACCGCACGAACCTGCACATCTACGCGCAGATCATCTCGGCGAGCGGCGACCGGGTGCTCGCGAGCGCGTCGAGCGCGGAGAAGGAGCTGCGCGGCGCGCTGGCCAACGGCGGCAATCGCAAGGCCGCCGAGGCCGTCGGCCGGCGCATCGCCGAGAAGGCGAAGACAGCGGGCATCGAAACGGTCGCGTTCGACCGCGCCGGCTACCGCTACCACGGCCGCGTCAAGGCGCTCGCCGAGGCCGCGCGCGCCGGCGGGCTCAAATTCTGAGGGGTTGCGATGGCAAGGATGCAAGGACGGATGCAGGGCCGGGCGCCGCAGTCGGAGGACCGCGGCGACGGCCTGCGCGAGAAGATGGTGGCAGTCAACCGCGTCACCAAAGTCGTCAAGGGCGGACGCGTGCTCGGCTTCGCCGCGCTCACCGTGGTCGGCGACGGCGACGGCCGCATCGGCATGGGCAAGGGCAAGGCGCGCGAAGTTCCGGTCGCGGTGCAAAAGGCGATGGAGGAAGCGCGACGCCGCATGATCAAGGTGAGCCTCAAGAACGGCACGCTGCACCACGCCGTGACCGGGCGCCACGGCTCGGCCAAGGTGCTGATGCAACCCGCGTCCGAAGGCACCGGCATCATCGCCGGCGGCCCGATGCGCGCGGTGTTCGAGGTGATGGGCATCACCAACGTGCTCGCCAAGTGCTTCGGCTCGACCAACCCGTATAACGTGGTGCGCGCGACGCTCAACGGCCTGCAGGCGATGAGCACCCCCGCGGAGATCGCCGCCAAGCGCGGCAAGAAAGTCGACGAGATCCTCGCCTAGGACGCGCCATGGCACAGGACAAGATCCGGGTGAAGCTGGTGCGGGGGCTCGCGGGGTGCAAGTCCGGGCACCGCGCCACGGTGCGCGGCCTGGGGCTCAAGCGCATCCACCAGACGGTGGAGCTCGCCGACACCGCCGCGGTGCGCGGCATGATCAACCGGGTCAAGTACCTGGTGCGGGTCGAATAGGAGCAGCCGAGATGCGACTCAACACGTTGAAGCCCGCGCCAGGCGCGAAGCGCGCGCGGCACCGCGTCGGGCGCGGCGTCGGCTCCGGCTGGGGCAAGACCGCCGGCCTGGGCCACAAGGGCCAGAAGGCGCGCGCCGGCGGCTACCACAAGCTCGGCTTCGAGGGCGGCCAGATGCCGCTGCACCGCCGGCTGCCGAAGCGCGGCTTCACCTCGCCGATGCGCGAAGCGACCGCCGAAGTGCGGCTGTCCGACCTCGAGCGCATGAAGGCGGCGGAAATCGATTTCGCGGCGCTGCGCGCCGAAGGCGTGGTGCCGCGCGCGGCGCTCGCGGCAAAGGTGATCCTGTCGGGCAAGCTCTCGCGCAAGGTGACGCTGAAGGGCGTGCGCGCAAGCAAGGGCGCGCGCGCCGCGATCGAAGCGGCCGGCGGCAGCGTCGAGGCGCCGCCGGCCAAGGCGCCGGACAAGGCGCCGGACAAGGAATAGCGCTCCTTGGCGACGCTTCCCACCCCCGGCAAGACGGGGCGCTACGGCGACCTGAAGCGCAGGCTCCTGTTCCTTCTCGGCGCGCTGTTCGTGTTCCGCCTCGGCGCGCACATCCCGGTGCCGGGCATCGACCCGAACGTGCTCGCCGAGCTCTTCAAGGGCCAGCAGGGCGGCATCCTCGGGATGTTCAACATGTTCTCCGGGGGCGCGCTGTCGCGCTTCACGATCTTCGCCCTGGGCATCATGCCGTACATCTCGGCCTCGATCATCATGCAGCTCATGACCGCGGTCAGCCCGCAGCTCGACCAGCTGCGCAAGGAGGGCGAGAGCGGCCGGCGCAAGATCACGCAGTACACGCGCTATGGCACGGTGCTGCTGGCGCTGTTCCAGGCCACCGGCATCTCGATCGCACTCGAGTCCCAGCCCAACCTGGTGCTCGAGCCCGGGCTCATGTTCCGCCTCACCACGGTGACCACGCTGGTCACCGGCACGATGTTCCTGATGTGGCTCGGCGAGCAGATCACGGAACGCGGCCTGGGCAACGGCATCTCGCTCATCATCTTCGCCGGCATCGCGGCCGGCCTGCCCAACGCGATCGCGGGCACGCTCGAGCTGGTGCGCACCGGCGCCATGCACCCGCTCACGGCGCTGTTCATCGCCGCGGCCGTGCTGCTGGTCACCGCGTTCGTCTGCTTCGTCGAGCGCGGGCAGCGCAAGATCCTGGTCAACTATGCCAAGCGCCAGGTCGGCAACCGCGTCTACGGCGGCCAGAGCTCGCACCTGCCGTTCAAGCTCAACATGTCCGGCGTGATTCCGCTGATCTTCGCCAGCTCCCTGATCCTGTTCCCGGCGACGCTCGGCACCTGGTTCACGAGCGGGGTCGCGACCGCCGGCAGCTTCTGGAGCCTGCTGCGGGAGGGAGAAATCGCCGCGGCGATCGGCATCGGTATCCGCGACCTCGCGGGCACGCTCTCGCCAGGCCAGCCGGTCTACGTGCTGCTGTACGCGGGCCTGATCATCTTCTTCTGCTTCTTCTACACCGCGCTGCAGTACAACCCCAAGGAGACCGCCGAGAACCTGAAGAAATCGGGCGCGTTCGTGCCCGGGATCCGGCCAGGCGACCAGACCGCGCGCTATCTGGAGAAGATCCTTACCCGCTTGACGCTCGCGGGCGCGATCTACGTGACGCTGGTCGCGCTGCTGCCGGAGTTCCTGATCCTGCGCTGGAACGTGCCGTTCTACTTCGGCGGCACGTCGCTGCTCATCATCGTCGTGGTGACCATGGACTTCATGGCCCAGGTGCAGGCCTACGTCATGACCCACCAGTACGAGAGCCTGCTGCGCAAGGCGAGCTTCAAGGGCGGCTTGCCGGTGCGCTAGGGCTGGTTGAAGGAACGGCAGGGCATGGCGAAGGAGGACGTGATTCAGATGCAGGGCGAGATCGCCGAGACGCTGCCCAATGCGACGTTCCGGGTGCGCCTGGAGAACGGCCACGTCGTGCTGGCGCACATCTCCGGGAAGATGCGCATGAACTACATCCGCATCCTGCCGGGGGACAAGGTCACGGTGGAGCTCACGCCGTACGACCTGACGCGCGGACGCATCGTGTTCCGCGCCAAGTGAGCGAGAGGAAGCGACCATGAAGGTGATGGCATCGGTAAAGAAGATCTGCCGCCAGTGCAAGATCGTGCGCCGCAAGCGTGTGGTGCGCGTGATCTGCGTCAACCCGCGTCACAAGCAGCGCCAGGGTTGATAAGGTCTTGAGCGCGCAGATATAATTAACGTTTTTTTCGGTCCCGCGGGACCCGAGGACGAAGCATGGCTCGAATCGCAGGCATCAACATCCCGAATCACCAGCACGCGGGCATCGCGCTGACCGCGATCTACGGCATCGGGCGCGCGCGCGCGCAGGCGATCTGCGTCGCCGCGGGCGTGGAGCCGACGCGCAAGATCAAGGACCTCACCGACGCCGAGATGGAGAAGCTGCGCGACAACGTAATGCGCCTGCCGGTCGAGGGCGACCTGCGGCGCGAGGTGCAGATGTCGATCAAGCGCCTGATCGATCTCAGCTGTTACCGCGGCCAGCGCCACCGCAAGGGGCTGCCGGTGCGCGGCCAGCGCACCCGCACCAACGCGCGCACGCGCAAGGGCCCGCGCAAGGCTGCGATCAAGCTGAACGTGCCGGTCGGCAAGGTGGGATGAAAGCACAACGATTCGCTGCGGCGCGTCACTGCGTGCCGCACCGCACCGAGATACGCTGGAAAGAGCTTACTTAAAGGACTCGCATGGCGAGCAAAAGCACCCCGACGACGCAGCAGCTGCAGCAGACCGCGGCGGCGCGCGCGCGCAAGAAGGTCAAGAAGAACGTCGCTGAGGGCATCGCGCACGTGCACGCCTCGTTCAACAACACCATCGTGACCATCACCGACCGCCAGGGCAACGCGCTCACCTGGGCGACTTCCGGCAACGCCGGCTTCAAGGGCTCGCGCAAGTCGACGCCGTTCGCCGCGCAGGTTGCGGCCGAGCGCGCCGGGCGCGCGGCGCAGGAGTTCGGCGTCAAGAACATCGAGGTTCGCATCAAGGGCCCGGGGCCGGGCCGCGAGTCGGCGGTGCGCGCGCTCAACGCCTGCGGGCTGAAGATCACCTCGATCGCCGACGTCACGCCGATCCCGCACAACGGCTGCCGCGCGCCCAAGCGGCGCCGCGTCTGAGGAGGCCCATGGCGCGAGACCTCGACGCGAAGTGCCGCCAGTGCCGCCGGGAGGGCGAGAAGCTCTTCCTCAAGGGCGAGAAGTGCTTCAGCGACAAGTGCGCCATCGAGCGCCGCGGCTACGCTCCCGGCCAGCACGGCCAGAGGAGCGGCGCGCGCCTCTCGGACTACGGCAAGCAGCTGCGCGAGAAGCAGAAGACGCGCCGCATCTACGGCGTGCTCGAGCGCCAGTTCCGCAAGACCTATGCCGAGGCGTCGCGCACCAAGGGCATCACCGGCGAGCGGCTGCTGCAGCTGCTCGAGTCGCGCCTGGACAACATCGCCTACCGCATGGGGTTCGGCGCCTCGCGCAGCGAGGCGCGCCAGGTGGTGCGCCACAACGGCATCCTGGTGAACGGCAAGCGCGTCAACATCCCCTCCTACCAGGTGCGCCCGGGCGACGTGATCGAGGTCGCCGCCAAGGCCAAGGCGCAGCTGCGGCTCAAGGCCTCGGCCGAGGCCGCCGAATCGCGCGGCTTCCCGGAATGGCTCGAGGTCGACCCGAAGGCGCTCAAGGGCACCTTCAAGTCGCTGCCGGCGCGCACCGACCTGCCCTCGACCGTGAACGAGAGCCTGATCATCGAACTGTATTCGAAGTAGTCGAGTGAGAGACATGTCCACCACCGGATTCCTCAAGCCGCGCATCGTCGACGTCCAGAACCTCTCGCCCTCGCACGCCAAGGTGACGATGGAGCCGTTCGAGCGCGGCTACGGCCACACCCTCGGCAACGCGCTGCGCCGCGTGCTGCTCTCGTCGATGCCCGGCTACGCGCCGACCGAGGTGCAGATCGCGGGAGTGGTGCACGAGTACTCCACGCTCGACGGCGTGCGCGAGGACGTGGTCGACATCCTGCTGAACCTCAAGGGGATCGTGTTCCGGCTGCACAACCGCGGCGAAGCGATCCTGACGCTGAAGAAGAAGGGCGAGGGCCCGGTCACGGCGGGCGACATCGAGCCCTCGCACGACGTCGAGATCGTGAACCCCGGGCACGTCATCGCCAACCTCTCCACCGGCGGCAAGATCGAGCTGCAGATCAAGGTCGAGTCGGGCCGCGGCTACGTCCCGGGCAACATGAGGTACCTCCCGGAGGAGACCAAGGGCATCGGCCGCATCATCCTCGACGCCTCGTTCAGCCCGGTGCGGCGCGTGTCCTACGCCGTGGACTCGGCGCGCGTCGAGCAGCGCACCGACCTCGACAAGCTGATCCTCGACATTGAAACCAACGGCGCGATCGAGCCCGAGGAGGCAGTGCGCTACGCGGCGCGCATCCTGGTCGACCAGCTCTCGGTCTTCGCCCAGCTCGAAGGCACTGCGCTGCCGACGGAGGAGAAGAAGGCGGTGGCGGTGGACCCGATCCTGCTGCGGCCGGTGGACGACCTCGAGCTCACGGTACGTTCGGCGAACTGCCTCAAGGCCGAGAACATCTACTACATCGGCGACCTGATCCAGCGCTCGGAAACCGAGCTCCTCAAGACACCCAACCTCGGCCGCAAGTCGCTCAACGAGATCAAGGAAGTGCTCGCTTCGCGCGGGCTCACGCTCGGCATGAAGCTCGAGAACTGGCCGCCCGCAGGCCTGGAACACCACAGGGTGTAGGCACGCGATGCGCCACGGCCACGGCCTGAGGAAGCTCAACCGCACCACGAGCCACCGGCTCGCCATGTTCCGCAACATGGCGGTGTCGCTCCTCGCGCACGAGAGCATCACGACCACGCTGCCCAAGGCGAAGGAACTGCGGCGCGTGGTCGAGCCGATGATCACCCTGGGCAAACGGCCGACGCTGGCCAACCGCAGGCTCGCGTACAACCGCTTGCGCGACCGCGCGACCGTCGCCAAGCTCTTCGGCGAGCTGGGGCCGCGCTATGCCAAGAGGAACGGCGGCTACCTCAGGATCCTGAAAAGCGGCTTCCGCAAGGGCGACAATGCGCCGCTCGCGCTTGTCACCCTCATGGACCGGCCCGAGCCGGCCGCGGCGCCGACCAAGGCCGAAGAGAAGAAGCCGGCGCAGTAAGCCCGCGGCCCCGGGGAGGAGAACCCTGGATGGCGATCCTCCTGTTCACCGATTTCGGCAGCGCCGACCTGTACGTGGGACAGGTGAAAGGGGTGCTCGCCGCCGACGCGCCGTCGGTTGCGGTGCTCGACCTGCTCAACGACGCGCCCGACTACGACGTCGAAGCCGCGGCGCACCTGCTCGCGGCGCTCGCCCCCCAGTTCGCCACCGGCAGCGTGTTCCTCGCCGTGGTGGACCCGGGCGTCGGCACGCCGCGCGACGGGCTGGTGCTCGAGGCCGACGGCCGCCGCTACGTCGGGCCGGACAATGGCCTATTCTCGCTCGTCTGGCAGCGTGCGCGCACCCGGCGCTGCGAGCTGATCGCGTGGAAGCCGTCGCAGCTCTCGTCCTCTTTTCACGGCCGCGACCTGTTCGCCCCGGTTGCGGCGCGGCTCGCCGCCGGCGTGCTGCTTCCCGAGTGGCTCGCGCCCAAGCCCGCCCCGGAGGTGCTGTTCGATGCGGGGCCGCTTGCGCGCATCATCTACGTGGACCATTTCGGCAACTGCATCACCGGCGTCCCGGCGCAGGGCGTGGACCGCGCCGCGCGCGTCGAGGCGGGCGGGCGCGTGCTGCGCTTTGCCGCCGTGTTCGGCGAGGCGCCGCCGGGCGAGCCCTTCTGGTACGCCAACAGCTCCGGGCTGATCGAGCTCGCGCTCGCGCGCGCCAGCGCCGCGCGCGCGCTCGGCCTCGAGGTCGGCGCCCCGGTCGAGCTGCAGCCGTAGCGCGGATGCTCGGCATCCGCCTTGGTGCGGCGGCAGCGGGCCGCCGCCCTACCGGGTGACGAGGATCGCGCGGTAGTCGTTGACGTTGGTGCGCGTCGGCCCGGTGACGAGGAGGTCGCCGAGCGCGGCAAAGAAAGCGTAGCTGTCGTGCGCAGCAAGCAGCTGCGCCGCGTCCAGCCCCAGCGCGCGCGCGCGCTCGAGCGAGTCCGGCGCCAGCAGCGCCCCGGCGTTGTCCTCGGAGCCGTCGATGCCGTCGGTATCGGCCGCGATCGCGTGCACCCCGCGCTCGCCGAGCGCGACGCCGAGCGCAAGCAGGAACTCGCTGCAGCGGCCGCCGCGGCCGCCGCCCGCGCCGACGGTGACGGTGCACTCGCCGCCCGAGATCAGTACGATCGGAGGCCTGAAGGCGCCGGTGCGTACCTGCGCCGCCATCGACCGCGCCACCTCGGAGGCTTCCCCCGTGATCGCATCGCCGAGGATCTCGGCCGCGACGCCTTGCGCGCGAAACAACGCCGCCGCGGCCTCGAGCGAGCGGCGCGCGGTGGCGATGACGCGGTTCTCGACGCGCCGGAACACCGGGTCGCCCGGCTTCGGCGTTTCGGAGAGCCCGCCCGGCGACGCGATGCGGTACCTGGCGAGCACCGCGGCGGCATCGCCGCAGCTGGTGGGATCGGGCGCGCAGGGCCCCGAGGCGACGTGCGTGGGATCGTCGCCGGTCACGTCGGAGATGATGAGCGCGAGCACCGGGGCGCGGCTCGCCGCGGCGAGCCGACCGCCCTGAACCGCCGAGAGGTGCTTGCGCACCGTGTTGATCTCCTGGATGGTGGCGCCGCTGCGCAGGAGCTCACGCGTCACCGCCTTGAGCGAACCCATCGTCACGCCCGCTGCGGGCAGCGACAGCAGCGCCGAGCCGCCGCCCGAGACCAGGGCGAGCAGCAGGTCATCGGGGCCGAGGCTGCGCGCGGCCTCGAGCATGGCGCGCGCGGCCCGCTCTCCGGCCTCGTCCGGCACCGGGTGGCCGGCCTCGACCACGCGAATGCGCGCGGCCGGCAGGCCGTGCCCGTAGCGCGTGAGCGCGATCCCCTCGAGCGGCGCGGCGCGCGGCCAGCACCGCTCCACCGCGAGCGCCATCGCGGCCGCGGCCTTGCCGACGGCGAGGACCAGCGTCCGCCCCCGCGGCGGCGGCGGCAGGTGGGGCGGCAGGATCTCGAACGGGTCGGCGGCGGCGACCGCGGCGCGGAAGCTCGCCTCGAGCAGCTCGCGCGGCCTCAGCCGAAGTTCTCCCTGGCGGCGTCGCGCCCGAGCCCGTAGAGCGCGGGATAGGTCTCGCGGAAGACCTGCAGGATCTCCTCCGCCGGCACGTCGGCCCGGCTGCCGCGGTCGCGCACGTACTCCATGTGCTGGCGGTCTTCCGCGTCGAACGGGTGGAAGATCGAATCCTCGCGGCCGTCGAACTCGAGCGGCCTGACGCGGAAGCGCTGGCAGAGCGTGAGGTTGAAGGCGGGCGTCGCCTTCACCCACCGGCCCTCGAGCAGCAGCTCGGTGTAGCCGTGGTAGACGAACAGGTCCGAGCCCATGCGCGCCCGCAGCTGCGGCGTGGTGAGATGGTTGCGCACGTCGGCGAAGCCGACCCGCGCCGGGATCGCCTCGGCGCGCGCGCTGGCCGCGAGCAGCGCCGCCTTGCCGACGCAGAAGCCCTGCCCCGCGGCGAGGCAGCTCGAGGCGCGGAACGGCGCGTCGGTCGAGAAATCGAGGAACGGGTTGTAGCGGATGCCGTCGCGCACCGCGTAGTAGAGGGCGACCGCGCGCTCGCGGGCATCCGCCCCTTGCGCGTGCTCGCGCGCGAACGCCCGCACCGCCGGATGGTCGCTGTCGATGTAGCGGCCGGGCGCGAGGTAGGGATCGGGCGCGCTCATCGGTCGAGCTTCATCAGCCGGCGCGCCGCGGCGAACAGCGGGCTCGCCGGCTCGGCGAGCGCATCCACCACCGAGAAGTGGTGCTTGCCCGGCATCGCGACGTCGCCCGCGAGCACCGCGCGCCAGCGCTCGCCGAGCAGCGCGTTCTGGCGCCGGAACTCCGAGCTCTCGTCGCCCCCGACGCAGGTCATGACCGGGGCGCGCGTCGCCGGCGGCAGGAACGCGGGCGAGGCCCTGAGCGCCGAAGCCTGGTCGAGCCTCAGGTCCGCCTGCAGGAAGTCGACCTCGATCAGCGGCCGCAGGTCGTAGATGCCGCTCACCGCGAGCCCGCCCTTGAAGAGGTCGCGCGGCAGCCGCGGGTCGAACGCCGGCCAGAGCGCCGCCATCAGCATCGCGGTAAGGTGCCCGCCCGCCGAATGGCCGCAGACGTAGAGCCGGTCCTCGTCCATGCCGAACCGCTCGGCGTTGAGCCAAAGCCAGCGGCTCGCGCGCAGCATCTGGCGCACGATCTCCTCGAGCGTCACCTTCGGGCACAGGTCGTAGTTGACGAGGACGAGCGACACGCCCGCATCCACCCAGGCCGGAGCGAGGTACGAGAAATCGCTCTTGTCGAGAGCGCGCCAGTAGCCGCCGTGGATGAACATGAGGCAGCTGCCGTCGCCCTTGCGCGCGGGGAAGATGTCGAGCGTTTCGAGCGGGCCCTCGCCGTAGCGCCGGTCGAGGTAGCAGGTCATGGTGCTGCGCGCGCGCGCCGAGGCCGCCGCCCAGCGCTCGAAGAACGCCGGGTGCCCGGGCACCAGCGCGCGGTTGTTGTACTCGCGCGAGTAGAAGGCCGCGCCGCTCATCCCCGCTTCTCGCGCCAGAAGCCGAGCGCGAGCTGGGCCGGCCGGTCCGAGTACGAGAACAGCACGCACTGTTGCGCCGCCTCGAAGCTCGCCGCGTGCCAGGACGGCACCACGAACACGTCGCGCGGCTCGAACTCGAACCGTTCCTCGCCGATGCGCACGCGCCCCGTGCCTTCCGCGACCGCGTACACCGTGGCGTCGGTCGAGCGGCAGGGCCCGGTCTTCATGCCCGCCGGCAGGAGCTGGATGAAGGCGCCGATGGTCGGCATCGCCGGGCCGCCGCTCAAGGGGTTGATGAACTGCATCTTCCAGCCGTGGCAGGGATCGGGGTCGCCGCCGCGCTCGAGCGCGGCGAGCGTCTCGCGGCTGCGCGCGTAGGGGTAGCTGAACACGGGCGAGGTCCGGCCGTAGGGCGCGACCGGCTCGAGCGGCGCGAGGTTGGCGCCGTAGCGCGCGGCGGAGGCCCCTTCGGCGCGCCTGACCGGCTGCACCTCCTCGGGGAAGTCCTCGGCGAACTGGGCGTCGAAGAGGGCGAGGATCTGGATGTCGAGGCCGTCCATCCAGACCACGGGCTCGGCGCCCGGGTTGCCGTGGTCGTGCCAGGTCCAGGACGGCGTGATGATGAAGTCGCCCGGGCGCATGGTGGTGCGCTCGCCGTCGACCGCGGTGTAGGCGCCCGCGCCCTCGACGATGAAGCGCAGCGCCGACTGGGTGTGGCGGTGGCTCGGCGCGATTTCGCCCGGCAGGATCAGCTGCAGCCCGCAGTAGAGGCTGCGCGTGATGGCGGACTGGCCGCGCATTCCCGGGTTCTCGAGGATCAGGACGCGGCGCACCGCCTCTCTGGCGCTGATCAGCCGCCCCGATTCCAGGACGTAGGGGCGGATCGCGCGGTACTTCCAGAGCGCCGGGCGGCACGGCGTCTGCGGCTGCGGCGGCACCAGCGCATGCAGCACCTCCCAGAGCGGCGAGAGGTTCTCCCCGTCCAGGCGCCGGTAGAACTCGCGTCGCGCCTCGCTCGCGCCCGGTTGCATCACGCTCGCCATGCGTTCGTTCCCGCCCGAGCCGGGAATTCTCTCACTCCTGCCGGATTCCCGCCTTCTCGCGCACTCCGCCCCAGCGCGAGATTTCCGAGCGGATGTGGGCCTGCAGCGCCTCCGGGCTCGAGCCCTCGCTCGGCACGAAGCCGGCATTCGAAAGCTGCCGGCGCACTTCCTCGCGCGCGAGCACCACGCGCAGCGTCCGGTTGGCCTTTTCCACGACCGCGGCGGGCGTCCTCGCCGGAAAGACGAGCGCGTACCAGGTGGTCACGTCGTAGCCGGCGAGGCCCGCCTCGGCGACCGAGGGCGTCTCGGGCAGCCCCGGGAAGCGCGTGCGCGACGTGACCGCCAGCGCGCGCAGGGCCCCGCCGCGGACCTGGCCCACTACCGTGCTCGCGACTTCGACCAGCAACTGCGCCTCGTTGGTCTGCGTCGCAACGATCGCCGCGGGCGTTCCTTTGTACGGCACGTGCAGCAGCTCGATTCCGGCGAGCTGGAACAGCAACTCGCCGGCGAAATGCTGCGTGCTGCCGACGCCGACGCTGGCGAAGTTGAGCTTGCCCGGACTCGCCTTCGCCGTCTCGATCAGCCCCCTCAGGTCGGCGAAGCCGGCCTTGGGCCCGGCCAGCACGACGAGCGGCGAGGTCGCCACCATCGAAACCGGCTGGAAGTCACCGTGCGGGTCGTACTGCAGGGAGCGCTGCATCACCGCGGCGACCGCAAACCCGTTGTTGAGCATGAACGCCGTATGGCCGTCGGGCGGCGCCTTGGCGGTCTGCGCGGCCGCGATCGTGCCGCCCGCCCCGGGGCGATTCTCGACCACCACGGCCTGCCCCAGCGCCTCGCCGAGCGGCGCCGAGACGATGCGCGCGACGATGTCGGTGCCGCCGCCCGGCCCGAACCCGACCAGCATCCGCACCGGCCGCTGAGGCCAGTCCTGTTGCGCCGCCGCGGGCAGCGCCGCGAGCAGCAAGCTGAACCATAGTGCCGGTCTTGCGCGCATCACCCCTCCTCTTGCGAGCGGGCCAAGCTAGCCACCGGCGCAGCGCGGTGTCAACACGATGGACTCGGGCGCGCCGCGCCGCTAGAGTTTCCCGCCAGGCCGTCCATCAGGAGGAGGGGATGAAACCCGTCGTCAGCGCCTTTCTCGCCGCGTTCGCGCTCGCGCTCTCAACCCAGGCGCTGGCACAGGCCTGGCCGGCCAAGCCGCTGCGCATGATCGTCAATTTTCCGCCGGGCGGCGCTGCCGACCAGCTCGGCCGCGCGCTGGGCCAGCGCCTGAACGAGGCGCTCGGCCAGCCGGTCGTGGTCGAGAACCGCCCGGGCGCGAACGGCTCGGTCGGCGCGGGCGAAGCCGCGAAGGCTGCGCCCGACGGCTACACCATGCTCATGTCCTCGGGCGGGGCGATCGCGCTGAACGGCCTCATCTACCGGAACTTGGGCTATGACCCGATGAAATCGCTCGAGCCGGTGGCGCCGGTCGCGATCGTCTCGGTGTACCTCGAGATCAAGGCCGCGATCCCCGCAAACACGCTGGCGGAGTTCATCGCGCACCTGCGCGCGAACCCCGGCAAGCTGAACTACGGCTCGCCGGGGAACGGCAGCTCGCCGCACCTCGCGGGCGAGATGTTCAACCGCGCCGCGAAGGTGAGCACGACCCATGTACCGTACAAAGGTGCCGGGCCGGCGATGACGGACCTGCTCGGCGGCCAGATCGACTTCATGTTCGACCCGGGAATCGGGCTCGGCCACGTCAAGGCCGGGAAGCTCAAGCTGCTCGCGGTCGGCAGCCCGCGGCGCCACCCGGCGTACCCGGACGTGCCGACGGTCGGCGAGGTCGTGGGCGGCGAGTTCGACGCCGACACGGTGTTCGGCATCTACGTTCCGGCGGGCACGCCGCGGGAAGTGATCGCACGCCTCAACCAGGAGATCGGCCGCGGCATGCAGTCTGCGGAATTGAAGGCGCGCGTCACGGCGATCGCGGCGCAGGAGCTGGTCCTCTCGCCCGAGGCGTTCGCCGCGCGGCTGCGCGCGGAGCACGAGCGCATGGGCGCGCTCGTGAAGGAAACCGGCTTGCGCGCCGACTAGCCCTAGGGCTTCGGCACGGGCCGCAGCCAGGTCACCGGCCGGCCGAGCTCTCCGCCGAGGGCCTTGCCCTCGGGGTCGGCGAGGGCGGCCTCGCGCGCCTTGCGGATCGCGCGCGCCTGCTCCTGCGGGTCCGCGGTCGCCGGGTTCTCGATGAGGGCGTCGAGGATGGCGAGGAAGTTCGCCTTGCCGCGCCGGTGCGTTTCGCCGTAGCCCTTGATGAGCCGCGCGCACTCGGCGACCTCGAGCGCGAGCGGCGCGCTGCGTGCCGCCGCCTCGCGCACGCGCGCAAGCCAGCGCTCGATCAGCTGCTGCTCCTCGGCGTAACGCCAGCTGTACGGCCGCCAGGGCCTGAGCCAGGCGAGCGCCCGCACCATGAGGTAGCCGAGCACTCCCGAGGTCTTGACGTGCATGCCGACGTTGTAGGCGTCGAGCTTGCCGTTCCTCTCGGCCCAGGCGAGCAGCCACCGCCCGAGCGCCGCCGGGAGCACCGAGGCGAACTCCTCGATCCCGGGCTTCAGGTAGTCGATGACGACCACCGGCTCGCCGGCCCTCGCGCCGACTTCGCTGCGCACGCGCGCAAACCGGCTGGCGCGGGTCTTCAGGTCGGCGACCCGGATGATGTCCTCGTAGCTCATCCAGAGCGCGAGCTGGCGGCCGACGGCGGCCAGGAGCTTCGGGTCCTCGCTGCCGAGTTCGCGGATGCGTGCAAGGTAGAGCGCCGCGTAAGCCTCGCCCTGGTAGTCCCTGAGGCGCGCCGCTCCCAGGTCGAGGATCTCCTGCGTCGCGGGCGGCAGCTTCGGACGCTCGGCGGCGGGCGCCTTGCGCTCGCCCGCGGCGACGGCGAACCCCGCGGCAAAGCCGCGCAGGCTCGCCTCGGTGCCGCGCCCGGCGCGGCGGATCGCCGCCTCGCAGGCCGCGCGCGGCAGAGGCAGCGCGCCGGAGCCCGCCGCGGCGCCGAAGAGCACCGCATTGATCACCGTGCCGCTCTCCTGCGCCAGCGCCCGCATGTCGAACAGCACCGCCTCGCGGGCGAGCGCTCGCGCGGCCTCGTGCACCCGCACACCGTCGAAGCGGCCGTCCGCCATCTGCATCTTCTCGGCGGTCGAGTAGATGCGGTGCGACGAGGCCACCAGAGCGGTGCGCCCGCTCACGTAGCCGTTCTGCATCGCGCGCGCCGCTTCGACCAGTTCCGAGGCGATCATGATGTCCACGTTGCCGGGGCTGGGCGTAAGCGACATGACCGGCTCGCGCCCGCCGAGCTCGCCGCGCCTCACCGGGTAGATCTCCAGGTAATAGGTGGTCGCGCCGGTGCGCTGGGCGACGCCGGGGATCGAGGTCGTCTGCGCCGGGTAGCCGCACTGGGCCGCGGCATCCATCAGCCAGTCGGCCATCACGCCGCCGCCCTCGCCACCGAGCGCGGCGATGAGCACCGTGGTGGTTCGCTCGGGCAGGGTCACGGCGGCAGGGCGGACGAGCGTCCGTCCGCGCCGGTAAAGACGGACCGCAGGCGATCGATCCACCGGTCCCAGACCGTGGGGTTCTGCACCACCTCGGCGCGGTAGAACGACGGACAGAGCACGGCGGCGTGCGCGTTCTCGCCGCACAACCCGCAGCCCACGCAGCCGTCGATCACCGTCGCCACCGGGTCGGTGCGCAGCGGGTCCGGGTTGTCCTTCACGGTGAGCGTCGGGCAGCCCGAGAGCCGGATGCACGAATGGTCGCCGGTGCAGGTGTCCTCGTCCACGCCGTAGCGCACCCGCACGTGGCGCCCGCCGCGCGCGAGCTTCTCGGCTACCTGCGGCCGCAGCCGCCGCTGGCGCTCGAGCTGGCATTCGCCGTCGGCGATGATCACCTTGAGTCCCGGATAGCCCGTGGTCATCGCTTCCTTGAGCGTCTTCGCCACCTCGCCGACGCGGTAGTTGTCCACTGTGCGCAGCCACTTCACGCCGATGCCGCCGAGCGCGCGCTCGATCCCCATGTCCTGCGCCTTCTGCTCGCTGTGGTGCGGCGAGGAGGGCAGCTCCTGCGTGCCGGTGGCCGAGCTGTAGCCGTTCTTCATGATGACGAGGATGCCGTCGCCGCGGTTGAACACCGCGTTCGCCACCCCCGAGGTGAGGCCGTTGTGCCAGAAGCCGCCGTCGCCCATGATGGTCACGGTGCGCCGGCCGAACATCGGCTGCACCGCGGAGTTGGAGGCGAGGCCCAGGCCGTAGCCGAGCACGGTGTGGCCTATGTTGAACGGCGGCAGGGTCGAGAACGTGTGGCAGCCGATGTCGGCGGAAACGTGGAACGGGCCGACCTCCTTCTCGGCGATCTTCATCGCTGCGAACACCGGGCGCTCCGGGCAGCCGATGCAGAAGCCCGGCGGCCGCTGCGGCACCGCGCCGAGCAGCTGCGAAGCCTTCTGCTTCAGCTCTCTGACCGGCTCGAGCGCGTCCTCGCGCTCGAAGAACCGCGCGACGCCCGTGAGCACGACCTCGCCGGTGTATTCGCCCGCCACCGGCAGCAGGCCCTTGCCGAGCACCTTGGCGCCGGCGACCTCGTGGCGGCGCAGCGCCGCGAGCACCCCATCCTCGATGTATGCGGGTTGGCCCTCTTCCACCACCAAGACTGCCTGCTTCCCCGTGCAGAACTCGACGATTTCTTCCGGGATCAGCGGATAAGTGACGTTCAGGCAGTAGATCGGCACGCGCGTGGCGCCGAAAGCGTCCGCCAGCCCGAGGAGCTGCAGCGCGCGCACGGTCGCGTTGTACATGCCGCCCTGGCAGACGATGCCGAGCTCCCGCATCTCGCCGTCGAAGACCTCGTTCAGGCGCTCGCCGCGCACGAACCGGACCGCCGCGGGCCAACGCACCTCGACCTTCTGCTTCTCCTGCGCGTAGGTCGAGGGCGGCAGCGGAATGCGGCCGAAGTCGAAGTCCGGCCGCTCGAGCACCTTGCGCCGCGACACCACGGGGGCGCGGTTCGCCCTGGCGCGGAACTCGCCCTGCACGTGGCAGGCGCGGATGCGCAGCTCGAGCATCACCGGCGTGCTCGAGGCTTCCGAGAGCTCGAAGCCCTTCTCCACCATCTCGACGATCTTCGGCAGGCTCGGGCGCGGATCGAGCAGCCAGATCTGCGACTTCATGGCGAAGGCGTGGCTGCGCTCCTGGATGATCGAGGCACCTTCGCCGTAGTCCTCGCCGAGCACGATCAGGGCGCCGCCGCGCACGCCGGCCGAGGCAAGGTTGGAGAGCGCGTCGGATGCGACGTTCGTGCCGACCGTGGACTTGAAGGTCACCGCGCCGCGCATCGGGTAGTTGATCGAGGCGCCGAGCATCGCCGCGGCGCCCGCCTCCGAGGCGTTGGTCTCGACGTGCACGCCGAGCTCGTCGAGGATGTCGCGCGCGTCGTTCAGCACGTCCATCATGTGCGACACCGGCGCGCCCTGGTAGCCGCCGACGTAGGCGACCCCGGACTGCAGCAGCGCCTTGGTCACCGCGAGGATGCCCTCGCCGCGGAAGACCTCGCCGTCGCCCAGGCGCAGCAGCTTCACTTCTTCGCGGAACGAGCGTTCCATGCGGCGGCTATTTTCCCATCAATACGCGCGGAAGCCAGGTGGCGAGCGCAGGGAATAGCATCACCAGGACCAGGGCGATCAGCCCCATCAGCACGTAGGGCGTGACTGCCCCGTAGATCTGGCGCATTGCGATGCTCTTGGGCGCCACGCTCTGCATGGTGAAGAGCAGCATGCCGAAGGGCGGCGTGAGCAGCCCCAGCTGCATGCAGATCAGGAACAGGACGCCGAACCAGACCGGATCAAACTGGTAGGCCGCCACCAGCGGCATGAAGAACGGCAGGCAGATCAGCATCATGCTCACCTGGTCGACGAAGCAGCCCAGCACGAGCAGGATCAGCATCATCGCGGCGAGCACCACCCAGGGGCCGGGCGCGGCCTCGCGGATCGCCTCCACCAGCCCCCCGGTCGCCCCGGAGAAGGTGAGGATCTGGGCGAACGTGGTCGCGCCGACGATGATGAACAGGATCGCGCCCGAGATCCCCGCGGTTCCCATGAGGGCGCGCATCAGGTTCGACCAGGTGAGCGCCCGGTAAAGCCAGGCCACGGCCACCGTCGCCACGGCGCCGAGCGCGGCCGACTCGGTGGGCGTCGCCCAGCCTGCCGCGATCGCCGCGACCACGACGACGAAGATCAGCACGAGCGGCATCACGTAGAGGATCAGCGGCTTCCAGCGCTCCCAGGCGGGCAGCTCCTCGTGCTCGAAGGCGGGCGCGAGCGCGGGATCGGCGAGCGCGCGGTACACGATCCAGGCGACGAACATCAGCGACATCAGCGCGCCCGGCAGGATGCCGGCGATCAGCAGCTGCGAGATGGAGATTCCCGCCAGGCTGCCGAGCAGCACCGCGAGCGCGGAAGGCGGGATCAGCATGTCGACGCCGCCGATCGCCATGATCGGCCCCATCGCCATGTTGGGGTGGTAGCCGCGGCGCAGCATCTCGGGCAGGAGCACGCTTCCCAGCAGCGCCGTGGTGGCGATGGTGGAGCCGGAGATCGCGGAGAAGACGGTGCCGGCGACCACCGCGACCACCGCGAGCCTGCCGGGCACGCGCCAGATCAGCCGGTCGATGGCGTCGATCGCCTTGAGCGCGACGCCGGTGTGGAACAGCACCTCGCCCATCAGGATGAAGAACGGGATCGGGGTGAGCGAGAAGCTGGAGATCGCGGCCACGCCGTTGCGCACCAGCTGGATCAGGCCGGCGTCCTTGCCGAGCCAGGCCCAGGCGCCGACGATGTTGACGCCGAAGAAAGCGAAGGCCGCGGGGACCGCGAGCGCGAACAGGCCGCACACCGAGCCGAAGAGGACCAGCGCCGCGAGCCACCAGGTCATCGCCGCGCCAAGCGCAGGACGAACTCGACCGCGAGCAGCGCGAAGCACAGCGGCACCGGCACGAACAGCCACCACTCCGGGAACACCACGCTCTTCAGCACCATCGAGCCCTGGCGCGCCGAGTCGAGCAGGGTGCGCAGGCCGTAGACGACGAACACCGCGCAGATCGCGAGGCCGAGCACGTTGGCAATGCGCTCGAGCCAGCGCGCCACCCCGGCGCGCGTCATGCGCAGCAGCACGTCGAGCCGCACGTGCTCGTTGCGCGCCAGCAGCCACGGCGCGGCGAGAAAGGTCGCAAGCGGCAGCACGTACTCGGACGCCTCCAGGATCCAGGGGTTGGCGCCGAGGCGCAGGTTGCGCGCCACGACGTCCGCGGTGACCGCGAGCGCGGTCGCGCCGAGCAGCAGCGCGGCCGCGACCGCCATGCCGTGGATCAGCAGCCGATAGGCGCGCCCCATCGGCGACGCGGCAGCAGGCGCGACGCGCCCGGCGCTACTTCGAGAGGAGCTTCTTCAGCTGCGGCCCGGTGTCGGGCGCCGCCTTGATGATGCCGGCCCAGCCCACCTCGTAGGCCTTGTCCTGGTAGGCCCTGGCGGTGGCGGCGTCGAAGCCGACCACCTGGATGCCGGCTTCGCGCTGGCGCTTGGTCTCGGCCTCGTTGAAGCGCTTCCAGTGGTCGTTCTGCTGCTCCAGCGCGAGCGCCTGGCGGTCGAGGAAGGCGCGCTGCGCGGCGCTCAGCTTCTCGTAGGCGGCGAGGTTGCCGATGATCGAGACCTCCGCATTGTAGAAGCCCGGGTCGACGCGGAACTTCGTCTTCTCGTGCCAGTTGAGATCGAAGATGCCGTGGATCGGCCAGCCGTAGCCGTCCACCACGCCGCGCTCGAGCGCGGTGTACACCTCGCCCGGCGGCGTCTGGATCAGCGTCGCGCCCATGGAGGCGAAGAAATCGCGGTACACGGGCGTGATGCGGATCTTGAGGCCGGAGAGATCGGGCTTGTCGATCTTCCTGGTGAGATAGATGTGGAACGGCGTGTGCTCGAGCATGCGCGCGAGATACACCAGGCTCGCCTTCCTGCGCCACACCTCGTTGATGTAGGCGTAGGCGCCGTTCTGGCGCTGCTCGGCCGCGGTCAGCTGCGCGAGCTTGAGCGCATCGGATTCCGGCATCAGGTTGGTGTAGAACGCGCCGGTGTTCATCGCCAGCTCGACCACGCCGTTCTTCACCGCGGTCCCGACCTCGAAAGTCGGCATCGCCTTCGGCCCGCCGATGAAGTTGACCTGCAGCACGCCCTTGCCCTCGGCGTTGACCTTCTTGACCCACTCGAGCAGGTAGACGACGTAGTTGCTGTTCTCGGGGAACGCGGAAACGAGCTTGAGGGTTGCTTCCTGGGCGCGGGTCGCAGGCGCGGCGAGCGCGAGCGCCGCGGCGAGCGCCGCGCTGAGCAGTTGTCTCATAGGTGTCCTCCTCCGGCCGAGCGGCTATTCTACGCTCGTACGATCCCTCGCATGGACCTCGCGCTGCCCGGCTTCTTCTTCGTCCGCACGGGCGCCAGGCCGCGGCGCGAGAGGAAGGTTGGCTCCGGCACCGCGGACGAGGCGAAAAGGGAAAAGCGCCTGTTCTGCGCGCAATGCCGGCATCCGGTCACGCACCAGGACGAGCGCATCCGCGTGCACGGCGCGCACGAGCACACCTGTACCAACCCGCACGGGTTCACCTTTCGCATCGGCTGCTTCGGCAAGGCGGGCGGCTGCGCGGCGCTCGGCGAAGCGACGCTCGAGCACACCTGGTTTGCGGGCTACGCCTGGCAGGTCGCGCTCTGCGCGCGCTGCGGCGTGCAGCTCGGCTGGCGCTACCTCGCGCCGGCGGACCGCTTCTACGGGCTGATCCTCGACCGGCTGACGTCGGTGCCCGGGGGTCCGGCCTAGGCGTGCGCGTTCTCGTCGCAGGCGCCGGCCCGGCCGGGCTCTATTTCACGTATCTGCTGAAGCGCCAGCGGCCGGACGCGCGCGTCCGCGTCGTGGAGCAGAACCCGCCGGACTCGACCTTCGGCTTCGGCGTCGTCTTCTCCGACCGCGCGCTCGAGTTCCTGCGCGCGGACGATCCGGAAACCTTCGCGCTCATCGCGCCTGCGATGCAGAGCTGGACCGACCTTGCGGTCGTACACCGCGGCGAGCGCGTCACGATCGACGGCATCGGCTTTGCCGCGATCGGCCGGCTCACGCTGCTGCGGCTCCTGCGCGAGCGCGTTGCCAGCGTCCGGGTCGAGCCCGAGTACCAGCGCGCGCTCGCCTGGCCGCAGGAGCTCGAAGGCTACGACCTCGTGGTGGCGGCCGACGGCGCGAACTCGTTTGTCCGGCGCTGCCGCGGCGAGCGCTTGGGCACGACCGTCGCTCACCTCGGCAACAGGTTCGCCTGGTACGGGACAGGCATGCGCTTCGAGACGCTCACCCAGACTTTCGTCGAGAGCGCCGACGGCACCTTCAACGCGCACCACTACCGGCACGCCCGCGACATGAGCACCTTCGTGGTCGAGTGCGATGCTGCCACCTGGCAGCGGGCAGGGTTCGCGGCGATGGACGAGGCAGCGACGCGCGCCTACTGCGAGCGCGTGTTCCGCGACACGCTCGCCGGCCAGCCGCTGGTCTCGAACCGCTCGATCTGGCGCAATTTCCCCACGGTGCGCAACGCGCGCTGGTCGGCCGGTAACACGGTCTTGATCGGCGACGCGCTGCATACCGCGCATTTCTCGATCGGCTCGGGAACGCGCCTCGCGATGGAGGACGCGATCGCGCTCGCCGGCGCGCTGCGCGAGCATCCCGGCGAACTGCGCGAGGCGCTCGCGGCGTTCGAGGCGGCACGGCGGCCGGTGCTCCAGAAGCTCCTCGCCGCGGCCGACGCGAGCGGCGCCTGGTACGAGCGCTTCCCGGAGCACATGCGGCTGGCGCCGCGCGAGCTCGCCTGGAGCTATATCCAGAGGAGCGGGCGGATCGACCCGGCACGGCTGCGCCGGATTGCGCCAAAATTCGTCGACGGGGTCTCGTGATTTCCCGCAACCGCGATAAGGCGCGGGAAATCACGAGATCGTCAAAAGCACTGGAGGAGAAACGGAACGATGCTCTTTCCGACGTCACTGGTCGGCAGCTACCCGCAGCCCGAGTGGCTGATCGACCGCGAGAAGCTCGCCGGGCGCTTCCCGCCGCGCGTGCGCGCGCGGGAGCTGTGGCGGATTCCGGAGCCGCTGCTCGCCGAGGCGCAGGACGATGCGACGCTGCTTGCGATCCGGGCGCAGGAGGCGGCGGGCCTCGACATCATCACCGACGGCGAGATCCGGCGCGAGAGCTACTCCAACCGCTTCGCTACCGCGCTCGAGGGCGTCGACCTCGACAACCCCGGCACGGCGCTCGACCGCTCCGGCCACCCGAACCCGGTGCCGCGCATCGTGGGCCGGATCCGGCGCAAGCACCCGGTCGAGGTCGAGGACCTGCTGTTCCTCAGGAAGCACACGCGCAAGCCCGTGAAGATGACGCTGCCGGGCCCTTTCACGATGTCGCAGCAGGCGCAGAACGACTTCTACGCGAGCGAGGAGGCGGCGGCGATGGACTACGCCGCGGCGCTGAACGAGGAGATCCGCGACCTGTTTGCCGCGGGCGCCGATATCGTGCAGCTGGATGAACCCTACATGCAGGCGCGGCCGGAGAAGGCGCGCCAGTACGGCCTGAAGGCGCTCAACCGCGCGCTCGACGGCGTCGGCGGTACGACCGCCGTGCACATCTGCTTCGGCTATGCCGCCATCATCCACGAGCGCCCCTCGGGCTACTCGTTCCTGCCGGAGCTCGCCGCGTGCGGCTGCCGGCAGGTCTCGGTCGAGACCGCGCAGTCGGGGCTCGATTGCGCGGTGCTCGCGAAGCTCGACGGCAAGAAGATCATGGTCGGCTGCATCGACCTGAACGACATGGCGGTCGAGACCCCGGCCACGGTCGCCGCGCGCATCAGGCGCGCGCTGCGCTACGTGAAAAAGGAGGATGTAATCCTCGCGCCCGACTGCGGCATGAAGTACCTGCCGCGCGAAGTCGCCTTCGGCAAGATGCGCGCCATGGTCGAGGCGGCGAAGCTGCTGCGCTCGGAGTTCGGCGGCTAGGCGGCGCCCGCCGGTGCCGCGATCACGCGGTTCATCCACTCCGCGGAGCGCAGCGCGCTGCCGAAGCTGAAGAGGTGCGCGCCGACGACGTTGCCCGCGGGGCGCGCACGGATGTAGTGCTCGACCGCGGCGAGCTGCTCGCCCGGATCGGTGTGGGTGACGAGGCGCACCGCGCCCATGCCCTGCGCGCGCAGCGCGCGCAACGAGGCGCTCACGCCGCAGCGCTGCGCGAAGCGCAGCAGCGTGCGCGCCTCGGTCGGCCCGGCGAGCCCGACGTAGATCGGGACCGCGCGAGCCTGGCGCGCGAGCTCGCTCAGGTACTCGACGATGCGCGCCGGCGCGAACGAGAACTGCGTCACCACGTAGGCGCCCATGCCTTGCGCCGCGGCGAGCGCGAGCTTCTCCGCGAGCGCGCGCTCGAGCGTGGCGCGGCGGATCTGCGGGTGCCCCTCGGGGTAGCCCGGCAGCGCGATCTCGCGCACCCCGGACTCGGCGAGCAGGCCCTCGCGCAGGACCTCCGCGCCGCTCGCATAGGGTCCCAGCGGCCGCGGCTCGTCGCCGCCGATGAGCAGCACCTTGGACACGCCGCAGTCGCGAACCGCGCGCGCCGCGAACGCGGCGAGCTCCGCCCGCGATGCCACGCGGCGCGCGGCGACGTGCGGCACCGGCTCGAGGCCCGACGCGTGCAGCGCCGCGAGCGCGGCAAGCGAGTCCGCGAGCGCGTGCTGCGGCAGGTGATTGACGTAGACGCGCGTGCCCGCGGGGAGCAGGGCGGCGATGGCGCGCGCATCGGCGGCGCGGTCCGGGCTCATCTCGAGCGAGCCGCAGGCGAGCAGCTCCGCAACGCCGCGCTCCGGGCCGGCTTCGAACGTGCCCGCAAGTCGTGCAGCTTCGACGCTCATGGCTCAGTCCCTCTTGCGCGAAACGACGTACGATTCGTCGCGGAACCACAGGCCGCCGTGGGCCTGCAGGACCTCCCGCGTGGCGTCCAGGTAGCGGCGCTCGCCGACGACCTGCGCGAGGCGCTCGTCGTCGATCTGGGCGACGTAGACCGCGGCGTTCCAGGCGGCGAACAGCGTCGAGGTGCCGATCGACTCGGCGATCTCGCTCGGCAGCGTGTGCATTTCGTAGCGGAACTCGGCGCGCGCGTCGGCGTAGGCGTTGAAGTTGTAACGGCGCGCATCCCTGCCGAGCTCGGCCCGCACCGCGCGCAGCACGTCGTGGCGCCCGGCGGTGAACGGGTTCTCTTCGGGCCAGATCCCGCGCACGATCTCCATGCCCGGGTCGCGGCCGCAGGAATGGATGCCGAGCAGTCGCCCGCCCGGCCCGAGCGCGCGCGCGAGCGGCCCGATGACGCGCGCGGCCTTGAACTCGACCGGAACGCGCGCGCGGTAGGGCTGCGAGGCGATCACCAGGTCGTACTGGGCGCGCGCCTTGCCCTGGCGCGGGATCACCTCGTCCAGCAGGAAGCGGAAGTCCTCGCGGTACAGCACCAGGGCGACCGGACGCTCGTAGATCGGGTTGCCGGACTTGGGACTGTGACGCGCCTGCCAGTTCCTGGCGAGAAACGGCTCCAGCGCCGCGATCTGCTCGCCGAACTCGTGCGCCGTGCCGCCGCGCAGCGCGACCTCGTGCCAGACGAGCGAGGTGGCGGCGCTCACCGCGCGCGGCGCGAGCCACGGCGCCTCCGTGTAGTACATGTTGGTGACCACCAGGGCGGTGGCCGGATGCTCGTAGAGCCGGTCGGCCATCTTCTCGAGCGACAGGCGCACGTCCTCGAGGCTGATCTCCTTGCCCACGAGGTAGAACGGCATGGTCGGGAAACGCCGGTGCATCTCGCGCATGACACGCGTGAGCACCGTGCCGTCGCCCATCCCGGCGTCGAACACGCGCACGGCCGGCGGCCGCGGGTGCAGGTGGGCGAGCTCCATGCCGACGCGCCGGGCGATCATCTCCTTCTCGCCACAGGTATGCACGAACAGCAGGTATTTCTGGCGGTTGTCGAAGAAGCGGAAGTTGCGCGACGGCGCGCCTTCGCCTCCCGCGGGCGCCGGCGCGGCGCGCCCGGCGACGCGGATCAGCGGCAGCAGCTCGCGCGGCGCCCGCGGTGCCGCGGTGCCGTGGCGCGCCAGGAAGTGGCTGACGCGCTCGAGCGTCTCGGGCGTGATGCGCGCGCCGTTGCGCAGGCGCGCGACGAACTTGCCGTCGTTGACCGCGCGGCGGCCGAAAGTGGACTCGGCGATGCCGCTGCGGCGGCAGAAGTCGGAGATGCTGTCGAGCAGGCCGCCGCCGGATCCGACCTCGATCGATCCCTCCATTGCCGAACCATAGCGAAGCGACTGGTGGGAAGGCAACCACGCAATCGTCTGCCATGCGTATGGGATGAATCCCAACAATAAAAATCAACAGCTTATGAGATAGAATCGGCCGCATGGCGCAGGAAGAGCCCAAGGGACTTGCGCGCGGCCTCACCAGCTACGGCGATGCCGGGTTCTCGCTCTACCTGCGGCGCTCGTTCGCCAAGAGCATGGGCTACTCGGGCGAGATGCTCGCGCGCCCCGTGGTCGGGATCGCCAGCTCGGCAAGCGAGTTCAACAACTGCCACCGGCACTTTCCCGAGCTGATCGAGGCGGTGAAGCGCGGCGTGCTCGCCGCGGGCGGGCTGCCGCTCGAGTTCCCGACCACCTCGCTCGGCGAGGTGTTCCTCAACCCCACCTCCATGATGTTCCGCAATCTCATGGCAATGGACGTCGAGGAGATGGTGCGGGCGCAGCCGATGGACGCGGTGGTGCTGGTGGGCGGCTGCGACAAGACCGTGCCGGCGCAGCTGATGGGCGCGGCGAGCGCGGACGTGCCCGCGGTGCAGCTGCTCGCCGGGCCGATGATGCCGACCTCGTTCCGCGGCGAGCGGCGGGGGGCCTGCACCGGTTGCCGCCGCTTGTGGGCGCTGCACCGCGCAGGCAAGGTGGGCGAGGAGGCGATCGCCGAGATCGAGGGCAACCTCGCCACCACCGCGGGGACCTGCGCCGTGATGGG